>LUMG01000003.1_pt1 | contig 218931 bp, 217 predicted proteins | sample 729691 | NCBI WGS metagenome assembly LUMG01 (sample SAMN03860269, study PRJNA289734) | marine metagenome | biome: seawater column; feature: ocean; material: water; isolation source: Red Sea water column Station 34 - depth 50m | place: Saudi Arabia: Red Sea | collected 2011-10-15 | depth 50 m
CTTTGATATTTTGCGGCGTATCAAAGTCCGGTTCCCCAGCGCTCATGCTAATAATGTTCTTACCTTCTGACTTTAGATCGCGCGCTAATTGTGTCATTAACATTGTTGCTGAAGGGGGGATATTTTCTATGTTATGTGATAGTTTAATTGGCATAATGTAAAACACTCTTTGAACCCAAATTATTCCTAATATTTAAAATATGCAATGATCATATTTAAAACAGGTTAACTTTTATTAATACTTATAAACCTGCTGTTTGTCCTCCATCAACAGGAATTAATTGGCCAGTTATGAATTTTGAAGAATCTGAAGCAAAAAAGACCATAACTGGTGCTAAATCATTATCAGGATCACCATATTCTTGACCTAAAGATATAGGAACAGAATTTCTCCAGTGAGCAACAGTGTTTTCTTCTTCAGTGGATCTTTTTCTTGCTGCATAATACATGGGTGTCGCAATTGCAGGAAGAATTGCGTTAACTCTAATATTATACTTTCCCCATGTTCCCGCCGCTGTTCTTGTCCATGAATGTACAGCTCCTTTTGCTGCTGAGTATGCCGAAGCAGAAGGTTCTGGCCTTAATCCGGAAATTGATCCAAAATTTATAATTGATCCTGATCCATTTTTTTTCATGTATTTAAATGCAGTTTGATTTGTAAGCATTGTTCCTCTTACATTAACTGCAAACATATTATCCCAATCCTCTACTTTAACATCAGAGGCATCAGCTGGACCTTGAATTGCTGCCGGGTGAGCCAGAACATCCAGAGTTTTTAATTCATCTAAAGCAAGATCAAATGCATTTTTTACGCTATCCTTATCTGATACATCAATATGAATAAATGAGCATTTTCCAGGTCCTATATTATTTGCATTTGAAGATATATCTTTACCTTTTTGATCCGAAATATCCATTCCTACTACATTTGCGCCAGCTTTAACATAAGCCTTTAAAGTAGCTTCACCCATTCCACTGGCCGAGCCAGTAACTATAATTTTTTTCCCCTCTAGCATTTTATTAACTCCTATTTTGTACCAAAAAAAATTTATGGCTATAATTTAATTTATAATAATATATCTTATGATTTTATTTTGAAAAAAGATTAAACAAGTAATAATGAATAAAAATATAAATGAAATAGGCTCTATTGAGACTATAAAAAGAATCTGGAAGAGTTATGCATCTGGTTTATCTGGTTATTTGACAGTAGCATTGACATGTAATGCAGTTGTAGCTCTAAGTACTCCTGCTTTACCAGAGTTAATTCGAAGAGTAATAGATGATATTTTTGTAGATAAAAACGAAAATATGTTGATTATTCTTCCTATTGTGGCCGTTTTGATAATGTTTATAAGAGCATTAGGTACTTTTGGAGCAAATGTTTCAATTAATTTAATAGGCCAAAAAATTGTAGGATCACTTCAAAATGATTTATATTTATCCCTATTAAAATCAGATATTTCATATATTAATTCAATTCACTCGGCTAGATTTATTTCTAATTTTACTGCTGACTCAACTAAGCTACGTGAAACTATGTCTTCAGTTGTAGTGAATTTATCAAGAAATATCTTAATGGTTCTTGGCTTAGTAGGTTATTTACTTTGGGTAGATTTTAAGCTTGCTATGATATTCCTTGTAGTTCTACCTCCTGCAGCATTTGGTTTAAGATACTTAGGAAAGAAATTAAGAAAAGCCGTTCGTGATAGCCTTGAAGAAATTGGAACACTTTCATCTCTTGTGTCTGAAACATTAAAAGGTATGCGAATCATAAAGGCGTATCGAAAAGAGAGTTTTTATCTTAACAAAGCAAATGAGACTATAAGAAAGGTTGTATCGTTATCAATGAGAGGTGTGAGAGCAAGATCTGCTTCAGCCCCAATAATGGAAATTGTTACTGGGTTTGCGATAGCTGGGATAATTTTTTATGCTGGGGGAAAATCTATAAATTCAGAAATGAGCGTAGGCAGTTTTATGGCATTCACCACTGCAGCAGGTTTACTATACGATCCCTTAAAGGCTGTAGCTAATTTACAGGCAATGCTTCAAGAAGGTGTAGCTGCTTCTCATAGGTTATTTCCAATTATTGATAATAAACCAAAAATAATTGAACCTATTAAACAACAAACTATAAGCAATCCAAAAGGTTTAATTGAATTTGAAAATGTATCTTTCTCATATTCTGATAATTCTGATGATTTTGCTATTGATAATATTTCATTTGTTGTAAATCCTGGACAAACAGTTGCGTTAGTTGGTCCTTCAGGAGCAGGTAAAACTACACTCTTAAATCTGGTTCCTCGTTTTTATGATCCAACAAATGGCGTTATCAAGATTGATAATGTTGATATCAAAAGCCTTTCTCTATCTACCGTAAGAGATAGCTCAGCCTTAGTTTCACAGGATTCTCTGATTTTTGATGCATCGATAAGAGAAAATATTTTGTTTGGTTCATCTGATATTTCTGAAGATGTCTTTATTACAGCCTGTAAAGAAGCATTAGTTGATGATTTTGTTAAGGATTTACCAAATGGTTATGAAACTTCAGCAGGTGAATCAGGTTTGAAACTCTCTGGAGGCCAGAAACAAAGAATTGCTATCGCTAGGGCAATGATTAAAAATTCTCCTATTTTATTGCTTGATGAAGCTACATCCTCTCTAGATAGTGAGGCAGAGTCAAAAGTTCAAATTGCACTTGAAGCTCTTTTGAAAGAAAAAAGCGCTTTGATAATTGCTCATAGATTGTCAACTATTAAGAATGCAGACATGATTTATGTTTTTGATAAAGGTAAAATTATTGAAAAAGGTAATCATGAAGAATTAATTAAGGTGAATGGTTTGTATAAAACCTTATTTGAAATGCAATTTCCGGAGAGCGGGAGTGATAAAGAATATTCTTAAAAAATTACTTCCTTTCATTTTTTCAAAATACATAAAGTTTGTGTATAAGACAAACAAATGGACTAGATTAAATGATGGAAAAGTAAAAGAGCTTTGGTCAGAAAATAAGACCTTTATATGGATTCATTGGCATGGTCAAAGTCTAATGTTACCAAATCATTGGTCTCATAGCTCTCAAAAATTAAATGCTTTAGTTTCTCGTCATGGGGATGGAGATTTAATTGCAAAAACATTAGATAATCTTGGAATTGAGCTGATAAGAGGAGCTGGAAATCCAGATAAGCTTGGGCTAAAGGAAAAAGGGGGGACAGTAGCGCTTCGTGCAATGCTTAAAGTTCTTAGAAATGAGCAATCCGTAGCTTTTACAGCTGACCAACCTCCTGGCCCAGGAAAAATAGCTGGCAAAGGATCAATTATTTTAGCAAAACTTTCTGGTTGCCCTATTGTTCCTGTGGCAGCAACAACATCTAAAAGATTTGAATTTGATAATTGGGATAATTTTACTTTAAATTATCCATTTGGATCAGGATCAATAGTTTTTGGTGATCCTATTTATGTAGACAAAAACTCTACAGATCAGGATATTGAAAATAAAAGATTAATACTTCAAGAGAGTCTAAATGCTATTACAACTAAGGCAAAGGAGCTGCTTTAAATATGTTCCCTCCTTTATTTATAATATTCTATAGAGCTTTTACTCATTTCTTAAATTTATTTACATGGATAATTTTTGTTATTAGATCTATGAGAAAAAAAGAAGAATGGATAAGAAAAAAAGAAAGATTTGGTATAGTTGATATATTTGATAAAGCAGATAACTATATTTGGTTTCATGCAGCTAGTGTAGGAGAATTACTATCAATAAAACCATTAGTTCAAAAACTATTAAATGAGAATTATGACATCTTAATTACTACCACTACAGTAAGCTCAGCAAATTTATTCAAAAAAGTGTTTCCTGATTGTGTAAAGCATCAATACATACCTTACGATACCCCAAAATATACAAAACGTTTTCTTAATAGATTAAATATTGAATTAGCGATTTTTGTTGAGTCAGAAATATGGCCAAATTTTATAATGGAGTGTAAAAAAAGAAATATCCCTCTATTACTTATAAATGCAAGATTTTCAGATAAATCTTTTCAATATTGGGGATATGCAAAAAAATCTCTGAATTATTTATTAGGCTCTTTTAAATTTATTTTGCCTCAAAATACAAAAACTCACAATTGGTTTAAAAAATTGGGCTATGAAAATATTGAATTTTTAGGAAACATAAAACATGATGCTGAGAAATTAGAGATAAATAATGATAAACTAGAGGCTCTAAAAAAATCTATTTCTAATAAGAAAATAATTTTAGCAGCGTCAACACACCATGGTGAAGAGGAAATTATATTTTCATTATTTAACAAATTAAAGCTTGAGGAAGATAATTTAATCTTAATTATAGCTCCTAGACATCCAGAAAGAGCTGAGTTTATTTCTGATTTAGCAATTAAAAAATGCTTTAAAAGTAAGCAGATTAAATTTCTCTCTAAAAATGATGAGATATCTTATGAAACCAAGTTTATCATTTATGATAAGATTGGTGAATTGGGTGAGCTTTATGCTCTAGCGGATTTTGTTATTTTAGGAGGTGCATTTAAAAGCCATGGAGGTCATAACCCATTTGAGCCAGCTAAATTTTCAATTCCAATATTTACTGGTCCTAATTTTTATAATTTTGAAGATGATTATAAAAATCTATTTGAAGTTGAAGGGGCAATTAAGTTCACTGAAGATAGTTTTATAAAATTGTATAAAGACAAAAACAGGTTAATTACAATGGGGAAAAATGCTGAAAGATGTGTAAAAAAATTTGGAGGGGCAACAGAGGATATTTTTAATATAATAGAAGGCATAAAAACTAATGGATATTAAGTTTTGGTGGAATAAATCTCCTAATTTTTTAATGTTAATAAATTATCTTTTTGATTTTTTGGTATCAATAAAGAATCTGTTTGTAAAAAAATATCATTCAAAGTTAAAGGTTATATGCGTAGGTAATTTTACTCTTGGTGGTTCAGGTAAAACACCTATGGTTAGATATCTTAGAGAAAATCTAAGCAGTAAAGGTTATAAATGTGCTGTCCTTCTTAGAGGATATAAGGGCAATCTTAAAGGTCCTGTTATTGTGAATAGTAATACTCATTTATCATCTCAAGTTGGTGATGAAGCCTTGTTACATGCTAAAGACGGATTAACTATAGTTTCAAAGAATAGAGTGAAAGGATCTAAATATATTGAAAATCTTGATGTCGATTTAATTATACTTGATGATGGTTTTCAAAACCCAAGCTTAAACAAAGATTACAATTTAATGGTTGTTTCATCTAATAAAGGAATAGGCAATAAACTAGTTTTCCCATTAGGTCCTCTAAGAGAGTCATTTAGAAAGGGGATTGGAAAAGTAAATATGATAATTAAATCTATAAATTCAGAAATTGATCATCATTCACTTTCATTTATCAAAAGAAGTTTTAATAAAATTATAGATGCAGAATATCTCACTAAAATTGATGAGGATTTATCAGAAAATGTGATAGTTTTTACTGGTATAGGTGATCCTGCTAAATTGATATCCTCAATTAAGAATAAAAACAAAAGAATTGTCAGATCTTTTATTTTATCAGATCACCAAGAGATCAACGAAAAACTCGCTAAAAAAATATTAGAACAATCTGAAAAAAATAATGCTGATATTCTTACAACCGAAAAAGATTCGGTTAGGTTATTAGGATATAATGAAGTTTCTTTTAAAAATAAGTTATTACTTAAATCAAATATAGTTAATTTAAATGTAAAAGCTGATGTAGAGATAATAATTAATGATATAGAAGATTCTCTTAATTTATCTAAAATATAGCATAACCTCCATCAACAACAAACATATCGCCTGAGTGATAAGCAGATGCATCAGAAGCTAAATATGCAGCAATTCCTGAAAAATCCTTAGGTTCTCCCCACCTTCTCATAGGTACTCTACTTATGACTTTATCTGTAAACTTTTGATTATTCTGATTTATTTCTGTCATATCAGTAGCGATCCATCCAGGCAAAATTGTATTAGCTCGTATCCCATATCTTGCATGTTCAACTGCAATACCTTTCATCATTGATATAATTCCTCCTTTGGACGCTGAATAAGGTTGTGTTTTGGCAGCACCCTCAATTCCTGCTAAGCTTGCTACACCAATCACTGAACCACCTACATCTCCGTCTTTAGCTCTCTCTACCATGTGCCTTGTTGTTTCTCTTAATGTAAAAAAAACACCATCCAGATTAACCGATAATACTTTTCTATATGCCTCTGTATTCATATCTTCAAAGGATCCTCCAAAGACATTCATACCAGCATTTGCAAAAACTGAATCTATCCTCCCGAAGTCATTAAGAACCAATTTAACAGAATCAATAACTTCTTTTTCATTTGAAACATCAACTTCATATGTAAGAACTTTTACATCATAATCAGCTAGTAGTTCTCTAGATTTTTCATTTTTGTCTTTGTTTCTTCCCCAGATAGCAACATTTGAACCACATTCCGCTAAACCTTCAGCCATTCCAAGTCCTATTCCTCCATTCCCTCCTGTGATTAATGAAACTTTTCCAGATAAATCAAATATTCCTTTTTTCATAATTCTTGCCTTATATTTTTTTTTCCTCAATAAATAGATAATATGTTCATTAAGTTTTTTCTTTTATTTGTATTTTTATACAACAATTATCTATTTGCAGAGTCTTATATTCAAAATCTTGAAATTATTAATGATAACGGAATGCCAATTCATTATCATGTAGAAGTCGCAAAAACATATGAAGAACAAAAAACCGGCCTTATGCACAGAAAAAAACTTGAAGAAAATACAGGAATGTTTTTTTTATTTGATAGTGAAAAAAAAGCTTCATTTTGGATGAAAAATACATTTATTCCGTTAGATATTATATTTATAAATAAGGATGGCAGTATTAATAGAATATATAAAAATACTAAACCGATGAGCTTGAAAGCTCTTAAATCTAAAGGGAAGGTTTTAGCGGTTTTAGAAATTAATGCTGGTGATATTGAAAAAAATAATATCGGAAAAAAATCTTTTATTAATATGGATAATTTTATAAAGAAATTTTAGTCGTATGAAACTTTAATGATTTCATAACTTTTACCTCCACCTGGTGTATTAACTTCTACTTCATCACCAATAGATTTTCCAATAAGCGCTTTTGCTATTGGCGAAGATATTGAAATCTTTTTTTCTTTAAAATCAGACTCTATATCGCCTACTATTTGATATTTTGCCTCTTCATCAGTATCTAGATCAATTAATATTACTTTTGCTCCAAATTTTATATCCTCACCAGACAATTTACTTGGGTCTATTACCTCTGCCTTGCTTAATAAATCCTCAAGTTCCATTATTCTGGTCTCATTATGGGCTTGCTCTTCTTTTGCAGCATGATACTCAGCATTTTCAGATAAATCTCCGTGAGCTCTTGCTTCTGCGATGGCGTTAATAATTCTTGGTCGTTCGGTAGCTTTCAGAGTTTTGAGTTCTTCTTCTACTTTTAATTTGCCATCACTTGTTATAGGTATTTTTTCCATGTTAAATCTCTTATCTTATTATGCTTTAAAGAGAAAAATTATTCAAATTTTACTTTTTATATGATTGAATCGTATCAACATCCATTTCGCCATTTCTTATGGCTTTTATACCAGAAACAGCAGCGATGGCCCCGGAAACAGTTGTATAATATGGTATACTGTTTTCTAGGGAAGATCTTCTTATTGATTTTGAATCCTTGATAGCTTGAGGTGTTTCTGTTGTATTAAATACAAGAGCAATATTATTACTTTCAATTTCATCTACTATGTGAGGACTTCCTTGAAGTACTTTATTAATCTTTTTTGCTGCAATTCCCTTTTGGTTTAAAAAATCACAAGTGCCACCAGTAGCCAAAATTGAAAAGCCGATATTCTCTAATTCTTTAACGGGTTTATATATTTTCTCTTTATCACCATCTTTTACAGAAACAAAGACTACTCCTTCGCAAGGAACATCAGTTCCTCCAGCTATCTGACTTTTTGCAAATGCAATGCCAAATTCTCGGTCTATTCCCATGACTTCTCCTGTAGATCTCATTTCAGGACCTAGTATTGTATCTACGCCAGGAAATCTTTTAAAAGGAAAAACTGCTTCTTTAACAGCAATATGTTCTATTTTTTTATCTTCATAATTTAAATTTTGTAATTGAACTCCTGTCATTATCTTTGTAGCAATTTTAGCTATTGGATTCCCTGAGACTTTTGCAACAAAGGGTACGGTTCGACTTGCCCTCGGATTAACTTCAAGGATAAAAATATCATCATCTTTTATTGCAAACTGAACATTCATTAAACCCTTTACATTCATTGCTTTTGCAATTTTTATAACACTTGTTTTTAATTCGTCGATAATTTCTTCGCTTAATGAGAATGGCGGCATGGAGCAAGCAGAATCACCCGAATGAACCCCAGCCTCTTCAATATGCTCTAAAATTCCAGCAATATAAAAATCTTTTCCATCTGACAATGTGTCAATATCAACTTCAATTGCATCACGCAGATAAGAATCTATTAAAACAGGGCTTGATCCAGAGACAATTACTGCTTCATTGATATATTTTTTAAGTTGACTTTCGGAGTGAACTATTTCCATGGCTCTTCCTCCAAGAACATACGAGGGTCTGATAACAACGGGGTAACCAACTTTATCTGCGATCTTTATTGCCTCATCAGCTGATTTTGCAATACCATTATTCGGCTGTTTTATATTCAGCTCTTCCATTAAATTTTTAAATCTGTCCCTATCTTCTGCTAAATCAATAGCATCTTGATTAGTGCCTAGAATTGTTATTGGAATCTTATTTATTTCAAATTCTTTAGATAGTTTTAATGGGGTTTGTCCTCCAAATTGGACAATAGCGCCAAGAAGATTTCCTTTTTTAGATTCAACATTTATAATTTCCGAAACATCTTCAAGAGTTAAAGGTTCAAAATATAATCTATCAGATGTATCGTAATCAGTTGATACAGTTTCAGGATTGCAATTAATCATTATACTTTCAATATTTAGGTCTTCTAGAGCAAACGAAGCATGACAACAGCAATAATCAAATTCAATACCTTGCCCAATTCTATTTGGCCCGCCACCAAGTATGATAACTTTTTTATTATTAGTGGGCAAAGATTCACAATATTCATTATCGTTATATATATCTCCTACATATGTTGAATACATATAGTCTGTTTTTGTTTCAAATTCTGCAGCACATGTATCTACTTTTTTATATACTGGTCTTACATTAAGCTTAATCCTCTCTTTTCTCACAAACTCTTCTTCTTTGTTAATTAGCTTAGCTAGGCGCGAATCAGAAAAACCCATTGATTTGATTAATTTAAAATTCTCTTTATCATTTGGCAAACCGTCTTTTTGAATAAGGTTTTCCCAAAGCACGATTTCTTCAATTTGTTTCAAAAACCAAGGATCATAATATGTAATTGAATTTACATCATCAACAGAAAGACCAGACCTAAAAGCTTCTGCTATAAATAATAATCTCTCTGGTGAAGCAATTTTAAGATTGTTTATTATCTCTTCTTTTGTAAAACCTTTTTTAGACAACTCATTAAATCCATCAAGGTCATTTTCCAAAGATCTTAATCCTTTTTGAACAGATTCTTGGAAATTACCACCAATAGACATAGCCTCACCAACTGATTTCATTGATGTTGTTAATGTAGATTCTGAGCCGGGGAATTTTTCAAAAGCAAATCGAGGTATTTTTGTTACAACATAATCAATTGAAGGTTCAAATGAAGCAGGTGTTGTCGTTGTTATATCATTGACCAATTCATCAAGGTTGTATCCTACCGCTAATAGAGCTGCTATTTTAGCTATAGGAAAACCTGTAGCTTTTGAAGCAAGAGCAGAAGATCTAGACACCCTAGGATTCATTTCTATTATTACTATTCTTCCGTCTTTTGGATTAACGGCAAATTGAACATTTGAACCACCAGTATCGACACCAATTTCTCTTAAGGTTTTTATTGATGCATTTCTAAGTTCTTGATATTCCCTGTCGGTGAGAGTTAATGCTGGAGCAACAGTTATTGAATCACCAGTATGAACTCCCATTGGATCAATATTTTCAATTGAGCATACAATTATGCAGTTGTCTGATTTGTCTCTAACAACTTCCATTTCAAATTCCTTCCAGCCTATAACTGATTCTTCAACTAAAACTTCACTGTTGGGAGAGTTTCTTAATCCATCACTAACAATTTGATGAAATTCATCAATGTCATAAGCTATTCCACCACCTGTTCCACCAAGCGTAAAGGAAGGTCGAATAATCGCAGGTAAGCCGATAGTATCTATTTGATTATTAGCTTCTTCAAGCGTATGGGCAATGAATGATTTAGGTGTTTCAAGTCCAATAGAATTCATTGCCACTCTAAATTCTTCCCGATTTTCAGCTTTTGATATTGCTTCTTTATTTGCGCCAATTAGCTCGACATTATTTTTTTCAAGAAAACCTGAACTAGCGACTTCTAAGGATACGTTGAGAGCTGTCTGCCCTCCCATTGTTGGTAACAAGGCATCTGGCTTTTCCTTTAATATGATTTTTTCTATAATATCGCTAGTAATTGGCTCTATATAGGTTGCATCAGCAACTTCTGGATCAGTCATAATTGTTGCAGGATTAGAATTTACCAATATTATTCTATATCCTTCTTTTTTTAAGGCTTTGCATGCTTGAGTACCTGAATAATCGAATTCACATGCTTGCCCAATTATAATAGGACCTGCGCCTATAATTAATATACTTTTAATGTCTTCTCTTTTAGGCATTTATATATTTCTCAATGTTATTTAGAAACTTATCAAATAGATAATAACTATCATTTGGTCCTGGCGAAGCTTCAGGATGATGTTGAACTGAAAAAATTGGTTTATTAATTATTTCAATTCCACAATTACTTCCGTCAAATAAACTAGTATGTGTTTCTATGACATCCTGTGGCAAATTATCACTCTTTACTGCAAAGCCATGATTCATGGATGTAATATTTACACTTGAATCATGATTATTTTTTACTGGATGATTTGCGCCATGATGACCTTGATGCATTTTATAAGTTTTTAATCCCAATGATAGTGCAAGTAATTGATGACCAAGACAGATACCAAATATAGGTAAATTTAATTCTATTAGCTGTTTGATTACTGGTATCGCATATATTCCAGTTGCACTTGGATCACCTGGACCATTCGAAAGAAAAATTCCATCAGGCTCTAAATTAATTATCTCATTGTAAGAAGATGTACATGGAACTATTGATATTTTTTCAAACCTTGAAGATAAACATCTTAGTATATTTTTTTTCACTCCAAAATCTATTACAACAACATGAGCATTAATTCTTTTTCTTTCTATTCTATCATTGTAAATATTTATTTCTTTTTCATTCCAAGAAATTTTTTCTTTGCAAGTAACAATTTTTGCTAGATCTTGATCGTTTATCCCACGAAACATTTTAGTATCTTCAAGATAAGATACAAATTCTTGAATCCCGTTTTTATCATGCACTATTGTTCCATTAATGAGACCTTTTTCTCTAATTAGATTTGTTAAAGCTCGAGTATCAATTCCATAAATACCTACAATTGAATTGTCTTTTAACCATTTATCTAAATCTACTTCAGATCTCCAATTCGAGGGATCTGTAATAAGAGATCGAAATATTGCTCCACTGATATGGGGTTTATCTGAACCCTCATTATCGTCCGAATTAAGGCCTACATTTCCAATATGAGGAAAAGTAAAGGTTATTATTTGGGAGCAATAAGATGGATCTGTCATAATCTCTTGATATCCAGATATAGCAGTATTGAAACAAACTTCACCAGAAGATTTTCCTATTGCTCCAAAACCGAAACCCTTAAAGATCGTCCCGTCATCTAAAACAAGTGCACCGGTAGGATTTTTGGAAACCCATTTTACCATAAAATTGACCTTTTAAAAAAATAAGAAAAATATGTTTTGGATATTAAGCGATCAGAATTAAAAATAAAAAAAAGGCCCATAAAATTTTTCTCAGTAAAAAAAATAATTGAAAACGAATCAATTATTTTAAACACAAATTGACGAAATTTATAAATACTAAACGAGTGAGTCAAGAAACAAATCATATGATGATTTTTTTTTTAATTTTATATATCTTTGATTACTTAAATATTGGAGTGATAAATGCTTAAAACTAAACTTAAAGATGAATTAATTATAGCAATGAAAGATAAAAATCAGCTTAGGGTTTCAACCTTAAGAATGGTAAATGCATCTATTAAGGATCTTGAAATCAGTCAAAGAACAAATAATCAGACTGATGAGATATCAGATAATGATATAATAGATATTCTTGTTAAAATGGTGAAGCAAAGAAAAGAAGCTGCAGATACATATAAGCAAGGCAATAGAGATGATTTGAGTAAGAAAGAGTTAGATGAAATCAAAATAATTGAGGAGTTCTTGCCCAAACAGTTATCTGAGGATGAGGTTATTAAAATAATAGAAGGTTTAATTTCAGAAAATAATATATCTGATATTAGTGGAATGGGTTTGTTAATGTCAGAGATCAAAAAAAAATATTCTGGTCAATTAGATTTAGGTTTGGCTTCTAAAATAATTAAGGATAGAATTAATTCTTAAGGAAAAAATTAATAATGAAATTTTCGAAATCCCTTCTAGATGATATCAAAAGTAAAATAGAAATATCTGATATTGTTGGAAAAAGAGTAGCTCTTCAGAAAAGAGGTAAAGAATTTGTAGGTTTATCACCTTTTCAGAATGAAAAAACTCCTTCTTTTACTGTAAATAATGAAAAACAATTTTATCATTGTTTTTCATCAAACAAGCATGGTGACATTTTCACATTTCTTGTTGAAGTTGAAGGGCTTTCTTTTCCTCAAGCGGTTGAACAATTAGCAGAGCAAGCTGGTGTGGAAATTAGAACATTAACCAAGGATGAAGAAAAAAAAATCGATGGAAGAAAAAAACTTAATTCCATAATGGAAATGGCAAATGATTTTTTTATGAATAATCTTTTGAGTGATAATCGAGCACTAAAATATCTAAGCAATAGGGGAATTAAGAAAGATATAATCTTGGAATATCAAATTGGATATGCAATCGATAGTTTTTCATCTCTTAACGATTATCTTTTAGGAAAAGGGTTGTCAAATGATGACATATTACTTACCGGATTAATTATTAAAAGTGATAAGAAAAAAAATAGCTTTTATGACCGTTATAGAGATCGAATAATTTTCCCTATCACAAATACATATGGAAAAATAGTTGGCTTTGGGGGAAGGGTTATAAATGAAGATAATAAACCAAAATATATGAACTCACCTGAAACAGAAATATTTCATAAAGGTAATTTATTATATAATTATTCAAATATAAAATCTCCAAATAAAGAAATTAAAAACCTTGTTGTTGTTGAAGGTTATATGGATGCAATAAGTTTATGTTCAAAAGGGTTCAAAAATGTGGTTGCACCCTTAGGGACAGCTATGACTGAGAGGCAGCTTAACTTAATTTGGAGTTTAGTTGATTCACCAATTATATGCTTCGATGGAGATAAGGCAGGAAAGAATGCTGCAGAAAGAGTAATTGAATTAGCTGTTCCAAATTTAAAGCCAGGTAAAAATATTCGTTTTATCAATTTAAATGATGGTTTAGACCCTGATGATTATGTAAACAAAAATGGTATCAAATCTTTTTTCAGTCTTGCTGAGGATTCAACGCCACTAAATGAACAAATATGGAAAAATTATTTTAAGAGAGCCGATGTATCAACTCCTGAGGGTAAAGCAAATTTAGAAAAAGAACTACGTTCAATATTAATGCAAATTAATGATAAAAATATAAGGAAACATTATGGCTTATATTTTAAAGAATCCATGAATAGTGTTTTTTATGATAATAAAAGCTCTCCAATTCGCTATGATAAGAAAAATAAATTAAATACATTCGATAAAATAAAAATCAGAGATAGCAAAGTCGGCTCAGGTGAAACAATTCCATCAGGCTTGGAGACATTATTAGTTTCAGGTATTTTGATTTATCCAGAAATATTAGAAAATAATATCGAAAATTTTGAGTCATCTGTAATTGATCATAAATTACTTAGCCAAATTAGAGATGAAATTATAGATTTCTTATCAAAAGGAATTACTTATAATTTGGTAGAAATAAAAAGTTTTATTGATAGAAATTATTCAGAAATTCTAATAAAAGAGTTAAAATTTTCAAAGAAATACTGGTCTAACTATAAAAATTCCACTATAGAGACTATTTCATCAATTTGGGTTGAAATATTTGAAGATGATCAACATATAAAATCTCTAGATATTGAGATTAATAATTTTGATAAGAATGTTAAAAGTGATAGTAACGAAAAGAGATTAATTAGCATTCTAGAAAAGAAAGATATTGAATTAAAAAAAATAACTGAAAAATATGGCCAATAAAAGAAAAAGTAAAAAAACAGACAATCAAAATCAAGGCACTGAATCAGCTCTAATAGATATGTCTGACAGAGATGTTAAAAAGATGATAAAAACCGCAAAGTCCCAAGGCTTTGTTACATATGAACAGTTAAATAAAGTTACATCATCTGAGGATCTTTCATCAGAGCAAATTGAAGATGTTATGTCCATGCTATCAGAAATGGGCATAAATGTTATTGAGAATGAAGAAGAGGAACAGGCATCTGAAGCAACTCCAATAAAGAAACCAACCTCTGAGAGAGCTGATAGAACCGATGATCCAGTAAGAATGTATCTGCGAGAGATGGGTTCTGTAGATCTTTTATCTAGGGAAGGTGAAATAGCTATTGCCAAACGAATTGAGGCTGGAAAAGAAGCAATGATCGAAGGTCTTTGTGAGAGTCCGTTAACGTTTCAAGCTATAATTATATGGAGAGATGAACTGAATGAGGGTCAAGTTCTTCTTAGAGATATTATTGATTTAGAGGCTTCATATGAAGGTCCAGATGCTAAAAATAAAAAGATTGCAGTTGATAAAATCACAGATGAAAAACAAAAAGATGATGATAGTGAAACTGATGAGGAGAACGAAACTTCCGATAATGATAATAGTGATTATGATAATAATCTGTCACTTGCCGCTATGGAGGCTGAATTAAAACCAGATGTATTTGATATTTTTGACTCAATATCCGATAAATATAAAAAGCTAAGAAAACTTCAAGATAAAAGAAATGATCTAAAGAAACAAAAAAAAGATCTTTCTGCCCGTCAAATGGACACATACAATGAATTTTCATCTGAGTTAAAAAACTCTATGAAACAATTATCTCTCAACCCCAATAGAATAGAAGCTCTTCTAGATCACTTATATGATATTAATAAAAGACTTGTAGATTTAGAAATTTCATTGTGGAAACTGGCAAGCTCTTCTGGAATTAATCGAAAAGATTTTCTTAAGGAATATCACGGAAACGAACTTGACCCTACTTGGATTAATCGCGTTGTAAGACTTAAAAGAGATGGATGGCAGAAGTTTGTCAAAGAAAATAGAAAAAATATTAAATCAATTTTTGCTGATATTCATGATCTCTCAGACGAAACCGGTCTTGAGATTGAAGAATTCAGAAAAATTGTTTTAAAGGTCCAAAAAGGTGAAAGAGAAGCTGCTGTCGCAAAGAAAGAAATGGTAGAAGCAAATCTGAGATTAGTTATTTCTATTGCAAAAAAATATACTAATAGAGGTCTTCAATTCTTAGATTTAATTCAAGAGGGAAATATCGGCTTAATGAAAGCTGTTGATAAATTTGAATACAGAAGAGGCTATAAGTTTTCTACATATGCAACTTGGTGGATAAGACAGGCTATCACCAGGTCTATTGCTGATCAAGCAAGAACAATTAGAATTCCAGTTCACATGATCGAAACAATAAATAAATTAGTACGAACCTCTAGGCAAATACTTCATGAAATTGGAAGAGAGCCAACTCCAGAGGAATTATCAGACAAACTTCAAATGCCACTTGATAAAGTTAGAAAAGTTCTAAAAATAGCCAAAGAGCCAATTTCTCTCGAAACACCAGTTGGAGACGAAGAAGATAGTTATTTAGGAGATTTTATCGAAGATAAAAATGTTTTATTACCTGTAGATGCTGCAATACAGGCAAATTTGAGAGAAACTACTACAAAAGTTCTTGCGATGCTGACACCGAGAGAAGAAAGGGGCTTAAGAATGAGATTTGGTATTGGAATGAATACCGATCATACTCTTGAGGAAGTGGGCCAACAATTTTCAGTAACAAGAGAGAGAATTAGACAAATAGAAGCAAAGGCGCTCAGAAAATTAAAACATCCTACAAGATCTAAAAAATTACGTAGCTTTCTTGATAATTAAAATATAAAAGATTAAAGGAGGGCCTGTAGCTCAGTTGGTTAGAGCAAACCGCTCATAACGGTTCGGTCGCAGGTTCGAATCCTGCCAGGCCCACCACTTAAGGGAATTTTTATGTCGTCTTATCAATATATTTTCTCATTGGAAAATTTGTCTAAAACTTGGTCCGGGGGAAAGACGCTTTTTGAAAATATTAATCTTTCTTTTTTACCAAACGCAAAGATAGGTATTGTAGGTGTAAATGGTTCTGGAAAATCGACCTTTCTTAAAATTTTATCAGGTATTGATAAGGAGTATAATGGTGAAATAATTGCTGCAAAAGGCATTAAAGTTGGCTATTTAGCGCAAGAACCTGAATTAGATATTACAAAGAATGTTTTTGAAAATGTTTCTGAAGGAGCTAAAGAAAAACTTTCATTGATAGAGAAATATAATGAATTGTCCATGAACTATTCTGAAGAAATAGCTGATGATCTAGCAAAATTACAGGATGAGATTGAAGCTAAAGATTTATGGGATCTTGACTCAAAAATTGAACAAGCCATGGACGCACTTAGATGTCCAGATAAGTCAAAAGATATCAATACATTATCTGGTGGAGAAAAAAGAAGAGTAGCTATATGTAAATTACTTCTAGAGGAGCCTGATTTACTTTTATTAGATGAGCCAACTAATCATCTTGATCCAGAAACTGTAGCATGGCTTGAAAATTATCTTAAAAACTATAAGGGTACAGTTATATTAATAACTCATGACAGATTCTTTCTAGATAATATTACAGAGTGGATACTTGAACTAGATAGAGGAAAAGCAATTCCATATGAGGGAAATTATAGTAGATGGTTGATTCAAAAACAAAAAAGAATTGAACTCGAAACTAAACAAGAAAATGCAAGATTAAGAAGATTAAAAAGTGAGGTTAATTGGATTTCATCTTCTCCAAAAGCCCGTCAATCAAAATCTAAAGCTAGAATCAATAATTACGAGACTCTTTTAAATAAAGAAAATATTCAATCTATTGATGATCCACAAATTATTATTCCTAATGCACCTCGTCTTGGTGATTTGGTGATAGAGTTAAATAATCTCAAGAAGGTAATTGAAGATAAAGTTCTTTTTGAGGATCTTTCTTTCAAGGTTCCAAAAGGAGCTATAGTTGGGATAATTGGAGCTAATGGCGCTGGAAAAACTACTCTTTTTAATATTATTTCAGATAAATTAGATGCAACTGATGGGTTGGTCAGGTTGGGAGAAACTGTAAACTTAAGTTATGTAGATCAATCAAGAGAAACTCTTGATTCTGTTAAAACAGTATGGGAAGAGATTTCTGAGGGAAATGATATTGTAGAAATTAATTCAACTACGATTAATACAAGAGCATACACTAGTGCTTTTAATTTTAAAGGCTCAGATCAACAAAAAAAAGTAGGTCAATTATCTGGTGGGGAGAGGAATAGAGTTCACCTTGCTAAAGTATTAAAATCTGGCGCAAACGTATTACTTCTTGATGAGCCAACAAATGATTTAGATGTCGAGACTTTATATGCTTTAGAATATGCTTTGGATAAATTTTCTGGATGCGCAATGATAATAAGCCATGATAGATGGTTTCTGGATAGAGTATGTACTCATATACTTGCATTTGAGGGAAACAGTAATGTTGAATGGTTTGAGGGAAGTTATTCAGAGTATTCTGAGGATAGAAAAAGACGATTAGGTGATGAAGGTGAAATTCCTTCACGGATAAAATACAAAAAGTTTTCTAGATAATTATCCGTCCAATTGTTTTCTCAATCTATCCATTAGCTTGTCAATATTACCATTATTCTTGCTTAAAAAAGATGTAAATGTTGATCTTTGTTCTTGAGCCATCCAAACTCCAATCACCCTTATATCAAAGATTTTGTAATCACCATTTTTATTTTTAATAATTCTCCAATCAATTTTTGTAGGATTAGGATCATCCAAAAATTGAATTAGTGTTTTTACTATAATTCCAGATCTTCCAGTATCATTTGAACCTACAACACTAAAATCTCCAGAAGGAAAAGAAGCTAATCTAATAGAGTATATTTCTGAAACAAATCTTTTTATTAGTTTGATATATTCCTCTCTTTGATCAGAAGTTAAATTTCTTCTGTAAGGACCTAATACAAATAAAGAAATTTCTCTAACAGCTAAATTAGATAGAAAAATACTTGTAATATTTTTAATTTTTTCATCTGAATTAGATTTTTTATCTCCTAAAACATCAAGAGTTTCTTGAGCAATAAGACCTACATATTCTTCAGGCGATAAAACTTTAAAATCTGCATAGAGTAATTTAAATGGAAACAAAAGACATAACAGCAAAATGATAATTTTTTTATTCATCGTTATTCTCATCTTCTAAAGACTCAAAAAAATCATCAAATATTATCTCTTCTGAACTTTCACTTTGGTTAGAAAGTCTATTTTGATAGTAGATAGATTTTAAAGAACTATAATAATCAATTGAAGTTTCACGTAAATTATCAATAGTATCCATATTTCCTGATCTAGCCGATACGGCATACAAAGCAGTTGGTGTTACCCTAATGATATTATCCTCATCTTTAAGAAGATAATTAAGAGGATTTATTGCTAAATCAACTATGCTGCTAGCAAAATGACGTGATGATCTCGGACCAATAAAAGGTATAACCAAATAATTACCTTCTTCAGCCCCCCATTTCTCTAAAGTTTTATCGAAATCTGTATCATTTTGCTTAAGATTAATTTTATCCGCTAAATCAATAACTCCAAATAAACCAAAAGTAGAATTGATTACAAACCTCATTAAGCTTGATAGAGCATTTTTAATTTCGCCCTGTAAAATATAATTTGTAAAATTTATAGGCTCGCCAGTATTTTGAAGTATGTTAGAAATTCCATCCTCAATTGGGTTAGGTAATAAACTATAACCAACAGAGACAGGTCTTAAAATATATATATCCACTTTATCATTGAATTCATGAACTGTTCTATTAGATTTTTCATATGGATCAGATATTTCAGAATTGCCATAAGAGGAATACGAAACTATTACAAAAAGAAAAAAAATAAGATTTATTTTTAAAAATTTTAACAATGTGATCTCATAAATAAAGCATTTTACTACAAATTTATTTCTATTACTCTTTCTAGTATCTTATCATGTAAACTCATACAAGTTCCGATGATTGATTTTTTAGATGTATTTTCAAGGTTATATAGTAATTGATTCCCCTTATGATCAGTAACTTTTCCTCCAGCTTCATTAATTATTAAATCACCAGCAGCAACATCCCAATCTGATTTGGTATTTAATGCCATCATAGAGTCAAATCTACCATTAGAAACAAGGGCCATTCTATAGGCTATGGAATTTTTATTTTCGATAAGCATTCTTGGCCATGGGGATTTCCATGCCGGATGAGAAAACATCGGTTTAAATGCGCACATTTTTGAGTTTTCAAGCTTTGATGTTTTTGATGTGTAAATTTTTTTCAAGTTTAGCCATGAACCTTTATTTTTTTCAGCTTCGAACAACTCTTTATTAATAGGATTAAGTATAACAGCTGAAATTGGTCTTCCAGATTTTATTAGAGCTATTGATATACAGAAATCATCTTTGCCATTAAGGAACGATTTAGTTCCATCTATGGGATCAACAATTAAAACTTTATCATGTCTTAATCTTGAATAATCATCTTTATTTTCCTCAGAAAGCCAACCAATATTAGGTATTTTCTTTTTAAATTCACTTTTAAGAAAATTATCAATTTCTATGTCGGCCTCTGACACATCTGTTCCATCGTCTTTTTTCCAAACACTTGGTTTATTTTTGAACCATTTAAGAGCAATTTCCCCACTTTTTTTGATTAGCTCTCTGATAATTATATGTTCTTTCGAAAATTTAGGATATTGTTCGTTCATTTCATAAAACCTAGTTTTTTATATTTAAGAAAACATGTTTATAGACCTTCTTCATCAAACTTGGTAACTCTAAATCAGGTATATTTCTCTCTCTTTTCCAAATTCCTTTTAAATCTTTCTCATTAATATCTTTGCAAGTATAAATCTTTAGTACTAGTTGAAAGTGAGAAAAGATATGTACTACTTTTCCTTTAATAGGCTTCCACTGTCCTTTTATAGGAAAATTTATTTCATTACTTATATTTTCATTTTTATTTATCCACTCAGAGGATGGAAACTCTAACATTCCAGGTAATAAACCTTTTAAAGGTCTTCTTTGTAGAAAAATCTTATTTTGATTTGATACAATCCAAAATAAATTAGCCTCTCTTATTTTTTTTGGTTTAGTTAATTTTTTTGTAGGTATGGAATCTGTTAAGTCTTTAGCATAGGAAAAACAAAATTCTTGAATTGGACATGAATCACATATTGGGTTTTTAGCTTTACATATCGCCGATCCTAAATCCATCATTGCCTGGACATAATCACCACTTCTTTTTTCAGGACAAAGGTCTTCAGAAATTTTTATTAGTTCTTTCTTTACTCTTTCTTTTGGTTCTTTAATTCCACGGATTCTTAGAATAATTCTTTCTATATTAGAATCTATTACAGATGCTTTTTTATTGAATGCGATGGTCAGAATTGCCCCTGCTGTGTAGGGTCCAATACCTGGTAATTTTATCAATTCTTCATATTCATCAGGTATTTGATTATTATGCTGTTTGTTAATGATTTTTGCAGTTTTATGGATATTTTTTGCTCTTGAATAGTAGCCCAAGCCTGACCATGCATCCATTACATCTTCAACTTTACTTTCAGAAAGCTTTTTAATTGTAGGCCATTTATTTATAAATTTATGAAAAAAAGGTATTACAGCTTCAACGGTTGTTTGTTGAAGCATAATTTCTGATATCCAAGTTTGATAAGGATCTAAATTTTTTTTTGATTTTCTCCAAGGTAATTCCCTTTTATTTTTATCATACCAAATTAGAATTTTTTTTGATAAATTATCTTGAATTAAAACTTTCATAATCGTGAGACTCAAATAATTAAAAAAACAAATGATAAAAATTTTTTTCCAACTAAGCAACTGGGTTGGTATGTTTCAAAAATTTCTAAGCCCTTTTTTAATCGGCAGGGTTTTGTAAAGAGTTATATTATCGATAATTGGAAAGAAATTGTAGGAGAAGAATATTATAAAACTTCAATTCCTGAAAAATTAAGAATTCAAAAAGGTGGAGGTGTTTTAATAATTGCTGCTGATGGAGCAACCTCAACGGAAATGGAATATATGAAGAATGAAATCATTAAAAAAATTAACGATTACTATGGGTATAGGGCAATTAATAGAGTTAGATTTAGAAATACTATTATTCACGACAAAGTGTTAACAAAAAAACTAACAAAAGAGAGAAATAACGAATCTCAGTTAAGAAAACAGAAGAAAAATTTTTCTTTTGATGAAATTGAAGAAGGTGAATTAAAAGAAGCTATTAATTCCCTAGGTGATAGTATGTTAAACAAAATTAATAAATAGGATTGATGAGGTAATTATGGGTAAAAAAAATATAATTCTTTTAGTTGGTTTGATTGTTTTAGGGTTGATTATAGTGATCTTTTTTCTATCTCCAAGTCAGCAATCTTCGGATTTAAGTGATAATATTAATGCATCAAGAGATTTATCATCAAATGTAAGTTTTACAGGAAATGTATCCGCAGAAATTCCAGGTGATCATGTGTTAGGGTTATACAATTCTAAAAATACAATTGTTGAGTACGCTAGCTTAACTTGTCCACATTGTGCAATTTTTCATGGGGAAGTTTTTCCGAAGATAAAATCAGAATTAATTGATAAAGGAAAAGTGAAATACATTTTTAGAGATTTTCCAATCGATCCACTTGCGATGGCAGGATCCATGATTGCCCATTGTTCAGGTGATGGCAAATATTTTGGCGTAATAGATGTTCTTTTAAAAACACAAGATGAATGGTTGTTTGATAATGAGAATCCCTATAATGGATTACTAAAGGTTGCACGTTTAGCTGGCTTATCTGAGGAGAATGTCAAAGTGTGTTTGAGTGATAATGAGTTATTTAGCATGATTGAAGGGAACCAAAAACTTGCCTCATCAAGATTTGGTGTAAATGCTACACCTGCTATATTTGTTAATAACAAAAAAATATCATCCTTAGATTTTGACACAATAATGGCTGAGCTTGGTATTACTGCAGATTAAATATAAGGAGTAAATATTGGATTTTAGCAAGCTAAGATTATCAAGTTTTAAGTCTTTTGTTGAGCCAATAGAAATAGATATTAAAGATGGTTTAACTGGTGTTGTTGGGCCAAATGGCTGCGGTAAATCAAATTTAGTAGAGGCTATTAGATGGGTCATGGGTGAAGCGTCCTATAAATCCATGCGAGCATCAAGTATGGAGGGTGTAATTTTTCAAGGCACCCAAAATCGGCCTTCTAGAAATTCAGCAGAAGTATCTTTAGTGTTAAATAATAAAGATCGTGATGCTCCTCTTATATGTAACGATACAGATTTAATTGAGGTTACAAGAAGAATAGAACGAGAGGCAGGATCTGTTTATAAGTTAAATGGCAATGATACAAGGGCAAGAGATATTCAAATGCTTTTTGCTGACGCTTCTACTGGAGCAAGATCTCCATCTTTAGTTAGGCAAGGTCAAATCCAAGAATTAATCGATCAAAAGCCAAATGAAAGAAGAAGAATCCTTGAGGATGCGGCAGGTATATCTGGTCTACATGTCAGAAGACATGAGGCTGAGTTAAGAATTAAATCTGCCGAAACAAATATTGATAGATTGGATGATATATTAAAAGAATTATCATCACAGGTGAGATCTTTAAATAAACAATCCAGGGAAGCAAATAGGTATAAAAATATATCTGAAAAGATCAGAGAAACAGAAGTTCTTCTTCTTGCGATTAAATACAAAAATATTGATAAGGAATGTAAAGAAAATGAAGAAAGGCTTCATTCTCTCAATGTAGAGCATCAAAATATAGTTAGAAATGTAAGCAATAAAAAAACTGAAGAATTGAATATTCAAGAGAAATTGCCTGAGCTAAAAAAGGAGGCAAATGAATCATCCGCTATCCTTCAAAGGTTAATTATCGAGATGGAAAGATTTGATAATGATCAAATCCAATCTGAGAGAAGAAAACAAGAATTAGATGATTTAATTACAACTACAAACCTTCAATTAAAAAGAGAAATTCAAATCTTGGATGATATTAACAATAATGTTATTGGTGATGGCAAAGGTGATGACTCTAATGAGGGTGAGATAAAGCTCAATATAGAGAAAAAAGAAAGCCTTATCATTGATATAGAAAAGCAAATTAATGATCTCACAAAACTTTTAGCCGATAAAAATGCTCTTGAAGGTTTAATCGGTGATAATGTTGATTCTACTAACTCATTAATTGAAAACCTTGAAGTAATTCCTGGTTATGAAAAAGCATTGGATGCGCTTCTTGGAGACGAGTTGTACCATTCTCTTGATATGAAAACTGATATACACTGGAGAAAAAATTCAATCACGGAAAATACCCAAAGCCTTCCCGACGGATGTAAACCTCTTCTTGATTATGTAAAAGGTTCTGATGTTCTTATTGAGAGATTAAGTCAAACTGGCGTTGTAGATAAGGAAGATGGAGAGGTAGTTTTTTCTAAACTCTCATATGGTCAGAGAATTGTATCAAAAGAGGGGGATTTATGGAGATGGGATGGCTTAGTTGTCTCTGCTGGTGCTCCCGGTTCAGCTGCTGAAAGGTTAGGACAAAGAAATCGTTTAATTGAAATATATGAAGAAATAAAAGGATTTGAAAATAACTTTGGAAACATAAAAGAGCTAAAGGCTCAAGTTAGCGATGCTCATAATGATCTATCCGATTTGAGATTAAGTTATGAAAAATTACAACTAAATAAAAAAAATATTGCTGATGTAGCTAAAAGAAAAGATGTAGCTGAGGAACAGACTTCTATTTTAAAGAATAGAATAAAGAAATTTGAAGATGAGAAAATTTCTTTTGACCAAGAACCAGAAGATATTGATGCAAAGAAAATTGATCTAAGTGAAAAAATTTCTTCATCTAGAAAAAAAGCGAATGAAGATAATGATAAATTAACTGAATTAGAAAACGACCTAAGAAATGTTACTTTAAAAATAAGAGAATTATCTGATAACGAATCTTCTCTAAGAGAAGGCAAAGGTAGAATTGAAGTGTCACTAGAGTCTAACAAAGAGAGATTGCTTGAAATTATCGATTTAATCGAAAAGGAGCATAAACAGGACTCCTCAAAATTTATGGAAGAATTAGATGTTTCACTTGAGAATGAAGATGAAGATGAAATGCAGCTAACAATAGACAGGTTGAAAAGAGAAAGAGATGATCTTGGAGGTGTAAATTTAAAAGCTGAAGAGGAAGCTGAAGAAATAAAGGAGAGAATAAGTGAAATTAAAACTGAAAGAGATGACCTTGTAGAGGCAATTAAAAAATTAAGAACTGGAATTAATGATTTAAACAAGGAAGGACGCCAAAGAATGCAGAGGGCCTTTCATGAAGTAAATGAAAAGTTCCAAGATGTATTTAAGAAATTTTTTGGAGGCGGTAATGCTGAATTACAGTTTATAGATTCTGACGATCCTCTTGAGGCAGGGCTTGAGGTTTTTGCTCAGCTACCAGGAAAGAAATTAATAGAAATGTCATCTTTATCTGGTGGAGAGAAAGGTTTAGTTTCCTTATCATTAATTTTTGCTGTTTTCTTAACTAATCCTTCCCCTATATGTGTTCTTGATGAGGTAGATGCCGCTCTTGATGACAGTAATGTTGAGAAGTTTTGTGATCTAATTGAAGATATTTCGTCGAATGTAAAAACAAGATTTCTTGTCATTACTCATCATCCGTTGACTATGGCTAGAATGGATAGGCTATATGGGGTTACAATGCAAGAAAAGGGGGTAAGCCAATTAGTTTCAGTCGATCTTAATGTAGCGGAGAAAATAAGAAATATTGCATAAGAAAATTAATTAATTCAATAATTACAATACTTTAAGTAGAAATATATGTAGTTGACACTAGCATTTTATACTAGTAATTTCTGTATGAAACACATCAAAAAAAAGGAATTCTCAATTTAATTTTGACTCAAAATTCACAAGAAGATAAAGAAAAAAAAATGGAAGATATTATTGAAGATAAAGATAGAATTTCTAAAAAAATTAACGAGTTTCAAAAAAAATATAAACATCGCTCCTCTGATGACAATGATAATGCTAAGTCTTCGGCCTTCGGTCTTGCCATGCGAATTACTACAGATTTAATGTCTGGAGTTATAATTGGAGGAATTATGGGTTGGTCCTTCGATAAACTATTTGGTACATCTCCATGGCTCTTAATAGTTTTTTTTGTTTTGGGAGTTTTTGCTGGGATTTCTAATGTAATTAGAACAGCAAATAGAATGAATAAGTTAGGGTAATTATGGCATCTTCAGATCATAGTAGCGATCATGGCGCAGGATCTTTTCCAGCTGATCCAATGCATCAGTTTGAAATTAAGAGATTATTAGATATTAATATTGCTGGTTACGATATTTCATTTACAAATTCAGCACTTTTCATGCTTATTGCGGTTTTTCTAATAAGTTTTACAACAATTTTTTCGGTTAGAAAAAATTCTATTATCCCATCAAGAATGCAGTCAATTGTTGAAATGTCATACGAATTTGTTGCGGATATGGTAAGACAAAATGTTGGTTCGCAAGGAAAAAACTATTTTCCATTTATTTTTACTATATTTATGTTCGTTCTTTTTATGAATATGTTGGGAATGATCCCTTATGGATTTACTGTTACAAGTCATATAGCTGTTACATTCGCCCTAGCAATGCTTATATTTATTGGCGTAACTGTTATAGGGTTTGTTAAACATGGTTTAGGTTTTTTTGGTTTTTTTGTACCAAAGGGTGTGCCTGTTTTTATGCTTCCGCTATTAGTTGTGATTGAAGTGATATCATATTTTACAAGGCCAATTAGCCTTTCTGTAAGATTATTTGCAAATATGATGGCAGGCCATACAATGTTAAAAGTTTTTTCTGGATTTGTTATCCTGATGGGTTTTTTAGGGGGTTGGCTTCCTTTAGCTGTCATGGTTGCATTTACAGGTCTAGAGATTTTAATTGCTTTTTTACAAGCATATGTTTTTGCTATATTAACATGTATCTATCTTAATGATGCATTGCATATGCACTAATTTATTTATTATAAGGAGATAAAAAAATGGAACCAGAAGCAGCAAAATTAATTGGAGCAGGTATAGCTTGTATTGCCCTTGCAGGTGCAGGTATAGGTATTGGAACAATTTTCGGTAACTATCTTGCGGGCGCATTAAGAAACCCAAGTGCAGCTCAGTCTCAATTTCCAAATCTTTTATTAGGTTTTGCATTAGCAGAAGCTACTGGACTTTTTGGTCTTGTGGTTGCGCTTATCCTATTATTTGTTCTTTAATAAGATAAATAATCAATGCCTCAATTAGATTTTTCAACTTTTTTGCCACAAATTTTCTGGCTTTTTATAAGTCTATCTTTTCTATATATCGTATTATCACGATATGCTCTACCAAGAGTTTCTGATGTGATTGAAGAAAGAAAAGATATTATTGCGCAGGATATTGATTCAGCTAAAAAATTTTCCTCTGAGACGGAATTAGCTATTGAAGAGTTAAATATGAAATTATCAGAAGCAAAGATAAATTCACAAAGTTTAATGAACAACTCCCTTCAGGAGATTAAAGAGTCAAATGAAGAAAAAAAAGCCATACTTCTTAAGGAAATAAACGATGATATTGTGGCTGCTGAGGCGAAGATTCAAGAAAAAAAAGAAGAGTCCCTTAGCGAAATATCATCAGTTTCTGAAGATATTGCTATTGAGATGCTTGGGAATTTATCAATTGGAGAAATTGATAAAGAAAAAGTTATATCTTTATCAAGAAAGGTTAACTAATGTTTGACTCTAGTTTTTTTGTTGCTATTTCATTCTTGATTTTTGTTGGTCTCGTAATTTTTATGGGTTTACCTAAAATGATTATATCTGCCCTAGATAAAAGATCTAAGGATATTCAAGAAGAATTAGACGAAGCAAGAAATTTGAGAGAAGAAGCACAAAAGTTACTTGCTAAAGAGAAAAAGAATTTGGACAAAGCTGAAGAAGAGGCAAAAGGTCTTCTAGAAAAAGCTGAACAGCAGGTGAAGGATTTGACAAAAAAAGCTGAGGAAGATCTTAAAGAGGATATAAAAAGAAAGAAAAAAATTGCTGAACTTAAAATTGAACAAGCTCAAACTGAAGCTATAAATGATGTTAGAACAAGGGTTGCAAGCCTGTCATATGAAATTACAAAGAGTTATTTGAGTGAAAATTTAGATAAGAAAGTATCTGAGACAATTTTAGATGATAGTATTACTGAAGTTAAAAAAAATCTATGATACTTATTCTTTAAGTCGATCTTTTATCTCGATGAGGTTACATGGTTTATGGCTTATATCTAATTGGTAAACTAGGATTTCATCCCAAGCATCTTTTACCGCACTAGGCGAACCCGGAAGACAGAAAACATAAGTTCCATTTATTATTCCTGCAAAGACCCTTGACTGAATTGTAGATGTTTTAATCTTTTGAAAAGAAATCATATGAAAGATTGCTGAAAAGCCATCTATTTTTTTTTCAAGTAATTCATCTATCGCTTCGAAAGTAACATCTCTTCCTGTAAGTCCAGTTCCTCCACTTGAGATGATAACATCTACCGATGAATTTTTTGTCCAATCAAGAACAGTTTTTCTAATTTTTTCTATACTATCTTCTACTATTGAGTAGTTTATGACATTGTGACCAGCGTTATTTACTTTATCAATTAGGGTTTTTCCAGAAATATCTGTATCTTCATTTCTTGAGTCCGAAATAGTTAAAATAGCAATATTTACTGGTAAGAATTTTATTTGATCATTCATGCTTTAATATCTATTTTCATTTCAATTATTTTATTTTTAAAATTTAACATATCTGTCATTGCAAATGCTTTGTTGGCTGGTCTTCTGAGTAAATATGCCGGATGAAAAACTGGCAAAGCAGGTATTTCAATATTTTTATCTTTGTAAAGATGCCAAATTCCTCTTAATTTTGTTATTCCTATGGTTTGATCTAAAATTGATTTAGCTGAAATAGAGCCAATCAACATTAAAATCTTAGGATTAATTAGTTGTATATGCTTTTTAATAAATGGAAGACATGTATTTATTTCTTCGGCAGTTGGATTTCTATTACCAGGCGGTCTCCATGGTATTATATTTGAAATATAACAATTTGTTCGATTTATGTTTATAGTTTCAAGTATTTTATCTAGTAGCTGACCTGATTTACCTACAAATGGTTTTCCTTCTATATCTTCCTGATTACCTGGCGCTTCACCAATCAGCATAACCTCTGCATCAACATTACCATCACAAAAAACGGTGGACCTTGCTGTGTGTGACAGCTCGCATTCATCATAATTTTCAATGAAAGATTGAAGGTCTTTTAATGTATTGATTTCAGAAAGTTCATTTGAGTCATGCTCAAGATTCGAGTTTATTTCTAACGAATTAACTTTGTTAATATCTTCTCTATTATTAGCGCTAATGGTTTCCGTTATGCCAAGCTCAACTTGAAATTTAAGATCGTCTATATTTTTTTCAAAACTTTTTGTCATCTTTTAATGAATCTCTATATAGAATGTAAATTTAACTAGAATATTAACTGATATTATAAGATGCGACAATGTTAGGGGTTTAAAATTTAAAAAAATGTATTATTTATATAACTAAGGTAACTTATGAGTAACAAACCAGTAAACGAGCTAAATGCGCAACAAGGTCAAGTGTTAGACTCCTCTAATAGAGAGTCTATGGAATATGATGTATTGATTGTTGGTGCAGGTCCAGCAGGTCTGTCTGCGGCTATACAAGTAAAACAATTAGCTCAGAAAAATGATCTGGATATTTCTGTTTGTGTTCTTGAAAAGGCTAGCGAAATTGGTGCACACATTTTATCTGGGGCCGTGATTGAAACCGTTGCTCTTGATAGACTTCTTCCTGATTGGAAAGACATGGATAGCCCAATCAAAACAAAAGTTAAAAAAGATAAGTTATCCTATTTTAGTAAAAATTCTTCAATTAATATTCCTCAGTTCTTATTACCACCTCTCATGAAAAACCATGGAAATTACATTGTTAGTCTAGGAAATGTCTGTAAATGGTTAAGTGAGGTTGCAGAAAATTTGGGAGTTGAAGTTTACCCAGGTTTTAGTGCAGCTGAGGTTCTTGTTGATGAAAATAATAAAGTATATGGAGTAGCCACAGGTGATATGGGTGTATCAAGAGATGGTTCAGCAAAGGACTCTTGGGAGTCGGGCATGGAGCTTCACGCTAAATACACTCTATTCTCGGAAGGAGCCCGAGGCTCTTTATCTAAGTACTTAATTGATAATTTTGATTTGTCAAAAGACAAGGATTACCAAAAATATGCTATTGGAATAAAGGAGTTATGGGAGGTAAAAGAAGAAAACCATCAGGAGGGTTTAGTTGAGCATTCAATGGGATGGCCTTTGAGTGATGGCACTGGTGGAGGTTCTTTTTTATACCATTTTGGTCAAAATCAAGTATCAATAGGATATGTCGTACATCTCAATTATACCAATCCTTATGTTTCTCCTTTTGACGAATTTCAACAATTTAAGACACACCCTAGTGTTAAAAGTGTTTTAGAGGGTGGTAAAAGAATATCTTACGGAGCTAGAGCAATAACTGCGGGTGGTTATCAATCAGTACCGAAATTATTTTTCCCTGGTGGTGCGCTTATAGGTTGTTCCGCTGGATTTTTAAATTATCCAAAAATAAAAGGAACCCATAATGCTATGGAGTCAGGAATGATTGCTGCAGAGTCTATAGTTGAAAACTTTATTAGTGGAAGTGATAACGAAGATCTATCAAATTATCAGGAAAAATATGAAAACAGCAGAATAGCCAAAGAATTGAAGAAGGTAAGAAATGTTAAACCATTTCAGTCAAGATATGGAGCGCTTCTGGGAACTCTTTTAAGTGGTATTGATATGTGGTTGAACACATTTGGAATAACTTTACCATTTACACTTGGTCATATTAAACCTGATTATAAAACATTACGAAAAGCATCAGAGTGTGAGAAGATAATTTATCCAAAGCCAGATGGTCAATTTTCGTTCGATAAACTCTCTTCTGTTTTTCTTTCAAGCACTAATCATGAGGAAGATCAGCCGGCTCATTTAACATTAAAAGATAGCAGCATACCAATTAAAGTGAATCTTGTTGATTATGATGAGCCAGCACAAAGGTATTGTCCTGCTGGTGTTTATGAGGTTCTTTCATCTGATGATAACAGTGAACCAGTTTTTCAGATAAATGCTCAAAATTGTGTTCATTGTAAAACATGTGATATAAAAGATCCTTCACAAAACATTAATTGGGTTGTTCCACAAGGTGGTGAAGGCCCTCTGTATGGTGGTATGTGAGTATTGATGCAAATCATTGAAAAGGCTTTTGCTAAAGTTAATATTTCCCTTAACTTAACAGGCCAAAAGGAAAAAAATCTACATTACATTGTAAGTTTAGTCAGTTTTTGTGATTTCTACGATACTATAGTCATAGAAGAGTCCAAAGAATTCAAATACATCATTAATAATGATATAAAGTTTAAAGAGCCTGATCTAATTTTAAAAACAATAGAAACTGTCTCTAAAGAATTAGAAAGAAATTTTCCTCCTTTTAAAATCACATTAAATAAAGAAATTCCTATTGGAGCAGGTCTTGGAGGGGGCTCTGCGGACGCTGCAGCTGTTATAAGGGCGCTCGATAAATTTTTTAATCTAAATCTTTCATATGACCAGAAAGTTTTGATTGGTAAGCAAATTGGATCAGATGTACCTAGTTGTATTTTATCTAAGCCTCAAATTATATCAGGGTACGGCGATCAAATTCGAGAATTAGAAGGTTTAAATGACAAAAATATTTTAATTATTTTTCCTAATATTAATGTGAGCACAAAAGAAATATTTGAAAGTATAGATATCAATTTAATTAAGAAAGAAGAAAGTCAAGTATTTGAAAAACAAATTGAACAAAATATTGATTTTTATAATGAGGGTAGAAATTTAACAAAATTATTCTCAAATGATTTGGAAGAATTTACCATTAAGAAACATCCCGGAATTAAAGCTATTAGAGATTGCTTACATGAAAATGATTCATCTTATGTATCCATGACTGGTTCCGGTTCAGCATTTTTTGGTATTTTTGAAGAAAACTCAATAGATAAAGTCTATCATAAAATTACTAGCAATTATAAGGATTGGAAAATAGTAAAGTGCAAATTAATTGGATCTAATAATAGAGAAATCAACTAATTTCATTAATGCCTCTTTAAATTCTGTTTCAGGGAATATTGCAAGTGCATCTTTTGCTATTCTTCCATGTTGATGTGCTTTTAAAAGTGTATCTTCAATAGTGTTATATTGTTTTATTACTTTTATTGCATTTTTCAAAAGTTCTTTATTTCTAATTTTATTATTAAAAGAATTTTCTAAAAATTCTCGTTCAGAATTATTTCCTCTTCTATATGCTAAAATAATAGGGAGAGTTACTTTACCTTCTAAAAAATCTTCACCTATATTTTTACCTAAAGTTTCTTTATCACCGCTGTAATCTAATGCATCATCCTTTAACTGGAAAGCTATCCCAAGATTCTTACCAAATGAGATAAGTGCGTTAATCTCCTCTTCATTTGATTGCGCTATAAGTGCACCTACCACACAAGCTGTAGAAAATAATTCAGCTGTTTTTGCTTCGATTATATTCATATATTGATCTTCAGTAGTTTTAATATTATCTGAAGCGATAAGCTGCATGACTTCACCTTCAGCAATTTTTGCAGAAGCATTTGATAAGTTCTGCAGGCATTCTAAAGATTTTGTTTCAACCATCAGCTGAAAAGCCTTACCGAGAAGGAAATCCCCAACCAAAATACTTGATTTATTATCCCAAACAATATGAGAAGCTGACTCACCTCTTCTGACATCGCTATCATCAACTACATCATCATGTAAAAGAGTAGCAGTATGCATCAATTCAACTGCTGCCGCTAAATTGATGTGATAATCACCCCTGTACTCACAAATTTTCGATGTAGTAAGGGTGAGAATAGGTCTTAATCTTTTTCCTCCGAGCTCAATAATATGATTTGATACATCGGGTATCCTATCTACATGACTAACAACTTGTTCATTTATCAACTTATTTACTTTAATGAAGTCATCTTCAATTAATGTTAATAATTTTTGAATAGGTTCTTCATCTTTGTATTTGTTTTTTACTAATTTAATTACATTTCCCATATTTTTCTTATATTTTAGAATTTATCTATGATCAAAGAAAATTCTAAAAATAAATTTCTTGGCGGTAAGCTGTCTATTATTCAACAAAAAGATGGTTTTAGGGCAGGTCATGACTCAGTTTTACTTGCCTCTTCAATTCCAGCTAAAAAGGGAGACAAATGTTTGGAATTAGGTATAGGCACTGGAGTTGTCTCTTTGTGTTTATTAAAGAGGGTTCCTGATTTATGTATAACAGGAATTGATAATGATAGTGAAGTCTTACAGCTTTTAAAAAAAAATATAACCTTGAATGGTTATGATAATGATATTTCAATCATAAAAGGTGATCTAAATGCTGATATTAATAACTTTAAAAAATTGAAAAGACATAGCTTTAACCATATCTTTTGTAATCCACCGTTTTATGAAGAGGGAGAAATTATTTTGCCTAAAGATAAAAATAAAAGAAACGCTTACCGTGGCGAAAAAAATTTTATTGCTGATTGGATTAAATTTTCTCTAACATTTGTTAAAAGCAAAGGTTCAATAACTTTTATAAATCATATCAAAAATCTTCCAGATATCTTATCAATTTTTGCAAAATCCATGGGTGATGTTAATGTTACGCCCATATTTACAGATTTTAAAAAACCTGCGACAAGGTTTTTAATTAGAGGCATCAGAGATTCAAGAAAACCGATTAAAATAAGAAAGGGGTTAATTTTGAACAATAAAAACGGCAAAACCCCAAAAAAAATTGAAAATATTTTGAGACACGGTAAAGCATTATAATCAATGACTTTATTGCTATTTTTTAGGTTAGAATTACTATAATAAAATATAAACCTTGGAGGTTTTAGTGACAGCAAAGAAAATGGAAGAGTTAGTTTCTCTCTGTAAAAGAAGAGGCTTCATATATCAAACCAATGAATTGTATGGAGGAATGCAGGGTGTGTATGATTATGGCCCGCTGGGAGTTGAACTAAAGAATAATCTTAAGCAAGCCTGGTGGAGTTCCATGGTTTATGAAAGAGATGATGTTGAAGGTTTAGATTCTTCAATACTAACACATCCAAATGTTTTGAAATACTCTGGTCACGAAGATACATTTACTGACCCACTGGTGGATTGCAAGGATTGTAAATCAAGATGGAGAGCAGACCATATTGATGATGGTAAATGTCCTTCATGTGGATCAGAAAATCTAACCGACCCTAGGCCTTTTAATCTGATGTTTAAAACAACTATTGGACCTGTAGACGATGGTTCAAGTTTTGCTTATTTAAGACCAGAAACAGCTCAACAAATTTTTACAAATTTTAAAAATGTAGTCGATTCGACATCAAGAACATTACCTTTTGGTATTGCACAAATTGGGAAAGCTTTCAGAAATGAAATAACTCCAAGGAATTTTATTTTTAGAGTAAGAGAATTTGAACAAATGGAATTAGAATTCTTTGTAGAACCAGGTAGTGACGAAGAATGGCATCAAAAATGGGTAGATGAAAGAGTAAAATGGTGGGAACGACAAGGAGTGGATAAAAATAACCTAGAAATTATTGATGTTGATCAAGAGGAATTATCACATTATTCGAAAAAGACTGTTGATATCATGTATAAATTTCCTCACGGTCTTGAGGAACTAGAAGGAATTGCAAACAGAACTGACTTTGACATAGGTTCACACACTAAAAATCAGAAAGATTTTGAAATAAAGTCGGATGTTATGAAAAATGATGACTCTGTAACAAAATTAGCGATACAAAATAAAATTAATAATTCATGGACTATTCCGTATGTTATTGAACCCTCTGCTGGAGTTGATAGAGGATTTTTAGCAGTATTGAATGAATCTTACAAAATTGAGAAACTTGAAAATGGCAAAGAGAGAACCGTACTTTCTCTTAAATCTCATTTGTCACCTATTAAGGCTGCGGTTATTCCTTTAAAAAGAAATAATCAAGATTTAGTTGATAGAGCCATAGAATTAAAAAGCCAGCTACAATCAATTGGTTTAGGAAGAGTAGTCCTCGATAATGCAGGTAATATTGGAAAAAGTTATAGAAGGCATGATGAGGTTGGAACACCTATGTGCATAACAATTGACTTTGAAACATTAGATGATAATTCTGTTACGGTAAGAGATAGAGATACTATGGAGCAAAAAAGAATTAAACTAGATGAAATTTCTAATTTTTTTGTTAAAAATCTCTAATAATTTGAAATGACAAAATATATACATGCTTTCTCAGATCCTATAACTGATGAAATTGATCAATCGTTAATAGGTAATAAAGGTTATAATCTATGTCTTATGCACGGAATGGATTTACCTATTCCTGAGGGCTTTATAATTACCTCAAAAGCTACTAAAGAATTCAAAAAAAAGAACAATTTTGGTGATGAATTTACAAAGGAATTGAAAGGTAATTTAAATTGGATCCAAGAAAAGGCAAACCTTCAAGTTGGTAACCCAGAAAAACCTCTTATTTTATCTGTTCGTTCAGGTTCAGTGATATCTATGCCAGGAATGCTTGATACAATTTTAAATGTTGGTCTAAATCAAAATATAGTGAAAAAACTGGCAGAAAACAAAAATGGTTTTTTTGCTTATGATACATGGAGAAGATTTATACAAATGTATTCTCATGTGGTTCATAGGATTGATAATTATGATTTTGATGAAATACTTGAAAATTATCTACTTGGTGCAAATTTAAGTAATGTTAGCCAATTAGATGCAGAAGACTTAGAGGAAATAAGCAAAATGTATCTGAATCTCTTTAATGAGAGAATAGGTGAGGATTTTCCTGAAGACCCATATCAGCAGATAAATGACTCTATAATAGCAGTTTTAAATTCATGGGATAATGAAAGAGCGATTTCTTACCGAAACATTAATGATATACCTCAGGATATAGGTTTAGCGGTAACTATTCAAAGAATGGTTTTTGGGAATTTGAACGATCAAAGCGCATCAGGTGTAATTTTTTCAAGAAATCCAGATACAGGTGAAGACAAAATTAAAGGTGAATATCTATTAGAGTCACAAGGAGAAGATGTTGTTTCAGGCTTTATAACTCCGAAAAACATAAGTGAGACTAAAAATGATGATGCTTTTGTCAAAGTTTTTCCTGATTTATACGATCAAATAAATCAAATTTCAAAAAATTTGGAGAAGAAATTTGGATTTGTTCAGGATATTGAATTTACTATTGAGTCAAATAGATTATGGATTTTACAATCACGTAATGCAGAATTAAATGCTAAAGCATCTTTTAAAGTTTTAAGAGATTTTGTTAATGATAAAATAATTAATAAGAATGAGGCTTTAAAATTAATCAAAGAGGATCATGTTGAAAAAGCCTTTACTCCAGTTCTGGATAATGCTCAAGAATTAAAAATCTTAACTAAAGGATTACCTGCATCTCCAGGAGTTATATCTGGCTTAGTTGCTTTTGATATTGAAGGTATAAATGAAATTAAAGAAAAAGATGAGAAGTCGATATTAATTTTAGTCGAAACCAATACTAATGATATTAAAGCTATGCATGCATCAGATGGAATATTAACTTCCAGAGGTGGGTTAACAAGTCATGCTGCAGTTGTTGCAAGAGGTTTAAATAAACCTTGTATTACAGGTGCAGTAGAAATTGAAATTAATGCTCAAAAAAAGAACATTTCTATCAATAATAAAATTATTTCTGAATTTGACACGATTACTCTTGATGGTCACTCAGGGGAAGTTATTGAAGGTATAGTAAAAACAAAACCTCAAGAACCCTCATCTGATTTAAAAGAAATATTAAATTGGTGTAAGGAGATAATATTAGACAAAGATATTACTGATTCTTTAAAAATTATCAAAAAAGCTAAATTAAAAATTGAGTAAATTTTTTATTATTATTATCTGTCCTAATTAATCTAAAGGTATTTTCATCGGGCCAGTACTAATTACTTCATCTCTAGCTTTTACCGGATCTTCAACAACTAATTTTTCTAAATCCTCAAGATCTTCTGGTACATACCAGTGAATCTTATCTTCTTCATAAGCTCGATAAACTGTTTTTGCTATTTCCTCAGCTGGAATAAGTCTCCACATTCCATCAGCAGGAAGGGTAGATCTAATATCTTTACTAATTAAAGGAGTATCAATCACGCCAGGTAATATATCAGAGACCTTTATACCAAATCTTTTAAATTCAGCTGAAAGAGATTCTGTTAATCCTTTTACGGCGTGTTTAGATGCTGAGTAAACTGAAGTCATTGGCAGACCAATTATTCCAGTCGAGGATGATGTATTCAAACATAATGAATTTTCAGTATTCTTCAAAAGTTCTATTGCTGAATATATGCCGTTTATTACGCCAAAAAGGTTGATATTAATAACTCTTAGGTGATTTTCATAAGGTTGATCCTCAAAAAAACCACCTTCAGCAATTCCAGCATTATTAAATAAAATATCTAATTTGTTATTTGATATCTTAGAAAATTCAATTATGGCTTTTTCAAACATAACTTTATTTGCGACATCAAGCTCTCTGCAGATCAGGTTTTTTGATTTTATTTCTTCTTCAAGCGCAATTAAATTATCTTTATTGATATCATAACAACCAACAAACCAGCCTTTATCTATAAATAATTTAACTGTTGCCTTTCCCATACCGCTTGCGCCACCAGTTATGAACATAAATTTTTTACTCATGAAGCCCCCTTATTACTTTATTAAATCTAAACCTATATCAAGAGATTTTGAAGAATGTGTTATCCAGCCAGATGATATAAAATCTACTCCCGATTTAGCTATTTTTGCTACATTTGAATGATCTATTTTTCCTGAAGCCTCCAAGATTACTTTATTTTTAGCTATTTTGACTGCTTTTTTTAAATCATTAATTTTGAAATTATCAAGCATGATGACATCTGGATTAAATTTAAGAGCCTCTTTAAATTGCTTTAAATTATCCACTTCTATTTCAATTTTTATCTTATTCTTTAATTTTTTGACTTTATTGAGAGCATTTGAGATTGATCCGGCTATGGCTATGTGGTTATCTTTTATTAAAATTGCATCATATAAACCTATTCGATGATTAATGCCCCCGCCAACTTTAACAGCATATTTTTCTATATTTCTTAATCCAGGAGTCGTTTTTCGTGTACACAATATTTTTGTATTAGTTTCTGAAATCAATTTTACCATCATTGATGTTGATGTTGCTATACCAGAAAGATGAGTTAAAAAATTTAAGGCTGTTCTTTCTCCTGTTAAGAGGCTGATTGCTGGCCCTTCAACTTTAGCTAATACATCATTGGTTTTAATCGCATCACCTTCGTTTTTGAATGAGGTAAATTTTATTTTTTTATCAAGTAATTCGTAGACAATTTTAGCTATATTGATACCGCATAAAATACCTTTTTCACGAGAAATAAAGTGAAAAGTTGCTTTATCTCTTCTTTTTAAAACGGTATTGCTAGTTATATCTCCTAAATTTCCAAGATCCTCCTTGATAGCTAATTTAATAATTTTTTTTAATTCAGAGTCAGATAATATTTTCATAAATTTATCATTCTATTGACTGAATTAAGGGCTCTTCTAGCAATATCGTCATCAATAATAACTTCGTATGTTTCATACCAAAGTGATGAAAGAATATTTTCAAGAGATATTTCTTTCATATGGGGGCATAAATTACAGGGCCTTACAAAGTTAACATTGGGAGTTTCGACAGAAACATTATCACTCATAGAGCATTCAGTTACCATTAGAACTTTGTGAGGTTGATTTGTTTTTACCCAATTTATCATTGCGGATGTAGACCCAGAAAAATCTGCTTCATCAACTACTTCTGGAGAGCATTCAGGGTGCGCAATAATCTTAACTCCTGGTTCATTTTCTCTGTATTCTCTGATTTCCTCAACTGTGAATTCTTCATGAACCTCGCATCTTCCTTTCCACATAATAATTTCCTTTTTTGTTTCTTTAGCGATATTCATTGCTAAATACTCATCAGGAATAAAAATAACTTTATCTGAGTCTAGAGAATTTACTACTTCTAATGCATTGGAAGATGTACAGCATATATCGGTCTCAGCTTTAACATCCGCAGAGGAATTTACATAAGTTACAACAGGAATTCCAGGATTTTCTCTTTTTAAATCAATTACATCTTGCCCTTTGATTGAGGCGGCTAAAGAACATCCGGCATCTAAACTTGGGATAATAATTTTTTTATCCATATTTAGAATTTTTGATGTTTCAGCCATAAAATAAACACCACATTGTATAATTATATCACTATCAACCTTTGTTGCCTCTTTGGCTAACTGTAAAGAGTCACCTCGCACATCACTAACACAATGGTAAATTTCAGGTGTTTGATAATTGTGTGCAAGAATTGTGGCGTTTTTTTCTTTTTTCAGAATATTAATTGCTTCTATGTATGGGGCAAAATAGGGCCATTCAATATCTGGTATGACACTTGAGACTTTTTTATATAATTGAGAGGTCTTTTTTTCTATAGTATCATTCCAAGCTATACCCATTTCATCAAGAATCTTACTTGGGTGTAACTGATTTATATTGTTATCTAATGATTTATCCATAATAAAGGGTCATAATCTATATTTTTGATAATAAAAACATTATTCATTAAATAGTCAAAAGAAAATGAGATGATTTAAGTTTTTCTAAGGATAACGCTTCCAGCTGAATATCCAGCACCAAAAGAGCATAAAACTCCAATGTCATCTTTGTTCATATCCTTGCTATATTGAGAAAAGGCAATAATTGAACCAGCAGAGGATGTATTTGCATAATCTTGAAGTATATTCGGCTGTTCATCTTTTTCAGGTGTTCTGCCTAAAACCTTTTTTCCAATTAAGTCATTCATACTTTTATTTGCCTGATGTAGCCAAAGTCTTTTTACATTATTAATTTCAATAGTTTCATCTGATAAATGATCCAGTATTAACTGACTTACCATGGGAACAACTTCTTTAAATACCTTTCTTCCTTCTTGCATAAATAGCATATCTCGATCTAAAGGAGCGGATTGCTTAGCATTGTTTAAAAATCCAAAATTATTTCTAATATTGTTGGAAAATTGAGTGATACATTTTGTAGAAAGAATTTCAAATGAATTTGAGGAATTTGATGATGATTTTTTTTCTAATATCATGGCCGTACACACATCACCAAAAATAAAATGGCAATCACGATCTTTAAAATCTAGATGACCAGAACAAATTTCTGGATCAACTATTAAAATTGTTTCTGCACTTCCAGCTTTGATCATATCAGCGGCAGCCTGAATGCCGAATGTTGCAGATGAGCAAGCGACATTCATATCAAAGGCAAACCCTTTAATTCCTAAAAACTGTTGTACCTCTATTGCAATTGCAGGGTATGCTCTTTCCAAATTAGAACAAGCTGTAATGACTGCATCGATGTCAGATGGCTCTTTTCCAGATGCTTCTAGAGCCTGTTTAGCGGCCTCTATTGACATTTCTGCTAAAATTGATGGTTCATCATTATTTCTACGGTCCAAAATTGGATGCATAATATCAGGGTCTAATATTCCCTTTTTGTCCATAACATATCTATTTTTTATACCTGAGGCATTGTAAATAAAATCTTCATTAGAAAGTTCTAATGCTTCTAAATCTCCCTTATTTATTAGATCTTTATTTTGATTATTAAAATTCTCTGCATAAGAATTATAAGCTTCAACAAGTTCTTTATTTGTTATTGATTCTTTGGGAGTAAATACCCCAGTACCACTTATTACAATTTCATTCATGACAAAAAAATAATAACAGAAAAATCAATTATGTTAATCTTTTTGGCACTTTAAGTAATGAGGGCAACTTACCAAATGATCATTTACTATTCCAGCGGCTTGCATAAAAGAGTAAACTGTTACAGGGCCACAAAATGTAAATCCCAATTCTTTCATTTTTTTTGAAATTTTTTTTGATAAAGTAGTATCTTTTGGGATATCTGATAATTTTTTTCTAGAATTAACGATTGGCTTATGATTCACATAACTCCAAAAAAAATCAGAAAAATGTTCAGGTTTTTTAAAAAAATCATTATAAATTTTTGCATTATTCATTGTTGAAAGTATCTTTTTTTTATTTCTTACAATTGATTTATTTTCCATAAGTTCTGAAAGTTTTTTGTCATCGTATCTTGAAATAGCCTTAGGATTAAAATTATCAAATGCTATTCTAAAGTTATCTCTTTTTTTAAGAATAATTATCCAACTAAGACCAGATTGAAATGTTTCTAGTGTAAGTATTTCAAACAGTTTTTTTCCGTTAAATTCTGGTATTCCCCATTCATTGTCATGGTATTCCATATATATATCATGTGAATTAGACCAACTGCAGAAGCCTTCTCTATTAAACAATGTTATCTTTCAAAATATTAGGCATATGAACGGTTATCGAAGTCTCTTCATCATTTATATAAACTGTTGCTTTTTCTTTTTTGATTTTTGGTAGAGCATCAGTTTTGAGTATTGCTACACTGTTATTTTCGAATGATTTAATGATTGTGCCAATTTTTTTATTCTCAAAAGAAATATCCTCACCAGGTTTATTTTCTCTATCAGAAGTGATTGAAAAAACTCTTTTTTTTGGTTTACCTTTTCTATGCATTCTCGAGGTTACTTCCTGTCCAATGAAACAACCTTTTTTGAATGAAATTGAATTCAGATAATCAAAGTTTAACTCTATAGGGAAAAATTCTCCAGAAATGAAATCTTCACCTTCTTCAACTATACCAAGAGAAATTTTCTTTTTTTCATAATTCAAGGGATCGGATTTACTGCTACCTTTTTTTCTTATACCTCTCCAACCTAAATCTTTATGTCTTGGGTCAGGTAAAGAATTCTCAAATTTTTTATCCAAACAAATTACTACCTCTAAATCATTTTTTTCTTCAAAATTTACATCTGAATTCAATTTATATATTTGCATTTTATCAATAAATGATTGAAAGGATTTCTTATGTAAATCTAAAAGGAAATGATTATCTTCTTTTATAACAAAAAATTGGTTTAATAATTTTCCCTGAGGACTTAAAAAACAACTCGATAAAAGTTCTCTATCTTTACCGCTTAAGTCGATAGTTATTATAGATTGAAGAAAGTTTTCGTAATCGTTTCCTGAAACTTTGACCAAAGATCTATTAGCTAATGTTATTAAATCATTATTCATATATTTATTTAATTTTAATATTATTATATTAGTATAATGAAATAGGAATTTCGTTACAATGCCATTTGATATCATCTTTAAAAACGCAAATATAACTGATGAAACTAAAAGTTATAGTTCTGACATAGGGGTTAAGGATGGAATTATTGCCGAAATTGGAAACCTTAATGATGATGCTGAAAAGATATTAAATATAAAAAATTTAGACTTAATTCCTGGCGTTATAGATACTCAAGTACATTTTCGTGAGCCAGGACCAATGCATAAGGAAGATCTAAATAGCGGAACAAAATCAGCTATTTTAGGTGGCGTAACAGGTGTTTTTGAAATGCCAAATACAAATCCTTCAACAACTAATCTCGATGCTTTATTAGACAAACTTGAGCGTGCAAAAAATAGATCCTATTGTGATTACGCATTTTATGTTGGTGGAACTGAAGATAATAGTAAAGAGTTACCTAAATTAGAGAAAGTTGAAGGTTGCTGCGGTGTAAAGGTTTTTATGGGATTGAGCATTGGTGGCCTGGTGGTATCAGGAGATGAGGATCTATCTAAAATTATGTCTGAAATTAATTATAGGGCGTCATTTCATTCTGAAGATCAAAGCTCTCTTGATGCCAGAAAGGAATATCAAGTAACAGGAGATATACATTCTCATGAAGTATGGAGAAATGATGAGCAATGTTTTACTGCTACCCAAAGAATAATTAAAATAGCAAGAAAATATAATAAAAAAATACATATACTTCATGTATCAACAGGGCAAGAAGCTGAATTTTTAGCTGATAATAAAGATATAGCCTCTGTTGAAATAACTCCTCAACATTTAACTTTAGCAGCCCCTGATTGTTACAATGAACTTGGAAGTTATGCTCAAATGAATCCGCCTATTAGAGATATAAATCATCAGACTAAGCTATGGACTGCTATAAATAATGGTGTTGCAGATATAATAGGCTCAGATCATGCTCCCCACACCAAAGATGAAAAGGATAAAGAATATCCTATTTCTCCATCGGGCATGCCAGGTGTTCAAACTCTTGTTCCTGTAATGTTAAACCATGTAAATAATAAGAAATTATCCTTAAATCGATTTGTTCAATTAACCAGTGCAAACCCCGCAAGGTTATTTGGTATTAAAAATAAGGGTTTTATAGAAGTAGGCAATGATGCTGATTTTACTGTAATTGACTTAAATAAAGAAAGGGTCATTGAGAATAATTGGATAGCAAGTAAGTGTGGCTGGACTCCATATAATGGAATGAAAATAAAAGGTTGGCCTATAATGACAGTAATAAGAGGTAATATTGTTATGAGAGAGGACGAGCTATCTGGCCCAATAGGTCAACCAATGTTGTTTAATAGATAATTTAGGAGGAAAAATGTCTGAAAAATTTAGAGCTCTAATGATTGAGAAAGAAGAAGATACGCAAACTGTTAAGATGGTTGATATCGAAGATAATGATCTAATGGAAGGTAATGTCCTAGTAAATGTTACCCATTCAACATTGAATTATAAAGATGGTTTAGCAATAACAGGAGCATCACCGGTTGTTAGATCTTTTCCCATGATACCTGGAATTGATTTCAGCGGAATAGTTTTATCATCAGAGGATAATAAATTTTCTGAGGGAGATAGGGTAGTTTTGAATGGTTATGGTCTGTCCGAAAGTCATTTCGGCGGGTATTCAGAAAAAGCTCGAGTTAAATCTGAGCATCTATTAAAGCTACCTGAAAATATATCCAATAAGCAAGCAATGGCTATAGGAACTGCAGGTTATACAGCAATGTTATGTGTTTTAGCGATTGAAGATCATGGTATAAATCCAGATGATGGTATAATTTTGGTTTCTGGAGCCTCGGGCGGGGTTGGTTCAGTTGCGATATCTCTTCTCTCAGATTTAGGTTATAATGTTGAAGCTTCTACAGGAAGACTAGAAGAAACTCCATACCTTAATACACTCGGAGCGAAAACAGTTATTGATAGATCGGAATTATCTGAACCATCAAGACCTTTAGGTAAAGAAAGATGGGCTGGAGCGATTGACTCAGTTGGAAGCACTACATTAGCAAATATACTTGCTCAGGTATCCTATGGAGGTGCTGTCTCTGCTTGTGGACTTGCTCAAGGAATGGACTTACCATCAACCGTGATGCCTTTTATATTAAGAGGGGTTTCTTTGCTTGGGATAGACTCAGTAATGGCTCCTATGCAGCTGAGAGAAAGAGCATGGAAACGTTTAAGTGAGAATATTAATATAAATAAACTAGAAGAAATGACGATTGATGCTTCTTTAGATCAGGTTGAAGGTCTTGCTAATGAAATTCTTCAAGGAAAAGTTAGGGGAAGGGTTATAGTTAATATTTCAGAATAATTTAGCTTCTTAACTCTTTTAATCTTTCAGAAATTAAAAAAGCTAGATCTAAAGCTTGATTAGCATTTAATCGTGGATCGCAATGAGTATGGTATCTATCGGTTAAATCTTCTTCAGATATTTGTTGAGTACCACCTAAGCATTCTGTTACGTTTTGACCTGTCATTTCAATATGAACACCTCCAGCGTAAGTCCCTTCAGATTCATGAATATCAATAAATTGCTTTACTTCAGTTAAAATACTATCAAGTGGTCTAGTTTTATATCCATTTGATGCTTTAATGGTATTTCCATGCATAGGATCACATGACCAAACTACTTTTTTTCCTTCTTTTTCAACTGCTTTAATTAATTTTGGTAAATGATCATCAAGATTATTTGCTCCATATCTTGTTATAAGCGTTAATCTTCCTTCCTCATTAGAAGGATTAATTATATCTATTAGTTTTAATAATTCGTCTGGGTCTAATGAAGGACCGCATTTCATTCCTATTGGATTCTTTATTCCTCTTACAAATTCAATATGAGCGCCATCAGGCTGCCTCGTTCTATCTCCAATCCAAAGCATATGTGCAGATGTATCGTACCAATCACCACTTGTTGAGTCTACTCTAGTTAAGCATTCTTCATAACCTAGCAATAGTGACTCATGACTAGTGTAAAAATCAACAGATCGTAACTCAGGGGTTGTATCCGAATTGATTCCAACAGCATCCATAAAACCCAAGGTTTCTGAAATTCTATTAGCTACTTGTTCATATTGTTCGCCTTGCTTACTTTCTTTAACAAAACCCATATTCCATTTATGAACATGATCAAGGTTTGCATAACCACCTTGTGCAAAAGCTCTAAGAAGATTCAATGTTGAAGCAGATTGTCTATATGCCATAATTTGTCTTTCAGGATCAGGAATTCTAAGATCTTCAACAAATTCAATATTATTTATAATATCACCTCTATAACTTGGTAGCTCAATTTCTCCCTGCTTTTCTAAAGGCGCAGATCTTGGTTTAGCAAATTGACCTGCTATTCTTCCAACTTTAATTACTGGACATCCAGCCCCGAATGTCAAAACAATCGCCATTTGAAGAATTACTCTAAAGGTATCTCTTATGTTATCTGGATTATGTTCTGCAAAACTTTCTGCGCAATCTCCTCCTTGAAGCAAGAAAGCTTCACCCCTAGATACTTTTGCAAGATTCTCTTTAAGTCTTCTTGCTTCTCCAGCAAAAACTAGTGGGGGATAAGAGGTCAGGCGTGACTCAACCTTTTTCAATTGATCTAAATCATCGTATTCTGGAACTTGTAAAATAGGCTTACTTCTCCAGCTATCTTTTGACCAATTTTTAGTCATAAAACCTCCAAATATAGAAAAGTCGTTATAGAGCAATAAATTCAGTATTAATAGTAATTTATATAAATTTATTCTTATTAATTAGAATTAACTTATTAAATTAATTCTTAATTTAGTAAGTAGTGTGATATAAATACAATAGTTTTAAGAATTATAACATAATATGCTATTCAGCTGCTTGAGATAGTTCTTCTTTATACTTCTTAAATTCTAACCTTGCTACAGCTCTGTTGTGAACTTCATCTGGTCCGTCTACTATTCTTAATGTTCTTGCACTAGCATAAGCTCTACCAAGACCAAAATCTGTTGTTACACCACCACCACCATGAGCTTGTATAGCATCATCAATAATATCAAGTAATGTTCTTGGAGCTTTAACTTTAATCATTGCGATTTCAGCTCTTGCAACCTTATTACCAACAGTATCCATCATATAAGCCGCTTTCATTGTTAAAAGTCTTGAGCATTCAATTTCAATTCTTGCCTTAGATATTCTTTCTTCCCAAACTGAATGTTCAGCTATTGGTCTGCCAAATGCTTCTCTGCTTAAAAGTCTTTTAGCCATTTTTTCAAGAGTTCTTTCTGCAACTCCAATAGCTCTCATGCAGTGATGAATTCTTCCTGGACCCAATCTGCCTTGAGCAATCTCAAAACCACGACCTTCTCCCAAAAACAGATTCTCTGCTGGCACTCGAACATTATCAAGTTTTACTTCGCTATGACCATGTGGTGCATCATCAAAACCAAAAACCGGAAGATGCCTTACAATTTCCACACCAGGGGTATCCATAGGAACTAAAATTTGACTTTGCTGTTGATGTCTAGCCGCATCAGGGTTGCTTTTACCCATAACAATTGCAACCTTACATCTTGGATCCATTACACCAGAGGACCACCATTTTCTACCATTAATAACATACTCATCTCCATCTTTTTCAATTTTTGTAGAAATGTTTGTTGCATCTGATGAAGCTACATCAGGTTCTGTCATTAAGTAGGCAGATCTTATTTCACCTTCAAGCAATGGCTGTAACCATTTTTCTTTGTGTTCTTCAGTGCCATATCTTTCAATAAGCTCCATATTACCAGTGTCTGGCGCTGAACAATTGAAAACTTCAGAAGCCCAGCCAACTCTTCCCATTATTTCACAAATTGGAGCGTATTCAACATTAGTTAAACCGCCACCTCTCTCAGATTCAGGTAAAAACATATTCCAAAGACCTTCTTCTTTGGCTTTAACTTTCAAGTCTTCTAAAATTTGAGGTATTTGCCATCGATCTGCACCGAAAGCTTGCATTTGTTCATCATAAGTCGATTCATTTGGATAGACATATTTATCCATGAAAGCTTCAACCCGTGCTATTAATTCTTTTGTTTTATCATTATGCTCAAAAATCATAATTATCTCCTAAATCTCTCTAAAACTATTTTGATTATCTACCACAAGAACCAATTATACAAACTATCTTTTTGTTAAAAAGAATTTTTTTAATAATTCCTCTGACTCTTTATTATAGAAACCTGAAAATACATCAGGCTCATGATGACAAGAATTTGTTGAATAAATTCTAAGCCCATTTTCAACGCACCCTTTTTTTCTATCTTCAGCCGCAAAGTATAGATTTTTAATGCCTGCTAATGAAATAGCCATTGCACACATTGCGCAAGGTTCCAAGGTCGTAAACAAAGAGAAATTAAATAATTTTGATGTTTCAAGTTTTATACATGCTTTTCTTATTGCTAGAATTTCAGCATGAGCTGTTGGATCATTTAATTCTCTCATTCTATTTCCATCAGAAGAAATAATATTATTATTTTGATCGATTATTAATGCACCAACTGGAACTTCACCTCTATCTTCAGCCTTTTTTGCTTCAATCAATGCTAGTTTCATAAAATGTTTAGTTTTTGATATAATATTGTTCAATTTTCTCACCTGATCTGATTTAATATATAAGGCTAGAATATGGAAAAAAAAACAAAAAATGAAAAAATGAGAGTAGCCAAATTAATTTCGAATTCGGGTTTTTCTTCGCGAAGAGATGCAGAGAAACTAATTATAGAAAAAAGGGTTAAATTAAACGGTAAAATAATTGAATCTCCAGCTATAAATATAGATAAAAATTCAATTATTGAAATTGACGGAAAAATTATTGAGACAAACAAAAGAATACAGGTTTGGATATTTAATAAACCTAAAGGATGTCTTGTTACTAAAAAAGACCCTCAAGAAAGAGCAACTATTTATAATTTTTTACCTAAACAACTTCAGAATACTAAAACTATTGGCCGTTTGGATTATAATAGTGAAGGTTTGCTGATGTTAACTAATGATGGAGATTTTTCAAGGTATATTGAATTACCTAAGAATAATTTCAAAAGAATTTATAAGGTGAGAGTATTTGGAAAAATTAATGAAAAGAGACTTCATAATTTATCGAATGGAATTAAAATTAATGGAGAAAACTTTAAGCCTTTAGATGTAATTGTTGAGAAAAGACAAAAATCAAATTCTTGGTTAAATTTCACTTTATATGAGGGTAGAAATAGAGAAATTAGAAAAATATGTAAATATATGGATCTCGAGGTAAGCAGATTGATAAGATATTCATACGGCCCTTTTAATCTTGGTAATTTAAATAAATGTGGTATTAAGAAAGTTCCACATTCATTTTTGATTAGAAAGTTACCAAAATTTTTTAAGTGATTAGTTTTTAATGAGAATTATATCTGGCAAATATTCTGGTAGAAAAATTATTACTCCAAAAGGAAAAGAAACTAGACCTACAACAGATAGATTTAAAGAGACATTGTTTAATGTAATCGAAAATAGTCTTAAAATTGATCTCAAGGAAAAAAACATTTTAGATTTATTTGCTGGCTCTGGATCTCTTGGTTTAGAAGCTATGTCTAGAGGAGCAAAAAGCTGTGTTTTTGTAGATAAATCTAGTAAAGCTATTAAGGCAATAGAGGATAATGTTAATAATCTAGGGTTATTATCCTCTTCTTCTAACTGTATAAATATTGATGTTAATAAAATAAGAAAATTTAAAAAAAATGTAGAAGATAAAATTGATATAATTTTTTCTGATCCACCATATTCGAAAACTGATATCAACGAAATTGCAATTGGTAACTTAGTAAAGAATTCTTGGATAAGAAGAAATAGTTATTTGTTTCTTGAAACTTCAAGTCGTAGACCCATTAAAGACATAAAAGATTTCCAAATAATAGATGATAGAAAAATTGGTGATAGCTTGTTAATAACTTATTTATATTCAAGCTATTGAACCATTGAAAAAAATCAATAATATCTAATAAAAATATGGAGAAGAATATGAGAGGATTAATGCAGGAATGGCCTTTGCTCGTTCACACTTTTATTGATCATGCAAAAATACATCATGGAGAAAGAGAAATTGTTACAAGGATGGTTGAAGGTGATATTCACTCAACTAACTATTCTGAAATTCACTCTAGGTCAAAAAAATTCGCTAAAGCTTTGAAAGAATTAGGCGTCAAAAAAGGTGATGTTATAGGTACTCTTGCTTGGAACACTCATAGACATTTAGAGTCATGGTACGGAATAACTGGATTAGGTGCAATATATCACACATTAAATCCCCGTCTTTTCATTGAACAATTAGATTATATTATTAATCATGCGGATAATAAATTTATTATTTCAGATATAAGTTTTGTTGAAATATTAGAAAGCCTTCAGGATAAAATTCCAAATGTTCAAGGTTTTATTTTTCTATGTGAAAAATCAGATTTACCTGATAGCAGGCTTAAGAATGTTTATTCATATGAAGAATTAGTCAATTCTCAGGATGATAATTTTGAATGGGTTAAGCTTGAGGAAAATGATGCTTGTGGCTTATGTTATACTTCTGGAACGACAGGAAATCCAAAAGGAGTTTTATATTCGCATAGATCAAATGTTTTGCATACATTAGTTGCAAATTCAGCAGATGCTATGGGAATTAAATCTACAGATGTTGTTATGCCAGTTGTTCCAATGTTTCACGCTAATGCATGGGGTTTATCTTTTTCAGCTCCAATGTCAGGGTGTAAAGTTGTTATGCCTGGTATGAATATGGATGGAGAAAGTATTTATGAATTGCTTAATGATCATAAAGTAACTTTCACTGCAGCAGTTCCAACTGTATGGTTGATGCTTCTTCAATATCTTGAAGCTAACGACCTTAAACTTCCTTATCTAGAAAGAGTAGCGATTGGTGGTTCAGCGGTACCAAGAGTGATGCTAGAAAAATTTGAAAAAAATTATGATGTTTCCGTTATGCATGCATGGGGTATGACAGAAATGTCACCATTGGGAACAATAGGTGCCTTTAAAAGTGGAATGGAAGAGTTAAGTTTTGATGAAAAGATGGATATAAAATTAAAACAAGGAAGAGCATCTTACATGGTTGAAATGAAGATTACCGATGATGATGGAAATGAATTGCCTTGGAATGGAAAAGATTTTGGCCATTTGTTAGTAAGAGGACCCTTTATTGCAAGCAAATATATGAAAGGTGATGGTGGACAAATATTAGATAATCAAGGTTTTTTTGATACTGGTGATGTGGCTACAATTGATGAGCTAGGGTTTATGCAAATTACTGATAGATCAAAAGATGTTATCAAGTCAGGAGGAGAATGGATATCTTCTATTGAATTAGAAAATATTGCAGTAGGTCATCCTGATGTTGCTGAAGCAGCTGTAATAGGTATTTTTCATCCTAAATGGGATGAAAGACCATTATTAATTTGTGTTCCAGCCGAGGGAAAAGAACCAAATAAAGATAATGTTATAGAATATCTTCAAGATAAACTAGCTAAGTGGTGGTTACCTGATGATGTAGTTTTTGTTGATGAGATTCCGCATACAGCAACTGGCAAAATCCAAAAGCTAACATTACGCGAACAATTTGCAGATTATCAATTACCAACTGCTTAATTTCTTGAAGCTCTTTTTATTCGATCATTAATAGCTCTTCCAATGCCTATATTTGGTATAGGGGCTATTGCTAGTTTTGAGTAATTTTTTTGATACTTAGCTAAAAAAGAAAAAAGATTTGAAGCGGCCTCAGTTAAGTCTCCTTTAAAGCTTAAATTTGGTGAGTCATAATTAGGGCCAAAACCAATAAGTAATTCATTCTTTTTTGCTTTTTTTGCATTTATACGTAAAGGAACAGTTGGAGAGTAATGTTTGTCTAGCATTCCTGGGGCTATAATTTTTTTATATTTTTGTTGTTCATCATAAATTTTTATATTAGGAAAATTTTCTTTTATTTTTTCTGTGGAAATTCCTCCATGCCTTAGTATATGAATCTTATTATTAACAATATGCAAAATTGTACTTTCAAGACCAATTTTAGTTGAACCATCATCAAGTATTATCGATAAATTTTTATCTTTTCTAAAATATTCATAAACATGGTTTGCTTCTGTAGGGCTTAAGGATGTGGATGTATTTGCGCTAGGAGCGGCTATAGGTTTTTTTAATAATTTAATTAATTCTAGTGCAGTTTTATTATTGGGGATTCTTACTCCAATTGTATCTAAACCAGCACTAGCTAATTCACATATTTTTGAGTCTTTTTTCTTTTTTAAGATAATCGTCATAGGACCAGGCCAAAAAAGATCACTTAATTTTTTTACATCATCATTTATCTCGCAATTTTCTTTAATTTGATCAAAAGAAGAAAAATGAATTATTAATGGATTAAATGTAGGTCTATTTTTAGTTTCATAAATCTTAGCTATAGCCAAACTATTTGTTGCATCACCACCAAGTCCATAAACTGTTTCAGTTGGAAAGGAAGCAAGATTTCCTTCAACAAGAAACTTAACTGCTAGTTTAATATTAGATTTGTTTATTTTTTTTATTGTAGTCATTTTTATATTTATATTCTACTTAATAGCTATGGATAAATTAGTTGAAAAAAATAATAAAGGCGCTCATAACCTAGTATACCCATATGACACTCTTCCACAACCTGGAAGAATGTTAAAAATTAGTGATGGTGTTTATTGGGTAAGAATGAACCTGCCTTTTGCACTAAATCATATTAATTTATGGGTTTTGAAAGATAATGATGGCTGGGCAATAGTTGATACTGGCGTTGCTAGTGCAGAAATAAAATCCAATTGGCGAACCTGTTTTTCAGGCGATATGGGTTCACAAAAAGTAAACAAAGTTATTGTTACTCATCTTCATCCTGACCACATAGGTCTTGCAGGATGGATAAACAAAAAATTTTCTGCACCTTTATATATGTCTAGATCAGATTATCTTATGTGTAGAATGTTAGTAAGCGATACTGGAAGAGAGGCGCCTGAGGAAGGAAAGTCTCTTTATCGGTCTGCTGGTTTTACAGAGGATGAACTTGACTCCTATGCCGAGAGGTTTGGTGGTTTTGGGAGTGCTATTTCTAAGCTTCCAGATAGTTATAATCGTTTAAAAGATTATGATGAAATAAGAATTGGAAGTTATGATTGGGAGATTGTGGTAGGAAGTGGCCATTGCCCAGAACATATTTGCCTATATAATAAAAAATTAAAACTATTTATATCAGGCGATCAAGTTCTTCCAAAAATTACTTCAAATGTTAGTGTATTCCCTACAGAACCAAATTCAAACCCTCTTAATGATTGGATTGAGAGCTGCAAGTACATTAAATCACGGGTTAACAATGATGTTCTTGTTCTTCCCTCTCATAATGAACCTTTTAGAGGTCTTCATGAAAGGCTTGATCACCTAATTAGTGGTCATGAGAGGAATCTAACTAGGTTGTTAGAATATTGTGCTGAACCCAAGAGGGCGGTGGATGTTTTTTCAGTTCTTTTCAAAAGAAAAATAACAAATGATGTTTTGTTAATGGCTACTGGAGAAAGCATAGCGCATTTAAATTGCTTAATACATAGAGGACTATTAGGATCAGAATCTGACGATGATGGTATAATTAAGTATTATAAATTATGATTACGGTGATTTTTTATGAATAAAATGAAAGATATAAAAGAATTAACATTTGAACAAGCTTTGTCAGAATTAGAAGAAATAGTAGAAAAGCTTGAACAAGGTGATATTGATCTTGAGGACTCAATAGATATTTATGAGAGAGGGACCTTGCTTAAGGCGCATTGCGAAGAAAAATTAAAATCCGCTAAATTAAAAGTTGATAAAATAGTGTCTCAACCAGACGGTGATTTCACTTCTGAGCCATATGAAGATGAATAATCTCTAATGAGCCAATTTTTAGATCAGTTAAAGGCATTTGCTTCAGAGATAGATAACCATCTTCATAATTTAATAAATGAAAAAATAAGTATTGAAAACGAACTTAAAGAGTCGATTTTATATTCCTCCGTTGGTTCTGGAAAAAGAATTAGAGGTTATCTGTCCTGGCAGATTGCTAACTTTTTTGGCGCTGATAGGTCTAATGCATTTAAGTTAGCTTCAGCAATTGAGTTAATTCATACTTATTCCTTAATTCATGATGATTTACCTGCTTTAGATAATGATGATTATAGAAGAAATAAACCTTCTAATCATAAGAAGTTTAGTGAATCTACTGCAATTTTATCTGGAGATGCTCTTCAATCCCTAGCTTTTGAAATATTATCAGATGAAATGAAAGATATTGAAGCAAATAAACAAATAAAGCTTATTAATTGTCTTTCGAATAAAATAGGACCAATAGGAATGGTAGGAGGTCAAATTATTGATTTAAGTTCTAAAAAAAATCAATTATCGATTGATGAAGTTAATGAAATGCACAATCTTAAGACGGCTAATTTATTTAGTTTTTCTTGCCAGTCTGGGGCGATTATAGGTAAAGCTAATAAAAGTGAAATAGAAGCTTTCGAACAATATGGAAGAAATTTTGGAATTACCTTTCAGATTATTGATGATGTTTTAGATAAAGTTGGTGATCCTGAAAATATAGGAAAAACGCTTGGAAAAGATGAAATCAATCAAAATAAAACATACTTAAATTTTTATAGTATTGAAGAGTCTCTCGAAATAGCAGAGAAATATAGCGAAAAAGCAATTAATTCTTTAAATATGTTTGACCAATTACCAGAAGTTTTTATAAATGCACTAGATTTTATAAAATCAAGAAAGTTTTAATAAATGAATAAGATAGAAATTAAATATCTAGACAAAATTAAGTCACCTAAAGATTTAGATGAATTAAATGATGAGCAACTTAAAGATCTAGCAACAGAGCTAAGATATGATGTCATTGAAACAGTTTCAAAAACAGGCGGACATTTAGGTGCTAGTCTTGGTGTGATTGAACTTACTATTGCTCTTCATAAAATATTTGATGCTCCTAAAGATAAGATAATTTGGGATGTTGGGCATCAGAGTTATCCTCACAAAATTTTGACAGGCAGAAGAGATCAAATGTCAACTTTGAGAAAAAAAGATGGTTTATCTGGTTTCACAAAAAGAGATGAAAGCAAATATGATCATTTTGGCGCTGGTCATAGTTCAACAGCAACTTCTGCTGGATTAGGTATGTCAATTGGTAGAGATTTAAAAAAAAGAGATAACCATGTGGTGTGTGTTGTTGGTGATGGCGCAATGAGTGCCGGTCAAGCATATGAGGCATTGAATAATGCAGGCGCAGAAAAATCAAAATTAATAGTAATATTGAATGATAATGACATGTCTATTGCGCCTCCTGCTGGAGCTATGAGCGCTTATTTAGCAAAATTAATTTCTGGTGGAACATATCTAGGATTAAGAAATTTTGCTAAGCAGGTTATAGAAAAACTTCCTAAATCATTAGAAAAGGGTGCAAAAAAAGCTGAAGAAATAACGAGATTGATTGCAGGTAATGGAACTTTATTTGAAGCATTGGGTTTTTATTATGTTGGTCCTCTTGATGGGCACAATCTTGATCACTTACTCCCTGTTATTCGTAATGTTAAAAATGCTAATAATGGTCCAGTAATTATTCATGTAGTTACTCAAAAAGGAAAAGGCTATAAACCTGCGGAAGATTCAGATGAAAAATTTCATGGTGTTACTAAATTCAATATAGCAACTGGAGAGCAAGAAAAACCAAAGAAAAAAAATATTTCATTTACTAAGGTCTATTCCAATTCTTTAATTGAATTTGCCAAAAACGATAAAGATATTGTAGCTATCACAGCAGCAATGCCATCAGGGACAGGACTTGATAAATTTAAAGAGATTTATCCTAAGAGGTTTTTTGATGTAGGAATAGCTGAACAACATGCAGTGACATTTTCTGCAGGTCTCGCAATTGAAGGACTCAAACCTTTTACTACAATTTATTCAACATTTCTCCAACGGGCATATGACCAAATAATACATGATATAGCCATTCAGAATCTACCTGTAAAATTTGCAATAGATAGAGCAGGTTTAGTTGGCGCAGATGGACCAACGCATGCTGGAAGTTTTGATTTGGCATATTTATCAATTTTGCCAAATTTTGTAGTTATGGCTGCTTCCAATGAAATAGAATTAGCAAGAATGGTAAAAACTGCAGCTGAATATAATTCAGGACCAATATCCTTTAGATATCCTAGGGGTAATGTTTTTGGATTAGATATGCCAGAGAGGATTGAGGCATTAAAAATCGGAAAAGGAAAGATTATAAAAAAAGGTGAAAAGATTGCTCTTTTGAACCTTGGAACTCGAATTGAGGAAGTAAAAAAGGCATCAGATATTCTTGATTCAATGGGTCTCTCTTGCACAATTGCAGACGCAAGGTTTGCTAAACCATTAGACGCAGAGTTAATAAAGGATCTATCAAAAAATCATGAATTAATGATTACTATTGAAGAAGGTTCGTCTGGTGGTTTTGGCGCCCATGTTTTAATGCATCTGGCTGAGCAAGGAATTCTTGATGATGGATTTAAAATAAGGAATTTATATTTACCAGACACTTTTATTCAACAAGGTGATGCAAGTGACATGTATGCTCAAGCAGGTCTAAATTCTGAAAATATTGTTAAAACAGCATTGAAAGTATTTGGAATAAATAAAAGTGAATTCAAGGTTATTAAGTCTTAATTTCCAATCTGAGCTCTATTTCTTAAGAAATGATCAGCCAAAACACATGCAACCATTGCTTCTCCAACAGGCACTGCTCTAATACCTACGCAAGGATCATGTCTTCCCTTAGTAGTTATTTCTGTATCTTTTTGAGTTTTATCAATTGTTTTTCTCTTTTTTCTGATAGACGAGGTTGGTTTAACAGCAAATCTTACAATAATATCTTGTCCCGAAGATATTCCTCCAAGAATACCTCCTGAATTATTAGATAAGAAAGCTGGTTTATTATTTTTCATTCGCATCTCATCACCGTTTTCACTACCTTTTAAGTTTACAGCGTCAAAACCGTTTCCAATTTCAACACCTTTAACTGCGTTTATACTCATAATTGCAGAACCTAAATCCGAGTCAAGTTTTCCATAAACTGGCGCACCCAATCCAACTGGAACATTTTTAGCTATAATTTCAATAATTGCTCCACAACTATCTCCCTCATCTACAAGAGAGTTAATTTTATCTTCCCAACTTTTAATTGCACTTTTATCAGGACACCAAAAAGGATTTTCATTTATAAAATCATCATCCCATTTGGTTTTATCGATTTTTAAATCTCCTAATTGAACGAGTGCTCCTTTTATTTCGATTTCAGGAATAATCTTTCTTGCAATTGCTCCGGCAGCAACTCTCATAGCAGTTTCTCGTGCAGATTGACGTCCACCCCCTCGAGGGTCTCTAATTCCATATTTGCTTAAATATGTATAATCTGCATGACCTGGTCTAAATTTTTCTTTTGTATCATCATAATCACTAGATTTTTGGTCTTTATTATAAATCACCATAGAAATAGGTGTTCCAGTTGTATATTGGATACCTTCCTTCTCATAAACTCCGGAGAGTATTTCAACTTGGTCAGGTTCATTTCTTGGGCTTGTGTATTGATTTTGTCCTGGTCTTCTTTTATCTAGCCATAATTGAATATCTTTTTCTAACAACTCAATCATTGGAGGAGTTCCGTCAACCACACATCCAATAGCCTTACCATGAGACTCACCCCATGTAGTAAACTTAAAAATACTTCCAAATGTATTATGAGACATAACTAATCCTCTGCAACACTTATATCTGGTGCTTCTTCATCTTTCATACCAATTATATTATAACCTGAGTCTACATGATGTACTTCACCTGTAACTCCTGAAGATAGATCGCTTATTAAATATACTGCGGATCCGCCAACTTCATCAATAGAAACATTTCTCCGAAGTGGAGAATTATATTCATTCCACTTCAAGATATATCTAAAATCACCAATTCCTGATGCAGCAAGAGTTTTAATGGGGCCGGCTGAGATAGCATTCACTCTTATATTCTTTTTTCCTAAATCTTTAGCAAGATATTTAACGCTAGTTTCAAGAGCTGATTTAGCTACGCCCATTACATTATAATGTGGCATAACTTTCTCTGATCCATAATAGGTTAAAGTAAGAATTGATCCACCATCTTTCATTAGTTTTTCAGCTTTTTGTGAAACTGAAGTAAAAGAATAACAAGAAATATTCATCGTATTGATAAAATTTTCTTGAGTTGTTTCTATGTATCTACCCTTTAACTCATCTTTGTCTGAAAAAGCAACTGCATGTACTAAGAAATCTATTGCATCAAATTTTTTACCAATTTCATCAAACATTTCGTCAATGCTTTCCGGTTTAGTAACATCGCATTCAACAACTAATGCAGAATTTAATTCTTCCGATAAAGGAAGAACTCTCTTTTTTATCGCTTCACCTTGATAACTTAATACAATATCAGCTCCATGTTCACAGCATGCTTTTGCGATTCCCCAAGCTATTGATCGATTGTTAGCAACACCCATGATAAGTCCGCGTTTTCCAAGAAGTAGATTTGTTTTATTTTCCATATTAAGTCATATTAGTTTGTTTTTATTTGATTATTTTTATAAGTATAAAATAAAGAAATATAGATTAACATTCGATTTGTATAACCTGATTTATGTTATCTTTTAAGGAAAAAATAAAAATGAGTTTAATTAAAAATAATATAAAAATTGAACAAAACCCATTTGTTTTATTTGAAAATTGGTACAAAAAAGCAAAGAGGAATGAAATAAGTAATCCTAATGCCATGGCTTTATCAACAGTTGGAGCATTCAATAAGCCAAGAACAAGGATGGTTTTAATGAAAGAAATACGGCAAGATGGTATTGTCTTTTTTACAAATTCTAGCAGTAGGAAAGGTAACCATATTGTCAAAAATAAAAATGTTTCACTAAACTTTTATTGGAAATCAATCGAAAGACAAGTGTTGATAGCTGGTAAAGTTAAAAAAATTAGCTCCCAAGATAGCGATAATTATTTTCGTTCAAGAAATAGAAAATCTCAAATCGGAGCATGGACTTCAAAACAATCACAAGTATTAAAAAATAAGTCTACTTTAAAAACTAGATTCGATGACTTTGAAGCAAAATATGAAGGAAAAGAAATCCCGAGACCAAAACATTGGTATGGATATTGTGTTTATCCAGATTGTTTTGAGTTTTGGTTGCAAGGTGAAGGAAGATTGCACGATAGAGTTGAATACAAATTAAAATCCGGAAAATGGATATCAAAACTTTTATACCCTTAATCTATGGTCTGTCGGTAAGCGGTTTTTATAATGAGCAAACAATAATAATAAAGCGCCAATCAAGGTAGTTATTGTTTCTAAGTTTCCTTCAAAAAAAAGTGCAAAGAAGAGCAATAAAACTCCGGAGGTTGCTATAAGTAAAATTAATAATCTTCTTTGATTAATATAACTCCTCGGGAATACAATTAAATAAACTACAAAAACCATTAAAAACAAAAAAATATGAATGATTTTTGAATGTTCAATGAAAATTGAAATTGTGTTGAGGCTTGTTGCAAGGGCTAGAAAAGGAAGGGTGCAATGTAATATGCATAATACCGAGAGCAAAATACCTAATATATTATTATTATTCATATGGATTTCCTGTACAAAGCTTGTAAACTTAATAAGATTATATTACTAGGGAAATATTATGGAAATTTTTGCTATACCTGCTTTTACCGATAACTATATTTGGTCAATCGTTGAAAAAGATCAATTTGTGGTTGTAGACCCTGGCGACGCAAATGCAGTAAAAAAATTTTCTAATGAAAATAATCTTCAGTTGAGTTCAATACTTATTACACATTGGCATCCTGATCATACAGGCGGTATTTTAGATTTGACTAAAGATAATTCTATTTCAGTTTTTGGTCCAAAAGGGGGTCATATTGAAGGAATAACAGATGAACTTGGTGAAAATGATAATATAGAAATTTTTGGTAAAATATTTTCTATTTTTGAGACACCGGGTCACACTCTTGATCATATTTCATATTATTCTGATCACGATAAGCCAATTCTATTTTGTGGCGATACATTATTTTCTGGTGGATGTGGTCGATTATTTGAAGGAACTCCTGATCAGATGTTTCATTCTCTTAAAAAATTATCCTCACTTCCTGGAAAAACAAAAGTTTATTGTACTCACGAATATACCTTAAGCAATTTAAAGTTCGCGATAGAGGTCGAGCCAAAAAATAAAGATTTATTAGAATATTACAATCAAGTTGTAAAAATGAGAGATGAAGACGAATACACACTGCCTTCTACAATCGAAAAGGAGCTGAATATTAATCCATTTTTACGATCAGCTGAGGAAGAGGTTAGAAAAAGTGCAGAAATATATTCTTCTCAAGCAAAGCTGAATGATATTGATGTTTTAGCTACGATACGGGCATGGAAGGATAATTTTTAATATCTTTTTTCATATGAAAATGTTTTATATCAATTCCAACATCTATTTTTCCAAGATTTTTATAACCTAACTTTGAATAAAAATTAACTGCATCCTCTCTTGCATTTAAAATAACAATGTTACGATTATTGTTTATGGAATAAGCTTCAAGTTTTTTCACAATCTCACTGCCCACTCCAACTTTTCGAATTTTATTATCAACAGCCATATATCTTATTTGAGATTTATTTGAACTAACAAAATGTAATCTGCCAACACCAATGATTTCATTTTTTTTGTTGATAGCCATGACGTGAAAGCTTGTTTTTTCTAGATTATCGCGTGTGGTATTTCTACTTAAGCCTATGGGTTTCCTCAATATTTTATATCTAAATAAAAAATACTCTCTCCACTCTCGATAAGATGATGGTAATTTTAAGCTAAAATCCATTAAGATTTATAGATCGCCTTTTGCTCTAACTTCACTTTGATCTACAGTGAATTTTTCTCCATACCTAGCTTCAAGCTTTTTTTGGTTTTCAAGTATTACTTCTGTCGGATCTAAATTAAGGGCCATACAAGCGGTAACCCAGTACCACATAATATCTCCAAGCTCTCTTTTCATATGAAAAACATTGTCTTTATCAGCAGGCTTACCCTGTAAAAATATTTTTTTTACGATTTCTGTAAATTCTCCAGCTTCACTGCTCAACCCAAGTGCAGCAGTAAGTATTCTAGGGGCATCAATCTCTGATTTATTTTGAATTTTTTCTATCACTTCTTTTAGAGAGTCTACATCTAAACTTGGTTCACTTGTGACTTTCGTGACAAAATCACAATAAGTTTCAAAGATTTTTTTTGTATCGTTCATAGTGTTACCTCTTCAATCAATAATATAACAATAATATTTAAAAAGCATTTCATAATTTAATTTGATTAAACCGATATTTTAAGTTTTTATATTAGATATAATTTAAATGAGGAGTGATATATGTCTAGGTTTAAAGATAAGTTTGCAATTATTTCTGGTGGTGCTTCTGGAATGGGCGCTGCAACCGCAAAAAGATTTGTTGAAGAGGGTGGTTCAGTTATTACATTAGATTTAAATGAAGAGCTAGGAATGAATGTTGCTGAAGAAATTGGAGATTCTTGTGAGTTCTTTAAGGCTGATGTATCTAAAGCGGAGGATTGGAATAAACTCGAAGATCATCTTGGGTCAAGATTTAAAGAAATTACCTCCGTTGTGAATGCTGCAGGAATAAGTGAACCTGCAACTATTGAGGATGAAACAATCGATCATTGGGATAGAGTGCATGCTATAAATGGAACTTCAGTTTTCTTAGGTTGTCAGTTTGCCGTAAAGGCAATGAAAGATGGAGAAGGAACGATAGTAAATTTTGCATCTTCTTTAGCAACTAGACCAAAACCATTTGTAGTAGCTTATAATTATAGTAAGGCTGGAGTTTTAGTATTAACAAGAACAGTTGCACTCCATTGTGCTGAAATGGGCTATAAAATTAGATGTAATGCGGTTCAACCAGGTGCTATTAATACACCAATGATGCAAAGATATGTCCAAGCTGCTGAAAACCCTGACCAACAACTTTCTGAATTTGCTGCTTCACACCCTATGAATAGGGTTGGAGAACCTGACGAAGTAGTAAATGCAGTGCTATTTTTAGCATCTGATGACTCAGCCTTTACAACAGGGGATTCAATTTCTGTTGACGGTGGTGTGATTGCTATATAATTGTTAATACATTGAAAATAAACAATTTAGGTAAAGATGACAGAAAAAATTGATGTTTTAGTGGTTGGAGCAGGTATATCTGGAATAGGTGCTGGTTACCACTTACAAAGCAAATGTCCTGATACCAATTTTATTATTCTTGAGGGTAGAGATAAAATTGGTGGTACTTGGGATTTATTTAAGTATCCAGGTATTAGATCTGACTCAGACATGTATACTTTAGGTTTTAATTTTAAACCATGGAAAGAACAAGAAGCTATTGCTGATGCCCCTTCAATTTTAAAATATTTAAATGAAACTGTAGAAGAATTTAATCTGAAAGATAAAATACGATTTGGTAAATATGTAAAAAAGGCAAATTGGTCTAGTTCATCAAATTCCTGGACTGTGGATGTTGAGGATAAAAGAACTGGGGATTTGTCTCAAATTTCTTGTAGCTTTATTTTTATGTGTTCAGGTTATTATAGCTACAAAGAAGGATATACTCCAGAATTTGAAGGGATAGAAGATTTTGCTGGTGATATTATTCACCCTCAAAAATGGGATGAAAATTTTGATTATTCGGGAAAAAAAATTGTTGTTGTTGGGAGTGGAGCTACTGCTGTAACTATTGTTCCTGAAATGGCAAAAAAGGCTGAACATGTAACTATGCTTCAAAGGTCTCCAACTTATGTTGTTGCTGCTCCCGAAAAAGATAAATTAGCAAATAGCTTAAGAAAGTATATGCCGCTGAAGTTAGCATATTGGATTATCAGATGGAGAAATATATTAAGGCAGCAATATTACTTTCGTTTATGCAAGAAATATCCAAAAGGAGTAAAAAACGCTATTATTAGAGAAGCCAAGAAAAGGCTTGGCACTGATTTTGATGTAAAGACTCATTTCACTCCAAGTTATAATCCTTGGGATCAAAGAATGTGCCTTGTTCCTGACGGAGATCTTTTTGAACAAATTAATAATGGCAAAGCATCAGTAGTAACTGACCACATTAAAAATATTACCAAAAACGGAATTTTATTAAAATCTGGAGAAGAATTAAAGGCTGATGTAATTGTTACCGCAACTGGTCTTAACTTAGAAATGTTAAGTACTGTTGATTTTATTGTTGATAATAATGCTGTGGATATTTCTAAAACCGTTACCTACAAAGGTATGATGTATAGTGGTATACCGAATTTAGCGAGTACATTTGGTTACACAAATGCATCTTGGACTCTTGGAGCTGATTTAACATCTGAGTATGTATGTCGAATAATTAATCATATGAAAAAAAATAATTACAATGTCGTTTGCCCTCAATCAAAAACTCAAATCGAAACAGATCCAGATTATTTAAATCTTTCATCAGGGTACATTAAAAGATCATTGCATATTTTCCCTCAACAAGGAAAAAAAGCGCCATGGAGGAATAATCAAAATTTCCTCAAAGATATTTTTCAGATCAGATATGGTCGTATTGATGATGGTGAAATCTCTTTTTCAAAGAATATTTAGTTAATAATGAGGAGAATAATTCGTGCAATCTAAAATCTGTAAAATGTTAGACATTGAGTTTCCTCTTTTGGCTTTTTCACATTGTAGAGATGTTGTCGTAGCAGTCTCTAAGGCTGGAGGAATGGGTGTTTTTGGAGCTGTTAATTTACCGCCTGAAAGACTTGAGGAAGAATTAAAGTGGATTGATGATCATATTGACGGTAAACCTTACGGAATTGATCTAATTGTACCTAATAAATATGAGGGAAAAGGAAAACAAATAACTACAGAGGATATTGTAAAAGCAGTTCCTGAAGAGCATAAAACTTTTGCTAATTCAATTCTCGCATCACATGATATTGAAACTGAAGAAACTCAGGAAGTAAGGCAGGGTACTATTCAATTTGGAAGAAATTTATCTGAAGAGGGAGCTGAAAGCACTCTTGAGGTTGCCATGAAGCATCCAATTAAACTTATTGCAAATGCATTAGGTGTTCCGCCTAAAATAATGCTTGATCTTGGTAAAAAGCATAATGTAGCTGTTGCTGCTTTAGTTGGTGCAAAAGAACACGCAATTAGACAAGTAGAAGCAGGTGTAGATATTCTTGTGGTTGCAGGCGGTGAAGCAGGAGGACACTGTGGAGATGTTTCAACAATGGTTTTGGTGCCTGAAGTATATAATGCAATAAAAGATATTCAAGATGTGCCTATTTTGGCAGCTGGAGGTATCACAACAGGCAGTCAAATGGCAGCAGCAATGACAATGGGAGCAGATGGGGCATGGTGCGGTTCTGTGTGGCTTACTACTTCTGAAGCGGAAACAAATCCAGTTGTAAAAGAAAAAATGTTAGCTGCATCCTCACGAGATACAGTCCGATCAAGAAGTAGAACAGGCAAATATTCCAGACAGCTGAGATCACCTTGGACAGATGCTTGGGAAAATGATGGACCTGAACCACTTCCAATGCCACTTCAATCTTTAGTGAGTGAGCCTGCTTTGAGAAAGATTGATAAGTTATCTCAAGGCGGTCATGAGGGAGCAAAACAATTAGCTACATATTGGGTAGGTCAGGGTGTTGGTTTAATGAATCATTCATTATCTGCAGGAACCGTTGTTCAGAATTTTAAAGAAGATTTTGCAGAAGCTCTTGAAAGATTAAATAATTATTTTGACTAATTAAGAAATTATTTATGAAAAAAACAATGATCACTCTATTAGTTTTAGCCATCTCTTTAGCGATTTTATTTAGTTATTTAGCATTAACAAAACCTAAACAAATGCCTTTCATCGGGCATTTTTTTGATAAGGTTGTATATGGGTCTTTGTATTATTTTAATAAACCAGACGAAGCGCATATTTATGCATCAAGAGGTAAAATTAAATTAAAATTATTCGTTTTCAATCCTTTAGAAAAAAAATCAGAATCTAGTGTTTTGCTTTTTCATGGAGGTGGTTGGGCATTTGGCTCTTCGTATTCATTATTCAAGATATGCAGAGATATATCTAATAAAGGAATAACATGCATAAGTGCAGATTATAGATTGGCTTTGAAACACAACTCAAAAGTTAAAGACTCAATGATTGATGCAAGAGATGCATATGAATGGATAATAGAAAATGCAGAACTATTAAATATTGATAAAGATCATGTAATGGTTGGAGGAGGATCATCGGGAGGACATCTTGCTGCGTCTTTAGCAATGATTCCTGATGAAAATAACGAAGTTATCAGAGATATAAAAGCACTTATATTTTTTAATCCTGCTATAAACACTACTTTCTTTGATAGTGGTTTTGAGTTACCAAAAAATACAAGTGAAAGAAGAGTAAAGTTTTGGTTTTATTTGAAAAAACTTTTTGAAGGAAAATCTATTGAACTATCACCTTCGAACTATGTAAGTGAAAATTTACCTCCATCTATTATATTTCACGGCACGAATGACAAAACGATACCAATATCGATTATTGAAGATTTTACAAACGATATGAAGTCTAAAGGTAATGACATTACTCTCTCAAGATGGGAAGATAAAGGTCATCAATTTTACAGATGGGATAAAGAAGTCTATCCAGCAGTGATTGATGAAGTAATTAATTTTATAAAGGAAAAATAGATGCCATTAAGAACATCAATTTTAGGAACATTAATATCTATTATTGTAGGTATTTTAATTACAATAGGTGTAAGTCAAAACAGTGTAGATTTTTATGGTATTCCATTAATAGCTGCTTGTTTTCTCTATTCCTATATAATTCATTGGATATTTTTTGTTCACGGTTATTTGTTTCAAACAGAACATTATTTTGATGCTATAGGAAGTTTTACCTTCGTAAGTCTGTCATTATTCCTCATTTTTGTTGTAAGAGACTTTTACGCATTCCTTGTTTGTTCTTTAGTTGCGATATGGTCCTTACGACTTGGTTCTTTTTTATTTAGGCGAGTAAAAAAATCTGGAAGAGATACTCGCTTTACAGAGATGAAAAAGAATTTCTTTTGGTTTTTTCTAACATGGAATTTATCTGCTTTATGGGTTTTTCTGAGTTATGTGGCTGGGATGGTCGCTGTTACAAGTAAGTATTCAAGTGAATTAAGTGTTACTGATTTTGTTTTTTGCAGTGTTGGTTTTTTAGTTTGGTTATCTGGTTTTATAATTGAGGTAGTAGCAGATAATCAAAAGAAAAAATTTAAAGAAGATCCTAATAATAAAGATAAATTCATATCACATGGCCTGTGGGCTTGGTCAAGACATCCAAACTATTTTGGGGAAATACTTCTTTGGATTGGTATTGCTATTATTGCTTTTCCCATTTTTAAAAATTGGGATTATTTAGCATTAATTTCACCATTTTTTATTTATTATCTCCTGGTAAATGTTAGCGGAATACCCATGCTTGAAAAAGCTGCAGATAAAAAGTGGGGGACTAACGAGGATTACATTTCCTATAAAGATAGAACAAATATTTTATTTCTTAAGAAGCCTGATTAATATTTATTCTGTAACAAGATCGTTTTTAAGGTATTTGCCTGCCAAATAATAGTGGTAAGCACACCATAGCTTTAATGTTGTTAATATCATTAAGCTATATCTTAGTGATTCTTTTCCGTAATCTGCGCTTAATATATCACTTAATATCCCAACTGCCTGAGGTCCAAAACCTAACCCAATAATATTAATTATAAATAACAAAATAGCCGCAGCTACGGATCGCATTCTCAATTCAACAACACCTTGTGTTTGGCTAAAAGTTGTAGCTTGGTAAAAGTTGCCAAAGGCGATTGGGACTATTAACCATAGAAAAGATATAGTTGCAGTTGGGCTAAGATAAACCATGTAATATAATGGTGTTGTTATGAACATAGCTAAGGCTACTATCCATAAACACCATCTTACATCTTTCGATCCAAGGTAGTCTGATAAATAACCGCCTAAAAAAATACCCAAGCCACCCGGTATTCCCAATATTAGACCAAGATACCATCCAACATCACCAGTTTGCATCCCATATGAGCGTTGAAAGAAAGAAGGAAGCCATGTTATTGCTCCATAACCAACAAAAGCTGCAAGAGAAGCGCCAAAAGCAAGATGCCTAAATGATTTTTTGTTTAAGAGATATTTTGCAGTTTCCATTATAGTTGGTTGGTCTTTAGTATCAGATCTTCCCTCAGCCTGACCTCTTTTTGGCTCTTGGACGGTATAACGAAATATAATTGCAAGTAAAATTCCAGGTACACCGACAACAAAGAAAGCTATTCTCCAACCAAAATATTCATTAATCCATCCTCCTGCAAATAAACCAAACATTATTCCGAATGGTATTCCTAAGGAATAAATTCCTAAAGCAGTTGATCTTACATTTGCTGGAAAATAGTCTGATATCATAGAGTGAGCTGGAGGGCTACAACCAGCTTCACCAATACCAACTCCAATTCTAGCAACCAATAAGTGGAAAAAATTTTGAGCAAGACCAGAAAGGGCTGTCATGAAACTCCAGACACCAATTGCAAGTGAAATTAAATTTCTTCTATTTCCGTAATCAGCATATTTTGCAATTGGAATACCCAGTGTGGCATAAAATAATGCAAAGGCGAATCCTGACAGCATACCAAGTGAAGTATCTGATAAATTTAAATCATTTTTAATGGATTCTAAAAGTATAGATAAAATTTGCCGATCGATAAAATTGAATGTGTAAACAACAACAAGAATACCTAAAACATAATTTCTTAGGCTATTTGATTGATTTTCAGCTATTGATGACATTATTCACTTTGAAAATTTGATATACATAGATTATATATTTTTTTCAAAGTATCTAGCAATTTATTTAAAAAAAGGGGGTTTTTATACCCCCTTTTGACATTAATTTTTTAAAAGATTTTCTTTTGTAGTAAGAGTAATCTTTTTTGGTTTTTTATGATCAGGTATTACTCTCTCAAGACCAACATATAGTATTCCATTAGAAAGAGCCGCACCTTTTACTATCATATCATCTGAAAGCACAAACTTTCTGTTGAAATTACGCGCTGCCAGACCTTGGTGGACCAAATTATCATTTGAATCATCTGATCTTTTACCAGTAATTACAAGATTTTCTCCAACAACTTCGATATCAATATCTTTTTCTTCGAATCCAGCCAAAGCTAACTCAATACTGTATTTGTTATCCGATAATTTTCTTATATTATAAGGCGGATAATTCACATTTTGAGCCTGGTTTTTAGCCAAAAGCGATAATGTATCAAAGGTTCTATCAAAACCAATAGTGAATGGAGATAAATCTCTCCATATTGTGTCAAAAGTTGTTCTCATTTTTATACTCCTTTAATAAGCAAGTTTAACAAATGAAGACCCTGAAAGAGGCATCTTCATTATCTTAAGTGGTTACTTATAGTATTTTTTCAATAGTGAATTTGTTTTAGAGTTATTTTAAAGTTCGACAACAACTTTACCTATGTTACCGCCTTCAAAGAGTTTTAGATATGCTTCAGGCAGTTTTTCAAGGCTTTTAGTAATTTGAAAAGGTAATTTAATTTTATTCTCATTTACCCAGTTTTTTAAAATTGGATTGAATTCTTTTTCTCTATGATAAAAATCAGGAGAAAAGAAACCCTCAACACGAAGTCTTTTCATAAGAATAAGATCATAATTTTTTGGTCCTGGTGATCTTTTTGATGAACTGTAATAATCAAGTAATCCTGAGATAGCAATAGTACCAAATAATGCCATATTTTCATAAACTGCCTCAGCAATTGGACCGCCAACATGATCACAATACACATTTATGCCCTCTGGGCATAAATCTTTAAGTCGATTAGACACATCTTCTTTTTTATAGTTAATAGCCCCATCAAAACCAAAATCATCGCATATTAAATTACATTTTTCATCAGTTCCAGCTATCCCAATAACTTTACACCCAATTATTTTCGCAATTTGACCAACTAATAAACCTGTACAGCCTGCAGCAGCTGAAACAACAAAAGTATCACCTTTTTTTGCCCTACCTGTTTCAGTTACACCAACATATGCTGTCCATCCATTAGCACCAAGAATTCCAACATAGTTTACAAGATCGATTTCACTATCATCAACCAAACTTGGAAACATAGTATCAGGATCTATTATGGAATAATCAGCCCATTGACCCCATGACCTCATCTTTTGACCTGGAAGATAATTTGGATTTTCACTTTCAACAACTTCACTTAACACTGTGCCTGTAATTTTTTCACCAATTGGTGTTGGCGGTAAATAAGAATCCTCCCTATCAGTCATTATCATTCTTGTACCTGCATCCATAGATAGATAAATGTTTTTAGTTAAAATAGACCCTTTAGGTAGTTCAATATAATTTTCTGTTTTAAGTTCAAAACATTCTGAAAAATTACTACCCTCTGGCATGCTTCGCATTACCCAATAATTATTATTAATTTCAATTTTAGTCATTTATAAGATTGGTGGTTTTGTTATTTTTTCATTTATAAAAAAGTCGACATATTTATGGAAAAACTGGTTGCCTCTTTCATTTTTTCCAAAAATAACATTTTCTTTTGAGTTGGAGTCCAAACCTCTTTGGATTTCTAATCCAAGAGCATAATCTTCATCATTAACAACATCTCTTAAAAAATTCATAAAATGGTCTAACTCTGCAATTTCTTCTTTGTTTTTGGGTTTTTCAGGAGCAACATAATGCAAAATTGTAGTGTTTGTATCTGGTGTTTTACCAGGCAATATTTGTGCTATTTGCCCAATACCAAGCCCAAGAGAAATTGAAATATTAGGAAATAATGTTCTTACAAAATCTACTCCAGCTCCTTCTTTTTTCCACCACTCATTTTTTGGTAATTCATGTATTTCGTCAATATTTGTCGATGCAAAAGCAATTCTAAGATGAGGTCCAAATGATGAGAAATCCATTATACCCTGTTTAGTCATAGGTAGAATTGTGTCTTTATGTGCGGTCGAAAAATGATAACCCTCTAAATATCCATCAAAGGCTATTTTCCAATTAGCTCCATGAATAATTTTAAAACCATGATAATGCCAATTTTGAAGTTCAAAATGTTCTATTTCAGGTTTCATACCTTCAAGAAATTCATCTAGATTTAATTTTAGATTAGGCGTTAATGTCACAAAAATCATGCCCCCAAATTCTTCACAAGGTAGTGCTTCAAGTCCATTGCAGCTTTTATCAAGTTCTCCAAATTTTTCATTTTCTAAAATACCAATTAAGTCTCCTTGATTTGAATAAGTCCAACCATGGTAAGGGCATGTAAATCTATTTTTATTACCAATTTCTTCACCTGCTAAAGGAGCTCCTCGATGTGAACAAACATTTCTAAATGCATGAATTTTAGAATCTTTATCTCTTGTTATAAGAACAGGAATACCAACAACCTCCATACTTTTGTAATCACCTTTATTGGGTATCTCAATTGATAAAGCTAACATTAGAGGTAATTCTTTGAATATTTTTTCTATTTCAGAATCCCATCTTTTTTTACATGTGTAATCCGAGGTTGGAATTGAAAGTATACTATCGGCCTGATCAGTAGTGTTATTTTCAACATGACTTACAACCCTTTCAGCGATTTCATTGTATTCTTTTTTTCTATCCATTTGGATTCACCCCAGTTACTTAAATATTAATATATATATTCATTAAATTTATAAATAAATTTTGTTAATTAATATAAAAAAATGCGTCAAAAAGGTATTGGATTTAAATATTAACGTCTGTTAAGAATATATTATTGAATTTAAAAGTTTAAAACTATTTCGTTAACTAATTGAATATATAAGGATTTTATTAAAAGATGGATTTAGCCTTTACAAAAGAAGATGAACAATTTCGTCATGAAGTAAGAGAATTTATAGACAAAAATTTTCCACAAAAACTGAGAGATATTGATAAAAGAACTGATTTAACCAGAGAAGATATGCTCTCATGGCATAAGGTCTTATATAATAAAGGGTGGATAGCACCACATTGGCCTAAAGAGTATGGAGGAACAGATTGGAATATTACTCAAAGATATATTTGGGATCAAGAATGTGCAAATGCTGGAACAACTCCTTTAATACCTTTTGGTTTAACAATGTTGGGTCCTGTAATAATAGGTTTTGGGAATGACGAACAAAAAGATTGGGTTTTAAAGGGTATATTATCTGGTGATGATTGGTGGTGCCAAGGATATTCCGAGCCAGGAGCAGGATCAGATCTAGCTAGTTTGAGAACAAAGGCTGAAAGAGTTGACGATCATTATATTGTTAACGGACATAAAATCTGGACAACTCTAGCTCAATTTGCAGATTGGATGTTTTGTTTAGTAAGAACAAATAACGATGGTAAGCCTCAAGAAGGTATTTCTTTTTTACTTATAGATATGAAGACAGAAGGTATTGATGTTAAACCAATAATAACCTTAGATGGCGGACATGAGGTAAATGAGGTTTTTCTTGAAGATGTAAAAGTTCCAGTTGAAAACCTTGTTGGTGAAGAGAATATGGGATGGACTATTGCAAAATTCTTACTTGGAAATGAAAGAACTGGTATTGCTGGTGTAGCGAGATCAAAAAAAGCATTAGAACGCCTAAAAGATATTGCTTCATCAGAATATATAGATGGTGAAAACTTGATTGATGATCCTGATTTTAACACTAAAATAGCAGATGTTGAGGTTGATCTAACAGCTCTTGAATACACTGAACTAAGAACCTTAGCAAAAGAAAGTAAAGGTGAAGGACCAGGAGCTGAATCTTCTATACTTAAGATCAAAGGAACTGAGATACAGCAAAGAATAACAGAATTAACCATGGAAGCAGTGGGACACTACTCAAATCCATACCTTACACCTGCATTTGAGAGACAAGGGTCTAATTATTTGACAATAGGTCCAGATTATAGTCATGGAGCTGCACAAAATTATTTTAATATGAGAAAGACATCCATTTATGGTGGATCAAATGAAATTCAAAAAAATATTATAGCCAAGATGGTACTAGGATTATAGGAGGTAAAAATGGATTTTTCTTTTAGTGAAGAACAAACATTATTGAGGAACACAATTCAATCTTTCATACAAGACAATTATGATTTTGATAAAAGACAGGCAATTGTTAAATCTGAAGAAGGAATGAAACAAGAAAATTGGAAACAATTTTCTGAACTCGGTCTTTTAGGTCTACCTTTTTCCGAGGAAGATGGTGGTTTAAATTTTGGAGCCGTAGAAACAATGATTGTTGCTGAGGAGTTTGGCAAAGGATTAGTTGTAGAGCCCTATATTCAAACTGTTGTAACATGCGGCGGGTTTTTAAGAAGAGCAAATTCAACTCAAAAGGAAAGCTACATTCCTGGAATTATTTCTGGAGATGATATATGGGCTTTTGCTTATGCTGAACCGCAAGGCCGTTATAACTTAAATGATCTCTCAACAACAGCCTCATTGGAAGGCGATAATTATGTTATCAATGGTTATAAGTCTGTTGTATCAGGTGGCCCTTGGGCAAATAAATTTATTGTTTCTGTTAGGACATCAGGTGAGCAAAGAGACGCTGATGGAATATCTTTACTAATTGTTAATAAAGATACTGATGGGTTATCAGTAAGAGATTACCCAACTGTTGATGGAAGTAGAGCTTCTGAATTAACATTTGAAAATGTTCAGGTTTCTAAAGAAAACCTAATTGGTGAAGAAGGTAAAGGGTCTGAATTAATAGAGTTGGTAGTTGATGAAACAATTGCAGCAATATGTTCTGAGGCTATTGGTGCGATGAAGGTTTTAAATGACGCTACTGTTGAATACTGCAAGACTAGAAAGCAATTTGGTCAACCGATAGGAAAATTCCAAGTTCTTCAACATAGAATGGTTGATATGTTTATGCAATATGAGCAGAGTGTATCTATGACCTATATGGTTAATTTAAAGTTAGATGAGGATTATGCAGAGAGAAGAAAAGCAGCCTCTGGAGCAAAAGTTCAAATTGCTAAAGCTGCCAAATTTATTGGTCAAAGCGCAGTCCAACTCCACGGAGGCATGGGTATGACAGACGAACTTAATGTTGGACATTATTTCAAAAGATTGTCGATGATTGAGAATTCTTATGGAAACATTGACCACCATTTAAAAAAATATTCATCTGCAGAGTAATAAAATATGAATGAATGGTTAAAATTTGAAAAAAACGGTTCTATCGCCACATTAAAACTTAATAGGCCTGATATAAGAAATCCTCTTGGCGAACCTGAAGATGCTGAAAATTTTGAAGAAGCCCGTGATTTAATAAATAACGATAGAGAAATAAGATGCGTTATTCTTACTGGGGAGGGCTCTGCTTTCTCAGCTGGTGGAAATGTTAAAAATATGAAGGAAAGAAAAGGTAACTTTTCCGGTTCATCTGTAGCTCTAAGGGAAAGATATCGATACGGTATACACCGAATAATAAGAGCTGTATGGAATATTGAAGTTCCTGTTATCGCTGCAATAAATGGACCAGCAATTGGTCTTGGAAATGATGTAGCATGTCTTGCTGATGTAAGAATAGCCTCAGAGAAAGCTAAGTTTGGCGTTACATTTTTAAAAATTGGTCTAATTCCAGGTGATGGTGGGGCATGGCTATTACCAAAAATTATAGGTTTTGCTAAAGCCGCTGAGTTACTTTATACGGGTAAGATTATAAATCCTGAAACAGCGAAAGAATGGGGTTTAATTAGTGAAATATCTAAACATGAATTACTAATGGAAGATGCTAATTCACTCGCTTCAGAGATTGTTAAACAGCCACCCGATGCCTTAAGAATGGCAAAAAAACTTCTTAGAGAGGGTATCACAAATAGCTTCGATACTGTGCTTGAAATGTCTGCAAATATGCAAGCTTTAATGCACTTAACTGAAGATCACCAAGAAGCATTATCTGCTTTTTTTGAAAAAAGAGATGGAAATTTTAAAGGTAAATAGGAGAAATTATGGAATTAGGTTTTAAAGATGAGGATATAAAATTTAGAGATGAAGTAAGAGATTTCATAAAAGAAACTTATACAGACGACATGAGAAAGACTTTATCTTTATCAAAGAATGGTCATGCAGGAAAAGATCTTCATATAAAATGGCAAAAAGCTCTATATGAAAGAGGATGGATGGCCCCAAACTGGCCAGAACAGTATGGTGGTGCAGGATTTACTTCTACGCAAAAGTACATTTTTGAATCAGAAATGGCTCGTGAAGGAGCCCCAAGAACCATCCCTTTTGGACTATCTATGGTAGCTCCAGTGATTATGGAATTTGGCTCGCAAGAGCAAAAGGATAAATTTCTTCCTGATATTCTTGAAAGCAACGTTTGGTGGTGTCAGGGTTATTCAGAACCAGGATCTGGATCCGATTTAGCTTCATTACAATGTAAAGCAGAAAACAAAGGTGATCATTATGTAGTCAATGGGACAAAAATTTGGACAACTATGGCGCAATATGCTGATTGGATTTTTTGTTTGGTTAGAACTTCAAAAACAGAAAAACCTCAAGAAGGAATATCTTTTTTATTAATTGATATGAAATCACCCGGTATTGAGGTTAGACCATTAATTACTCTTAAATCTAAAAGAAATAGCAAGAAATACACCAGTTGGTGATGGCTTAACTTTATTAGATGATAATGATTTTTTAAATAAGATTAATGAATGTGAAATTCAAATTCAAGCTATGGAATTTGTAGAGCTAAGGATTTTTTCAGCCTTATCTGCTGGACAAAGAGTAGGCCCTGAGTCTTCAATACTCAAGACAAGGGGTACCGAAATAGGTCAATATCTGCAAGAACTAGCTGTTGAGGCTATAGGGTATTGGGCTCACCCTTTTGTAGAAGATACTTTTGCAAATGTTAATGAGCCAAGTATTGGACCTGAATATGCAGCAACAATTACTCCAGAATATTATAATGGAAGAAAAACAACAATTTATGCTGGCTCAAATGAGATTCAAAGAAATATTATTTCAAAGGCAGTGCTCGGATTATAAATATTTATTGAAGGAAAGTAATTTATCACGACTCAGGATAAATTGTTTATATGTCAACTTGGGGTAAACTTGCTGGTGCTTCTGCCGGATATTTTATAGGTGGAATTATAGGTGCTGTAGTAGGTGCTGTTGCAGGACATTATGTAATTGATAAAGAAGATGAGGATGTGGCTTTTGCAATTGCTTTGATAGCTTTATCTGCAAAAATGTCTAGAGCAGATGGAAATTTTACCGAGAAAGAATTATTGGCATTCAAAGAAATATTAAGTGAAGTACCAAAAAATGAATTAAATAATGTAATTAAAATTTATAACCTAGCTCAACAAGATATAGCTGGATACGAGGCATATGCAGAGCAAATATCAAAAATATTTGATGGTAAATTTGAAGTCCTAGAAAATGTTCTTGATGGATTATTTCATATTGCAAAATCAGATGGACCAGTAAATGAACACGAAGTATTTTTTTTGGAGAAAGTAGCGGGTATTTTTGGTTTTTCATCTGCAGAGTTTGCTCGTATAAAAGCAAGCCATATGGCTTCAGAAGTTGATGACCCTTGGTTAATTTTAGGAATTAACGCTGGATCGAGTATAGATCTAGCTCAAAAAGCTTGGAAAGAATTAGCTGCTCAAAATCACCCTGATAAATTGATTGCCAATGGTGTGCCAAAAGAGTTATTAGGTATGGCAAATGAAAAATTAGCTATTATTAACGGTGCATATGATAGAATTTTAAAAGCACACAAAATTAAAGCTGGTTCAGAGGAAATTTAATGTCTGTAGAAAAAAAAATATTAGCCGCCCAAAAAGCATTTGAATATGTAGAAGATGGTATGAAATTAGGTCTGGGTACAGGAAGTACAGCTGATGAATTTACCAAAATCCTATCAGATAATGTAAAAAATGGCTTAGATGTTATATGTGTTCCTACGTCAGAAAATACAAAGGATCTTGCTGAATCATTAAATATTCCTCTTGCGTCTCTAGAAAATCTTAATTTCTTGGATCTTACCGTTGATGGAGCTGATGAAGTTGATGATGATCTATCACTATTAAAAGGCGGAGGAGGTGCGCTCTTAAGAGAAAAGATTATCGCTTTTAATTCAAAAAAAATGATTGTTATTGCGGATGATACAAAAAAAGTAAGTAAATTAGGTGAATTCAGGCTTCCTATAGAATTAATAAAATTTGAACACAAAATAACAATAAATAGAGTTTTAGAGAAATTAGAAAATATAGGTTATTCAGGAACAGCAGAGTTGAGAGTTATAAATGGCAATCCTTTTACAACAGACAGCGAAAACTTAATTTACGATTTATCAATTGGTTTAATAGAAGAACCTGCAATTATCGATAATTTATTGAATTCAATACCAGGTGTGGTTGAGAATGGATTATTTGTAGATATGGCAAATATAGTGATTATTGGTGAACAGAATGGTGTAAAAATTATTGAAAAATAATTAAACTGCACCAGCCTTTTTGGCGTATAACCATCCAGATTCAGCAAGAGGACGGACTCTATCAGCTCTATCTTCAGCATGTTCACTTGCAGCAGTACCATCTCTTACACGACCAATAATCCCTTGCAAAATACCTGCTAATCGAAAAAAATTATACGAAAGATAAAAATCAATATTTTCAATTTCTTTCCTATTTGTATTTTCGCAATACATTTTTATATAATCTTCAGCGGTTGGTATTCCAATAGATTTTAAATCTGTATTTGATAGTGTTTGTGTTCCTGCTCCAGTTCCATCACCAGGCATATACCATTGCATAAGGTGATAAGTGAAATCTCCAAGAGGATGTCCCAGAGTAGATAATTCCCAATCTAAGACAGCTAAAACTTTTGAATTATCTTTATCAACAACCATATTATCTAACCTATAATCTCCATGAACAATTGTTGTTTCATCATCTCCTGGAATATTATTTGGGAGCCAATCAATTAATTTATTCATTTCCATTATTTCTTCTGTTTCAGAGGCAATATATTGCTTAGTCCATCGAGATATTTGTCTTGAAAAATAATTACCTGGTTTTCCAAAATCCTCTAGACCAATATCTTTGTAATTTGTGTTGTGAAGATCTGCTAAGGTTTTATTTTTTTCTCTATAAATTTTATTTCTTAGTTCATTATCACATTCAGGAAGAGTTGGTTCCCAATAAATATTACCTTCAACCATTTCCATAACATAGAATATTGTTCCTATAACGCTTTCATCCATACACAATGTATATGTTTTAGGTACAGGAAAACCAGTAGAGTTGAGAGCAGTTATAACTTTATACTCTCTATCTACCGCATGTGCTGATGGAAGAAGTTTTCCTGGAGGTTTACGTCTTAAGACATATTTTTTCTTTGGCGTTACTAGTTGATAAGTGGGATTAGACTGCCCACCTTTAAACTCTCTTACTTCTAGCGGTCCTTCAAACTCACTGACGCTATCATTTAAATAAGACTCTAATTCTTTTTCAGGGAATTTAAGCTTTTCTTGAACCTGCATGGTGCCGGTAAATTTCTCCGTCGATGATTGTTCTTCTGTATTCATTTTTAATCCTTTAACGCTCGCCAGCCTATATCTTTTCTATAATAATAATCAGGCCAGTTAATTTTTTTTACCAGATCATATGCTTTTTCTTTTGCATCAACTAGTTTCTCTCCATATCCATTTACATTTAAGACTCTACCACCAGATGTTACAACTTTATTCTCTATCATTTTAGTACCTGCATGGAATATTTCAACATTATCCATATTAGCTACTTGATCTAATCCTTCAATTTCATCCCCAGTTTGATAACTTTCCGGATATCCATTAGCAGCTAAGACTATAGTAATTGCAAAGTTGTCTTTCCAATTTAAAGTATAATTATCTAAATTTTTTTCTTTTACATTTATTAGTAAATCAACCAAATCATTTTCAAGTCTAGGAATTATTACCTGACATTCCGGGTCACCAAACCTCACATTATATTCAATTAATTTAGGTTCGTTATCCTTTATCATTAGTCCAGCATATAATATTCCAATGTAGGGCTCTCCGTAATCATTCATAGCCTTTAAGGTTGGTTTGATAATTTTATTAATAGTTTTTTCCTCTAAATCTGAATTCATTATTGGTGCAGGTGAATATGCGCCCATTCCCCCTGTATTTAAACCTGTATCTCCATCACCGATTCTTTTGTGGTCCTGAGCAGATGTTAACGGAATAAAAGAATTTCCATCGGATACAACAAAAAAACTTGCCTCCTCGCCCTCTAAAAACTCCTCAATTACTATTTCATTGCCAGCACTTCCAAATTTGCCTGAGAAAATTTCTTTCACAGAATTAATTGCATGCTCTCTAGTTTCTGCAATTATTACTCCTTTACCTGCAGCTAGGCCATCCGCCTTAATGACAAGCGGTATTGAATGATTATCAATGTATTTAATTGCTTTATCTAAATTTGAGAAAGTCTCGTAAGCTGCTGTAGGAATATTGTATTCTTTACATATGTTCTTTGTAAATGATTTTGAACCCTCAAGTTGAGCTGCTTTTTGGTTTGGACCAAATGTAAAAAAACCATTACTATTTAAGTAATTGGCAAGTCCTTCAACAAGCGGAATTTCGGGGCCAACGAAGACAATATCAATGTTATTATTTTTACAAAAATCTAAAATTTCTTGCTGATTTGATATGTCGTAATTATGACATTTTGCTATTTTTTCTATACCTGCGTTTCCAGGTATGCAATGCAGTTCAGTAATTTTACTACTTTTAGAAAGAGATTTAGCTACACTATGTTCTCTTCCACCACCGCCTATGAGAAGTATATTCATGGTATATATATTATATTGATTTTGAAAAATTATAAGTTAATTTAGAACAAAAAAAGCTACACGATGAATGATAATTTAATTAATAGTCTTGAATATACTGTTTCCGAACTCTCTACCTCTATTAAGCGAATAATTGAGGATAATTTTGACTATATAAGATTAAAAGCTGAAGTGGGCAGGGTTTCTAAACCTAAATCTGGACATATTTATTTAGATTTGAAGGATGACACATCTGTAATTTCAGGGATTATCTGGAAAGGCAGTGTGAATAAATTGAACATTTTACCTGAAGAAGGTCTTGAGGTAGTTTGTACTGGTAAAGTTACCACATATGCTGGACAGTCTAAGTATCAAATTATTATAGAAAATATTGAGCCCTATGGCGTTGGCGCTTTAATGGCCTTATTAGAAAAAAGAAAAGAAAAATTATTAAAAGAGAATTTATTCGATGATAACTTTAAAAAGCAAATCCCTTTCTTACCAAAAAGAATAGGTGTGATAACTAGCCCGACGGGTGCTGTCATTAGAGATATTCTTCATAGAATTGAAGATAGATTTCCTGTGAATATAACGGTGTGGCCAGTGAAAGTTCAAGGAGATTCATCTCCTGAAGAAATTATAGATGCGATTGAAGGTTTTCACTTGTTAGATCAGAGTAATCTTGAGAAACCAGATGTTATTATTATAGCAAGAGGAGGGGGTAGTGTAGAGGATTTATGGGGTTTTAACGATGAAGCTCTTGTTCGTAAAGTATTTGACTCAAAGATTCCAATTATTTCAGCAATCGGGCATGAAACCGACACTACTTTAATCGATTTAGTGGCTGATTTGAGAGCTCCTACCCCTACAGCAGCAGCAGAGATGGCTGTGCCAGTTAGAAAAATCCTAATTACATCAGTTGAAGATTCTTATGAGAGAATTAAAAATTATATAAATAATAAGATTGAATTTGAAGAAAGATCACTATTATTGCTAGATAAAGCTATCCCAAAGATAGAGGTCATGTTGAAGAATTATAATTTGAGATATAAGAAGGCAAGTTCAATATTAAATATTTCTCTTGTTTCAATGATAAAGCATTATCAGGATATATTCTTAAGAAAAACAGTTTCTTTTAAAGCGAATATGCTAACTAAAAATTTTAATTTTACAAAAGATGATTTTCTTGAAGTTTCAAAATCCCTAATTAATTCGACTGTAAATATATTTGATAAAAAGACTAATTCACTTCAGCTTCAATCAGGTCTTTTAGATGTTTTGAGTCATAACAGTGTTTTAAAAAGAGGTTTTGCTATAGTTAAAGATAAGAAATCAAAAATAATAACTAGCTCAAAAAAAATAAAAGAAGATGAGGAATTAATGATAAACTTTTATAAAAATGACAAAATAAAGGTTAGTTTAAAAAGAGATAAATAAAAAATGAGTAAAGAGGCAAAATTAATTTATGGTGATGGCAGTTTTCAAGTTTTGGAAAGAGGAGATTATGTATTATGTGCAGTTACAGAAAAGAGAATACCTCTTAACGAATTAAAATATTGGTCTGTTGATAGGCAAGAGGCATATTTTGATGCTGATAGTTCATTAAAGGGCGAAATATCAAATTCTAATTAAATCTTTTATCCCACCTATTATGCAACCAGAACCATTCTTCAGGATTTTCTGTAATTATTTTTTCTAAGAACGAATTGATTTCTTTTGTAAAAGTAAGTGTATCAATTTCTAAATCCCCTGTTCTATCAATTTCGATTTTGTTAAAAAATTCTACTTCAAAATTAACATTATCTTTCCTTTTTACTCTAAGAGGTATCACAGGATATCCGTATTTTAATGATAATGATGCTGGTGTCGAAGCTGTCATTGCGTTTTGACCAAAAAACTTAACTTTAACGCCATTGGATAATTTCTGATCAACCAACATCGCAACACTGCCGTTATTTTTTAAAAAATTTAAAATTTCTTTTACACCACTAGGACCTTTTGGAAATTGATATTCCGTTATTAATTTTCTTTTTTGAATCATCCATTTATTAAAAAAATAATTATTTGATTCACGAAAAACTGCCCCAACTTGTTTGTCAGTCTCCTTAATTGCTATAGGAATAATTTCCCAATTAGCTATATGAGCGGATACATAAATAGCTCCATTGTTTATATTATCTCTTAGAATTTCAATTCCTTTAATATTTATTCTATTTCTTTCTTTAATGAGTGTTTTTATATTAAAGAATTCTGCAGCTGTTCTTCCTAAATTTTCCCACATACCTCTAATTATTTCTGATCTTTGTTCTTTGCTTAAGTTTGGTAATGCATTTTTGAGGTTTTGATTTGCTCTCTTTGAAATTCCTAACTTAGGGCCATATTTTCTAGCTAAAAAACCTATTTGATTTGATGATTTATTAATATTGAACAGTTTGCAATATAAAGCCAAAAACATAACTAATTGCATTTCCATTGCATATCTTATTAATTTAAATATAAACATATACTTGTTATAACATATTTTTACCTCTAATTTCCTTTATAGTTTGGAGAAGATTATGTCAGAGCCTTTAGAAAATGAAATTGAAGAAGAACTAAGAAGAAAACAGCTTAAAGCTTTATGGGATAAATTTGGTTTGTATCTTATTGGTGCAGTACTGGTTATAATTTTATCTTTTGGAGGATATGAGTTTTCTAAATATCTAGGTTATAAAAATTCTGAAACCAGCTCTGATCAATATGAAAGTGCGTTAGAGGCTCTAGTAAATGAAAATAACAATCAAGCCATTGAGATTTTCGAGTCATTGTTGAACGAGTCAAATGGCTATTCTGGACTTTCTTTATTTAATTTAGCAAATATAGCCATTAAAGAAGGTAAAAATAATTTGGCTCTGGATTATTTAGAAAAAGCCTCAAATGATAAAAACCTTTCAAAAAAAATTAACGATTTTGCAGTTTTAAGGGCAGGATACATTATGCTGGAAAGCTATGAAATTTCTGATATTGAGGAGAAATTATCAGGTATAGTAAATTCTGTAACTCCATTTTCTTTTTATGCTAAAGAAATTATTGCGTTAGCGTATTATAGAGATAATAGATTTTTAGAATCATCTCAGAAATTTAATGAAATTGCTAATGATGCTGCTTCACCTAGAAATATTGCCTCTAGATCTAAAATATTTTCTGAACAAATAGCTAGTTATGAGAGTGTTAAATAATATGAAAAAATTAATAGCTATCATAATAATTTTACCAATATTAACATCTTGTGGATCTTCTAACTTTTTTGGCGGTGATGATGTAGATAAAGATCGAATAAAAGGCGATAGGATATCTATACTGAAATTAAGAAAAAACCTTGTTTCTGACCCTCAAACTCTTCAAAGTAATATCGCCATACCTCGGGAAAAAACAAATTCAGACTGGCTTTATCCTGGAGGATCTCTTGATAATGCATTAGGAAACATATCTGGACCAGATTCCTTAAATAGGATTTGGAATATGAAAATAGGAACAGGATCAACTAAAATGTCCTATTTGATTTCAATGCCAATAATTGCTGACGGCAAAGTTTTTTCTCTATCTTCCGACTCAAAGATTCAAGCATTTGATTTAAATAAAAGAAAAAAAATATGGGCAAATAATTTAGCTATTAAGAAAGAAAATAAAAGAGAGGGATTTGGTGGTGGCTTATCTTTTCAGGATGGGGTTATTTATGCTTCAACAGGATTTGGATATTTGTATGCATTTTCAGCAAATTCAGGTGAAATGTTATGGGAATTAAATATGAGAATACCAAGCAGATCATCACCAATTGTTTTTGAAGATCTTGTTTTTGTTATGACTCATGATAATCAACTTTTTGCGGTTGATAAGAATTTAGGCGAAGTAATGTGGACTCATAGAGGGATATTGGAGTCTGCAACGATATTATCATCAACTTCAGTTTCGGCAGGTGAAGGTTTAATATTTGTTCCATACTCATCTGGTGAAATTTATGCAATACGACCTTTAAACGGTTCTGTAATTTGGAGCGACTCTCTTTCACGAACAGGATCATCTACTTCATTATCTGAAATCAACTCTATAACAGCTAGACCTATAGTTGATGACGGTCAATTATTTAGTGTGAGTCATGCCGGTAGAATGGTTTCCATAGATATATCAACTGGAGAGAGAATTTGGACAATTGATATGTCTAGCACCGAAACCCCATGGCTTTCAGGAGATTGGTTATTTGTGCTAACATCAAATGCAGAATTAGTTTGTATATCAAAGAAATCCGGAAAAATAAGATGGGTTACACAGTTAGAACAATACAGAAATGAAGAGAAAAAGAAAAACCCAATTCAGTGGAGCGGACCAATTATGGTTTCAAGCAAACTTCTGGCTATTTCTTCAGAAGGGAAGGCTATATGGGTTTCACCTGATGATGGTGAAATAACAAATACTAATAAAATATCTGGATCTAGTTATTTACCACCTCTGGTAGTAGATAATACTGTTTATATTTTAAACGATAATGGAGATCTTTCAGCTTATAATTAGCTTAGATTAAAGTGTTATGGTTAAAACTATAGCAATTATTGGAAGACCAAATGTTGGTAAATCGACTCTCTTTAATAGATTAATTGGTAAGAATAAAGCTATTGTTGCTGATAATCCAGGAGTAACAAGGGACTATATTATAGACTCATATACTGATCGAGGTTTTAAGATAGAATTAATTGATACAGCTGGTATAGAAGAGAAAAATAATAAAAATTTATCAAAAAAACTTAAAGAATCATCAGAAAAAGCTATTAAAAAAGCTGATACCGTAATTTTTCTTGTTGATGTCCGTTCTGAGATAACATCTGACGATCTATTTTTAACAAAATTAATTCGTAAAAGCGGAAAAGAAATTATTTTAGTAGCTAATAAATGTGAAACAGTAAAACAAGATAACGAAGCTTTAAAATTCAATTCTTTTGGTTTTGGCGAGTCAATTAATATATCAGCAGAGCATAATAGAGGTATTATTGACCTTAAATCATCGATATATGGGTTGATAGAAAAAAATAAAACTAATGATGTTGAAGATAAATTTGAAAAAGATATTGCTATTAAAATAGCAATTTTAGGACGCCCTAATTCTGGAAAATCCACCTTAACAAATTACTTACTGCAGGAAGAAAGACAAATCGTTGGTGAGATATCCGGTCTGACTCGAGATACAATATCGGCCGAATTTAATTGGAATAATAAAAATTATGTTATTATTGATACTCCAGGTCTAAGAAAAAAATCTAAAATTACAGATGATGTAGAGAAAAAGTCATCTAAAAGTAGTCTAAGAACTGTTGATAATGCAGATGTTTCTATTTTGATGATTGATGCATCAGTGGGTTTTGATAAACAAGATTTAATCATTTCAAATTATATAGAGGAGAAAGGAAAGCCATTCATATTGGCAATTAATAAATGGGATATAATTAAAGATAAAAAGAATTCTAAAAATAAAATTTTGGATAAAACTTTGAAATCTCTTTCACAGTTTGGCGGAGCATCCATTGTCTTTATTTCTTCTAAAAATGGCGATGGAATAGAAGAGTTAATGGAAACTGTTTTGAAAATATATAATTTAAGTTTTAATGAAATTTCTACAAACAAACTTAATTCTTTTTTAGAAAAAATAACATCATCTCACACGCATCCAACACAAAATGGAAGAGAGGTTCGTTTTAAATATATTACTCAAATCAAATCAAATCCAATTTCTTTTGCTATTTTTACAAATAAACCTAAAGCAGTTTTAGAATCATATAAGAGATATATTCTTAACAATTTACGAAAAGAATATTCCTTAAGTGGCGTTCCAATTAGGGTAATATATAAAAAAACTGATAATCCTTATAGTAAAAAGAATTAATAGAATATCTCTATAAGATTACCATCTTCTGAACTAGTTTTTGATAAATTATCAATGATTTTTTTTGATACATCTTCAGGATTTTTGAAGTCAGACTCTTTAAGACCCGGAATAATTGTTTTTCTTAAGAAAGTGTTCATTCTTGGAGCAAAACAATAATAAATATTTATATTATCTTTTGTGACTTCTTTGGCCCAAATAGTAATCATTTTTTTTAACCCAGCCTTACTCACTGAGTAAGGAATATGGTAAGGCTTATTTTCGTTTACTTCTTTATCAAGTATAAATAAACACTTTGCATCTTTTGATAGTTTTAAAAGATGCTCAAAGGATCTAATCAATCTATAGTTAATAGTTAAATTAAAATTAATGATATTATTCCAGGCATTTGGCTTTAAGTGCGACAGAGGTGTCAATTCATTGGTGATAGCAGCATTAGAAACTAACAAGTCTAATCTTCCCCATTTCTTGTTTATCTCAAAACCTAAATTATCTATTGCATTATCTTCATTTAGATCTAAAGGAACGATTGTTGATTTTACACCGAGCTTATTTATCTCATCATATTGTTCTTCAAGAGCCCCAACAGTTCGTGCAACGAGTATTATATCATATCCTTTTTTAGCTAATTCTATAGACAAATACTTGCCTAATCCCCTTGAAGCACCCGTAACAAGAGCAATTTTATTATTACTTTCTGAGTTCATTAAATTAATTTTGACTTTCATTTTCAGATAAAAGAGAGAGTTGTTCTTGAATTTTCTCGCTTTTATAGTCGTTAAGGTTTGTTGGATAATCACCAGTAAAGCAATGATCTGTATATTCAGGGTTATCGTTATTTCTTCCTTCACTGCACCCCATTGATTGATATAAACCATCTAATGAGAGGAATCCTAAGGTATCTGCGCCAATATATTTACACATTTCTTCTAAGTTTTTATTAGATGCCAATAATTGTTCTGTTTCCGGTGTATCTATTCCATAGAAATCTGGATATTTTATTGGAGGGCAGGCTATTCTCATGTGAATTTCTGAGGCACCAGCTTCTCTCATTAATTCTACTATCTTCACTGAGGTTGTCCCTCTAACAATACTATCATCAACTAGCACTACGCTTTTACCTTTGATAGAGCTTCTATCAGGATTATGTTTAAGTTTTACTGATGATTGTCTATTTGATTGCGTAGGAAGTATAAATGTTCTTCCAACATAGTGGTTTCGAATAATAGACAATTCAAATGGTATTTTTGACTCTTCTGAATATCCCAATGCAGCCGGAACGCCTGAATCAGGGACGGGCACCACAATATCAGCATTAGAAGGACATTCTCTTGCTAAATTTTTGCCAAATGATTTTCTACACTCATAAACAGATTTTCCATCTAACATTGAATCGGGTCTAGAAAAATAAATATACTCAAAAATGCAGGGACGTGCTCTTGCGTTTGGAAAAGGTTTAATACTCTCTTCACCATCTTCTGTAATTACAATTACTTCTCCAGGTTCAATTTCCCTAATAAATTTTGCTCCAATAATATCTAATGCACATGTTTCTGATGCTAAAATTTTTGCTCCATCTAGCTCTCCTAAAACCAGAGGCCTAATACCATAAGGATCTCTGGCGCCTATTAATTTTTTATTAGTTAAAACAACTAAAGCCCATGCTCCTGAAATTTGCATTAATGCATCGACAAGGCGATTTAAGGTTCTATCAGCATCAGATCTTGCTACTAGTTGTAAAATTGTTTCTGTATCAGAGGTAGACTGGAATATTGATCCTTTTCTAATGAGGTCATCCCTTAGTGAAAGGGCGTTGGTAATATTTCCATTGTGAGCTATAGCAAATCCGCCACCCCATAAATCTGCAAAGAAAGGTTGTATATTTCTCTGTATAGTAGCTCCTGTTGTTGAGTATCTATTATGCCCAACAGCACTATTACCTACTAAACGATTTATAACTGATTTTTTAGTGAAATTATCACTTACTAATCCAGGATGCCTTTCAGATATAAATTTTGTACCATCAAAAGTAACAATTCCTGCTGCTTCTTGACCTCGATGTTGCAGTGCATGAAGACCTAAAGCAGTCAATGCAGCAGAGTCTTGATGATTGTATATACCGAAAACACCACATTCTTCGTGCAATTTATCATCTTCATTAAGTATTAACTTTTTATTCGGTTTCAATGCTTTCATTATTTGTATCGTTTATTATATCTTGAATTTTATTTTCATTAAAAAAATCGAAATTATTTGTAAGTATTTCTGATAAACTTTCTATTAATGGGAGTAGTCTAGAATTTTTTGTGTATTCAGGAAAATTTTCCTTTTCATTAGGCATGAGGGTATAAATATAAATTATACAGGCAAGAGCAAAGACTCTAAATACCCCAAATATAAACCCAAGCAATTTATCTAAATACCCAATTGATGTTGATTTAAAAATCTTAAGAAGAGGAATAGAAATCAATCTCCATATAATTAATGTTATAATGAAGATAGAAGATATAACAAAAATATCTCTCAAAGAGTCATTGACTATAATATTTATAAGTAGATTTGAAATATCCGAAAAAAAGATTTTTATATTTATAAATGCTGTCACCCAACCAAGCAAAGCAAGAAGTTCTTTAAAGAAACCTTGAAACAAAGCTAAAGAACCAGAAATTACAATTGAAAAGATTAAAATTAAATCGATTAAATTAGTTTCCATTATTTTTCCAATTATCGAATATTATAAATAAATCTTTATTACTAAAATTACTAGATAATTGTTTTTTAATTTATGGGGCCTTCAGAAAAACCATTTATAAACTGAACTACATATGGGTTATCAGTTTGTTCAATTGTGTTTTTATTTCCTTCCCAAATAATCTCTCCTTTATGAAGCATATGTATTTTATCCGATATTGTTCTAGCACTAGACATATCATGTGTAATAGTAAGGGAGGTAGCCCCAATGTCTCTTACTTTTTCTAAGATTAGTTTGTTAATAACATCAGCGCTAATTGGATCTAAACCTGTAGTTGGTTCATCAAAGAAAATAATGTCTGGTTTAATAGATATTGCTCTTGCTAAAGCAACCCTTTTTTGCATCCCACCAGACAGTTCTGAGGGATAGAGGTTGGCAACATCCTCGTCTAAACCAACCTTTTCAAGGTTAAGAACAGAATCATTGTAACAAAATTTTTTATTTTTACCTTTTTGAATATTGTAAAAACTTACATTTTGCCAAATTTTAAGGCTATCAAATAATGCGCCACCTTGAAAAAGCATACCTACTTTTATTTTATCATTTTTTTTAAATTTACCTTTTTCAAAAATGAATTCATTGTCCATGGAGATTGTTCCTTCATCAGGAGTTAACAAACCAAGTATACATTTTATGAGAACAGATTTACCTGTGCCAGAACCGCCAATTATTACTGAGGATGTTCCTCTCTCAATAGAGAGATTAACGCCATTAAGCACTTTTTTATTATCAAATTCTTTATGTAAATTTTTAATTTTAATCATTTTAAGAAGCAAAAAATAGATTAGTCATAATATAATTAGAAGCTAATATAAGCACAGAGGCTGATACAACAGCATTTGTAGTTGCCTTTCCTACACCTTGTGCACCACCCTTTGAATTAAAACCTTGGTAAGATCCCATTATGGTAATTATAAAACCAAAAAATGATGCTTTAATTAATCCAGAATAAATATCGCTAGGATCAAGAAAATCAATAGTGTTTTGAATATAAACACTTCCGTTAAAGCCTAAGCTTTGAGTACCTATAAACCATCCGCCCATTATACCTATTATATCTGCAAAAATTATTAAAAGGGGTAACATAATAATTCCAGAAATAATTCTTGGCACTACTAGGTAACTAATTGGATCTGCTGAAAGAGTTTTTAATGCATCTATTTGCTCAGTGACCTTCATAGTTCCTAATTCAGCAGCAATCGCTGAGGAAACCCTTCCAGCAACAACTATACCTCCAAGAACAGGGCCTAGTTCTCTGGTTATGCCTAATGCTACAATAGAAGAAACTATTGCTTCAGAATTAAATTGGTTTCCACCATAATATATTTGTAATGCTAAAGCTCCGCCTGTAAAAAAAGAGGTTAAAGAAACTACAGGAAGAGAAAAATAGCCAATAAAAACCATTTGATTAAGGATATTTTTTAAGTACCAACGGTTGAATAAAGACCGAATGATTTTTGTAAAGAAAATAAAAAAATCACCAGTATTACTAAGAAATAAAATTACAACTTTTCCAATATTTCTGGTTATTGTAATCACTTAATCAAATCTTTCTGGTAAATAATTCTCTCTAGCAAGATCAGAAAACTTAGTTAACCGCTCTTCAAACTGTAATTGAACATTTGAAGTGGGTCCATGTCTATGTTTTCTAATCAAGACTTCAGCTTTTCCATGTACTTCATCCATACGTGCTAGCCATGAAGTATGCTGCTCTGTTCCGGGGGGAGGTTGATTATTTTGTAAATAGTATTCATCTCTATAAACAAACATAACAATATCAGCATCTTGCTCAATTGCACCAGACTCTCTCAAATCAGATAAAAGAGGTCTCTTGTCATCCCTAGCCTCGACCTGCCTTGATAATTGCGATAAAGCAATTATGGGTACATCAAGGTCTTTTGCTAGAGACTTTAAGCCTTGAGTAATTTCTGCTACTTCTTGAACTCTACTATCTCGATATTTTCCTGAGGATGTTGCAGCTAATTGGATATAATCAACAATAATAAGTCCAAGCTCTTGATTTTTTGAAGTTTTTAAAGTCCTTGCTAATCTTCTAGCTCTTGTAGAAAGCACTCCAATTGGTATAGATCCACTTTGATCAATATAAAATGGAACAGATTTAAGATCAGAAATCGTTCTTGCATAGTGCATGAATTGATCTTCTTTAATGTTACCTCTTCTTAGTTCATTAGATTCAATACCCGATTGTTCTGCAGCAATTCTAGTTGTAAGTTGCTCAGCAGACATTTCTAACGAGAAAAAAGCCACTACGCTTCCATCTGAAATAATATTGCCATTTTTATCAGTCTTAACATCATCACTTTGTAAGGTTTCAGAAAATTTCTTTGCAACATTAAAACCAATATTTGTGGCTAGTGCAGTTTTTCCCATTGCAGGTCTTCCAGCAAGAATAATGAGATCAGATTTTTGAAGTCCACCTAGAGCTTTATCCAAATCTTTAAATCCAGTTGATAGACCAGCTAAACCACCCGAAGATTGATATGCGGACTCAATAGTTGTTAATGATTCTGTTAAAGCATTTTCAAATGATTTAAACCCTTTTTCAGAATCTCCAGAAACTTCAATTTGAAATAACTTATTCTCAGTTTCTTCAATAATATCATTTGCCGTCATATCATCTTGACTTAAATCAAAAGATGAATGTTGTAGGAATTCTGCAGTTCCTATTAATTTTCGTCTTAAAGCAAGATCATAAATTAATGATGAATATTCTTCTATTGCCGGCCCAGGTGCAGCGTTAATGACTAACTGTTCAAAATATTCTTCAGAATTAAATTCGTCATCATTTTCAAAAAAAGTTTTTAGAAAAATTATATTTGCAGTTTTACCTGTTGAGAGTGATTTATTTATTTTTTCATAGATTTCTCCATGAAGTTTATTATAAAAATGTTCACTGCTTAATTTTGTATTATTACATTTTTCTATGAGATCATTATTTCTAATTAATGCCCCTAAAAGCTGTTGCTCAGCTTCGATATTGTGAGGAAGTTCCAATGAATTTCCTTCGGAATTCGTGTCTTCATTTACAAGATAAGGGGTTGAAGTGTTCATCGTTATAACTTAACAGTAAACCAAAATAACCCAAGAAAAAAAACTGTGGATAAATGTGAATATTGGGGTTAAATGAATTAAATGATTAAAATATATGGTTAATTTATATTAAATTCTTTTTAAGAATCAGCATCATCTTTTTTTTCAGATTCGTCTGTATCAGAATTATTTTCATTACTTAGATCTTCGGAAATTTCGTTGTCATTATCTTCAGTTATTTCTGCAGATTCTTCATTGATATCTTCTGGTACAGCGCCTTCTTCAAAAACTTCTTCGAGATTAATAGTATCTTCAGAAATTAAGTTTTCTTCGCTTTCTATTTTAATTTCATCACCTTTAATCAGAGTTTCTGCTTCAGATTCAGTTCGTGATACGATAACTGAAATTATTGCTTGAACTTCTGGATGTAATTTTACTGATACTTTATGTATGCCGAGCTCTTTAATTGGTTTATCGAGCTTGACTTGATTTTTTTCGACTACGAAACCATTTTCATTTAAAGATGTTTTTACATCATTCGTGTTAACCGAACCATATAATTGTCCGGTTTCACCAGCTTGTCTAATTATTATTAAGTTAAAGTCATCCAATTTAGTTAAGATAACTTCCGCTTCTTGTTTTTGCTTAAGATTATTAGCTTCTAATGTAACTTTTTCTTTTTCAAAATATGCTAAATTATCTTCTGAAGCTCTTAGAGCTTTTTTTTGTGGAAGTAAAAAATTTCTTGCAAAGCCATCTTTGACTTTTACAACATCACCCATTTGTCCAAGCTTTTCAATTCTTTCAAGTAAGATGACTTCCATGATTAATCCATTTTATAAGGCAGTAAAGCCATAAATCTAGCTCTTTTAACAGCTTGCGCCAATTCTCTTTGTTTTTTTGCTGATACGGAGGTAACTCTACTAGGAATTATTTTACCTCTTTCTGAGAGATATTTTTTAAGTAATTTTGTGTCTTTGTAATCAATTTTAGGTGCATTTTCACCTGACAAAGGACATGATTTTTTTCTTTTTAAAAAAGGGCTTCTAATAGGTATCTGTGTTATATCAGGTAAAAAGTTTTTCATTTCACTACTCTTCTTATATTAATAAACATCCTTTTTCTCTGAAGATTTCATCATCACTGATGGCTCTTCTGATATATCTTCAGTTCTTACTGTAATAAACCTTAATATATCTTCGTTAAGTTTCTGAATTCTTTCTATTTCATCAATTGTTGAACTTTTACTATCTATTCTTAGAAGTGAATAATGTCCTTTTTCACTTTTATTTATTTTATAGGCTAATCTCTTTAACCCCCAATATTCCGTATAGACTGTATTACCACCTTCATCAGAAACAATTTTCTTAATATCCTCAACAATATTTTCAACTTGTTGCGGGGCAACTTCTGGTCTTGCTATAAATACATGCTCGTAATAAGACATACTTCCTCTTTAAAAAACTAAATTTAAAGCATTCATTAATGTATTAAAGATAAATTTGCAAGCTTGTAATAACGAACTATGATAATCAAATATAAGTAATGGAGGAAACTTAATGAAATCTCTAGTATTTCCTGGTCAAGGAAGTCAATATGTTGGTATGGGAAGGGACTTATATGATAGTTTCCCCGAAATAAAAGTTATTTTTGAAGAAGTAGACGATGCTCTGGAACAAAAATTATCAGATATAATTTTTGAAGGACCTGAAAATGATCTTACTTTAACTGAGAATGCACAACCAGCAATCATGACAATAGGAATTTCTGTTATTAATATTTTAAAATTAAGAGGTTTTACTGTTGATAAAATTGCTAATATCTCAGCTGGTCATTCATTAGGCGAGTATACATCTCTAACTGCCCTAGATTCACTTTCTTTAACTGATGCAGCAAAATTATTAAAATTAAGAGGTAAAGCTATGCAAGATTCATTTCCAACTGGAAAAGGAGCAATGGCAGCGATCTTGGGTTTAGATATCAATGATGTAAAAGAAACAATAAATACTTCAAAAACAAACAATGTTTGTCAGGTGGCAAATGATAATGCGCCTGGTCAAATAGTCATATCTGGAGAAACGAGCTCAGTTGATCATATTATTGGCTTGTTAAAAGAAAAAGGAGCAAAAAAAGCAATTAAATTACCTGTTAGCGCTCCATTTCATTGTGATTTAATGGATAATGCAAAACTTGTTATGCAAAATGAACTCGCAAATATAAATTTAAGCAAACCGAACATACCAATTGTTCAAAATACTACTGTTAATGCCACGCAAGATATAGAAACAATTAAAATTAATTTAATTAACCAGGTCACTGAAACTGTAAGATGGCGTGAGACAATGGAAAAATTTATGGAATTAGGGGTTGAGTCAATAATTGAGGTAGGCGCGGGTAATGTGCTCTCTAATTTAGCTAAAAGAAGTTGCCCAAACTTGCAAAGATTTACTTTGAATAGTAAAGAGAGCATAGAAAACTTTATGAGAGATATTAAAATTGTTTAGTTTAAAAGATAAAAAAGCACTTATTACTGGGGCGAGTGGCGGTATTGGCAAAGAATTAGCAAGAGTTTTGGTAGAATACGATGCTGAAGTTTGCATTTCCGGAAGAAATGTTGAAGAATTAAATGAACTTAAAGAATCTTTAGGAGATAAGTGCCATATAGTCCCATGTGATTTGAGTAATAAAAATGAAATTTCTGAACTTTTTTCAAAATCTGAAGAGGTATTGGGACAAATTGATATTTTAGTTAATAATGCCGGAATAACTAAAGATAATATTTTTCTTAGAATGTCTGATCAAGAATGGGAGGATGTTTTAAACATAAACTTAAACTCAACTTTTAACATTCTTAAATTAATTACAAAAGGCATGGTAAAAAGAAAATATGGAAGGATTATAAATATATCCTCTGTCGTTGGGGCAACAGGAGGCGCAGGTCAAGTTAATTATGCAGCTTCAAAAGCAGGATTAATAGGGCTAACAAAATCTTTATCCCAAGAGTTGGCTACAAGAAATATAACGGTTAATTGTATTGCTCCAGGTTTTATTGAAACACCTATGACTGAAAAATTGGATGATAATAGAAAAGATATAATTATTAGTTCTATACCTGCGAATAGAATTGGTACACCAAAAGACTTGTCTTCTGCTGTTATTTTTCTAGCAAGTCAAGAATCAAGCTATATAACGGGTCAAACTATTCATATTAATGGCGGTTTATATATGAATTAAATGTGTTAGTTGAATATTTATTTGGGATATGGTAAAGCCCATACAATCAAAAATAACTGTGTTTATTAATTATAAAAAAAGAGGGTAATATGAGTGATACATTAGAGAAAGTCCAAGCTATCGTTGTTGAGCATTTAGGTGTTGAAAAAGACAAAGTTACAGACACAGCTAGCTTTATTGATGATTTGGGCGCAGATAGTCTAGATACTGTTGAACTAGTAATGGCTTTTGAAGAAGAGTTCGGTATAGAAATACCTGATGATGCTGCTGAAAGTATTCAAACGGTTGGTGACGCAGTAAACTTTATAAATTCTAATACATAGTAATCTTTTTTAATTAAAGGATCTTGTTAATTGCGAAGAGTTGTAGTTTCAGGAATGGGGGCTGTAACACCATTAGGTGGAGACCTCGAATCTACCTGGAAGAATCTAATTGCAAATAAATCTGGTGCGAATTTTATAAGTAAATTTGACACTACTGATTTTCAAACAAAAATTTCATGTGAAGTACCTATTAAAAATGATGATGAATTACTAGATGAATCTTTTGATCCAGGTGATTGGTTTTCATCAAAAGATTTAAGAAAGGTAGATGATTTTATTATTTTTGGTGTCGCAGCTGCTGAGATGGCAATAAAAGATTCATTACTTGCAAATTCTAATTATAATCCTTCTAGAATTGGTGTTGGTGTAGGTTCCGGTGTAGGTGGGCTACCAAGTATTGAGCAAGCATCATTAACTTTAGCTGAAAAGGGACCAAAAAGAGTAAGTCCTTTTTTTATTCCCGGTGCATTAATAAATTTAGTTGCAGGTCAAATATCCATAAGGAATAATTTCAAAGGCCCAAATTTAGCTTCAGTAACTGCATGTTCATCTGGAACGCATTCAATTTGTGAAGGTGCTGAGATGATTAGAAGGGGTAAAGCTGATGTTATGATAGTTGGAGGCGCAGAATCTGCAATATGTCCTGTTGGAATAGCTGGATTTGCAGCATGTAAAGCTTTGAGCTCAAATTTCAATGATGAGCCTAGTAGAGCATCAAGACCTTATGACAGATTAAGAGATGGATTTGTAATGGGTGAGGGTGCTGGATTTTTAGTTTTAGAAGATTTAGAGCATGCAATGTCTCGAAATGCTAAAATTTATGCTGAATTTAAAGGGTATGGAGTTTCTGGGGATGCGCATCATATTACCGCTCCTTCAGACGATGGAGATGGAGCATATAGATCGATGATAATGGCTATAGAAGACTCAAATTATGCTATAGATGAGTTTTCTTATATTAACGCTCATGGTACCTCTACACCAAAAGGTGATGAAATAGAGCTGAAAGCTGTAGAAAAAGCTTTTGAAGGGAATATAAGTAACATTTCCATGTCATCAACAAAATCTTCAATTGGTCATTTACTAGGTGCAGCAGGAGCAGTAGAAGCAATCTTTAGTATTTTGGCAATCAAAAATAATATTATACCAGCAACGATTAATCTTGATGATTTATCAATAGATACTAAACTTGATCTTGTGCCACATAACAGTAAAGAAAAAAAGGTTGAAGTTATTTTATCGAATTCATTTGGATTTGGCGGAACTAATGCATCAGTTATTTTTTCAAAATATGATGAAAATTAATGGAAACAAATGATAATAAAATAAAAAGAAAAGGTTTAATGTTTGTTTTATCTTCACCTTCGGGAGCAGGTAAAACATCTTTATCAAGAAAACTTCTTGAGCTAGATGATGAATTATTTTTATCCATATCATATACGACAAGACCGCCAAGACCTGGTGAAATTGATGGTGAGGATTATTTTTTTATAAATAATGATGATTTTGCACTTATGCAGGAGAAGAATGAATTCTTAGAATATGCAAAAGTTTTTGATTATTATTATGGTACGCCTAGAAAACCTGTTGAAAAGATTTTAAACAAGGGAAAAGATATACTTTTTGATATTGACTGGCAAGGAACACAACAACTCATGAATAATTCTAAAGACGATCTCGTGAAAGTTTTTGTCTTACCTCCATCTATTGAAGAGCTAGAAAGGAGACTTAAGAAAAGAAAGCAAGATGATGATGAAATAATTCAAAAGCGAATGTCTAAGGCCTCTGATGAGATGAGTCATTATCCTGAATATGATTATATTTTAGTAAATGATGAATTTGATAAGACTATTCAAGAAATTTTAAACATACTTAATGCAGAAAGATTAAAAAATCATAGACAAATAAAGACTCAAAAAATTGTTAAAAATCTTCGTGGTTCACTTTAACTAAATTTTTATAATTGTTTGAAATCCTACAAAACCCTTCGATATCAATATTTTCAGCTCTTATATCAGGACTTATATTTGATAACTCAAGTAATTGAGCAGTATTGATATCTAGTTGATCTAGATTGTTTTTTATCTTTTTTCTTCTTTGACTAAAACAAATTTTTACAATCTTTTCAAAAATTTCATCATCTACATGCGCAAATTTAGAGTTAGGGATAATTTTTATAACTGTTGAATCAACTTTCGGTCTTGGTATAAATGATGAAGGCTTCACATCCAATATTTTGGTCACATTATTTTTTAAGTTAACCATTAGCGATAATCTTCCATATCTTTTTGTTCCAATCTTTGCCACAATTCTTTCGGCAACCTCTTTCTGAACCATTAAAATCATTTCTTTCCAGGGGATAATTTTCTGGTTTTTGACCATTTTTAAAATAAAAGGAACTGATATATTATAAGGTAAATTTGAAATAATTTTAAAAGTATTATTTGCTAATTGATTGAAGTCAAAATCAAGAATATCATCGATTAAGTAGTCAAAATTTTCCTGATAATCGTTTTTAATTTTCTTTAAATTGTCTTCGAAAGATTTATCTTTTTCTATAACTAGAAGTGACTTAGCTTTTTCTTTTAGAATTTTTTTAGTTAAAATTCCAGGACCTGGACCGATTTCTATTATATTTTCATTTTCTACTTTTGCTTTTCTAATTATTGATGAAATTATATTTTTATCATGCAGAAAATTTTGACCTAATTTTTTCTTAGGTTTCAGATTATACTCTTTTATGATCTCTTTTAATGTACTTTCATAATTTTTTATCATATTCAATTCTTTGATTATAAATCATTTGTGCATAATTTATTGCATTTATTAAGCTTGAGTTATTGGCTTTATTTTCTCCAGCAATATCAAAAGCAGTTCCATGATCGGGAGATGTCCTTACAAAAGAGAGACCTGCTGTATAATTAATTGATCCATAAAAATCAAAAGATTTAACTGGTATCAAGGCTTGATCGTGAAACATACATAAATTTGCATCAACATTCTTTAGCGCATCTTTGTGAAACATTGTATCAGCGGATTTAGGTCCATATATTTTATTTCCTTGTTTTTTTAGTTTTTCAATTACCGGTGTAATTATTTTAATTTCTTCATTTCCAATTTTTCCATCTTCACCATTATGAGGGTTTAAGGCGCTAATTGCTAATATTGGGTCAGTTAATCCAAAATCTCTATTTAAAGACTTGATGTACACCCTTATAGTTTTTTCAAGATTACTTTTTGTAATCTTATTTGGAACTTGAGAGATTGGTATATGAGTTGTCAAAGTTGCAACTTTTAGAGTTTTATTTAACATTATCATCAAAGGCTTTTTATTTGATTTTTTACCTAAGTATTCAGTATGACCAGGATAATGAGTTCCATTAATTGTTAGAGTTTTCTTTAATATCGGAAGGGTAACAATACCTGACACTTTCTTTCGTTGAGCTAATTTTATAGCTAAATCTAATGACTCAATAATAGCAGGAAAATTTTGTTCATATGATTTTTTAAAGCCATATTTTACCTTACATTTTATGGGTAAAATATTTAGATGTCCCTTTATACAACTATCGATATTATCTAAAATGTTGACTTTGATATTTAAATTGAGTTGTTTTAGACATTTTTCAACCCATTTTGGGTCTGAAATTAGAAAAAAATCAGGTAATTTTTTTTTGACGCACTGTGAAATAATTTCAATATTTATTCCACCAGGTTCGCCCATTGACACTGCTATGGGAGGTTTCTTTCTCAGGGGCATTATCTGTACTCAATTACTGCGTCTCTTCTTAAGTCTCTAAGATACCGTCTAGACATCATACCAATCTTTTGAGAATAAATATTTTCTTCTATCGATTCTCTAGAAACCTGTATGCCTATATCATCTTTTCTATCGCATATTAAAATTAGATTAATATTATCTCCAATCTCTCTGATATTAAGTGTTTCTCCTGCATCTTTATTTAATAATTCTTCGTGCAAATCACTTGGAAGTTCGCTTAAAATTCTCTTTCCAATATAATTTACTTCTTTTTCATTATACTTTTCTGTTAAGCTATCTATCCTTTTGCAGGATATAAATTCTTTTGCAAAATTATTAGCATCTTGGATATTTTCTTTATTAAATATTATAGAAACTAAGTCATATTGATTTCTTAAAGGGTTTTTTCCTCCAGCCTTTGTGATATCGTTAAGACGAATAATGTAGTAACCACCTGTTGAATTTATAGGATTTGATATGCCATCTTTATCTAGGTTCTTTATAGCATTTATAACTTCATTATCTAATTGACCTTCAGCAACCCAACCAATATACCCTCCTTGCCCTGAAGTTGAAGATTGACTAAATTGTTGAGCAACTGCAGAAAAAGAAGCTCCCTCTCTTAATTGTTCAACTAATCGATTTGCAAGAATATTGGCTTCTTCCTCTTCTTTAGAATCTTCATATCCAAGAAATATTTCTGATATTTCGAACTGGTCCCTTCCAATGCTCTCAATTGTTCTGTCATACACAATAGACACCTCATCATCATTTACATTTACATAAGACCCATACCTACCTCTAACTATTTTATTCCATAGTAATTCTGCTCTAATTTGATTTAATAAGGTATCTGGCCTTACCCCTTGAGAATTAATTAATTCAAGTATTTCCTCGCCTGACATTTGACTGCCATTTGCTATTCTTTCAAGCATTAAGCCAACTTCTTGTTCCGATGAAGGAACATCTAATTTTTCGGCCTCTTGTAACTGAATTTTTTCATTAACTAAAGACCGTAAAGCTTGAGCCTCTAACCGTGATATATTCTCTTGTGTAGGTTTAATTCCTGATGTTGAAACAATTAGTTGCACTCTTTGTTGAACATCATATCTTGAAATGACTTCATCATTAACTATTGCTGATATTGCTTGTATATCCTGAGAAAATAGAGCTGATGGCAAGTATAATAAATTTATCATTATAATTTTGAAGATTATTAAATTTTTAAAAAATTTATTCATATTATTCAACTCTTTCCCATAGTCTATTTAGTCTTTTCGAACTATTAATATTTCCGCCACCAAAAGTATACACCTTTAATTTAACCATAAATGAATTCGTAGGTTTTAAATCACGATATTCAGCAAATTTCCTTCTAAATCCTAATTCAAAAGATATGCAATCGTCAATGTAAACAACGGAAAGTCTATTTCTTAATGATTTTTTGCTTTCAACATCATATCTGATTGCCCCTTGAAGTAACCAGTTTTCGCTTATATTAATAAAATTTGCAAATCTAAGCTCTTTTTGTTCTTTTAGATTTATATATTCTTCATCATCAAGATGTGCATGTCCTAATCTAAATCCCCAATTTTTAAAATTACCTTGAATATCAAATTCCGATCTTGTTAAATTTAAATCATCCTCATTCATTCTGCCTCTATAGGTAATAGTAAGATTTTTATTTGGTTGATAGAATAAATCAAATATTAGATCAGAAAAATCTTTCCTTAAACCACTGCCTGTATATGAAAAATTTAAATCCGAAAATCTATAACTTTGAGCTAAGAGTGCCTTAATAACTCTATCTCCCCAAAAGTGTGAAATTTGTATTCCATAATTTATTCTATTGCCGTACTCCCACCTATCAAATCCTTGAATTCTTTCATTAAAGAATATATTTGCTGAATTAAGTTCAAAAGCTATAGAATCTTCATTGGGGATTTTTGAATACTCTTTATCATTAGGTGCAACTGTAAAGTTTATAATAGGTTCTATTATTGTATGTCCATTAGGTGAAACAACTGGATATCTCCATTCCAAAAAGTAGTTAGGTAAAATTCTAGCTATATTTAAATCTTCGCCAAAACGATTTGAAGGAAGAAGTCTTGAGGAATTATTTGGTATATATTTTTTTGTTGATCTATATAAGTCTCCTCTTAGAAAAAACCCCATATCAATTAAATGACCATTTTTAGTTATTGTATTTCTTTTCCATGAACTTTTGACTGAAATTCTTTGAGTATTTCCATCAGTTTTACGAATTATATTTGTTGAATTTAAATTAAGATTAAAGCTTCCACCTAAAAATTTAAATGTAGGACTCCAATTCAATTGAACAACCGGAAGAATTATGGGTTCAGAACCCTCTTTTTCTGGCAAAAGAAGTGTAAAGTGCTGAGACTGAATCTTCAAAGAAAGAGTATCCCAATTTTTTGATATTGATATATGAGACATTAAGTCGGTGTTATCATTAAGATCAAATCTTCGTAAAAATGTATCATCTGAAACAAAAGTGCCATCAAAATCTATAATCCAATCATTTAGATTAAAATTTCCTCTTGCTGAAAAAGACCCTCTATAGTCATATCCAATAGCATCAGATATAGATGAGGGGCGAGGATCATTCAAAGGCGCAACCTCAACATTTGAAATAGAGTGATTATTGTCATCATATTTAAATACTAATTTCTTTGTTAACTGTTCTTGCCTTAAAATTATCACTTAAAGAAGCTAAAATTCCATAAAAATTAATTTCCCCATTATTGAATCTTTGTCTCCATTCATTTTCAAAAATAAAAGCACCTTTAGTTACTATCCACGGTGTAACTGTTAAATCATAATCCTGCCTAAAATTTATAAAATATGGTGTTTTTAGGACAACACCTAAATCACCTGAGCTGACAAGTGAAGGCGCTAAGAATCCTGATCTTCGTTTAACATCTGGACTTGGATGCCCTGCAATTGGAATATAAAATACAGGTATACCAAAGAGCTCAAATCTTGCTCCTTCATAGATAATATTTCCATTAATTTCATCATGAATAATTCTATCAGCACGAACCTGCCATGAAACTTTTTTATTATTTGACTTACATTTTTTGCATGGGCTAAATAATCCTTTTCTTAAAATAGTCGCTTTACCGCTATTTCTTATTGCATAATCTGAAGTTAAAACTGTTCCATCTTTTGTTACTATTCTTGGTAATTCAATAATTCCATCATTGAGATTTGAAGAAATTTTAATTTTTGAAGCTGTGATAAGCCCTCCATTCCCTTCATTAATTCTGATATTACCCTCGGCTTCAATAATATTTTTAGAAGGGTCTAAAGAAACTCTATCAGCCTCAAGTTTATAGCCATCCCTAATGATAAGAACAGAACCTGTCGCTAAAATTTTTCCACTTTCATTGATATACTCAATCTTGTCAGCCTCAAGAATATTTTCGTTATTTGTATTTGACCTGAGATCACTGTTTTGAAGCAAAATTAATATAATAAAAGATATAAAAAATAAAAACTTTTTCATTCCTAGCTTTCTTCTGTATAGAGTAATATTGTTATTGATCCAGTTATTGCGATTATAGGAGTGATTATAGCTGAAAGAAAAGGATTGATTGCGCCTGAGGACCCAAAAGCAAGAGATACACTCGATAGTGTATAAACAGCTAATCCAGTTAGAATCCCTCCAAAAACTAAAATATTTGTTTTACTGGTTCTAATGTAATTAATTGAAAAAGGTGCAGATGCTAAAACCATTGCAATTAAGAAAAAAGGAAACACTATTAAATTAAAAAATTTGGTTTTATGTCTTTGAGATGCAAATCCAGCTTCTTCAGCAATAGCAATAAAATTTGGTAAAGCCCAAAAAGAGATAGTTTCAGGTGGGGAAAAGTTTTCTTGTATTTGATCAATAGTAAGGTTTGTTTTTATTGAATATTTTTTATGAAACATAGACTGCTCATATTCCTTTATCCAAGCATCGGACAAAACCCATTTTTTATCTAATAATTTAGCATTATCGGCGTCAATTCTTCTTAATAAGTTTCCATTTTCTTGATAATTAAAGAATATAACATTTTCAATATTTCCGTATTTTTTATCCATTCCAAGTGAATGGATTATATAATATGAGTTATCTTCTGAGTTTTCTTCCTTAAGCCAAAGACCATTCTCAGACAAAGTTATTAAACTATTTTGACCTCTAATATATCTTGCCTCAAATTCTTTATATTTTAAAGAGGTGAAAGCAATAAATGGCTGTAAAGCTAGGATTAAAAAAAATCCAATAATTGTTACAATTAAAATAGGAGGGGTAAGTATTTTCCAAATTGATATTCCACTCGATCGAAAAATGACAAGTTCTGAGTTTTTAGCCATGCTATAAAATGTAGCTAAAGTTCCAAACAAAATAATAAATGGGAAAATTTCAAACACCATCTCAGGTAATTTTAAGAATGCAAGATTTATAGATAATATTATATCTCCATCTCCTGCCTTTGATATCCTTCTTGATAATTCAGCCGTATCAACAATAAAAACAAATACTGTTGAAATAATGAGTGAATAGAATAAGGTAGTTAAATATTTTTTGTAAAAATATTTGGCTAACGTTTTTGTTAGTTTCATGACTTAAGCCTTATTTAAAAATTCAAAATTTTCTCTATAAAAAGCTAAAACAGAAAAAAGACATAAAAAAGGCAATACATATAGAGCAATAATACCAACAATACCTGATTGAGCAAAACCCAATAAGAAAAAATCAACTATTTGAAAAGTGAAGCCTATTGCAATGGCAGATACATTTATCAATGTTGTATTTTTTCTGGATTGAATCTTATTAATTAAAAAACAAAATGCAAAAAGACTCAGTGTAATTGGATGAAGCAGCTGAGCTAGTTTATGGTGACCAACTGCCAGGAAATTATTAATTCTTTTCAATACATATGGATTGTCTTCTTTTGGAAAAAGTAATTCTCCTAAATACCTTTGGCTTGAGTCTTGATTAAAGTTTTCACTTTCAGGAAGAAATTCAGAAAAAGAATACTCATTCCTTTCAAATTTAACTGTTGTGATGCCCCCTGAAGGCTTAAGAGAGTTCTTATGTTGTATAGTTCCGTCGATAAGAATTAATTTTGAATCATTGTTTTCATTAAAAAATAAACCTTTTTTTGCAGTATATGTAATTGAATTTTCCGGATCTCTATTGTCGTGGACTAAAACACCAGTAATTGAATTATCTCTCTCCTTACTTTTGGCATAAACTGTTAAACCTTTTGCAGGCATTGAAAATAATCCGTCCCTCAAAATCGTACTAGATATATCGTTTTTGAGTTCATGCATTTTTAACTTTGAATATCTCATACCAGCAGGTGCTAGATATAATGATAATATCATGAGTAAAATTGATATTATTGATGCAAATACTAAAAATGGCCTTAGAGTTCTAAAATTACTAATACCTGATGAGAGTATAATTATAGACTCATTATCCTTACCCATATTATTTAATACAAAGACAGTCGAAATAAAGAGTCCTAGAGGTAAGATTTGAGATAATATATTTGGCAAAACTGATATTGTTAAACTTAAAAATATAGGTATGCTAGCTCCCCTTAAAATCGCTTCATCAAGCATTCTAAGAACTTGCGTTAGCCAAGCGAGAGACAGCATTGCTATACAAACTATTAATAGCGAAATAAAAAGTTTTTTAATTATATATTTATCTATACTTGCCATTGCTCTTAGATTATACACTACTTATCATAGAAAAGTTATATTTAGGGTTTTTTGTTATTTTGGAGAAATAAATGAAAGTTAAGTTTGTATCAAAATTAAATAATATGTCAGAGGTTATTTTTCTTGTTTTATCGAAAAAAAGTTCATTAAAAAGTACAGGACTTAAAGATAAATATATTAATGAAATAACAAAATCTATAAGCAACAAAGGCTATAGCTTTAAATTTAATGAGGTTATTGAAATTAATGGAATAAATGACCGTAATCTTAAAACTATTATTATTTGTGGTTTGGGAGATAAAATTAAAGATTTAAATTCATTAGATTTTGAAAAAATTGGTGGAAAGATTACTGATTTAAATAAATCAAAAACTAAAGTTTCTGTAATTATTGATAAAGAAGTTGATGATGAAGATGTGTTGAGGCTGGGTTATGGTTCAATTCTAGGTTCATACACTTTTAACAAATATAAGACAAAGAATGTAACAAAAAATGTTCTTTCTTTAATTGAAATATTTTCACCTAATTCAACAAAACAAAATAAAAATTTTAATAGATATAGTTCAATCGCAGATGGCGTATTTTATGCAAGAGATCTGGTCAATGAGCCTAGTAATGTTTTATACCCCAAAGCATATGCGAACAGAATTCAAAAATTAAGACAGCATGGATTAAAGGTTGAGGTACTTGGCGAAACTAAAATGAAGGCATTAAAAATGCATTCACTAGTTGGCGTTGGACAAGGTAGTCAAAGAGAAAGTCAATTAGTTATAATGCATTGGAATGGAAATAAAGCTAAGAAAGCTAAACCTATTTGTTTTGTTGGAAAAGGCGTATGCTTTGATTCTGGAGGCATTTCTATTAAGCCAAGCAATAAAATGGAAGAAATGATTGGTGACATGGGTGGTTCTGCTGCAGTTGTTGGCACTATGTTGTCGCTTGCCAAAAGAAAAGCAAAAGTTAATGCTATTGGTGTTGTTGGTTTGGTAGAAAATATGCCTGATGGTAAAGCGCAAAAACCTGGCGATATCATCAAGTCAATGTCTGGTCAAACAATAGAAATTCAGAATACCGATGCTGAAGGAAGATTAGTTCTTGCTGATGCCTTATGGTATGCGCAGAAAAGATTTAAACCTGAACTTATGATTGACCTCGCAACTTTAACTGGTGCAATGGTGATTTCATTGGGAAGTTTAATTGCTGGATTGTTTTCGAATAACGATAAACTATCAAAAAATTTAATTGATGCTGGAGAAGAGAGGCTGCCCAATTTCTCCAAAGATTTGTTAACAAAGTTCCTTGGGCTCATCTTGATATTGCAGGTACAGCAACAGGTATGCCAAAAACTTCTACGAACACAAGCTGGGCAACTGGTTTCGGGGTGCATTTATTAGATACTTTTGTAAAAAAGTTCTATGAGAAATAAGTGACACAAATAATTTTTTACAGTACAGCTCCTTTACAGGTTGAAAAAACACTATTTGCTCTATTGGAAAAATCTCTTGAAAAAGGAAATAAGTCACTCTTGCTATTCAAAGATAAAGAAAAGTGTTTATCAATAAATGAGCAATTATGGACTTATAAACAGAATTCTTTTTTGCCTCATATTTCAGAAGATGATCAAATATATGATAATATAGATGTCCCAGTTTATCTTTCTACGAAAAATGAAAATCCCTTTAAAGCAGAACTACTTTTTTCTATTGATGGGTTTTTACCAGATAATATTGACCATTTTGAGAGAGTAATCATTATTATTGATGTTAATGATGAATTATTAAATGAAAAATATAAAAACTATTATCTTGATATTAATAAGAATTTCGAGGATATAGTCTTTTATAAATCCGATGATAATGGTAAATGGATTGAAAAAAATTTTATGAGGTAAAAATGTCTACAGAAAGAACTCTCTCAATAATAAAGCCTGATGCTACCAAGAGAAATATTACCGGGAAAATAATATCCTGCTTTGAAGAGTCTGGATTAAATATTATAGCGCAAAAGAAAATTTTATTAACTAAGGAACGAGCAGAAGGTTTTTACTCTGTACATTCTGATAAACCTTTTTTTGCCGATTTAGTTAATTTTATGACATCAGCACCGATTATTGTTCAAGTTTTAGAAGGAGAAAATGCCATTTTAAAAAATAGAGAAATTATGGGCGCTACCAATCCTGAAGAAGCAGAAGAAGGCACAATAAGAAAGCAATTTGCTCTATCAATTGAAGCGAATTCAGTGCACGGATCTGACTCAGCCGAAACAGCTATTGAAGAAATAAACTATTTTTTTGATGAGTCTGAAATTCTCTAATAAACTTATTCTGGTATTATTGCGTTGATTTCATCAAGTAGATTTTTAGCTTCCTTGCTGTAATTAATTTCTTCACCATTGATATCAATCAAATTATCAGAAAATAACTTTAAACAAACTGGATATAAAACATGTTCAAGTTTAAGAACTTTTTTTGCGAGTAATTCCTCGCTATCGTTAGTTTCAATATTTGTTGACATTTGACCAATGATTGGACCTTCATCTACTCCTGATCGAACAAGGTGAACTGAGCAGCCCGATATATCGGTTTTTGCTTCTATTACCCTCTGATGAACATTTAATCCTTTAAAATCAGGTAATAATGATGGATGAATATTAAGTTGTTTATTAAACCAGTTATTTACAAAACCTTCACTTAAAATTCTCATAAAGCCAGCATTACAAACAAAATCAATATTATATTCTCTAAGTTTCTTATCTAATTCATGATCGAAATCTTCTCTTTTATCAAATAATTTATGATCGATTATAGAAGTATCAATATTATTGTCTTTTGCAAAAATTAAGCCTGAGGCTTCAGGATTATTAGAAAAAACTAATTCAATGCTAGCGGATTTATTATAGCTTTTGCATGAGTCGACAAGTTTTTCCATATTCGACCCTCGCCCTGAAATTAAAATTGCTACCCTCATTTATTTATAAACTACCGGACAGCTTAGATTTTTAGAATCGTCTATCTTACCAATTAATGAGGGATCTTCGCCTAATTTTTTTAATTCCACTAATATGTCATTGGTCTCATTTGGATTAACAACTAAAATCATTCCTATACCGCAATTAAATGTTTTTAGCATTTCAATGTCTTCAATATTTCCTGTTTTTTGAAGCCAATTAAAAATACCTGGTCTCTTCCAGCTGTCTTTATATATTTCTGCTCCAACCGCATTTGAACTGAAAACTCTCGGTAGGTTTTCTGTAATTCCTCCGCCTGTTATATGTGCAATAGCTTTTATTGCATTAGTTTGCCCTAAAAGAGACATTATAGTTTTTACATATATTCTTGTTGGTTTTAATAGCTCTTCGCTAAATGAAAGATCATTAAAAGACGTGTTATCATCTAATTGTGTTTTTGAAACATCTAAAATTTTTCTAACAAGAGAAAATCCGTTTGAGTGAACGCCGGAGGACTTTAGTCCAATAATATCATCACCAATTTCAATCTTTTTTGGGAGTAACTTCTCTCTTTCTACTGCGCCAACAGAAAATCCAGCTAAGTCGAAATGCTCTTTGTCATAAAAACCAGGCATTTCCGCAGTTTCTCCTCCAATTAATGCGCATTTAGATTGTATACATCCATCCGCAATACTTTTTATTACTTCTTTAGCGGTTGATTTCGAAAGAACGCCCGTAGCAAAGTAATCTAAGAAAAATAATGGTTGAGCGCCTTGAACAATTAAATCATTAACGCACATTGCAACAAGGTCAATACCAACTCCAGTTACATTCTTACTTTCAATGGCCAGAAGAAGTTTTGTTCCAACTCCATCAGTAGATGACACAAGAAGAGGGTCATTATAGCCTAATTTCATTATATCAAATAAACCGCCAAAACCTCCTATATCTATATCAGCACCTGGAATTTTTGTTTTACTTATAATAGGCTTGATTTCTTCTACAAGTTGATTTCCTTTTTCAATATCAACACCTGAAGATGAATAAGTAATTGGAGAGTTTTTTTTACGCAAGACTGACCTATTATAAAGTAAATTTATTATTGATTAATGTTGTTAAACAGTTCACCATCATTATTAATTTTGAGTTATACAATGAATCTTCCAAATCTTATAACTATTTCAAGACTCTTATTAACGCCCTACATAGTTTGGTTGCTTTTAATTGAGAGTTATTTTTTAGGTTTTATATTTTTTTTGATAAGCGGGATATCTGATGCCTTAGATGGCTTTATAGCTAAAAGATTTAACCAAAAAACTTTACTAGGAAGTTATTTAGATCCAATTGCTGATAAATTTCTTATAGTTTCAGCGATAGTTTTACTTGGATATAATGGTTATGTTCCTATTTGGTTAATCATTATCATCGTTTCAAGGGATATAGCCATTTTTGGCGCAGTAATAATTTCTTGGATGCTTGGCACTAATCTCAGGATAGAGCCGTTAATCATAAGTAAAATAAACACTTTTCTACAATTATTTTATATTGTTATGACATTTGCAGTAATTTTAAATAATAAATTTTTAACAGAATTAATTTTGTCAATTCATGATGTTACGACTTATCTTATAGCTGTATCAACAATTTTGTCTTGGTTATTTTATTTGCGTGTTTGGTTAATTAATGTGAATTCTGTGAATAAAAATTAATATTGGTTTTAAATGAAAAATTCTAAACAACTTTATTTTGATATGCCAGACAAGACGGCACTAGGTATTGAAGATTATATAATAACAGAGTCTAATAGCTTTGCATTTGATTTGATTTCAAGAATGATAAGAGGTGAAATCAATCAAGGAGTGATCAGTGGACCTTCATTTTCCGGAAAAACTCATTTATCTAAAATTTTGATTAAAAATATAGGCAGTAATGAAAGTCTCTATATTGATAGAGACTATAAAAAAATAATAGAGAAAGTTGGATCATCAAATTTAATTGTTATAGAGAATATTGATAAGGTATTAGAGGATAAGTCAGAAGAAGATCTTTTTCATATTATTAATTTTACAAAAGAAAACGATAAGAAATTATTAATGACCTCATGTAAATCAATTTCTAATATTGAATTCAAACTTGAAGATTTAAAATCAAGATTAAATGCTATTTTAGAAGCAAAAATTATGCAACCAGATGATGAATTAATGAAATTAGTATTGATAAAAATTTTTAATGATAAACAATTACTAATAAATCCTAATGTTATTAATTTTTTAAAGTCTAGACTTGAGCGTTCATATAAAAGTATTAATGATTTTATTGAAAAAATTGATAAGTTTTCTCTAGAAAAGGGTAAAAAAATAACAATTGCTCTTATAAATGATTTAATAAAATGATTATTTTTCTTCCTCAAGAATGACTTTATCGTTTTTCATTTTTATTGATATTTTGCCATTCTTGAAATCAATAGCTTTTTTTCCAAATACTTTATATCTCCATCCTTTTAGAGTTTTAATATCTGCTTTATCATTGAGAACTAATTCCTGAAGATCATTTTTATTGGCAATTAGTTTTTGTGCAACGCCATATTCTTCAGAGATGTTATCAAGTAATATTTTTAAAATTGAAACTTTAGAAGATATTCCCATTGGAAGTCTTTTGGGAGGTTTGATTTTTGGTAATTTTTCTTTCTTTATCGATTTTCCTTTTTCAATGGCTAAGAGTATTTCTTCGGCAAATTCTTTTCTGAGACCACCTTTTCTATTAAATGATCTAAGGTTATTTAGATCTTCTATGTTTTTTGGTTGAGCTGAACATAACTCATAAATGGCATCATCTCTTATGACATTACCTCTTGGCACATCTTTTTTTTGAGCTTTTATTTCTCTCCATTTTGAAAGCTCAATTAGAACTCCAATTGAATTCTTGCTTAAATTTCTATATTTCAGTCTTTTCCAAGAGTCATTTGGATTGAGTTCGTATGTTTTTTTTGAAATTAAAATTTTAATTTCTTCTTTTAACCAATTCTCCCTCTTATTCGAGATTATTTTATCTCTAATTATAGGGTAAATTTCAAAAAGATGAGTTACATCCGAAATGGCGTAATTAATTTGTTTCTTACTTAATGGACGATTTGACCAATTAGTTAGCCTTGATGTTTTATCAATTTTTTTTCCTAAAAGTTGAGATACTAAGTTTTCATAACCGATCGAATCCCCAAATCCACATACCATAGCCGCAATTTGTGTATCATAAATATTTTGAGGAATTTTTTTTGTTAAATTATAAAAAATCTCAATATCTTGTCGTCCAGAATGAAAAATTTTGACTATTTCTTTATTATTTAAAATTTCAAAAAAAGATTTTAGATCAATGTCTTTAGCTAAAGGATCTATTATGATTTTCTCCTCCCCATTAAAAACCTGAATAAGACATAATTTCGGCCAATATGTTTTTTCTCTTATAAATTCTGTATCGATAGAAAGAAATTCTGATTTATTTAACTTAGAGCATAATTCATTTAGATGATTTGTTTCTTTAATATAATGCATTAATGACTTATACAGAATAAAGCTTTTCTTGTCTTACATAAAAATGTATTAAGGGTATTCATAAAAGAGAAAAATAAAAATGCATCAGTACAGAACACATAATTGTAATGATCTGAGGTCTGACGATATAGATAAAGAAGTTAGATTATCAGGTTGGGTTCATAGAAAAAGAGATCACGGCGGTCTTTTGTTTATTGATTTAAGAGATCACTTTGGTCTAACTCAATTAGTTTTTGATCCAGATAGCCATGCATTTCAAGAAGCTGAAAAAGTTAGAAATGAGTCTGTAATAACAATTAATGGAAAAGTTGTAAAAAGGTCAGATGATACTATTAATGAGTCATTATCAACAGGAAAGGTAGAGATTTATGTTGAAACACTTGAAGTAATCGGCAATTCAGATGACATACCACTACCAGTTTTCGGTGAGCCTGATTATCCTGAGGATATAAGGCTAAAATACAGATTTTTAGACTTAAGAAGAGAAACTCTTCATAAAAATATAGTATTAAGATCTGATATCATTAATTTCATCAGAAACAAAATGATAGAAAATAATTTTTTAGAAATTCAAACACCTATAATGACTGCTTCAAGTCCAGAAGGGGCAAGAGATTATTTAGTCCCTTCAAGAGTTCATCAAGGAAAATTTTATGCCCTTCCTCAAGCTCCGCAGCAGTTTAAGCAACTTCTTATGACATCTGGTTTTGATAAGTATTTTCAAATCGCTCCATGTTTTCGGGATGAGGATGCAAGATCTGACAGATCACCCGGAGAATTTTATCAGTTAGATATCGAAATGAGCTTTGTTAATCAGGAGGATGTTTTTGAGACTGTTGAGCCTCTATTAAGAGAGGTTTTCGAAAATTTTTCACAAAATAAGACAGTTAATGAAGAATTTCCTCGGATTTCTTTTGCAGATGCGATCCAGAAATATGGAACTGATAAACCTGATTTGAGAGTAGAAATAGAACTTGATGACATTACAGAGGTTTTCGTTGACTCAGGTTTTAAAATCTTTGCTGATCAAATATCTAAAAATGATAAAACTAAAGTCTGGGCAATACCTTCTAAAGAGGGTGGATCAAGGGCTTTTTGCGATAAAATGAATAAATGGGCTATTGAAGAGGGACAGCCTGGACTTGGGTACATATTTTTTAAAGATGGAAAAGGATCAGGACCGATTGCTAAAAACATTGGAGATGAAAAAACTGAACTTATTAAGAATAAATATTCGCTTGATGACGGCGATTCGATTTTCTTTGTTTGTGGTATTCCTAATAATTTTTTAGATTTTATATCCAAAGCTAGAGTGAAGATCGGAAATGAATTAGGCTTGATAAAGAAGGACACTTTTGAGTTTTGTTGGATTGTTGATTTTCCTATGTTTGAATACAATGAAGAGCTTAAGAAAATTGATTTTTCGCATAACCCATTTTCAATGCCACAAGGAGGTTTGGAGGTATTAAATAATGCAGATCCACTTGAAATTAAAGCCTTTCAATATGATATCGTTTGCAATGGAGTTGAATTATCTTCAGGTGCTATAAGAAATCATAGGCAAGATATTCTTTTAAAAGCTTTTGAAATTGCAGGTTACGATATTGAAGAAATTAAGAGTCGCTTTGGAGCTATGTATAATGCTTTTGGTTATGGAGCTCCACCTCATGGAGGTATCGCTCCTGGTATCGATAGAATCGTTATGTTAATAGCAGGGGTTGAAAATATAAGGGAAGTAATAGCTTTTCCAATGAATCAACAAGCACAAGACCTTATGATGAATGCTCCATCGGAAATTTCAAAAGAGCAACTTAAAGAACTCGGCATTAAAATTGTAGAAAAGAAAGAGTAAGATGAGTCTTAAATCATTATTTTTAGAAACTTTTACTTGGTGGAATAATCAAACATTAAGCACTAAATTGCTAACTTTATTCAGAGGAAAACTTGTAGGTAAAGACCTTAATGGAAATTATTTTTATATTAATAAGAAAAATAATAATCAAAGGTGGGTTATTTATAATGGTTTGATGGATGCATCTAGAGTAGCTGCTGATTGGCATGATTGGTTACATTATAGAACTGATGAAATACCAAATGAAAGTGACAAAAAACCAAATTGGTATAAAATACACAAAGAAAATGTTACTGGTACAGCCGAAGCTTATAACCCTGATAAGTCAAAGCAAAATGAACCAGAAATTTTGAAAAAAAATTATGAACCTTGGAAACCTGAGTAGATTTAATGCGATCTAACACTTTTGAAACATTTATTGGAGCAATTGTTATTATATTAGCTGTGTCATTTCTTTTCTACAGCTTTTCTATTACGGATAATAATTCAGAGGGTACCTATCAAATTAAAGCTACTTTTAACAGAATAGATGGAATACAAATCGGCTCAGATGTGAGATTATCGGGCATTAAGATAGGAAGTGTTGCAAAAAGTTCTCTAAATCAAACAACATATGAAGCTGATTTAGTTTTAGTTATAGATGACTCAATTTATATACCGGATGATAGTTCTGCTAAAATCACTATGGATGGATTATTGGGTAGTAATTATATATCAATTGAACCAGGTGGTAGTGATATATATCTTACTGAAAATGACTATCTCCTATATACGCAAGGTTCAATTGATCTAATCGGACTCGTCGGAGAAGCTTTGTTTTCAGTTGAAGAAAATTAGTTATTTTTTTTATAATCTTCTAACCAATTAATATTGTAGGAACCCTCTAAAAAATCTTCTTGAGTTATTATCTCTTGAAAAAAAGGAATAGTAGTCTTTATTCCGTCTATAACGAATTCATCAAGAGCCCTTTTTAATCTTTGTATGCATGAAGACCTATCTTGATCATAAACAATAAGTTTTGCAATTAAGCTATCATAATATGGAGAAATTTCTAATCCTGAATAACAATTCGAATCTACTCTTATCCCCGGACCACTAGGCGCATGATAATTTGTTATTAATCCAGGAGAGGGAATAAAGGTATTTGGATCTTCTGCATTAATTCTGCATTCAATTGAATGACCATTACTATTTAATACATCTTGATTAGCAGAAAGTTTATATTTAGCAGCAATTTTTATTTGTTCTTTTACTAAGTCAAAATTATAAATTTCTTCTGATACAGGATGTTCGACCTGTAGCCTTGTGTTCATTTCCATAAAATAAAAATTACCATCTTCAAATAGATATTCTACTGTTCCAGCATTAAAATATCCCATAGTTTTCAGAGAGTTGATTGTTAAGTTGCAAATTTCTTCTCTTTTTATATCGTCAATTACAACTGCCGGGGTTTCTTCAATCAATTTTTGATTCCTCCTTTGCATTGAGCAATCTCTTTCTCCTAAATGCACTATATTATTATACTCATCACCAATTACTTGTATTTCTATGTGTTTAGGATTTTGTAAATATTTCTCAATATAAACCCTTTTGTCGTTAAAAGCTTTTTCAGCTTCAGTAGAAGCTTTTTTTAGAGACTCATCAAGGTCTTCTTCTTTAAAGACTTTAATCATTCCGCGACCACCTCCACCTGATGAGGCTTTTATTATAATTGGATAACCGAGTTCATTAGCTATATCTTTACCTTCTTTTGTATTTTTTATCTCTCCAGGAGATCCGGGTATAATTGGAAGACCAAGATTTTTTGCAGATTCTTTGGCAAGAATTTTATCTCCCATCATTTTTATGTGCTCGGATCTTGGGCCTATGAATTTAATGTCATGTGCCTCAAGTTTTTCTACAAAACCATAATTTTCAGATAAAAACCCATAACCAGGATGTACTGCATCTGCTCCAGAAACTTCACATGCAGAAATTATTGCAGGAATATTTAGGTAAGATTTCAATGAGGATGCAGGCCCTATACAAACACTTTCATCAGCTAATTTAACATGCATTGCGTCTTTATCAGCAGAAGAATAAACAGCGACAGTCTGTATCCCTAGCTCCTTACATGCCCTTAAAACTCTAACAGCAATTTCACCTCTATTAGCTATAAGAATTTTATTGAACATTTATTCAACAATAATTAGTGGATCATCAAATTGAACTGGTTGTTCATTTTTAACAATTATTTCTTTAACTGTCCCATCTTTCTCAGCAACAATATCATTCATTGTTTTCATAGCCTCTACAATTAATAATGTTTGTCCTTTAGTAACCTTATCCCCGATTTTTACAAATGGATCTGAACCAGGTTCAGGCTGAAGATAGATAGTTCCAACCATTGGTGATTTAATAATATTTTCGTCATTTTCATTAACAATGACTTGATCAGGCTTATCATTATTATTTGAACTCTCTTTTGTATTAGGAAAATTCGATGTTTGAGATATGTAGTTTTGTCTTGCGACTCTAACTTTTCCAAATTTATTATTTTCAATTTGGATTTCAGTCAATTTTAATTCTTCGAGCATATTAGAAAGCTCCTTAATTGCTTGCCTAATTTCTTCATCTATTATTTGATTTTTTGTCAAAATAAAACTCCATCATTTAAGATAATCTAAAAGAAACTTAAGTGAGTATAAATAGCCATCGATGCCTAATCCGCTTATAACTCCAATGGCAGATTTTGAAACATAAGAATTATGTCTAAAGTCTTCTCTTTTAAAAATATTAGATATATGTACTTCTAAAACAGGTATTTTAGAAGCTAAAAGGGCATCTAATAATGCAACAGAGGTATGTGAGTACCCTGCAGGATTAATAATTATCGCATTTGCTTTTTTTGAAGCTTCTTGAACTAGTTCTATTAGTTCTCCCTCGTGATTTGATTGTTTAAAATAAATTTCAACATCATAATCCTTAGCATAATCGATGAGAGTTTTTTCTATATCTTTTAAAGATAAATTTCCATAGATATCCGGTTCTCTTTCTCCAAGCAGATTTAGATTAGGTCCATTCAAAACATATATTTTTTTTACTGTAGACATTATTATTTTCCCGACTCATTAGGTATCTAACCTTTTGTTAGATATTGCGTCAATAGTTTGAAAAAAATCATATATATCAATATGAGGAGATTAATTGAAGCATTGTAGCTTTATCAATTGCCCCGGGTATGATTTCGTTCCCTATAATAAAGGTTGGCGTTCCATTTATATTTAGTTTATCCGCTATTCTATAATTTTCTTCTATAAATCCAATGTCTGAGCTATTTATGTTGTTAATTAATAATTCTGGATCAATATCTATTTCCTTTGCAAAAACTTTGATATCTTCAATATTAATTTTTCCACGGTGATTAATTAACTTCTGATGCATTGCGAAGTACTTTCCTTCATTAAAGGCTTCATATGCAGCTTTAGACGCTAATAAAGAGCTTTGTCCTAAAACTGGCAATTCAATAAAGACAATTTTTATATCTTCATTTTCTGAAATTAAATCCATTAAATCAGAGAAAACTCTTTTACAAAAACCACAATTATAATCAAAGAATTCATAAATTATTTTACTGCCTTCGGGGTTTCCAATATAGAATTTTTGATTTTTGAAAAAAGAACTATTTTCTTCAATTATTTGTATATGCTGTTTTTTTATTGCTGATTTTCTTGTTTGTTCAACGATCTCAGAAATTATATCAATTTTTTCAGGGTTTTTATTTAAGTAATTGCGAATACTTCTTTCATTGATTTGAGGGTTAAGCAAAAATATTAGTAAGAATGAAAAAAGTAACCCCACTATCAAACCATAAATGAACTTTATTAAACTGGACATCTTCTTTTCCATTTTTGTTTATTTTCAGAGTCGATGATTATATCTTCGGCTCTCATAAGTAAAGGTCCATTATCCTTTAGGTTATTTTTTGATCTTTTTGCATGAAAAGAAGCTAAATTTGTATCCCCGAGAACAAAATATCTTTCTGCAGAATACAAGTCTGCTTTACCAATATTACCAAGTCTTGCCTCTGCGATTGCCAATTGAAACCAAGCATAAGAATTCTTCTTATCCAGTTTAATTACTTGATTAAGTAGATATTGTGCTCTTATATCAAATTCTTTCTCATTTAGCGCTAGATAAGCTGAAGCAAGGGCAACATTAAGCAATGAATGACCTTTGGAGAGTCTTACAGCTTTTTCATATGGGTCAATTGAAAGATTTATTTTTCCTGACTCATATAAAATTTGTCCTTTTAATTCATAAAACCAAGGGTTATTTGGGTATTTATTGATTAATAAATTAATTTTTTCAATTGCTTGATCAGTTAATGCTTTTCTGTATAAGGCAACTGAAGATGCATAATGAGCGAAATCAGAATTATCATTTTTATATTTTCGTATTATATCATCTGGTCTTTTCAAGAATCCTTCAAGCTTTGCTCTTATCATGTTGTACCTATAGATAAGTTCAGGTGAATCCTGTTTTTTATAATATTTTGAATTAACTGCTTGGTTTTCTAATGCCATTATTCTTTGACGCGAGATAGGATGGCTACGCACTCTACTACTTTGATTTTTTGAACTAAGAGCCTCTTGATCAGCAAAATTATATAAAACATCAATCATTCCTTTGGATGATAAACCAAGATCTTCAAGATATTTGAATGCAGCTTGATCAGCCGCAGCTTCTTGTCCGCGAGAATATTTAGCAACCATACCTTGAGCAATCTGTTGACTTCCCAATAGTATACCTTGCACTGCATCACTATCACCTCCAGCAACAGCAGCGCCTATACCAAGAAGCAAACCAATAATCATAGGTGCTTGAGCTTTTTTTAGGGCAATATCTGATCTTGCAAGATGTGCGCCAGCTATATGACCAGTTTCATGAGCTAAAACCCCTCTAAGCATAGAAGGATCATCAAATTCCATTATAAGTCCTGTATTTACAAAAATTTTCTGACCACAAGTCACAAAAGCATTTACACTATTATCATTGAATAAATATAAATCTACTGATGAAGCGTTAAGATTTGCAACATTAACAATTGGCGTTGTCATCTCTGATAAAAAGATCTCAGTTTCTGCATCTCTAGCGATACCTCTTGCGCTTAAGTCAGAGGATATTAAAGTTATTAAAAGAAAATAGTATAATAATGATAATATTTTATTTATTTTAATCATTTATAATCTTTATTTGTTCCACCATCCTGTTTTTTTATCTTTTATTTCTTTAGAGTCCTCTACTGGCGCTCCTATATAATTTTTATTCCTAGGGTCTTGAGTTTTTTGATTTTCTTTATTTTGTTTGGTAACCGTTTTTTTTGTTTCTTTATTATTTTTATTTGAAGAGGGTTTTTTATCTACTTCTTTAGCTTTCTGTTTATTTCTTTTTTTTGTATCTTTTTCATTAGAAATATCATTTCTCTCCTCATCTTTGTGACTTTTATTAGGTTGTTTATTCTGTTTTGAAGTATTTTTGGTTTTTGAATTATTTTTTTTCTGGCTTTTATTTTGTGTTTTCTTTTCTTTTACATTTTTATTCTTGCCGAGAATGTTAGATTTTGAATCAAATGCTAATATTTTGCATTCTTTTCCTCTAAAATTATTATTACCAATTAATTTAAAATTGAGCCCAGATTCATTTTCAAGTTTTGAAAGTTCATCTCGCTTATTATTTACAATAAAATTTAAAATCTCTAAGGAGACTTCAGCTTGTACTACTGATGCTCGTTTATCATTGGTTGAATCGCTAATTTCTCTTAATATTTCTAATGCAATAGACTCAGTTGTTCTCAATGACCCCTTACCATCACAATGTGGACAAGCTTCATAAGAATTTTCTTGGATACTTGATCTTATTCTTTGACGTGACATTTCAAGTAAACCGAAAGAGCTTATTCTTCCAACCTGTATTCTTGATCTATCTGATCTTAGTGACTCCTTTAACTTTTTTTCTATTGCTCTTCTATTGGCAAATTTTTCCATATCAATAAAATCAATAACAATTAAACCAGCCATGTCTCTTAATTTTAATTGTCTGGCTATCTCAACTGAGGCTTCAAGGTTAGTTCTTAGTGCTGTATCTTCTATATTATAATCTTTTTTTGATGTACCAGAGTTAACATCTATGGCCACCAAAGCTTCAGTTTGATCAATAACAAGAGAACCACCAGATCTCAATGGAACATTATCTGCATAAATTGAACTAAGTTGATCCTGAATATTGTCTTTTTGAAAAATTGGCTTTGATTCACGCCATTTTTGTACTTTTTTAGCATGACTGGGCAACATCATTTTCATTAATTCTTTTGTGATTTTATATTTTTCATCACCTTCAACATAAATTTTATCAATATCTTTTGAGTACATATCTCTTAAGGTTCTATGTATAACGCTTCCATTTTCAAAAATTAGAGAGGGTGCATTTGCTGATAATGTGTCTTCTCTAACTTTATTCCAGCTTTTGATTAGAAATTTATAATCTTTTTTAATTTCACCAGCTGTAGTTTTGCTACCCGCAGTTCTTATGATTAAACCCATATCATCGGAAACATCTAATTTATCTAAGATAGTTTTTAGTTTTTTGCGTTCTTTTGGATTATTGATCCTTCTGCTAATACCACCCCCTTTGAGTGTATTTGGCATCAAAACACAATATCTTCCTGGTATAGATATATATGTTGTTGCAGCGGCCCCTTTGTTGCCTCTTTCCTCTTTTGAAATTTGTAAAAGAATAACCTGATTTTTTTTAATTACTTCTTGAATTTTATATTTTACAGCTTTTCTTTTTTTGCTGTCTGACTCTATCTCTTCAAGTTCATCACCACCAACATCGTCCGGTTGATCGGATTCCTCTTCTTTGGAAGTAATTTGATTTTCATCATTTTTATCTTCTCTATCTAAACTCTTAATTTCCTCTTTATCAGCCTGAGGGATTTGATAATAATCTGGATTTATTTCTGAAAAAGGAAGAAATGCGTTTTTATTTCCTCCGTAATCAAGAAATGCCGCTTGAAGTGATGGTTCGACCCTTATTACCTTAGCAAGATAAATATTTCCTCTAATTGGTTTTTTAGCATCGAATTCGTAATCATAATCTTCTAATCTTTTGTCTTTTATTATCGCAATCCTTGTTTCTTCCTGGTGGACTGCATCTATTAAAATTTCGTTTGTCATTTAAATAATCTCCGAATGCCACTAAATATTTTCCTAATGAAAATCTAACTTTCATTTTATCATCAGATGTAATTGAAATATTCATGGCTCTATTTGTTTACAGAGGAACTTAAGCCCTCTATATAAATCCCTTTTTTTATATAATTAAATTAAAAATATATTTAATCATGTATAAGACTCCTTTATATTAAATAATCGAAGTTTGACAAGCTTCTAATAGATTATTCTTGAAAAATGACTATGTTTAACAAAAAAATAAGCCTAATGTTGTTATTATGTGCTATTTTTGCAACTCAAAATGTATATTCTAATGAAAAAGCTTCTATTTCAAAAATAAGGTTTTCTGGAAACAGTGAGTCGTTAAGAGTCATTATGGACATTAATAATTTAACCAAACATGAGATATCTGCCTATAATAATCCTTCAAGAATAGCCGTTGACTTATTTAACGTTAAATTTAGTGATGATTTTTCATTTCCTGAGCCGATTGGTATAATTGACGCCATAAGATATGCTAAGTTTAATAGCGAAACATCAAGAATTGTATTTGATTTAAATGGATCTCCCAATATAAAAAATGTAAGAGTCTTGAAACCTAGCGCTGGATCTATAAGACGCTTAAGTTTTGATATTATTTCTGATGAAAAAAATATAGAGATCAAAAAAAAGAATAGCAAAAAAAATTATAATCTAAGAAAAACTATAATCATTGACCCAGGGCATGGAGGGAAAGATCCGGGCACCTCTTTTCCTAAAGTTGTTTCTGAAAAAGATATTGTTTTGCGTTTTTCAAGAATATTAATGAAACATTTATCTAGAAATAATAATTATCGTATTTTTCTAACAAGAGAAGATGATAGATTTGTATCTTTAAGTGATAGAGTTAATTTTGCCAAAAGTAAAAATGCTGACTTATTTATATCTATTCATGCTGATGCCTCAAGCTCTTCTTCGACAAAAGGGTTTTCTGTTTACACATTATCAGATAAAGGTTTGGATAAAGAGGCAGAAAAACTTGCTGCCATAGAAAATTCTTATGCTATGGCCAACTCAAGGTATAATTCCAATTATCTTAGGAATGCCAGAAATCCAAGTGATTTCGTTAACTATCAAAGAAAATTAAAAAATAATCGTTTTAAATCAACAAAATTTGCTAGCACCTTAACAAGCAGAGTTAAGTCTAAGACACCTCTCCTTAATAATCCTCTTCGTTCTGCTGGCTTTGCGGTTTTAAAATCAGACGAATTTCCGAGCGTCCTAGTAGAACTGGGTTTTGTAACAAATGAATTTGACAGGAAGAATTTAAGAAGCGGAAATTGGCTGCAAACCATATCAAGTCAATTTGTTAGTGCTATTAATGAATATTTTAAATAAAATGAACCTATGCGAAATGATTTTATAAAATATATAGAGAATATCGAGAAAAATATAAATTTGCTAAGGGGGTATCTTTGACTGGGACGCCTCAAAAAATAGATTAGATCATCTTAACAACTTAATTGAAAGTGGTGATATTTGGGACAACCAAAAGGAAGCGCAGTCAATAATGCAAGAAAGATCAAATTTAGAAAATTCTCTAAGTATTTTCTCGAAATTAAAGAATGAATTTGATGAAATTTCAGAATTATTAGACTTATACGCTAAAGAAGATCAAACATCCGAAGAATTTGAAGAAGATATTTTGCTCTCTTTAACTAATTTATCTGAAAAAGCTGATCTCGCTTTAATGGAGTCAATGTTATCGGGTGAAGCAGACTCTAATTCAGCGTATTTAGAATTCCATCCTGGGGCTGGAGGAACAGAAAGTCAAGATTGGGCACAAATGTTATCGCGTATGTATTCTAGATGGGGAGAAAGCAGGGGATATAAAATTGAAATAATAGAATATAGTGCTGGTGAAGAAGCTGGTATAAAAAGCGCAACCCTGAAAGTAATTGGAAAAAATGCTTATGGTTGGTTAAAAACTGAGTCTGGGATACATAGATTAGTTCGAATTTCTCCATTCGACTCGCAGAAAAGAAGACATACTAGTTTTGCAAGTGTTTGGGTATATCCTGAGATAGATGATAATATTGAAGTTGAATTACAAGAGTCAGATTGTAGAATTGATACCTATAGATCGTCTGGAGCTGGAGGTCAGCATGTCAATACTACAGATAGTGCAGTTAGAATTACCCATATCCCTTCAAATATAGTAGTTCAATGTCAATCTCAGAGGTCACAGCACAAAAATAAAAGCACAGCCTTGTCTATGTTGAGAGCAAGACTTTATGAACTGGAACTTCAAAAGAAGGAGGAGAAGGCTCAACAAATCCTTGATGCAAAATCCGAAATTGGATGGGGACATCAAATTAGGTCTTATGTATTACAACCATATCAGATGGTTAAAGATTTAAGAACAGATGTTGAGGATGGCAACGCTCAAGCAGTATTAGATGGAAGAATTGACAAGTTCTTAACAAGTGCGCTTTCCAGAAAAATAAGTTAAGAAGTTTTTATTTTATCAATAACATCTTCAACATGTCCTTTTACTCTGACCTTATCCCAAATGTATTCAATTTTAGATTGTTCATTTATTAGAAAAGTTGATCGTTGAATACCCATGTATTTTCTTCCATACATATTTTTTTCTACCCAAACACCAAATTTTTCAATTACTTTACCATCTTCATCTGAGGCTAAAATTATCTTTAGTTCTTGCTTGTTAATAAATTTAAGATGAGTTTCTATACTGTCTTTAGAAACTCCGATAACCTCAGTATTTAATTTTTTAAATTCTCTTATTTTGCTACTAAAATCTTTTGCTTCAGTCGTACAGCCAGGAGTATTATCTTTAGGATAAAAATATAATACATATTTCTTATCCTTTATATCTTTACTATCTAAGTTATTTCCATTTGATAAAGGTATTTTAAAGTTAGGAATCTTATCGCCAATTTTACATTTTTTTTTCATTTTTTTTCCTTATAAATGATCTTAATGACTAAAATATTAAAATATCTTTTTTTAATGATTTCAAAAGTATTTAGTTTCGCTATTTTTAGTGTTATTTTTTTACTACTTTTTCTTCAATTTGAAACTCTAAATTTACAATCATTAAATCCTATTATTAAAACAAATTATGTAGAAAAACATTTAAAAAGAACAGATTTTGATATCAATTATATTAATCTCAAATTCGATAAAAATAATAATGAATTAATTTTTACAATAGATAGTGCATTAAAAAATAAAATTAATACTACTGAATGGATGTTGTTTATTCGCAGTGAATTAAAAATAAATGTATTAATAAATATTCTTGAGAAAAAAATATTCACATTCACAGTATCTTCTATTGAAAAAAAAGAAGATGAAGCAATTAGTGATTTTAATTTTTATGGTAGTCTAAATAGTTTAAAAAATACTAATATGATTGAAATTAAAGGGTCTGCAAAAGACCTTCCTTTGATTTTTGTTAAAGACCTTTGGCCTGAAAATTTAGGAAAAGGGGCTAGGGCATGGACAAATAGATCGTTATTTGAGGGTATAATTTCGAATTTAGAATTTGATTCTGAATTTGTTTTAAAAAAAAATGGTGAACTTTTACATGAGCCAGTTATAAATCTTGATTTTAATTTCAATGATATAAATACCTATTATCTTAAAGGTATGCCTCCCATGACTGATACTCTTGGAACAGGGCATTTGGATTTTAATAAATTCCGTATAAATTTGATTGATGGTCGTATCAACTTAGATGATGGAACAAGGATCTATATTAATAATGGTAAGTTTAATGCATTTGATATTAAACAGAGACATGGTCCGGGACAAATACTTATTGATGCCTCCTCAAATGTAGGGGATTTTTTTAATTTGCTAAGTAAACATGGTTATATTTCAAAATTAGTAAAATTAAATAGAGATAACTTATTCGGAGAAAGTAAACTTAAGCTTCAATTTGATTTTCCTCTCAAAAATTCTGTTAAGTTTTCTGAAACTAAAACCAATATAAACTTAGAAGTCGGAGAACTTAAAATTTATAATAAAAATAAAAATGTAAGCATTATTGGCGACTCAGCTTTATTAATTCTTGATTATGACATTAATGAAGCTAGGTTTTTCAAAGGATCCATAAAAACAAAGAGTATAAAAATTCTTGAATTACCAGTTTTTGCTCAAATTCTCGATGTTTCTATACCCGGCCTGAGCAATATTAGTGATGGTGGTAGGGATATTACTTTTGGTACTTCTAATTTTGATGTTGAGCTTTCAAATCAAGGTATAAATATTTTTGATGGTATACTGAAGCCCGAAAGCAATCTTCCTGTTGTAGGCAATAGTCTAGGATTATCAATTTCTGGTAAGTATTTTTTTGATGAAAAATTAATAGATTTTAATGGGACAGTTGTTCCTGTGTCTTGGTTAAATAATTTGCCATCTAATGTACCAATTTTAGGGGAATTATTTTCAGGAAGTAAAGATGGAGAGGGATTGATTGGTATAAAATTTAGAATTTATTCCGAAAACGGAGATGAGGTTAAAATTGAAACCAATCCTCTGTCTGTTTTAACTCCAGGGTTTTTACAAAGAATATTTGATTAATTAATACCAATAATTATATTTTTCTTTTTTCCAAGTGAAATTTCGATTTCTTTTGAATTTTTGAAATTTTCCAGTGTTACTGTATATTTCTCATCAGTAATTAATTCGCCATTTAATTTGATTGCTTTTGATTGAATAAATCTTCTTGCCTCACTATTTGATTTTGCTAAACCTAAATCATCATGAGATAGCAAACTAAGTAAACCATATCCATTCTCAAAATTATCTTTATTGAAAGTAATTGTTTTTTTACTTTTCCAATCAGAGTCTTTACCGTGAACAAGTTCAGTTACCTTAGTTGCCAATAATTCTTTTCCTTGTTCGATATCTTCATTTTCTAATTTTTCTATATCATCGATCTCGTTTAAAGGCAGATCAGTAAATAATCTAAGAAATTTTCCGACATCTTCGTTTTCTGTTTTATCTCTCCAATAATTCCAAAAATCTCTTGGATGAGTAGAGTAGTTATCTTTATCAGAGATGTAATTAAGCCAAATTGCACCATCTTCTGTTTTCCCCATTTTTTGACCTGATGAGGTTGTTAATAATGGAGTTGTTAAGCCATAAAGCTCATTACCTGCGAGCCTTCTTGATAAATCTATTCCACAAATTATATTTCCCCATTGATCAGAGCCACCCATTTGAAGAATACAATTATAATCTAAATTGAGTTTATAAAAGTCGTAACCCTGAAGTATCATGTAATTAAATTCTAAAAATGATAGATTTTGTTCTCTTTCAAGTCGTAACTTAACTGAGTCAAAAGAAAGCATTCTGTTTACAGAAAAATGACTTCCAATCTCTCTGAGAAAATCAATATAGTTTAATTCTTCAAGCCATTTACTGTTATCAATAACTTCAATTTTATTTATATCTAAAAATTTCTCAAAAACATTTTTTATACCCTTAACATTTTTATTTATATCCTCATAAGTGAGCATTTTTCGAGATTTATCTTTTAATGAAGGATCTCCTATCTTACTTGTGGCTCCTCCAATAAGTACAATAGGTGAATGTCCAAAATCTTGTAACTTCTTAAGTAAAAGTATTTGCATTAAAGACCCAATGTGCAGATTTGGTGCGGTGCAATCAAAACCTATATATGCTGTTACTTTATTTTCAGAGAAGATTTTATCCAATTTATCTGCCTCACTAATTTGATAAATGAAACCTCTCTCATTTATATGGTTTAGAAAATCAGATTTATATTTACTCATTTTTTCTTCTTAAAGTTTTTTTGTTTTAAAAGTCGGGCCCAATCAAGCGGGAGTCAAGATATTTACTAACTTCGTTTATAAGCTTTTCTGTTTTGTTTTCAAAAAAATGATTAGCTCCTGCTATATTTTTATAATCTATATTAATGTTTCTCTGTGTTTGAAGTTTTTCAACCAATCTCAAGATATCATCTTTTGGAACTACCTTATCATCTTCGCCATGCAGAATGATACCAGAAGATGGGCATGGCGCTAAGAAATTAAAATCATACATATTTGCTGGCGGTGATATAGAAATAAAACCTTCTATTTCTGGTCTTCTCATTAATAATTGCATTGCTATCCAAGCTCCAAAAGAATACCCAGCAACCCAACAACCTTTTGAATCTGAAACTTGAGATTGAATCCAGTCAAGTGAAGCAGCGGCATCTGATAATTCTCCTATACCTTGGTCAAATTCTCCTTGGCTTTTACCAACTCCTCGAAAATTGAACCTCAAAACTGAAAATCCTTTCTTTATAAAGGTATGATATAAATTAAATATGATAGGATTATTCATATTTCCACCAAATTGAGGGAGCGGATGCAATATAATAGCAACAGGGGATCTTTTGTTTTCGACAACATTCATCCTACCTTCTAATCTTCCATCAGGCCCACTATATATAATTTCTGGCATATTTCTTAACCTTACTATTAATTGTTCTGTTAAAAAAATTTTATAAATTGAAGTATTTCTTGACAAAACTAGTCAAGAATTATAAATCCTCACTAAATTCTATATGTTTCTAACACAACTGTAGAAAATTTGTAACAATTTAAATTAAGAGAGATTAATGAAATTAACAACAAAAGGTAGATATGCTGTCCTTGCTTTGACTGAAATAGCTCTTTCAGAGGATAAAAATTTAATTAAAATCTCTGAAATAGCAAAATCGCAAAATATTTCCTCTACATATCTTGAGCAAATTTTATCAAATTTGAAAAAAAATGGATTTGTTAAAGCTGTAAGAGGTCCTAATGGAGGATATAAGCTTGCTTTAAAGGCTGAAAATATAATTATGAGCGATGTTATAGAAGTAATAGAAGGAAAAATTGAGGCTAAAGGTTGTTCTCATAAAAATGTCTCATGTACTGGTATTTCAGGAAAATGTTTAAACCATGATTTATGGGATGAATTAGGGAAACAAATAGATCTTTTTTTAAGTCATATTTCATTAAAGGATATTCTCGAAGGTAATATTTTGGGTAGATCTAGAGCGCCAATTATAGCTGAGAATTGCGACAAAATGACTATAAATTGATTATTGGTTATTTAAGGATAGTAACCATATAGCACTAAGAGAGATTAAGATTGAATAAAAAAATAGATAAGCCGAGTGAAAAAGACTTCAATAATCCATATGAATTTGGTTTTGAGACTGAAATTGATACTGTCTTCGCCCCAAAAGGATTAAATGAAGATGTAATTCGATTTATTTCTGATAAAAAGGAAGAACCTAAGTGGTTACTCGATTGGAGATTAGATGCTTTTAGTAGATGGCTCAAAATGGAAGAGCCAAATTGGTCAAGCCTAAGATATCCAAAAATAGATTATCAAGATGCGTATTATTTTTCTGCTCCTAAGGAAACTGAAAAACCAAAAAGTTTAGATGAAGTCGATCCAAAACTAATTGAGACCTATAATAAATTGGGCATTCCTCTTAAGGAACAAGAATGGCTGGCAGGTGTAGCTGTGGATGCGGTATTTGATAGTGTATCACTTGGAACGACTTTCAAGGAAAAATTAAAAGAAGATGGTGTAATTTTTTGTTCTTTCTCTGAGGCTGTAAAAGACCATCCTGAAATTATTAAAAAATACTTAGGAACAGTAGTACCAAACTCTGATAATTTTTTCGCCACATTAAATTCCGCTGTATTCTCTGATGGAAGTTTTGTTTATGTTCCTCCTGGCGTAACTTGCCCAATGGAATTGTCTACTTATTTTAGAATTAATGCGGCAGGTACAGGTCAATTTGAAAGAACACTATTAATTGCTGATGAAGACTCATATGTTAGTTATTTAGAAGGGTGTACAGCTCCTATGAGAGATGAGCATCAACTTCATGCAGCAGTCGTTGAATTAGTAGCCTTAAAAGGTGCTGAAATAAAATATTCTACTGTTCAAAATTGGTACCCTGGTGATGAAAATGGAAAGGGCGGTGTTTACAACTTTGTTACAAAAAGAGGAGACTGTCGTGGTGATAATTCAAAAATTTCATGGACACAGGTTGAAACCGGGTCTGCAATTACATGGAAATATCCTAGCTGCATTCTGAAGGGCGATAATTCCTCGGGTGAATTTTATTCAATAGCTATATCTAATAATTATCAGCAGGTTGATAGTGGAACTAAAATGTTGCATCTAGGAAATAATACAAAAAGCAGAATTATCTCTAAAGGTGTATCATCTGGCTCATCCTCAAACACATATAGAGGACAAGTAAATATTCATCCAAAATCAAAGAACTCAAGAAACTTTACTCAATGCGACTCCTTACTTTTAACTAGCGATTGTTCTGCAACTACAATTCCTTATGTAGAGTCTAAGAATAGAACTTCGACAATTGAACATGAAGCAACATCGTCAAAAATATCTGAGGATCAATTATTTTATTGTCTTCAAAGAGGTCTTGATGAGGAAGAAGCTATTGCATTAATTGTTAATGGTTTTTGTAAAGAAGTTCTTCAAAAATTACCTATGGAATTTGCAGTAGAGGCCCAAAAACTACTCGAAATAAGTTTAGAGGGAAGTGTAGGATGAGTGTTAATTTACTTGAAATAGACGATTTACATGTAAAAGCAGGTGAAAAAGAAATTTTAAAGGGATTAAGTTTGTCTATTCCTTTCAATGAAATACACGCAATTATGGGCCCTAATGGGGCCGGAAAATCTGTCCTCTCAAATGTTTTATCCGGGAAAGAAGATTATAAAATTACATCCGGTAAAATTATATTTAAAAATGAAAATATTACAGAGCTACAACCAAATGAAATATCTAATCTAGGATTGTTCATGGCTTTTCAATATCCTGTTGAAATTCCAGGTGTAACATTGATGAATTTTTTAAAGACAATTCATGAAGCAAATAGAAAAGCTAATGGCTTAGAGGTGTTAGGCCCATCAGATTTTCTCAAATATGTTAGAGAAAAAGCTGGAATACTTGGAATAAATGATGAGGTTCTTAAAAGACAATTGAATGTTGGATTTTCCGGTGGAGAAAAAAAGAGGAATGAAACTTTACAACTTTTAGTCTTAGATCCTATTTTAACAATATTAGACGAAACTGACTCCGGCCTTGATGTTGACGCATTGGATATAGTTTCAGATGGTATTGTTGGAATGAAAAATGAAGAAAATTCATTTTTAGTTATTACTCATTATAAAAAATTACTTGATAAGTTAAGACCCTCAAAAGTTCACATATTAGTTGATGGTAGAATTGCCGAAACTGGTGGGCCAGATTTAGCTGAAAAGATCGAAAATGAAGGATTTGAGAGTTTTGGTTAATATGACATCATTTGAATTTAATAAAATTAAAGAGAGTATAAATAGCAATTTAAGATATTTAGATCGAAGAGAGGAAATATTTTCAAACTTTATTAATAATGGTTTTCCTAACAAAAGAAATGAAAGCTGGAGGTATTTTGATTTAGCCTCTAAATCAAAATCTTATGTTAAAAAAAACATTTCAAATTCACAAATAATTGTAGAAAATTTACATGAGAATAATAATTTTTATGATTGTTTAGAAAATAATTTATCTAGCGAAGATTATTTCAAGCCCTGTAGTTATTTTAAAAATGAATCTGTTGTGGATCTTAATATAGCGTGCGGAAATCAAATTAAGATTTTAGATATAGATTACACCCAGAATGATCCAATTGTTGTTCGGATTAATTATGATGACACAAACATATCTCTACCAAGATTAATTATAAATGTTTCAGATAATGTTAAGGCAAAAATAAACTACATAAATAAAGCTAATGATGGCTTTTTAAATTTATTAGTAGAATATAATATTGGTAATAAATCAGAGCTTAATGTATCACGTATCAATTCTTCACAGGGGTTATTAGTAGAAACAAATTTAGTTTTTCTATTAAATCAATCAACTTTTGAGATGAAGAATTTATCTTTACCGATAGACTCTTCAAGACTTCAATTATTTTCCAATCATATTGGCGAAAGATCGACCTGCACATCAAAAACAATTTCAATACCCGCTGAAAATTCCACTGATGATATACTTGTAGATAATATTTTTAGCGAGTCGAATTGTGAAAGTGTGTCCGGCGTGAGAGCGATACTCGATAAAGACTCAGTTTGCACTTTTCAATCTATGATTGATATTCATAATTCTGTTTTAGGGTCTAAAGCTGAACAAGATTGTAAAGGTTTTCTTCTTTCTGATCGTGCTGTAATGAATGCAAAACCACAAATGAAAATTTTTAATGATGATGTAATATGTAAACATGGTGCTACGATAGGTAGCCTTAATGAAGACGAAATTTTCTACCTCCGTACTAGAGGTCTGGATAGAAAAAAAGCTATAAATCTAATTTTGGATGGTCATATTAACTCTTACATTGGGCATGAAGCTTTTCTTAAAGAATTTTTACCAGAGGAATACAGATGAGCTTTAACATTGATAATACAAGAAAAGATTTTCCAATTCTCACAAGGGAAATACAAGGTAATACCTTAACTTACCTTGATAATGCTGCCAGTTCTCAAAAGCCCTTTGAGGTACTTGATGGAATTAAAAAGTTTGAAAGCAATGATTATTCTAATGTTCATCGCGGTTTGCACACATTATCAGTCCTATCTACATCTGCTTATGAAGAGTCAAGAAAGACCGTTCAGAAATTTCTTAACGCTAAATCACCTGACGAGATTATTTTTACTTCTGGTGGTACTGATAGCTTTAATCTTGTGGCTAGCTCTTATGCAGACGCAAATTTATCTCACGGTGATGAAATAATTATTACGACAATGGAGCATCACGCAAATATAGTTCCATGGCATTTTTTAAGAGAAAGAAAAGGAGTTAAAATTAAGTGGATTGATTGTGACTCTAATGGAAATTTAGACATTAATTTATTTGAGAGAGCTATAACTCCAAAAACAAAATTTATTTCTGTTACTCAAATGTCTAATGTTTTGGGTGTTTCGCCAGATATTAAGAAAATTATCAAATTATCTCATTCTCATGGAATTCCAATTTTGATTGATGGTTGTCAAGGGGTAGTGCATGAGAAAACTGATGTTCAAGAGTTAGATTGTGATTTTTATTTATTTTCTGGTCATAAGATTTACGGTCCAACTGGTATTGGTGTTCTTTACGCTAAAAGTCAGCATCTTGATAAAATGCGTCCATGGCGTGGCGGTGGTGATATGATTAAACAGGTCCAAAAAGAAAATGTAACCTATAGTGAAGCTCCAAATAAATTTGAGGCTGGAACACCTAATATTACGGGCGCAGTTGGCTTGGGAATAGCATTAAATTATTTTGATAAAAAGATAAAAGAAGGTTTATTTAAACACGAACTAGAAATTTCTAATTATTTACATAATCAAATAAAAACAGTTAAAGATATTATCATTTACGGCGAAGAAAATGTTGATAGCCCCATTGTTACATTTAATGTAAAGGATCAACATCCTCATGATATTTCAACAATAATTGATAATTATGGTATAGCAATAAGAGCTGGACAACACTGCTGCGGCCCTTTGATGGATTTACTAGGGATTAATGCATCTGCAAGAGCTTCAATTGCTATGTATACAAATAAAGAAGATATTGATAATTTTATTGAGGCGTTGGAAAGGTCAATATCTTTATTTAAGTAATGTAATTGTAAAAATGGCTGAAAAAATAGAACATAATAAGTTGATAGAGGCACTAAAAACAGTTTATGATCCTGAAATACCGGTTGATATTTATGAATTAGGTCTTATTTACGGAATTAATGAAGAAAAAGATAACAACATTAAGGTAACAATGACTCTAACAGCTCCAGGATGTCCCGTTGCAGAAGAAATGCCTAAGTGGGTTGAGGATGCAGTTAAGCAAGTAGATGGCGTAAAAAATGTTAGTGTTGAAATGGTTTTTGATCCTCCATGGGATATGAGTTTAATGTCAGATGAAGCAAGGTTAACTTTGAATATGTTTTAATGGTTTTGATATGAATAAAATTAATACAAAAATAATATCAGCAACTCCAGAAGCTGTAAAAAGGCTAGAGTATTTAATTAATCAGTCTGAAAAAGATGTAAAGGCAGTTAAAATTGGCGTTGAAAATGGTGGTTGTGCAGGAATGGCATACACAATGGATTACGTTGATGATCTAGAAATTGGAGGGGAAATAATAAAGTTAAACAATATCAATGTTATAATTGATAATTCTGCTCTTTTGTTTTTACTAGGGACTGAGCTTGATTATGAAGAAACTAAATTAAATTCTGGATTTATCTTTAATAATCCAAATCAAACTGACGCATGTGGATGTGGTGAATCAGTAACATTAGAGCAAGCTGAAATTCCAGTAGAATTTAATAGAGAATAATTTACTTACCTTTAAATTCCGCGTCTCTTTTTTCAAGAAATGCCTTTACGCCTTCTTTAAAATCTTCTGAGTTTCCTGCCTCAAATTGAAGTTCTCTCTCAAGATTAAGTTGTTCCTCATAAGTATTATCAGAGCTCTCCCAAAATGCTTTTCTTATAAGTCTAAGTGACATAGGGCCATATGCAAGTTCTTTACAAACTTTCATTGCTTCATCTATCAAAGTGTCGTCTTCCGTTAATCTATTGATTAAACCCCAGTCATATGCTTTTTCAGCAGGCAGTCTTTCACCCAAAATTGACAATTCTTTAGCTCTTGCATTACCAATTAGCCTAGGCAGTAACCATGTTGATCCACCATCAGGAACAAGGCCAATTCTTCTAAAGGCTTGAAGAAAAAATGCTGATTTTGATGCAAAAACAATATCACCCATCAATGCAAATGACATTCCTATTCCAGCGGCAGCACCATTGACTGCGGTTACAATTGGAATGTTCATATTTTTTAACCTTCTCAATATAGGATGATACATCGTCTCAAGAGCATGTCCTGCATCCTGTCTTCCAGAGTTAGATCTCTCGGACCCAGAGGATAAATTTGCTCCAGCGCAAAAACCTTTGCCTTCTCCTGTAATTAGAAGGCATTGTATATTTGAGTCTTTTTTTTCAACTTCATTTAGACACTCCCAAAGACCTTCTAACATTTCACCTGAAACTGCATTTCTGACAGTTGGATCATTAAATCTCATAATTCCAATGTTATCAGAAATTTCCAAACTTATTTTATTAAACTCCATTATCAACTCCTTATTGAAATTAATTTCTAATGTTATCGTATAGATTAGCCTTTTCTCTAATGAATTCAAACCTTAATTCTGGTTTATTACCCATCAAATTATTAACTACAGTTCTAGAGTTATTTTTTTTGTTTTCTGGATTAATAATTCTTAATAATGTTCTGTTTCCTGGTAACATCGTTGTTTCTTTTAGTTGAGCGGGCATCATTTCTCCAAGCCCTTTAAATCTATTAATTTCAATTTTTTTTGTTTCATCAAATTTATTTTTAATCAGGTCATCTCTATCGTCATCATCCTTAGCATATGAGGTCTTTTTTCCTTGTGAAATCTTATATAAAGGAGGCACAGCTAAGAATAGTTTTCCTTGATCAATTATTTCTGGAATTTCCTCATGAAAAAAAGTTATTAATAATGACGCAATATGTGCACCATCAACATCGGCATCGGTCATAATTATTATTTTCTCATATCGCAGATTTTCTTCATTATAAAGATCTCCAGACCCACAACCTAATGCCTGAATAAGATCTGAAATCTGCTGATTATCTCGAATTTTTGATTTAGTAGAATTAGCTACATTTAGAACCTTTCCTCTTAATGGTAAAATAGCCTGAAATCTTCTATCTCTTGCCTGTTTTGCGGAGCCGCCTGCGCTATCGCCCTCTACAATGAATAATTCTGTACCCTCGCTGTTTCCTTGAGAGCAATCAGCTAGTTTTCCAGGAAGCCTTAATTTTCTGATAGCACTTTTTCTAGTTGTTTCTTTATCTTGTTTTTTCTTAAGTCTTTCTTCTGTAATTGAATAAACATATTTTAATAATGCTTCAGTCTGTTGGGGAGAATTTGATAAAAGGGTTTCAAATCTATCTTTTATTGCATTTTCAATTACTTTTTGTATGGATTTATTTGATAGTTTATCTTTTGTTTGTCCTTGGAACTTTGGTTCAGGAAGAAAGACTGAAATTGCGCCTATAAGATTTTTAGCTATATCATCGGAATTTACTTTTTGTGCGATTTTATTACCTGTGCGCTCACCATGGGACCTTATTGCTTTTAAAAGCCCACCCCTTAAACCAAGCTCATGTGTGCCGCCTTGGGGCGTAGGAACTGTATTGCAGTATGAGTTAAGAAATGTATTAGCTCCTAATGACCAGTTGATTGCCCACTCGAAAGATAAATTGTTTTTATCTTTTTCTCTATTACCTGAAAAAATTTCTGATAGCAGGGACATCTTTTCATCAACTTCATTTTGAACTAAGTCAATAAGACCTTGCGAAAACTTGAAAATGTCATTTTCAGGAATATTTTCTTTTTTTGAGATTTCACTATCACAAAACCATCTGATCTCAACGCCCGCAAAAAGATATGCTTTTGATTTACTGAAATCATATAATTTATTGCAATTAAAGTTGTTATCCGGTCCAAAAATTTCTGGATCAGGCTTGAAACTGATTTTTGTCCCCTTTTTGTTTGTCTTCTTTTTTATTTCTTTCAGTTTCGAAGTAGGATGACCCTTTGAAAACTTTTGATTATAAATTTTTTTATCTCTATAAACCTCAACATCTACAAACTCTGAAAGAGCATTAACTACGCTTATACCAACCCCATGAAGACCACCAGATGTTTGATAAACCTTATTACTAAATTTACCCCCTGCGTGTAATGTAGTCATGATGACCTCCAATGCAGATTTATCTGGAAAATTAGGGTGAGGATCAATTGGAATTCCTCTGCCATTATCATAAATTGAAATAGTATTATCTGTTTCAACTTTTACTTCTATAAAAGATGCAAAATTAGCAACGGCTTCATCCATAGCATTGTCTATTACCTCAGAAAACAAATGATGCATGGAAGCATTATCTGTTCCTCCAATATACATTCCCGGTCTTCTTCTGACTGGTTCTAGACCCTCGAGAACTTCTATAGAGGAAGCATCATATTTCTTATGTTTATTCATTTTGAATTAACATTTATATAGAGATTGATTCGAGAAAAAGAAAAAGCCCAACTAAGTGTTGGGCTTTTTTACTGTCATATATAGCTGGATTTAACTGGTTAAAGTTCCAACAATATGAGAAATGATTTTGTAAGGATCTGCATTTGAAGCAGGTCTTCTATCTTCAAGATAACCATTCCAATTATGTTCTACTGTGTATATTGGAATTCGAATACTTGCACCTCTATCACTAACTCCGTAAGAAAATTCGGTAATCTTTTGAGTTTCATGAAGGCCTGTTAATCTTTTGTCATTATCAGAACCATAAGATGCTATTCCTTGGTCATGAACTTCACCTAATTTTTCACAAAAAGATGTAAATAATTCTTCAGAGCCATTTGATCTCATTTGCTCATTAGAGAAATTAGTGTGCATACCGGAACCGTTCCAATCACCTTCTTGAGGTTTAGGATGGAAATTTACACATACATCAAATTCTTCACCTACTTTTTGAAGGAGATATCTACTCATCCATAAATCGTCACCAGCTTTAATACCTTTACCAAGGCACTGATATTCCCATTGCCCAAGAGCAACTTCGGCATTTGTACCAGTCAGCTCAATACCAGCTTCCAAACATGCTTCTAAATGAGCCTCGGAAACTTCTCTTCCTTTAACATTTGCTGCACCAACGCCACAATAGTATTCACCTTGTGGTTTTTCAGGTATTCCTTCTTCCCAACCCAGAATTGAACCATCAGGATTTGTTAGGAAATATTCTTGTTCAAACCCAAACCACCACTCATCAGTGACAATTTCAGATGCTGCATGTCTCATGTTAGTTGAATGAGCTTCACGGGCACTTGTTTGCACTCCACACATAACCAATGAGTCACCAAATAGGGGATTTTTATATTCTTGCACAGGTATAAGAATACAATCCGAACCTTCAGTGTCAGCCTGTTGAGTTGATGATCCATCAAAAGACCACTCTGGAGGGTTTCTATCACTAGTAACCTTAACTTTACTTCTTAGATAAGGTTCAGGCTGATATCCATCCAGCCATACATATTCATATTTTTTCATACTGTTCTCCGTTTTTTAAAAAAATTGAAATTAAATTGCTTCAGAACCAGTTTCACTAGTTCTAATTCTTATTGCTTCATCAACATTGCTGATGAAGATTTTTCCATCACCTATTTTACCTGTATATGCGGCTTTAGTTATTACTTCACAAGCCTTGTCACATTTGTCATCATCAACAACAATATCAAGGACAATTTTTGGTAGGAAATCTACATTATATTCTGCTCCCCGATATAATTCTGTATGACCTTTTTGCCTTCCAAAACCCTTAGCTTCTGTAACTGTTACGCCAGAAATATCTATTTCTTGCAGTGCATCTCTAACTTCATCAAGTTTAAATGGCTTGATTATTGCAGTAATTTTTTTCATGTTACTCTCCAAAATTGATAGTATACATAAGCAAAATTTATGCCAAACTATTATTAGCTAAGGGTGAATTGATTATATGTATAGTGTGTAAGTTAATAATGTGTAACTATTTTTCAAATAATTAATGGGAAAAAAAAGTTTGTTTGATATGATTTATTTAATCTAAAAAATATAAAGGAGATCTTATGTCAATTAATGATAATACACCTGTTTTAGTTGGTTGTGGTCAAGTTACTCAAAAGGTTAGTGATCCTAGAGAAGCTAAAAATCCTATTGAATTAATGAAAGAAGCCTCTTTATGTGCATTTGAAGATACCACTATAGACCATTTAGAAGATAAAATTGATACTGTTACAACTGTAAGATTTATTTTTGATTCTGGAGGCGGTAAAAGACCTCCATTTAGTATTTATTCTAACCCCCCACAATCACTTGCTAATAGTTTAGGCATAACTGATGCAAAAACATACAATGGACCAACTGGAGGAAATACACCTCAGTACTTGATCAATATTTTAGCTGAAAAAATTGTAAAAGGTGAAACTGAAGTTGCTCTTTTATCTGGATCGGAATGTTTTTCATCTATGAGAAAAGCTTCAAAATTAGGAATAAAAACTGGATGGGGCGAGGACTCTGGTGGGGAAAGGATAGATCTTGGATTCGAGAAACCTGGTGGAACTGAAAATGAAATGAAACATGGCATAATTTTTCCTATCAATGTATACCCACTTTTTGAAAATGCTATAAGAGGAAAGAAAAACCATTCCATAGATCAGCATTTAGACTTTTTAGGAAAAATGTTTGAACCCTTTACTAAAGTAGCAAGTGAAAATAGTAATGCTTGGTTTCCGACCTTTAGGACAGCTAAGGAAATTTCAACGCCAAGCGAACAAAATAGATTTATTGGCTTTCCTTATACAAAATACATGAATGCGATCATGGAGGTAGATCAAAGTGCTTCTTTAATTATAATGAGCGAAAAAAAGGCAAATGAATACGCTGTCCCTAAATCAAAAAGAATATATCTTCACGGCTGTGCTGACATTAATGAGGTTTGGAATGTAACAGAAAGACCTGAGCTCGGTTCATCGAAAGCAATAAGGTTAATGGGAGAAAAAGCACTATCTATGGCAAATTGGAAAATAGATGAAATAGATTTTTTTGACTTATATTCGTGTTTTCCAAGTATGGTTGAATTAGGAAGGGAAGCTTTGGATATTTCTAAAAATTCATCTATTCCATTAACTGTTACAGGCGGTTTACCTTTTTTTGGAGGGGCAGGAAATAATTATGTTAGTCATTCAATTGCAACAATGATGGAAAAACTTAGGCAAGATAGTAACACTAAAGGTCTATGCACTTCAAATGGATGGTATGCAACAAAACATGGAATAGGGTTATATTCAAATATTCCTTATGAAGGTGAATGGCAAAGGGAAGACCCTAAAAAATATCAAAAAACAATTGATGAATTAGAAAGACCCGAAGTTGATGAAAACCCAAGTGGAAAAGCAAAAATTGAAACATATACAGTTGCAAATGGAAGAAATGGTCCACAAATGGGAATAGTAATCGGAAGATTGGATGCAGACAATAAAAGATTTATAGCTATCTCAAATGATGAAAAAACCCTCGATACTATGATGTCAGAAGAATGCTTAAATAGAGATTGTGTTGTTGCAAGAAATTCTGATGGCTATAGTATTTTTTCAATAAAGTAATGATAAAGTTATTTCTTGTAAGGCATGGTGAGGCAACTGAGGGCTGGACTTCAAAGGACCCACCTTTGAGTGATTTAGGTAAATCTCAAGCGCTTTCATTAGCACCTTTTATCGATAAGATTGATCTCAATAAAGTTGACTTAGTATCGAGTCCATTAACCAGATGTAAAGAGACAGCAAATCTAGCTCTTAGTAAGTTCAAGCAGGAAGTTGAAATAAATGATATTTTTAGAGAGCTACCTTCTCCAATTGCTGATTTAGAAAAAAGAGTTATATGGTTACGTAGAGTTTTGCCTTTAACTTGGCCTGAGCTGTTAAGTGATGAAGAAACTATAGCATCAGGTGTCGACCTCAATGAGTGGAGAGAAAAAATAATTGATAAAATTTATTCTCTAAAAAACGATACGATAATCTTTACTCACTTTGTTGTTATAAATAATATCATTGGACATATAATGAGTTCTGAAAAAATTGTTAATTTCCAACCTGCAAATTGTTCTGTAACGGAAATTAAGTTATTAAAAAATCAATTACAGTTAATTAAATTAGGAAAGAGTCTAGAAACTAAGGTCAATTAATGCATACCAGTCTTTTTACATCAAAATCCTCTTATGAATTAGATAAATTATGTATTGCAAGAGGTATTAAATTTATAGATCTGATGGAAAATGCGGGTAAATCGGCCTTTGTAAAAATAGAAAAAGAAATTATACCTTCTCTAAAAAAGTTTAATAATAATATATTAATCCTTTGTGGTCCCGGTAATAATGGAGGAGATGGCCTTGTCATTGCAAGATATTTAAAAAACAAAGGATACAACATTGATATAAGTTTTCCTGTTTCTAGCTCAAAAAAAATAAACAAATATTTGAAGGAAAATCTTAATAAACTAGATGTCGATGAAAAAAAATTTCAAAATATAAAATTGAATAAATATTCACTTATTATTGATAGTATTTTTGGTATTGGCATAAATAGAAAATTATCAAAAAATATAATAAATATTATTGAAAAAATTAATAAGACTTCTTCATGTATTGTGTCCATTGATATAGCTAGCGGAATAAATGCTGATAGTGGAGAATTGATGCCAGTATCAGTCAAAGCTGATCATACAATAACATTTGTTGCTCCTAAGGTAGGTAATTATTTGCTTCCAGGGAAAATTAATTCAGGTGAAATTCATACTATCTCTATTGGAGAAAAGAAATCAGATATTTTAAAAGTTAGTAAATTATCTAAACTAAAATTAAATACACCGGATTTTTGGATTAAAAGATTTAAATGGCCATCTATGACTGATCATAAATATAAGAGAGGTCATGTTCTTGTAAGATCTGGTCCAACAATCTCCACAGGCGCTTCTCGTTTGGCAGCTGTTTCGGCTCTTAGAGCAGGCGCTGGAGCTGTTACACTTGCATCAGATTCTGATTCTTTATTGGTAAATGCATCTCACTTAACATCAGTAATGTTAAAAGAGATAAATAATGCAGATGATTTTTTTAATTTTGTAAAAGAGAAGAAAATCAATACTTTAATAATCGGTCCAGGATGCGGTGTTAATCAGATAACTAAGGAATTAGTTATAAGAGCGATAAAAAGTGAAATAAGTTTTGTGCTAGATGCTGATGGATTAACCTTGTTTCAAAAAAACCCCAATGAACTATTTGATCTTCTTAACAAGAGACGCAAACGAGAAAATATAATTTTAACCCCGCATGAAGGAGAATTTAATAGGTTGTTTGATTTTGGTAAGATGAGTAAAATTGATAAAGCAAATAGAGCCGCAAACATTACTAAATCAACTATTTTATTTAAAGGGAATGATACTATTATTTCTTCACCAAAAAAAATATCGCTTATAACTAAAGACTCTTCTTCTTTTTTAGCTACCGCTGGATCAGGCGATGTATTATCCGGTATATGTGGAAGCTTTCTCGGACAAGGAATGAAAAGCCATTATGCTGCTGCTGCTGCATCATGGATACATAATGAGATTGGTCTTGACGCAGGTCCTGGATTAATTGCTGAAGATATGAACAAATTTATATCAAAAATAATGTCAAAAAAATTAAAGCGAATTTATGAAAATGGAAATTAGTGTAGCAAAGAAAAGTGATTTAAAAGGGATTAATGAAATATATAATCATTATATTTCTAAGACCGCCTATACATTCGATATAGATCAAAGAACTATCAGTGAAAAAAATAAATGGTTTGATCAATTCAAAAACTCTAAAACATCAGTTTGTTTAGTTGGCTATCAAAACAAAGATTTAGTTGGATTTGTCTGTTCTACAAAGTTTAGAGAAAAAGAAGCTTACAATAAATCTCTAGAAACAAGTGTATATGTGAGTGATAAATTCAAGGGTAGAGGATATGGTCAACAGTTAATGGCAGAGCTTATAGCTCGGTTAAGTTCTACTAATATTAAAAATCTATATGCTCTAATCACATATCCCAACAAACCATCAATTAATCTACATAGAGCTCTCAAGTATAAAAAAGTTGGTGTCTTAAATGATGTTGGCTACAAGTTCAATAAATATTGGAGTGTTCATATCTATGAATTAAAGCTTTAATTATTTTATTTTACACTAGATAAAACCTCTTTCTACTGTTATTAAACCTTTTAAAGCGGGCGTGGTGGAATTGGTAGACACGCAGGTTTTAGGTACCTGTGCTTCGGCGTGGGGGTTCGACTCCCTCCGCCCGCACCATAAAAAGAGACAGTAATGAAAATTTTAGAAGAAAAAAAATTAAAAGGTCTGAAAAAAGAATTCGTTGTTCAAATTCCTTTCTCAGATTTAGATGATCTAAAACAAAAAAAATTAATAGAAATAAGTCAAAAAGTAAAAATTGCAGGTTTTAGACCTGGCAAAGTTCCAATTAGTCATGTTGAAAAACTATACGGCAATGAAACAATTGTTGAGGTGATTGAAGAAAAAGTCTCAGAAAGCTCTAGAAAAGTCCTTGAAGAAAAGGATTTAAGACCTGCCGCTAATCCTGAAATCAAATTGGTTGATGAAATGGAAGATTCTATTAATAAGCAAAATGATATTACATTTTCTATGAGTTTTGAGGCATTGCCCGAAATTGATTTTATTGATTTTAAAAAAATCAAGCTAGATAAGCCCGTAGCTAGCCCAAAAAAAGAGGATATAGATGAGGCTCTTGAATATTTGGCTCAACAAAATAAAGATTATAAATCCTCAAAAAAAGGATATAAATCTAAAGAGGGTGATAAAGTAATAATAGATTATTCAGGTTCAGTTGACGGTGAAAAGTTTGATGGTGGAACTGCCGAAAAAGCAGAATTAGTTCTTGGTTCTAAAACATTTATAGATACTTTTGAGGACCAGTTAGTAGGTGAAGAAACTGAAGTTACGAAAATTGTTAAAGTCAAATTTCCTGAAGAATATCCTAATAAACAACTTGAGGGAAAGAATGCTGAATTTGATGTAAAAATAATTGATATTCTTAATCCGGTTGATTCCAAGGTTGATGATGAGTTAGCTAAAAAATTTGGTCAAGATACATTAAAAGATTTAAAAAATGTTTTAGAAGAACAAATAAAAAAAGATTTTGATCAAGCTGCGAAAATGAAATTAAAAGATAGCCTATTTAGCGAGTTAGAAAAAAATCATAAATTTGACTTACCGGAAATTCTTGTTGATCAAGAATTTGATCAAATGTGGCGTCAACTTGAAAGTCAGTTGGAGCAACAAAAGAAAACCCTTGATGATTTGGAACTAAAAGAAAAAGAATTAAAAAAGAATTATAAAGAGGTGTCAGAAAAAAGGATCTCTATCGGTTTGCTAATTGCCGAAATCGGCAGAGTAAATAAAATTGAGTTAGATGATAATGACTATAATCTTGCTTTACAATCAGAGGTTCAGAAATATCCTGGTCAAGAGCAGCAGATTATTGATTTTTACAAAAAAAACCCTGATGCAATTAGAAATCTTACAGCCCCAATTTATGAAGATAAGGTTGTTGACTTTGTTTTAGAAAAAGTAACTTTAAAAGATAAAAAGGTTTCAAGAAAAGATCTATTTGGAGCAGAGTCCCCTGAAGAAAAACCAAAAGAAGCTAAAAATAAAGCAAAAAAAAGAAAAACAGTTAAGAAAAAAGCATAATCAAATTTTTATTTAAGTTATTGTATTTAATAGATAAATATTTAATTAGATAACAATGGAAATAATAATTTCTTGGCATAATTGAAGAATTGACCCATATATATCCCTATGGAAAATAAATTTACACCACAAAGTAATCTTATACCTATGGTAGTTGAGCAATCAAATAGAGGAGAGAGAGCCTATGATATCTACTCTAGATTGCTAAAAGAGAGAATTGTTTTTGTTACGGGACCGATTGAAGATTATATGGCAAGCGTAATTACTGCTCAGCTTTTATATTTAGAAGCTGAAAACCCGAAAAAGGAAATTTCAATGTATATTAATTCTCCTGGGGGAGTTGTTTCATCAGGTTTAGCTATATACGATACTATGCAATACATTAAACCTGAGGTGTCTACACTTTGTATAGGTCAAGCTGCTTCTATGGGAAGCTTACTTCTAGCGGCAGGCGCCAAGAGTAAACGATTTGCTTTACCAAATTCAAGAATAATGGTTCACCAACCTTCAGGTGGTTTTCAAGGTCAAGCATCAGATATTGAGAGACATGCAAAAGAAATAATATCCTTACGAAGCAGATTAAATGAGATTTATGTAAACCATACTGGCAAAGACTTAAAAACAATTGAGGCAGCATTAGATAGAGATACATTTATGACATCGGATGATGCTAAAAAATTTGGTTTAATTGATAAAGTTGTTCAAAAAAGGGATGTTGAAGAGAAATAATTCTTTAATTAAGTATCATGAGTAAAATAAGTGACAGTGGAGACTCAAAAAATACACTTTACTGCAGTTTTTGCGGCAAAAGCCAACATGAGGTAAAAAAGCTCATTGCAGGCCCAACAGTATTCATATGTGATGAATGTGTTGAATTATGTATGGATATAATTAAAGAAGAGAACAAAATTAATGATAAGAAATCTTCTGAAAATGTCCCTGCTCCTCAAGAAATATTCGATGTTCTGCAAGATTATGTTATTGGTCAACAAACCGCAAAAAGAGTTCTATCTGTTGCTGTGCATAACCATTACAAGAGACTTGATGATAAAACTACTAAGGACGATGTAGAATTAGCTAAGTCAAATATTTTATTACTTGGACCAACAGGATGTGGGAAAACTTTATTAGCTCAAACATTGGCAAGGATCCTCGATGTACCTTTTACAATGGCAGATGCTACGACATTAGCAGAAGCTGGTTAGGTTGGGGAAGATGTAGAAAACATTATCCTTAAGCTCTTACAGGCTGCTGACTACAATGTTGAAAGAGCACAAAGAGGCATAGTCTATATTGATGAAGTTGACAAAATTACCAGAAAATCTGATAACCCATCAATTACTAGAGATGTATCTGGAGAAGGTGTTCAACAAGCTTTACTTAAGATAATGGAAGGCACTGTCGCTTCAGTTCCTCCTCAAGGAGGAAGAAAACACCCGCAACAAGAATTTCTCCAAGTTGATACAACAAATATCTTATTTATTTGCGGCGGCGCATTTGATGGATTAGAAAAAATAATTGGTAATAGAGGAACAGAGAGATCACTTGGTTTTGGCGCTGAAGTTAAAGATAAAGATACAAGAAGGACCGGAGAAATTCTTAAAGATCTTCAGCCTGAAGATTTATTAAAGTTTGGTTTAATTCCTGAATTTGTAGGAAGATTACCTGTTTGGGCCTCGTTAGAAGATCTAGATGAAGAATCTTTAGTTAGAATTTTGACAGAACCTAAGAACGCCCTAATAAAACAATATAAAAAACTATTTGATATGGAGAATGTTGAGTTAAAATTTTCTGATGATGCTTTAAGTTCGATTGCCAAAAAAACTATGTCTTATGCAACTGGTGCTCGTGGATTGAGGTCTGTAATAGAATCAATTTTACTTGATACAATGTTTGAAATACCCAGCACTAAAGGTGTTACTGAAGTAGCAATTTCTGGTGAAGTAGTGGAAGGTGATGCTAAACCTCTTTATATCTATGCAAGACCAGAATTAATACCAATATATATAATAACTAAAAATCACTATTCTGTTTTTAATAGAATCGTTCGACAATAAATTATAGGATTTATAATGACTGAAAATAAAAAATCTATGAACTTACCAGTATTACCATTAAGAAATATTGTTGTTTTTCCAAATATGGTTGTTCCACTTTTTGTTGGGCGTGATAAATCTATAAATGCCCTTGAGCAAGTAATGGATAAGGATCAAGAGTTATTATTTCTTTCTCAAAAAAATTCTGAAGTAGATGACCCTTCTGAAAAAGATCTATTCAAGATAGGAACAAGAGGAAAAATTCTTCAGCTTCTGAAGCTTCCAGATGGGACAGTTAAAGTTCTTGTTGAAGGTTTGGCCAGATGCAAGGTCAAGAAAATTGAGTTTACAGCAGATTATATCACTGCCGATATTGAAGAGTTTGAAAATAGTGAAGTAATATCTGACACTATTAAAGCTTTAGGTAGATCTGTTGTTTCTAAATACGAAACTTATGCAAATATTAATAATAAAACTTCATCCGAAGTTTTGACTTCTGTTAAAGATATTGAGGATGAAAATAAATTAGCAGATACTGTTGCTAGTCAAATTGCAATTAATATTCAAGAAAAACAAAAGATTCTCGAGGAGATAGATCTTGAGAAAAGATTAAATATGATTTTGTCTTACATTGAAGGCGAACTATCAGTTCTTCAAGTTGAAAAGAAGATAAGACGAAGAGTTAAGAACCAAATGGAAAAGACTCAAAAGGAATATTATCTAAATGAACAAATGAAGGCTATTCAGAAAGAATTAGAAGATGGTGAAGGTGGAGCTTCAGAAGATATTGCTGAATTAACAGAGAAAATTAACAAGACCAAATTATCTAAAGAAGCAAAAGAAAAAGCATATAATGAATTAAAAAAACTTAAACAAATGAGCCCTATGTCTGCAGAGGCAACAGTTGTGAGAAATTACCTAGATTGGTTGCTAGATATACCTTGGGGTAAAAAGAAAAGAATAAAGAAAGATATTAATAAATCTCAAGAAATACTAGATAAGGATCATTATGGACTTGAAAAAGTTAAGGATAGAATTACAGAATATTTGGCCGTTCAAAACCGATCCTCAAAGGTTAAAGGGCCTATTTTATGCCTTGTAGGGCCCCCAGGTGTAGGTAAAACATCTCTTGGAAAATCAATTGCTGCTGCGACAGGGAGAGAATTTATAAGAATGTCCCTAGGCGGTGTTAGAGATGAAGCTGAAATTCGAGGCCACAGAAGAACTTACATTGGTTCTATGCCAGGAAGAATAATTCAGGCATTAAAAAAAGTAAAAACAACTAATCCTGTTTTTCTTTTAGACGAAATTGATAAGCTAGGGCAAGATTTTAGAGGTGATCCTGCTTCAGCCCTTCTAGAAGTTCTTGATCCAGAGCAGAATAATGCATTTAATGATCACTACCTTGAAGTTGACTATGATTTATCTCAAGTAATGTTTGTCACTACTGCAAATACAATGAATATACCTGGCCCATTATTAGACAGAATGGAAATTATAAGAATTGCTGGTTATACAGAAGAAGAAAAATTAGAAATTGCGAAAAGACATTTGATAGAGAAGGTAAAAAGCAATAATGCGCTTACCGATAAGGAATTCAAAATTTCTGATGAAGTCATTCGTTCTGTAATACAAAATTATACAAGAGAAGCTGGCGTAAGAAACTTAGAAAGGGAATTAAATTCACTTGGGAGAAAAGCGGTTAAAGAAATATCTCAAAACAAAAGTGATTCGCTAAATGTAAGTTCTGATAATATTTCTGAATATTTAGGTGTAAAAAAGTTTAGATATGGAAAGAAAGAAAATGATGATTTAGTAGGCGTTGTAACAGGTCTTGCTTGGACCGAAGTTGGAGGTGATATTCTTAATGTTGAGGCAGTAATGGTTCCTGGGCAAGGCAAAATCCGTACTACAGGTAAGCTTGGTGATGTCATGAAAGAATCTATTGATGCGGCATCATCATTTGTTAGATCTAGAGCTGTTAATTATGGAATTGAACCGCCAATTTTTCAAAGGAAAGATATCCATGTTCATGTTCCTGAGGGAGCTACACCAAAGGACGGACCCTCTGCCGGTGTAGCTATGATAATAGCTATTATCTCGGTAATGGCAGGAATCCCAGTAAAAAACGATGTTGCGATGACTGGTGAAATGTCTTTAAGAGGTCGTGTACTTCCTATCGGAGGTCTAAAAGAAAAATTATTAGCTGCTTTACGGTCTGGAATTAAAACTGTTTTAATTCCTTCAGAAAATGATCGTGAGTTATCAGAAGTTCCGGATAATATTAAAGATAAGCTTGATATTAAACTAGTCTCAACAATTGATGAGGCACTAGAATTAGCTCTAGTTAGAAAACCTGACGCTATTGATTGGGATGAAGACGCATGGCTTGCCGAACAGAGAAATCTGTCCAATAATAATCCAAATTTAACCGCTCATTAAAAAAAAAGATTCAATTTTTTTTGACCTACATATGTGATTAAGCATAAATTTATTGTTATTCAACAAACTAAAGAGGTTTAAAAATGAATAAAAATGATCTAATTGATGCAATGGCAAGTTCATCTGGTTTGAGTAAAGCTGATGCTGGTAGAGCTTTAGAAGCTTTTACTGGTGCAGTTACTTCAGCATTATCAGGCGGCGGTAGTGTAAAAATTACTGGCTTTGGCACATTTTCTGTAAGCCATAGAGCTGCTACTACAGGAAGAAACCCAAGAACAGGTGAGGCAATACAAATAGCTGCATCTAAAAATGCTAAATTTAAATCAGGTAAAGGTTTAAAAGACGCTGTTAATAGATAAAAAAACCAAAGACAAAATCTAATTTATTTTATATAGATACATAATTGTCTTTGGGCGGTTAGCTCAGCTGGTAGAGCATCTGGTTTACATCCAGAGGGTCGGGAGTTCGAGCCTCTCACCGCCCACCATTGATTAAAAAAAGGTCTAATGTTTATTAGACCTTTTTCATAGAAATACTTGATTTAAATTCTCTTGAGGATTAAAAAGTTATCTAAATGCGGGGGTGTAGCTCAGTTGGTTAGAGCGCTGGCCTGTCACGCCAGAGGCCGCGAGTTCGAGTCTCGTCACTCCCGCCATTTTTAATCTTATTGTTGCCTGAATTCTATTCTTTATATAGATTTATTATTAAATTTATTGAGGATCAGAATGTCAGATAAAAATGATTTACTAAGAATATTAGATTTACAAAAAAAAGCGCATTTAAGAGATGGCCCTTTATCTCTTGAAAAAAGAAAAGAGTGGATTGATAGACTAATAAATTCAATTATTGAATATCAGGATAGACTACCAGAAGCCATATCAAAGGATTTCAGTCATAGAAGCGAAACCAGCTCTTTACTGACTGATGTTGCGTCATCAATAACATCACTTAAAATTGCTAGAGATAACATTAAACAATGGATGAAACCCTCTAAAAGAAAAGTTTCGCCACCAATATTAGGTTTATTAGGCGCTAAATTAAGAGTTGAATATCAACCACTAGGAACAATCGGTCTTATTAGCCCTTGGAATTTTCCAGTTGTACTAACTTTTGGTCCTTTAGGAAGTATTTTTGCAGCAGGAAATCGTGTTATGATAAAACCATCTGAATTTACACCTAGGACTTCAGATCTAATGAAGCAAATGTTTGAAGATAATTTTACTGAAGAAGAGGTTGCTGTTGTGACCGGAGGTCCAGAAGTTGGTGCTGATTTTTCATCCCTACCTTTTGATCATTTATTATTTACAGGAGCAACTTCAGTTGGAAAGCATGTTATGAGGGCAGCCTCAGAAAATCTTGTTCCTGTTACACTTGAGTTAGGTGGAAAATCACCTGTAATAGTATCTGATACAAGCGATGTTAGAACTTCGTCAAAAAGAATCATCGCAGGTAAAACTATGAACGCAGGTCAAATTTGTCTTGCTCCAGATTATGTTTTGATACCAGAAAATAAACTTGATCAATTCATATCGCATGTAAAAGAAACAGTTACAGATTTATTTCCTACGATTAAAGATAACGATGATTATACATCTGTTATTAATGAAAGGCATTATTCAAGACTTACATCTTATATTGATGAAGCTAAGGAAAAAGGATGTGAAATAATAGAAATTAATCCTGCCAACGAAGATTTTGAGCAGCAAGAACATTATAAAATTCCACCAACGCTCTTAATAAACCCAGATGATAATTTAAAAGTTATGCAGGAAGAAATTTTTGGACCAATTTTACCAGTTAAAACTTATGAAAAATTCGAAGAAACAATTGATTATGTTAATAAAAAAGACAGACCTCTTGGTTTATACTATTTTGGTAGCAACAATGATGAATTGAATACTGTTATAGAAAAAACAACATCTGGTGGAGTTACGGTTAATGATGTAATTTTTCATGTAGCTCAAGATAATGCTCCCTTTGGCGGCGTCGGTCCATCTGGTATGGGTTCTTATCATGGAGAGGAAGGTTTTAAAAATTTCTCTCATGCAAAAACTGTTTTTACCCAAACAAAATTAGATAGCGTCATATCTGTATTTAGACCTCCATACGGATCTAAAGCAAAAAAAGCTCTAAAAGCTCAAATCAAACCATAAATTATTCATGCCTAAAATTAATAGAAATGGAATTAAAATAAATTATGAGACTTATGGAAATGGTCCGGCTCTATTTCTAACACATGGTTTTTCTGCTACCTCTAAGATGTGGGATGACCAAATTGATTATCTAAGTAAATATTTTACTCTGATTGTTTGGGATATGAGGGGTCACGGACAAACTGATTATCCAGACGATGAAAATCTCTATAATGAGAAAGAAACAATTGAAGATATCAAAGAAATTTTAAATGAATTGAAAATAGAAAAAGCTAATGTTGGAGGGATGTCTCTTGGTGGATATATGTCACTAGCTTTTTACTGTAAATACCCTGAAATGGTCGAGAACTTATTAATAATTGATACTGGTCCAGGTTTTAAAAATTTCGAAGCAAGGGATAGTTGGAATAATTATGCTTTAAAACAAGCAAAAAAATTCGAAGATATTGGTTTAGATGGTTTAAAGGGTAAAAGTAAAGAAATGAATCCCGAAAATCATAGAAATGCAAAGGGGTTAGTTTATGCTGCTAAGGGTATGTTAACTCAAAAAGATGATAGAATAATTAATGAGCTCCCAAATATAAAAGTACCAACTTTAATTATTGTGGGTGAAAACGATAAACCTTTTCTAGCAGCAGCAGATTATATGGAAAAAAAAATTAAAATATCAAAAAAAATTATTATTAAAGATGCTGGTCATGCTGTTAATATTGATCAACCAAGTGTTTTTAATGATGAAGTAAAAAAGTTTTTAATGTCATAATTATTTCGCCGAAAACCTTGGAAAAAAGTAATTTATTCCTATATATAAGCATGTAATCAAAGTGTGAATCGGTTATAAATCCTTTAGATTTATAATCTATAGTATGGAGAGATTGTATGGGTTCCATTTTAAACGACTATCTTCCAATTTTAATTTTTATGTCCTTGTCAGCATTTGTGGTCATGGCTTTAACATTACCTCCTATACTATTTGCACCAAAACATCCTGATAAAGAGAAATTATCTCAATATGAATGTGGTTTTGAGCCTTTTGATGACGCAAGAACAAAATTTGATATAAGATTCTATCTAGTTGCTATCCTTTTTATAATTTTTGATTTGGAGGTCGCATTTTTATTTCCTTGGGCTGTAGTTTTTGGTGATATTGGCCTTTTTGGTTTTGTTTCAATGATGGTATTTTTAGGTGTTCTCACTATTGGATTTATCTATGAATGGAAAAAAGGTGCATTGGAATGGGATTAATTGACAATGAAAATATAAAAAAGTTGTCAGCAGAAATTGATAATAAAGGCTTTTTTGTTACCTCTACAGAAGCTTTGATAAATTGGGCAAGAACAGGCTCACTTCATTGGATGACATTTGGTCTCGCCTGTTGCGCAATCGAAATGTTTCAAACAAATGGTCCTCGCTATGATTTAGAAAGATACGGAGCGGCTCCGAGAGGTTCTCCTCGTCAATCTGATGTAATGATAGTTGCTGGAACACTAACAAATAAAATGGCTCCAGCAATCAGAAAAGTATATGACCAAATGCCTGAACCAAGATATGTGATTTCAATGGGGTCATGCGCTAATGGCGGAGGTTATTATCATTATTCTTATTCAGTTGTAAGAGGTTGTGACAGAATTTTACCAGTAGATATTTATGTACCTGGATGTCCACCTACAGCAGAAGCTCTTATGTACGGAATCCTTCAGCTACAAAAGAAAATCAGAAGAACAGGAACAATAGAAAGATAGAGAAACCTTATGAAAAAATTTAAAATGCCTGATGCTCTATCTCAAGAAATTAAAAATTCTGAGTTACTAAATTCTTTTGTTTTAAAGGAAGAGATATTTGATAAAAACTTGATTATTCTTGTTGATCAATCAAATATAGTTGATGTACTTAAAGTTTTAAAAGACGAAGAAATTTTTGCATTTACTCAACTCACAGATTTATGCGGCGTAGATCTTCCTCATGAAGAAATTAGATTTCAGGTTGTTTATAATCTATTATCCATGGTCAATAATTCGAGAATTACCATTAAAGCTTTCACAGATAATTCGAATTCAGTCCCTTCGGTAAAAAAAATATTTCCATCAGCTGATTGGTATGAAAGAGAAGCATTTGATTTATATGGTATTAACTTTATTGGACATGATGACCTAAGAAGAATTTTAACAGATTATGGTTTCGAAGGTCATCCTTTAAGGAAAGATTTCCCTCTAACTGGTAACGTTGAGGTTAGATATAACCCTGATGAAGAAAGGGTGGTTTATGAAAAAGTTGATTTAAAGCAGGAATATAGAGATTTTGATTTTGAAAGCGCATGGAAAGGCTTTAAGTATCCTGAGAAGCAGGATGATTTAGAAGAAAACATTGATGACTAAAGAAAATGAAAAATTTAGAATAAACTTTGGACCGCAACACCCAGCTGCTCATGGCGTGTTAAGATTGATTCTTGATTTAGACGGAGAGGTTGTTGAAAGGGTAGAGCCCCATATAGGCTTATTACATAGAGGTACTGAAAAATTAATTGAAAACAAAACCTATCTCCAAGCTTTACCTTATTTTGATAGATTAGATTATGTTGCTCCAATGAATCAAGAACATGCTTTTGCTCTTGCTACCGAACAACTACTAAATATAAACGTACCAATTAGAGCACAGCATATTAGAGTTTTGTTTTCAGAAATTGGTAGAATTCTTAATCATATGATTAATGTTCCTGCCCAAGCCATGGATGTTGGAGCTTTAACACCAACATTATGGGGTTGGGAGGAAAGAGAAAAACTAATGACCTTTTATGAAAGGGCATGCGGATCTCGACTTCATGCTGCTTACTTCAGGACTGGAGGGGTCCATCAGGATATCGATGATAGCTTGATAAATGATATATATGACTTCTGTGATCCTTTTTTAAAGGTAGTAGATGATCTTGAGAGCTTACTTACTGAAAATAGGATTTTCAAACAAAGGAATGTTGATATTGGTGTTGTTAGCAAAAAGGATGTTTTAGATTGGGGTCTTACTGGTGTAATGGCTAGGGGCTCAGGTTATAACTGGGACCTTAGAAAGACACAGCCATATGAGTCCTATTCTGAATATGATTTTAAAATACCTGTCGGAAAAAACGGTGACAACTATGATAGATATTTAATAAGGGTAGAAGAGTGCAGGCAATCAATATTAATAATGAAACAAGCAATTGAAAAACTTAAACCCGGACCAATTGTAACTGATGATAGAAAGGTAGCGCCTCCAAAAAGAGCCGAAATGAAGGTTTCAATGGAAGCTCTAATTCATCACTTTAAACTATATACTGAAGGATACGATGTAGGGCCAGGTGAGGTATATGCCTCTATTGAGGCTCCAAAAGGAGAGTTTGGTGTTTATCTTATAGCTGATGGTACAAATAAACCCTATAGATGTAAAATTAGAGCACCTGGCTTTGCCCATCTTCAGGCTCTGGATTATTTAACAAGGGGTCATCTTCTTCCTGATTTGTCAGCAGTATTAGGTTCATTAGATCTTGTCTTTGGTGAGGTGGATAGATGACTGTTAGAAGATTAGCAGATAACCAAGATATTGATTTTAACTTTGATGATAAAGATTTAATTTTTCTTAATTCTTTATTAGAAAATTACCCAAATGATAAGAAACAGTCTGCAGTTGTACCAAGTCTATTTTATGCTCAAAAAAAAGCAGGTGGTTGGCTGCCTGAAAAAGCTATTATTGCTGTGTCTGACTTTTTAGATATGCCAAAAATTAGAGTTCTTGAAATTGCGACTTTTTATTCAATGTTTAACTTACAACCTAGCGGAGATTACTTTGTCCAAGTTTGTGGAACAACACCTTGCTGGCTTCGGGGAGCTGATAAAGTCAAGAAAGCTTGTAAAGACTATATTGGTCAAGAGCGAGAGGTCTCTAAAGATGGATTATGCTGGATAGAGGTCGAATGTTTGGGTGCATGTGTTAATGCTCCAATGATACAAATTAATGATGATTACTACGAAGATTTGGATTATGAAAGCACAGTTAAAATCCTTAAAGATATAAAAAATAAAAAAAATATCGTTAAAGGATCGCAAATAGGTCGTAAATCTTCAGAACCCCTAGAAAGAAATTGAATGTTAGATAGTAAAGATAAAATTTTTAATAATTTATATGGTTTTGAATCTTGGAATTTAGCTGATGCCAAGCTAAGAGGTGATTGGGACAATACAAAGGATATCTTACTTAAAGGTAGAGAGAAAATTACTGATGAAGTTATTGCTTCTGGTTTAAGAGGTAGGGGTGGAGCTGGATTTTCTACGGGAGTAAAATGGACTTTTATGCCAAAAGAACCAACTGGAAAGACACATTATTTAGTTGTTAATGCTGATGAGTCTGAGCCAGGAACCTGTAAAGATCGGGAAATATTAAGAAATGAACCACATAAATTACTTGAAGGATGTGTAATTGCTTGTGCAGCTATGGGCGCTCAAGTTTGTTATATATATATTAGAGGTGAATTTATAAACGAGAGATATGTTCTCGAGTCAGCTCTAAAAGAAGCTTATGCAGATGGCTTAGTAGGTAAGAATGCTTGTGGAAGTGGTTTAGATATTGAAATTTTTATTCATCATGGTGCAGGTGCCTATATTTGCGGCGAAGAAACTGCATTGTTAGAGAGTTTAGAAGGTAAAAAAGGTATGCCTAGACTAAAACCTCCTTTCCCAGCTGCTGCAGGTTTGTATGGATGCCCAACTACTGTAAATAATGTCGAGAGTATAGCTGTTGTTCCTACAATACTTCGAAGAGGAGCTAACTGGTTTTCTGGAATTGGAAGAGAAAATAATACTGGCACTAAAATATTTTGTATATCTGGACATGTTAATACACCATGTAATGTTGAAGAAGAGATGGGAATCCCATTAAAAGATTTAATTGAAAAGCATGCAGGAGGAGTAATTGGAGGATGGGATAATCTTTTAGCTGTAATTCCGGGCGGTTCATCTGTACCAATGATACCAAAAGAAATTTGTGATGATGTTCTTATGGATTTTGATTCTCTTCAAGCGGTTCAGTCTGGATTGGGAACAGCTGCTGTAATAGTTATGGATAAATCAACAGACTTAATAAAAGCAATATCAAGAATTTCTTATTTTTATAAGCATGAGAGTTGCGGTCAATGTACTCCATGCAGAGAAGGTACTGGTTGGTTATGGGAGATGATGGAAAAAATGGCCAAGGGTGATGCAAAAAAAGAGGACATAGATACACTTTTAAGTCTCACAAAAAGAATTGAAGGTCATACAATTTGTGCTCTAGGAGATGCTGCTGCGTGGCCAATTCAAGGGTTAATTAGGCACTTTAGACATCACATTGAAGATCGGATTGATCAATATCAAAAAGAGAGTAATCAGAATTATGGTTAAAGTTATTATTGATGATAAAGATTATGAAGTTGAAGAGGGTTTAGCTATCATACAAGCATGTGAAATTGCTGGAGTCGAAGTTCCAAGATTTTGTTATCATGAAAAACTATCTATTGCTGGTAATTGTAGAATGTGCCTTGTTGATGTTGAGGATTCAAGGGGGTTAAGCCCTAAACCAGTAGCATCTTGTGCGATGCAAGTTTCAGAAGGTTTAAAAATTTATACTAAATCTGAAAGAGTAAAAAATGCTCAGGAAGGTGCTTTAGAGTTTTTATTAATGAATCATCCACTTGATTGTCCGATTTGTGATCAAGGTGGTGAATGTGATTTACAAGATCAATCAATGGCTTTTGGATACGGTTCTAGTAGGTTTGATGGAGATAAAAGAGCTGTAGAGTCAAAAGATATGGGTCCATTTATTAAAACAGAAATGACTAGATGTATTCATTGTACAAGGTGCGTAAGATTTTCTTCAGAAATATCTGGAAATGATGAAATAGGATCAATTGGTAGAGGTCACGATATGGAGATAACAACTTACCTTAATCAAGCAGTAGAATCAGAACTTTCTGGAAATGTTATTGATTTATGTCCTGTAGGCGCTTTGACTTCTAAACCTTATGCTTTTTCAGCTAGGCCATGGGAACTAAATAAAACTGAAACCATTGATGTAATGGATGCTATGGGTTCAAACATTAGAATTGACTCTAAAGGCTTAAGAGTCATGCGTGTTCTTCCAAGGTTAAATGAAGATATCAATGAAGAGTGGATAACAGATAAGACAAGGTTTTTTTGGGATGGTTTAACCGTTCAAAGGATTGACAAACCTTATAAAAGAGTTGATGGATCTTTAAAAGCTACATCTTGGAAAGATGCTCTTGAATTGGCGAAGGATAAAATTTCTAAAAGTCAACCAAACAAAATATCTGCACTTACAGGAGATCTTGTAGATATTGAGACAGTTTATGCTTTAAAGAAATTAATGAACAATATTGGCAGTGATAACTTTGATTGTAGGCAAGAAAACTCAAGAATTTCAGGACCACCTGAGAGATGGCTTTTTAACTCAACTTTTAATGGCATAGAAAATTCTGATGGGTGTCTAATTATAGGTTCAGATCTTAGAAAAGAGGCTCCTCTTTTAAATTCAAGACTTTTACGAAAATCTAGAGATGATGATTATAAGATTGGAGTAATTGGATTTGATAATGACTTAACATTTGACTTTAATTTCCTCGGAGAAAATCCATCGATAGTTGAAGATATTTTAAATGAGGATAATGATTTTTGTGAATATTTAAATTCAATGAAAAAGCCGATAATGATTATTGGACAAGGCGCATTAATAGGTAATGATGCCAATAATTTTCTTAATATTTGTATTGAGCTTGCCCATAAATTTAATTTTATAACTAGTGACTGGAATGGTTTTAATGTACTTCATTCAGCCGCTTCAAGACCTGGAGCAATGAGCATTGGTTTTTTCCCATCAGAGAATGGGATGATTACAGAAGAAATAGTATCTAATTACAATAATAACGATTTAAATGTTCTCTATCTTCTCGGTGTAGATGAATTAAATCTAGAGAAAAATGATAATTGTTTTGTAATATATCAAGGCCATCATGGTGATAAAGGTGCTCAGATTGCAGATCTTGTATTCCCAGCTGCTGCTTTTTGCGAACAAAATGGATTATACATGAATACGGAAGGAAGGGTCCAAGAGTCAATTCGCTCTACATTTCCTTTAGGAGAAGCAAAAGAAAATTGGGAAATAATTTACTTATTAGCGAATGAATTGAGTTATGATATTGGTTTTAAAAATTTTAGTGAATTAAGAAATCAATTATTTACTAACTTTCCAGTTGTTAATCCTTATATGGAATTTGAGCCTTTGCCATCTCCAATTAAAGGTGAGTATAAGAAACTTAATGGACATAAATTTGAAAGAATAATTGATAGTTACTGGAAAACAAATTCAATTGCTAGAGCATCTATAAATCTTTCTAAAAGAAATGCATACACAAAAAAGGACAATAATAGGTAAATCATATGGACTATATCCTTTCAATTTTATTTATATTTCTTCAATCTTTTTTAGTTATTTTTGCTGTATTAATGATGGCTTATCTTGGTATTTATGGTGAAAGAAAGTTGTGGGCCGCTGTCCAATTACGTAGAGGTCCAAATATTGTAGGCCCATTTGGCTTGCTCCAACCTGTTGCTGATTTTCTTAAATTACTTTTAAAAGAACCGATAATTCCTGAAAAAGCAAATAAAGCAATATTTGTTATGGCTCCTCTTGTAACATGCTTTGTTGCTTTGTCAGCTTGGGCAGTTGTTCCATTTGCAGAAAATTGGGTAGTTGCCGATATAAATGTTGGTATTTTGTATATTTTTGCAATTTCCTCTTTAGGGGTTTATGGGATTATTCTTGGTGGATGGGCTTCAAATTCTAAATATCCTTTTATGGGGGCTATGAGATCTGCTGCGCAAATGGTTTCTTATGAAGTATCTATCGGGTTTGTTATTATCACAGTTCTTTTATGCGTAGGTTCGCTAAATCTTACTGATATAGTTCTTGCTCAAAAGAAGGTGTGGTTTTTTATACCTCTTTTCCCAATGTTTATAATTTTCTTTGTATCTGCTTTAGCTGAAACGAACCGCCCTCCATTTGATTTACCTGAAGCCGAAGCTGAGTTAGTTGCAGGATATCAAGTAGAATATTCTTCGTCTTTTTTTCTCTTATATTTTCTTGGAGAGTTAGCAGCAACTTTTTTGATGTGCGCAATGATTACAATCTTATTTTTAGGTGGATGGCTTCCTCCTTTTGATATCTATCCCCTTAATGTAATTCCTGGAATAGTTTGGTTTATGTTAAAAGTAGCCTTTATTTTCTTTATGTTTGGGATGGTAAAAGCTCTTGTTCCAAGATATAGATATGATCAATTAATGAGATTAGGTTGGAAAGTTTTTCTTCCAATTTCACTTTTTTGGGTTGTTTTGACTGCTTCGTTTCTTTTTGTGTTTGATCTAGCCCCTTAGGAATAATAGCGATGAAAATAATATATATATTCAAAAATCTTATACAGCTCGATTTTATAAAAGCTTTTTTTACTGCCATGAAGTATTTCATTTTTAGAAAAAGAGTAACTATTAATTATCCTTCAGAAAAAGGAAAACTATCTCCTCGATTTAGAGGACAACATGCTTTGAGACGCTACCCAAATGGTGAGGAAAGATGTATAGCTTGTAAGCTTTGTGAAGCCATCTGCCCAGCCCAAGCAATAACTATTGATGCATCTCCAAGAAACGAAGACGGAATTAGAAAAGCCATAAGATATGATATTGATATGGTAAAATGTATATATTGTGGTTTATGTCAGGAAGCTTGTCCAGTAGATGCGATAGTCGAGGGACCTAACTTTGAGTTTGCTACAGAGACACGTGAAGAGCTTTTATATACTAAAGAAAAGCTGCTGGATAATGGAGATAGATGGGAAGTGTCTCTAGTTAGAAACATTGAGAGGGATGCGCCTTTCAGGTAATTAAATACAAATGTTTGCATCAATTTTATTTTTTCTTTTTTCTTTTTTAATTCTTGGTTCAGCATTACTTGTTATCACATCAAAAAATCCCGTTAATTCAGTAATATTTTTAATTTTTTCATTTTTTAATGCTGCGGGTATATTTCTAATTGCAGGTGCAGAATTTTTGGCGCTGATTATGCTTATTGTTTATGTAGGTGCAGTAGCAGTTTTATTTTTATTTGTAGTTATGATGCTGGACTTAAATTTTGAAGAATTAAACAAAAAAACTAAATTTATAAGAACAGGTATTGTTACGGCTAGTATTCTCATAATTGAAATGCTTGTGTTGTTTTTTTATTACCCAGAGGAACAATCATTTATAATTAATCAAGATAATAATACGAACGGTTTAACAAACACAGAAATAATTGGATCAAAGATTTATACAGAACATTTTTATCATTTTCAAATTGCTGGACTTATACTGTTAGTAGCTATGATTGGAGCGATTGTTTTAACATTAAGACATAGAGACAATGTTCGAAGACAAGATATTCCTTTACAAGTTAGTAGAGACCAAGAAAAAAATATCGAACTTAAAGATATTACATTTGAGGAGTCAGAATGATTTTTGAAATAGGTATATATCATTACACTATTCTAAGTGCTTTCTTATTCTTCACAGGTGTTTTTGGTATTTTCTTAAACAGAACAAACTTAATTATAATACTTATGTCACTGGAGTTAATTCTTTTGAGTGTGAGTATAAATTTTATCTCTTTTTCTGTATTTTTGGGTGATATTACCGGACAAATTTTTTCTCTATTTATTCTCACTGTTGCCGCAGGTGAAGCAGCGATTGGCTTAGCTATTTTAGTTGTCTATTTCAGAAATTCTGGAAATATCAATGTTAACGAAATTAATAAAATGAGAGGTTAATGGAATTATTCTTAATAGTATTTTTGCCGTTGATTGGCTCTATAATTTCAGGTTTTTTTGGTAAAATTCTTGGGTTAAAATTAAGTCATTTTATCTCTTGTGTTTTTATTTTAACTTCTTCTTTTCTTTCAGCTTATTTATTTTATTTAACATTAAACGGTCATCAAGCTGAAAATCTGTACTTACTAGATTGGATTAATTCTGGATCTATTGAAGCATCCTGGACATTAAGATTTGATGCTTTGACTTCAGTTATGCTTGTTGTCGTTACATCTGTTTCAGCTTTAGTTCATATTTACTCTATAGGATATATGAGTCATGACCCTTATCAGTTTAGATTTTTTTCATATTTATCCTTTTTTACTTTCGCCATGCTTATGCTTGTTACTTCAGATAATCTATTGCAATTATTTTTTGGATGGGAGGGAGTAGGTCTAGCATCTTATTTATTAATTGGTTTTTGGTATGAAAAACCTTCTGCAAATGCCGCAGCAATGAAAGCTTTTATTGTTAATAGAGTTGGTGATTTTGGTTTTCTTTTAGGAATTGCTGTACTTTATATTGCTACAGGATCTATCAATTTCGATACAATTTTTCTAAAAATTAATGATATTAACCAATTCACTCTAAATATTGCTTGTCTTTTACTTTTTATGGGAGCGATGGGTAAATCAGCACAACTCTTTTTACACACTTGGTTACCTGATGCTATGGAGGGACCAACTCCAGTCTCAGCATTAATTCATGCGGCAACGATGGTTACTGCTGGAATTTTTCTTGTTGCAAGGTGTTCTCCTATTTTTGAAAATTCAGATCTTGCATTATCATTTATTATAATTATTGGCGCATCAACTGCATTTTTTGCTGCAACAGTCGGCCTTGTTCAAAATGATATTAAAAGAATTATTGCCTATTCAACTTGCTCTCAACTAGGTTATATGTTTGTTGCTTTAGGTGTGGGCGCATACCAAGTGGCTATATTTCATCTTTTTACTCATGCTTTTTTCAAAGCTCTTCTTTTTCTTGGATCTGGCTCAGTCATTCATGCTATGTCTGATGAACAAAATATCCAGAAAATGGGAGGTTTATATAAGATTATTCCATTTACATGGATAATGATGTTAGTTGGAACTTTGGCTTTAACTGGAGCTCCTTTATTATCAGGTTATTATTCAAAAGATGCTATTATTGAGTCAGCATACGCGAGTCATGCTTTTGGACATGAGTATGCGTTTTATTTGCTTGTATTTTCTGCGCTATTAACAAGTTTTTATTCGTGGAGACTTATTTTTTTAACTTTTCACGGTAAAACAAGATCATCGCAAGATGTTTTGGCAAAAGCACATGAAAGTCCATTATCGATGACTTTACCCCTTCTTTTATTAAGCTTTGGTGCAATATTTTCTGGTTTTTTGTTTTCTGACTTTTTTCTATCACATGAAATAAAAAACCTTTGGGGTAACTCTATTTATGTGCGTCCTGATAATCATATTCTTGAAGAAATTCACCATTCTCCTTTTTGGGTAAAAAAAATACCATTAGTAATGATGATTATTGGTTTTAGTATAGCTGTTTTATTCTATTTGATATTTAAAAATCTGCCTTCATTTCTATCAAGTAAAATGTCATTTATTTATAATTTTTTATACAATAAGTGGTATTTTGATGAATTTTACGATCTTATATTTGTAAATCCCTTAAAAAGAATCGGTAAATTTTTATGGTTAATTTTTGATAAAAAAATTATTGATGGTTTTGGTCCTGACGGTATTTCTTCGCTAGTTATTAATGTGTCAAGAAATGTAAGTAAAATCCAAACTGGTTTTGTTTATCATTATGCATTCGCCATGCTTATTGGCTTGGGTCTTTTGTTGATAAGATTTGTGGTTTATTAATATTATGACAAATTTACCATTATTAAGCATACTTACTTTTTTACCTTTGATTGGGCTACCATTTATTATCATTGGAAAATTAATTAACTCAGAAAATTATGAAATAATATCTAAATATATTGCTCTTTTTGTATCATTAATTGCTTTTATAATTTCACTCATCATTTTGTATAATTTCGACATAAGTACCTCAAATTTTCAATTTAATGAGCATATTCCAATTATGAATGGTCTTATGACATACAGAATGGGTATTGATGGTATATCAATATTATTTATATTGCTCTCTACATTTCTTACACCTATATGCATAATCGCTAGTTGGAATATTATAAATGACCGTGTTGACTATTATATGTGTTCATTTTTAATACTTGAAACACTTATGATAGGTACTTTTTGTGCGTTAGATATAGTGCTCTTTTATTTATTTTTTGAAAGCGTTCTTATTCCAATGTTTGTTATTATTGGTGTATGGGGCGGTGAAAGAAGAGTTTATTCCGCCTTTAAATTTTTCCTTTATACGCTTTTAGGGTCTGTTTTGATGCTAGTTGCTATAATTTATATAGTTTTAATATCAGGAACTACTGAATTGCCTGTAATTTATGAAGTTTTCAATATTGATCATGGTGTTATACAAAATCTATTATGGCTAGCTTTCTTTGCTTCTTTTGCAGTTAAAATGCCTATGTGGCCATTTCATACATGGTTACCAGATGCCCATGTTGAAGCTCCAACTGCTGGATCAGTTATACTTGCAGCAATTTTGCTAAAGATGGGTGGATATGGTTTTTTAAGATTTTCATTGCCATTGCTACCTGACGCTAGTTTTTATTTTTCTGATTTCATTTTTGTACTAAGTGTCATTGCAATTATATACACTTCAATTGTGGCCTATGTTCAGGAAGATATAAAAAAACTCATTGCTTATTCATCTGTTGCTCATATGGGTTTTGTTACTATGGGGATTTTTACATTTAACATTAATGGTGTCCAAGGGGGGATATTCCAGATGTTTTCACACGGACTTATTTCTGGAGCGTTATTTTTATCCGTTGGCGTGATTTATAACAGAATGCATACTAGACAAATCGTAGATTATGGCGGTGTTGTTTCAGTAATGCCTAAATTTGCTTTATTTTTAATGGTTTTCACTCTTGCCAATATTGGATTGCCGGGGACAAGTGGGTTTGTCGGTGAATTCTTAACCATAATGGCGATTTTTTCATTTAATAAGATTTTTGCTTTCTTTGCGGCGAGTGGTGTAATTCTATCTGCGGTATACGGATTATGGTTATATCGAAAAGTAATTTTTGAAAAGATAACAAATGAATCTGTAAAATCATTAAAAGATTTGACTTTGGGTGAAAAAGCAACTCTCATCCCTCTTTTAATTTTAATTATTCTTTTTGGTATTTATCCCGCACCGGTTCTTGATCTTATATCTGCTTCATCAATTGCTTTAGTTGAGTCTGTTAATTTATCCGGAGGAAATTAGTGATGGTTGATTTATATAAGAGTTTAACAATAATCGCTCCAGAGTTAATTTTAGCTTTGGTAGCTATGACTCTATTAATGATAGGTTCGTTCTATCAGAAAAAGTCAATAAATTTGATCATTACTCTATCCTTCATTACTTTGATAATTTTATCTATTAATGAATTGATGCCTAATGAAAATCAGACTTTTGCATTTAATGCTTTTTTTATAGAAGATAAACTTTCAAGTTTTGCAAAATTTGTTATTTTTTTTACGTCTTCTCTATCAATTATAATGTCAGCAAATTGGTTAAGGAATTATGACAAATCGGCTTTTGAGTTTCCAGTATTAATCCTATTTTCAACGCTCGGAATGGCATTAATGGTATCTGCGAATGATTTGGTATCTTTATATCTTGCTATTGAATTACAAAGTCTTCCATTATATGTCCTTGCAACCTTTAATAGAAACGACTCTTTCTCATCAGAAAGTGGCGTTAAGTATTTTATATTAGGAGCATTATCATCTGGACTACTTTTATATGGATCTTCCTTAATTTATGGGTTTACCGGCTCAATTTTCTTAAATGAGATTTCTCAATTAATTGTACCATCTAATCAATTGGGAATTACATTCGGTTTAGCTTTTTTACTTGCGGGTATAATTTTTAAAATTTCTGCTGTTCCTTTTCATATGTGGGCGCCTGATGTTTATCAAGGCGCTGCAACACCTGTTACATCATTTTTTGCATCGGTTCCTAAAATGGCGGCTATGATAATACTAATAAGAATTCTTTATGTCCCATTTGATAATTTTATAACAAGTTGGTCCCAAATTATTATCTTTGTATCTTTTTCATCCATTTTGCTTGGTTCAGTTGTTGCTATCTGGCAAAGCAATATTAAAAGACTGATTGCCTACAGTTCAATTGCTCATATGGGGTTCGCAACACTAGCTTTATCAACAGGAAATAAAAGTGATATAGAAAGTATTTTGATTTATATGATTATTTATATAGTTGCGAATATTGGATTCTTTTCTTGTTTGATAAATATCCAAAATAGAACAGAAAAGAATATTGATAATATTTCAGATTTAGCCGGTTTATCAGTAAATAATCCTAGTTTAGCAATTTCAATAGCTCTTTATATGTTTTCCTTTGCTGGCATTCCACCCTTGGCAGGTTTTTTTGCAAAATATTATGTTTTTATGTCTCTAGTAAATGAGGGGTTAATTTTGTTAGCAACTTTTGCTCTTATTGCTAGTGTTATAGGGGCTTTTTATTATATTCGTTTTGTAAAAGTAATGTTTTTTGATGATGTTGCTGATGCTAAAAAAATTACATTTTCAAGGTCATTGGGGTTGATCAATACTTTATGTTTTATATTTATTTTTGCGTTTATTTTTGTCCAATCAATTACTCCTTTAGCGAGTATAATAAATGATGCATCACAAGCTTTAAATTAAGCAGACATGAATAAAGCGAATATAGATATTATAATTTTAGATCAGATTGATAGCACAAATAATGAGGCTCAAAGAGCATTAAGTTATAAAAGTAATTTCCCATTCTGGATTATAGCCAATGAACAAACTTCAGGACGAGGAAGAAAAAATAGATACTGGGTTTCTCAAAAGGGTAATTTTATGGGTACATTTGTTTTAGAGCATAAAATTGAAAAGCAATATATACCTCATTTATCTTTTGTTACATCTTTAGCCCTTAGAGAAACTATTGAAGGGTTCAACAAAGGTGATAAAGAAATTTTTTTAAAATGGCCAAATGATATTATAATCAAAGACTCTAAGTGCGCCGGAATTCTAATTGAAAGTTTAAAGTCAAATAGTGATAAAGAATATCTGGCAATTGGAATTGGAGTTAATCTCGTAAACCATCCTTCTAAAAGTTCATTCAAAGCAACCAGTTTGAAAAAAGAATTTAACATTAATATTGGTAGAGACGAATTCCTAAATAAGCTGAATAATAATCTATTAGCTAAAATTAATATTTGGAAAATGGGAGAGAATTTCTCACAAATTCTAAATGATTGGAAAAGGTTTGCTTATAAAATAAATGAAAACATTTCAATGTTATTACCGACTGGAGAAAAAGTAGATGGAAAATTTTCTGATCTGAATGATGAGGGAGGACTAATTTTGTCATATAATGGAGAAAATAGTGTTTTTTATGCTGCAGAAATTATTGAGGAATTAAAGCTTGTCTAAGAATTATTTTTTACCATTGGGAGGTACAGGCGAGATTGGAATGAATCTTAATCTATATGGTTATTCTCAAGAAAATAATGAAGAGTGGATTATGATTGATTGTGGAGTTACTTTTTCTCAATCAGGAACTCCAGGTATTGATCTTCAAATGGCGGACCCAAGCTTTATTGCAAAAAAAAAGAAAAATTTATTAGGAATAATACTTACCCATGCACATGAAGACCATATAGGCGCTATGCCATTTATATGGCCTCACTTAAGATGTCCAATTTATACAACAAAATTTACTGCTTCATTATTAGAAGAAAAATTTAATGAATATAAAATTGATTATGATGAAAAACTAAAAATAATTGATGATCAGGAAGAAATTGAAATTGGTTCTTTTAATATTAAAGCGATTGGACTTTCTCATTCAATTCCAGAAATGAACGCAATTGTTATAGAAACTCCAAGTTTAAAAATCTTTCATTCAGGTGATTGGAAAATAGACGATGATCCGATAGTTGGAGGTAAATTCGATAAAAATAAAGCTAATGAATTAAGCAATCTTGATATTGATCTGCTTGTTTGTGACTCAACAAATTCAATAGTTCCAGGTAAGTCAGGCTCTGAGTCAGATGTTAGAGACTCGCTAATAGATATAGTTTCAGGTATTGAAGGAAGAATATTTATAAGTACTTTTGCCTCGAATGTTGCAAGGTTAACATCAGTGGCTGAAGCTGCAGCTATTAATGATAGACAAGTAGTCTTATCTGGAATGGGTATGCACAAAATTGCAAGAGCTGCAAAAAAATCAGGATATTTCAAAGGAATACCTGATTTTGTTGATGAGGAAGATGCTGGTTATTTACCAGCCGACAAGACACTAATTTTATGCACAGGAAGTCAAGGGGAATATAGAGCGGCGTTATCGAAAATAGCAAGAGATGAGCACAGAAATTTATATGCTGAAGAGGGTGATACGGTAATTTTTTCTTCTAAAATGATACCGGGTAATGAGTACGGTATTCTCAGATTGCAGAATGCATTCGCAAAAAGAGGTATAAATGTAATTACAGAAAAAGATAACTTTGTTCATGTATCAGGACACCCCTGTGAGGATGAATTAATAGAAATGTTTGATTTATTAAAGCCTAAATACTTGATACCTGTTCACGGTGAACATAGACATCTGAGAGAGAATTCCAATATTGCAAATCAATGCGGAATTCAAACAAAAGTTATAGAGAATGGTGATCTTATAACTATAAGTAAAGACGGATTCGAAGATGTTAAAAAAGTTGAAAGTGGAAGAATTTATAAAGATGGTAATATTTTGGTTCATGATTTTGAGTCAAATTCTTCACAAAGAAATAGATTGTCATTTTCGGGAGTATTAACAGTTAGTATTCAGGTTAATAATAATAAAATTCAAAAAAGACCTATAATAAATACTATAGGAATACCAGAATTTGATGATGAAGGTATTCGTTTGATGGATTTAATTCAAGAGAGACTATCTCAGGTTATTAAATCAATTAAGGTAAATGAAAATTTGGAAAATAAGATCAAAAATGCACTAACCAAAGAAATTAATTACATATGGGGAAAAAAACCTTTCGTTGAAGTAATTATTCATTACAATTAGATTTTGATTTTAATAAATGAAGTATTTATAGCAAGAGGCAGAAATGTATTGGTCAAAATCTTTTATTCCTACTAGCAAGGAGAACCCATCTGGAGCAAAAATACCTTCACATCAGCTATTAATTAGAGCGGGTATGATCAAACAAGAAAGCGCAGGAATTTATTCTTGGCTACCTATGGGTTTTAAAGTTTTAAAGAAAATTGAAGAAATAGTTAGAGAGGAACAAAAAGCTGCGGGAGCTATTGAAGTTTTAATGCCAACTCTTCAATCATCAGAATTATGGATAGAATCTGGTAGGTATGACGGCTATGGAGAGGAAATGCTCCGGATATCGGATAGACATGATGCAAATTTGATATATGGACCAACTAATGAGGAGCAAATAACTGAAATTTTTAGAACATATGTTAAATCTTACAAAAATCTTCCTTTAAATCTTTTTCATATCCAATGGAAGTTTAGAGATGAAATTAGACCTCGTTTTGGATTATTGAGAGGTAGAGAATTCTTAATGAAAGATGCTTACTCTTTTGATTTAGACAAAGAGTCTGCAAAAACTGCATACTATAAAATGTTTCTTTCATATATGAGAACATTTAAAAGATTAGGTTTAAATGCAATTCCTGTAGTTGCTGATAGTGGTCCAATTGGAGGCGAATTAAGCCATGAGTTTTCAATTATTACGAATACTGGTGAGACTGAAGTTTATTACGATGGAAGATTACTGGATATCGAAGATGATAATATTGATTATACGAACGAAGACTCACTAGAAAATGCATATAATAATTTCACTAATTTTTACTCCTCAACTGAAGACAAACATGTTGAGGATTTATATAAAAAAATACCATTAGATTTTCAGAAAAAGGGTAAAGCAATTGAAATTGGTCATATTTTTTCTTTTGGGTATAAATATTCCGAACCTATGAATGCTTTTGTTACTAACGATGTTGGTGAGAATGTTCCTGTTTATATGGGATCATATGGAATTGGCGTATCGAGATTAGTAGCGGCAATAATTGAAGCCTATCACGATGATAAGGGAATATTATGGCCGACTTCAATTGCTCCATTTCAAATTGGTTTAATTAATTTGGGGCAAAATAATGATGAGTGCATAAGGGCATCTAAAGAGATTTACAAAGAACTTAAAAAAAATAATTTTGATGTGATTTATGACGATAGAAATGAAAGTGCAGGAAAAAAATACGCTGATATGGATTTGATTGGAATTCCATTCCAAATAATTTTAGGTCCAAGAGACTTAGAAAATAACAAATGTGAGTTAAAAAATAGATTTAATGACCAAAGAGTAAGTATCGATATTAGTGAGCTTGTTAAAGAATTAAATAAATTAATCTAATGGAGTAGATTATAAAAAATCTGTTATTAGAATTATGGATTTCGAAAAGATACCTTCGACCAAAAGGAAAAGAAGGTTTTTTTTCTGTTATAACTCTTATTTCATTCCTTGGTATTGCCTCAAGTGTTGCTGTATTGGTCGTTGTAATGTCAGTAATGAATGGTTTTAGAACTGAGCTCATTGATAAGATTGTTAATATCAATGGCCACATATTGGTTTACCCTATCCAACAGCAAGGAATAAAAGATATTGAAAAAATAGAAAACAAAATCAATAACTTTAAATTTGTTCAGAAATCTATACCAATGATTGAAGCGCAAATTCTTGCTCTTGGCGATAGTCAGTCTTCTGGAGGTCTATTAAGAGGAATACCATTTGAGAAATTATCAAAAATTAATATTGTTTCGTCTAATATAATTGCTGGTGATTTAAAGAAGAACAGTAGAGGTGTAGTCATAGGATCTAGATTAGCTTCTAACTTATCTCTAAATGTTGGAGATAATATCTCAATTATGTCTCCAAGAGGAATTTCATCTCCCTTTGGAACAATACCAAGATCATATTCTTATGATATTGATGCGATATTCGATATAGGAATGACTGATTATGACTCGACGGTTATTTTTATGAGTCTACCAATTGCTCAAGAATTTCTTAATCTAGGTAATGTAGCGGGTGTAATTCAAATCTTTGTTGATAATCCGGAAAAATCTCTAATTTATAAGGATAAAATAGATAATGAATTAGAAGGTTTTGAAGTTTTTTCAAGAGATTGGAGTCAAACCAATGCTAATTTACAGGAGATGTTGATTGTTGAACGAAATGTGATGTTTTTGATATTTTCTCTTCTACTCGTGATTACTGGTATCAATATTGTTTCAGGATTAATAATCTTAGTAAAAGATAGATCTCGAGAAATATCTATATTAAGGGCAATGGGTATGAAAAAAATTAGTATAGCTCGATTGTTCATAATTTCAGGAGCTAAAATAGGTTTTTTTGCAACATTTTCTGGCCTTATTATTGGAGTTTTGGTTAGTGTTTATGTTGAAAACATAAGACAATTTTTAATGTCGATTTTTGATATAACTTTATTTAACCCTGAAATTTATTTTCTGATCTCTATGCCTTCTGAAATACATATTCCTGAGGTCATAACAATTACTATTTTATCACTATTTCTCTCTGTGATTGCAACAATATACCCAGCAATAAGATCTGTAGCTAGAGACCCAGCAGAGGCACTAAGAAATGAGTAATATTCTCTCATTAAATAAAGTCTCAAGAAGTTATTCTGTCAGAGAAAAAGTAATTAATGTTTTTTCAGATTTAGATATCTTTATTGAAAAAGGAGAAAAAGTGGCAATTATAGGTCCATCTGGATCTGGAAAGACTTCTATTTTGAATATTGCTGGCCTTATAGAAAGACCAAATTCAGGATCAGTATCAATTAATGATTATGAAGTAAATTGGACATTGGATAAAGAAATTTCAGATTTAAGAAAGAAGAACATAGGATATGTTTTTCAATTTAATAACCTCTTGTCTGATTTTACTATTCTTGAAAATATTGCGTTCCCATTAATTATTAACGGTATTAGTAAAAATGAAGCACTTGAGAAGGCGAATGATTTTATTAATCATGTGAATTTATCTCATCGAGGTAATAATTACCCTAATCAAGTATCTGGAGGTGAGCAGCAAAGGGCTGCGATAGCAAGAGCATTAATAGGAAAACCATCCCTAATAATTGCTGATGAACCAACTGGAAATCTTGATAGTAAGACTTCTTTAAGTGTTATTAGTTTATTTAATGAGTTAGTCGAAGAGTATAATTGTAGTTTATTTTTAGCTACTCACAATATTGATATTGCAAACTTACAAGATAGATTAATTAATATTGAGGACTTAATTAAATAATCAAATGGGTAGTATAAATTACATTCCTTTAAGGACAACATCTCAGTATTCTTTACTAGAAGGTGCTATGCAGATAGAAAGCATAGTTAATAAAGCTATAAATCACAAAATACCGGCCATCGGATTAACTGATAGAAATAATTTATTTGGTGCCCTTGAGTTTTCTGAAAAGTTAATTGAAAAAGGAATTCAACCGATAATTGGTTGTAATTTATCATTTTATAATCAGAAAATGGATGGTTCAATCGTTTGCTTGGCTAAAAATGAAGAGGGTTATAAAAATTTAATAAGATTATCATCTGAACTTTTTCTATCAAATGATGATGAAAAATTGAAGCTTAGTAAGTTATCAGATTTCAACGAGGGTCTAATTTTGCTTTCAGGTGGATACGGAGGTTTAATTAATAACTATTTAAAATTTGGCCTTAAAAAAGATGCTTTAGAGTTAACTCATAAATTAAAAAAAATTTTTCAAGATAGGCTTTATATAGAAATTCAAAGAATGGGAAAAGATGATTTTGAAATTGACTTACTTGATATATCAAATGACTTAAATTTGCCTATAGTTGCATCAAATACGATATTTTTTGAGTCTAAGGACCGATTTACCTCTCATGATGCATTAATAGCGATAAAAGAATCGACAACAGTTAATAATTCTAATCGTGAAACATTAACCAACGAGTTTTATTTTAAGTCACCCGAAGAAATGATCAATTTATTTGAAGATATGCCAGACGCAATTAATAATTCACTTGAAATTGCTCATAGAACTGCTTTTAAGGTAAGTAAATCGGATCCTCGACTCCCAAGATTTAGTGGTCTAGATTCTCAAGGAGAAACAGATGAATTAGTTCATCAGGCCAAAGAAGGGCTAAAAGTTAAAATACAAGAAAACAATATTAGTAATGAAGAGATATATTGGGATCGTCTAAAAACCGAGTTAGATATAATTATATCTATGAATTTTCCTGGATACTTCTTAATTGTTGCAGATTTTATTAAGTGGTCGAAAAGTAAAAATATCCCCGTTGGTCCTGGAAGAGGTTCAGGAGCAGGCTCTCTTGTTGCTTGGGCTTTAACAATCACAGACCTTGATCCTATTAAATTTAATCTAATTTTTGAAAGATTTTTAAATCCTGAAAGAATTTCATTACCAGATTTTGATATTGATTTTTGTCAGGATAGAAGAGAGGAGGTTATTGAGTATGTTCAAGATAAATATGGAAAAGATAGTGTAGCGCAAATTATAACCTTTGGAAGTTTACAATCTCGAGCAGTATTAAGAGATGTAGGAAGAGTTTTGGGGCTTCCTTATGGTCAAGTTGATAGGATTTGTAAATTGGTTCCAAATAACCCTGCTAATCCAACTACATTAAGTGAAGCTATAGATGGCGATATAAGAATCAGAGAAGAGAGAGATAACGATGATGATATTGCTTCAATGCTTAAAATAGGGCTTGAATTAGAGGGTTTATATAGAAACGCATCAACACATGCTGCAGGATTGGTAATCGGAGATGAGCCTCTGCAAAATATAGTTCCTCTTTACCGAGACCCAAGATCTGAAATGCCAGTTACGCAATTTAATATGAAATGGGTTGAGGCAGCAGGTTTAGTTAAATTTGATTTTTTAGGATTAAAAACTCTTACAGTTATCGATAAAGCAATAAATTTAATCAAACAAAAGAAAGATATTGATATTGATATATCTAAAATCCCTCTTGATGATAAGGCTACTTATGAGCTGCTAGGTACTGGAAATACTATAGGTATTTTCCAGCTTGAGAGTAGTGGTATGCAAGATGTTTTGAGGAACATGCAGCCAGATTGTTTTGAAGATATAATCGCTTTAGTAGCATTGTATAGGCCTGGACCTATGGACAATATTCCAAAATATATAGCTTGTAAGAAAGGGGATGATAAACCCGATTATATGGATGATAGTCTTGAAAAAATCTTAAAAGAAACATATGGGGTTATTATTTATCAAGAGCAAGTAATGCAAACAGCTCAAATTCTCTCTAATTACTCTCTTGGTGAAGCAGATATTTTAAGAAGAGCAATGGGTAAGAAAATTAAAAGTGAAATGGACGCGCAAAAAGAGAGATTTATATCTGGAGCTATTAAAAACGGCATAAATGAAAAAAAAGCAGATTATATATTTGAACAAGTTGCTGTATTTGCTGGATATGGTTTTAACAAATCACATGCAGCTGCATATGCTTTAATAGCTTATCAAACAGCATATTTAAAAACGCATTTTCCAGAATTTTTTATTACAGCATCGATGTCTCTTGAAAAAGACAATACTGATAAATTAAGTGTTTTTGTTAATGATGCAAAAAAAATGGGCATCAAAATACTTCCACCAGATATAAATAAATCAAAAATGGATTTTGATGTTGAGGAAAACGATATCAGATATGGTCTTGGAGCAATTAAAAATACAAGCCAGAAAGATATGATTCAAATAAATGATGAAGTTCATCAAAATGGAAATTTTAAAGATTTATATGATTTTGCTCAAAGATTAGACGCATCTGTTCTTTCCAAGAAAAATCTTGAATTTTTAGCTTATTCAGGGACTTTTGATGCTATCGAAAACAACAGAAATAAAGTTTATCAATCAATTAATATTCTATCCAGTATTTCTAATGCAGCAATGGAGAAAAACTCGAACAATCAAGATTATTTATTTGATGATGAGTTTGAGAATTTTAGTCATATACCTCTTCCAGAGGTTGATAACTGGACAAATTCAGAAAGCCTAGAAAAGGAGTTTACCGCAATAGGTTTTTATCTATCAGGACATCCTTTAAATGAATATGAACAGATAATAAAAGATAAAAAAATTAAGTATTATAGCGATATTAATAGTTCAGAAACAAAATATAAAATAGCTGGAACAATATCATATGTTAAAGAACGAAAGTCCCAGAGAGGAAGAAATTTTGCATTTGTAGGTTTAACAGATGAAAACAATCAATTTGAGATAACGCTTTTTTCAGATATTCTTTTTAAAGTCAGAAATTTCCTAATTCCTGGGCTTTCAATAATTGCAGAAGTAGAAACTCAGAGAAATGATAACAATCTGAGATTGCTTACTATTGATTTATTTCCTTTAGAGGAACTAATGAAAAAAAATATTAATGTCTTGAAAGTTTATGTAAATAATCCTGAAACTATTCTAAAAATTCGTGATAGAGTTGAAGATAAAGGAAATTCAAAAATATTGGTTCAAATATTGATGAATGGTGAAGATAAATACCAAACGGAATTGAAATTAGGTAATAATTTTATCGTTAATCCATCAATAAAAGCCTCGATAAAAGAAATTGAAGGTGTATTAAAGATTGAAGAAGTTTAAATTTTTGTTGCAGTTTTATTGATAATAATATTATATCCCTTTCATTACGCACATGAATATAGCTTTTCCAGGCAATCCGGTGCCAATAGGTAAATATTCATGGAGGTTTAACCGGTAAAGGAGGATAAATTGTCGTTACCTGATTTTTCAATGAAAGAATTACTTGAGGCTGGTGTACATTTTGGACATCAAACCCATAGGTGGAACCCTAAAATGAAGGACTTCATTTATGGAGAACATAATAATATTCATATAATAGACCTTTCACAAACAATGGGCATGTTAAGAAATGCCCTTTCTGCTGTTAAAGAAGTCACTCAGTCTGGGGGAAGAATTTTGTTTGTGGGAACTAAAAGGCAGGCCTCAGAAATCATTTCTGAAAGCGCGTCTCAGTGTGCCCAATATTATGTAAATCATAGATGGCTTGGGGGAACGTTAACAAATTGGAAAACAATATCCAATACAATAGCAAGATTAAAATCAATTCAAGAAACATTAGATCAAGAAGATTCAGCGGGATTAACAAAAAAGGAACTACTCAAGCTTACTAGAGAGAGAGATAAGTTAGAGCTTTCAATTGGAGGTATTAAAAACATGGGTAGTCTTCCAGATCTAATTTTTGTAATTGATACTGTTAGAGAACAAATTGCAATTAAAGAGGCAAACAAACTTAATATTCCTATAGCCGCGATAATTGATACAAATAGTGACCCAGAAGGAATTACTTACCCAATTCCTGGTAATGATGACTCCACTAAATCAATTAGACTGTATTGTGATTTAATGTCTCAAGCGGCACTTGATGGAATTTCTGTACAATCTCAGAAAGTTCAAGAAGAAATTGTTAAAAATGAGGATGAACAACCAAAAGCCCCAGATATTAAAGAATCCAAAAATTCTGAAGAGGTAATTGATAATCCTGAGAATAATAATAATGATGATAGTAATAATCTAGAAAAAGATCAGGATGCTATCGAAAATGAAAAGAAAGATTAAATTAACTTAATTTTTAAGGAGATTTTTATGTCAGAGATTACTGCCAGCTTAGTAAAAGAGTTAAGAGAGAAAACAGGTGTTGGTATGATGGACTGTAAAACTGCTCTTAAAGAAAACAATGGCGATATAGAGGCTTCAATTGATTGGCTGAGAACAAAGGGAATAGCTAAAGCAGCAAAAAAAGAAGGCCGTATTGCATCTGAAGGATTAATAGCAGTTGAGAGTGTTGAAAATATCGCTTCAATAATTGAAGTTAATTCTGAAACAGATTTTGTTGCAAGAAATGAAGACTTCCAAAATATTGTTAAGAAATTATCTACTTTATCAATTGAGAGTGAAAGCGTTGATGATCTTCTTGAAAAAAAATTAGATGAAGAAGGTATTAGTGTTAAAGAATATATTACTGAAATGATTGCATCTATTGGTGAAAATATTAACCTTAGAAGAGCCAATAAAATTTCGATCACAAATGGCGTAATTTCATCGTATATTCATAGTCAGGTTGCAGATGGTATGGGTAAGATAGGTGTTATTGTTGGTTTAGAATCTGAATCAAATAAAGAGCAATTAGAAGATTTAGGAAAAAAGATAGCAATGCATATAGCGGCAACAAACCCAATTTCAATTAGTATTGATAATATACCCGAGGATGTTCTTGAAAGAGAAAAAAATATACTAGCAGAAGAGGCTAGAGAATCTGGAAAACCAGAAGAAATTATTGAAAAAATGACAGAAGGTAGATTAAAAAAATACTATCAAGAAAGCGTCCTGCTCGAACAGATATTTGTTGTTGATGGAGAGAGTAAGATTTCCGATATACTTAATTCACTTGATAAACCAGTAAAAATTAAAGAATTTATTAGGATGGGTTTAGGAGAGGGTATTGAAAAAAAAGGTGAAGATTTTGCCAATGAAGTTGACTCACTAATATCCTAATAATGGTTAACTTAATATGAGGTCTTAATGAACAAAACTAACTTTAAAAGAGTTCTTCTAAAGATATCTGGAGAATCATTAATGGGAGTTGGTTCATATGGAATAGATGTTTCTACAGTAGACAGAGTTGCTAAAGAAATTTCTCAAGTTTGCAAATTAGGGGTAGAGATTTGTCTTGTGATTGGAGCGGGTAATATATTTAGAGGATTATCTGGTGCAGCGGCAGGAATGGATAGAGCTAGTGCAGATTATATGGGTATGCTAGCAACTGTAATGAATTCACTAGCTATGCAAAATTCTCTAGAGAGATTAGATTTTCAAACAAGAATTCAATCAGCTATTTCAATGACTGAAGTATGTGAAACTTACACAAGACGAAGAGCCATAAGGCATATGGAAAAAAATAGAATTGTTATTTTTGCAGCAGGGACAGGTAATCCTTATTTTACGACTGATACAGCCGCAGCTCTTAGAGCAAGTGAAATGGATTGTGATGCAATATTTAAAGGAACAAAAGTCGACGGTATCTATGATAAGGACCCTATGAAAGATAGTGATGCAATTAAATTTGACAAAATTTCATATAGTGAGGTCTTATCTAAAAACCTTCGTGTTTTAGACTCTTCAGCTGTTTCTCTTGCAAGAGATAACAATATACCGATAATAGTATTCTCAATTAAAGAAAATAATAGTTTTTTGAACATTATTGAGGGAAAAGGTAATTGTTCAATAGTTGAGGGGTAAAAATGAGTGAAATTAATAAAGATGATCTAATTAAAAGAATGGACGGAGCTATTTCTTCATTTAGTGGCGATCTTGCAGGTTTAAGAACTGGAAGAGCTTCAACCAATATGGTTGATGGTATCATGATTGATGCTTATGGACAGAAAATGCCTATTGATCAAGTAGGTAGTATTTCTGTTCCGGAAGCAAGGATGATATCGATACAAGTTTGGGATAAAGGGTTAGTTATTGCAGTTGAGAAAGCAATTCATGAGTCAGGACTAGGTTTGAATCCTCAAGTTGATGGTGAATTGATAAGAATTCCAATACCTGAGCTCAATGAGGAAAGAAGAGAAGAACTCTCAAAAATTGCAGGAAAATATGCGGAACAATCGCGTATAGCTATTCGAAATGTAAGAAGAGATGGAATGGATGAGATAAAGAAAATAGAAAAAGATGGCACAGTTGGAAAAGATCGGGCAATCGATTTATCAAATGAAGTTCAAGAACTTACAGATGATTATATAAAAAAAATTGACGAAATGCTGTCTCAAAAAGAAAATGAAATTCGACAAGTTTAAGTTTAATGGTAAAAAATACCTCTAAAAATGAAATAGAAAAACAAATTTCACATATTGCCTTAATAATGGATGGTAATGGTAGGTGGGCCAATTCAAGAGGTTTACCAAGATATGAAGGACATGCTCAAGGGTTGATTACTCTGAGAAAATTACTTAGAGACCTTAAAGGTTATAATTTGGATTATTTAACCTTGTTTACTTTTTCAATAGATAACTGGAAACGACCTAAAGAAGAAACCTCAAAATTAATGCAGTTACTCAGAAAGTTTATTTCAAACGATCTTTCAGAGTTACATAATAATGATGTAAGGATAAAAGTAATAGGGAGTAGGAAAGATATTCCTAAAGATATTATAGATCTTATTAAAGGAGCAGAATCACTCACAATTAATAATTCTGGCTTATATCTTCAGATAGCTTTTAATTATAGCGGAAGACAAGAAATTATAAATGCCACGAAAAAGATTGCATTTGCTGCAGCTAAAGGCGAATTAGATCCAAATAAAATTGATAAAAATATATTCGAGAGTAATTTATACTCTGCAGGCATACCTGATCCCGATTTAATAATTAGAACGGGCTCGGAAAAAAGAATATCTAATTTTCTATTATGGCAATTATCTTATTCTGAAGTTTACTTTGAAGAATGCTTGTGGCCAGATTTTAACAAGAATAAATTGGATGTAGCAATTAATGATTATAAAAACAGATCAAGAAGATTTGGAAATGTTATTTCTGAGTATAGGTAAATGTTCTCTGATATCAAAATAAGATCCTATAGTGCAGCCGGTTTAGCGTTTTTAAGTTTCTTGGCGCTTTATTTTGGTGAATTTTATCTGAAGTTATTTATTTTTTTTGTTTCAGCAGTCCTTTTCTTCGAGTGGATGAGAATTATTTCTCAAACTCAATGGATCTTTAGGGGTCTTTTAGCATTATTTTTTGCAACTTTTGTACTCTTTACTGATGGTTATTCAGCATTAGATTTACTTTTTGTTATAGTTGGTTCAATAATTATTTCTTCATTTTCGGCATATTTTAATGCTCCTCCTTTTTGGTCATGTTTTGGTTACATATATATTTTATTAAGTTTGTGCTTTCTAGAATATATAAGAAGTCTTGAAAATGGATTGCTTACAATCTTAATAATTATTTCAACAATTATGGTATCTGATATCTCCGGGTATATTTTTGGTAAGTATTTTTCTGGGCCGAAGATTTTTAAAAAAATATCTCCAAATAAAACATACTCAGGCTTTACTGCATCGGTTTTATTGAGTGTATTGTGGTTTTCAATACTTTCTTTAATTTATTCGCTTCATAATCCTGTTACCTTTATTTTTATAGGATTATTTATTGCAATTTTTTCAATTATTGGAGATTTATTAATTTCTTACCTTAAGAGAAAAACAAACATGAAGGACTCCGGTATAATGTTGCCTGGGCATGGAGGTCTTTTTGACCGGGCAGATAGTATTTTGTTTGTATTTTTTATACTTTTACCCATTTCAATCTTGATAGGTAATTTAGAAAACCCTATTCAAATTATTCTAGGTTAAGTTTATGGCTAAAAAAACCATATCTATTTTTGGCTGTACTGGATCAGTTGGTACAACAACGCTTGATATTATAAGAGAAAATAAAGAACAGTTTGAAGTAAAAGTTTTAACAGCAAATAAAAATATTGATGATCTTATTTTATTTGCAAATGAATTTAATCCCGAAGCTATATGTTTTAATAATGCGTCTGACCTTGAGAAAGTAAAGAATGAAATTAATACAGATAAAATGGAATATTATATTGGTGATGAGGGATTGTTGGAATGCGCAAAGATTTGTACAGATATAGTTGTAGCTGGAATAGTGGGTTTAGCTGGTCTTCGTCCTTTATTAGAATCAATAAAGAATTCAAAAAAAGTTTGCATTGCTAATAAAGAGTGTTTTGTTTCAGCTGGGTCATTAATTATGTCAGAAGCTAAAAAATATGAAGCTCAAATTTTACCTTTAGATAGCGAACATAGTGCTATTTTCCAAATTCTTAATAGCTCTAATAATAAATTGAAAGATATTTATCTTACTGCGTCTGGCGGACCTTTTTATGGATACACAAAAGAAGAGCTATTAAATGTCGAAGTTCAAGATGCTATTAAAAACCCAAATTGGACAATGGGAAAAAAAATTTCAGTTGATTCAGCCACGCTAATGAATAAGGGACTAGAGATAATTGAGGCAAAACATCTTTTTAATTTGTCTGAGGATAATATAAAGGTTGTTATTCATAGACAATCAATAGCTCACGGAATTGTTTCTTTTGAAGATAATACTTTTTTTGCTGCTTTCGGACACCCCAATATGACGCATCCAATAAAATACGCAATTTTTTATCCAAATAATTATTTTAGTGTTGATCAAAAGATGGGTATTGATTCTTTGAATAATTTAACATTTGAAACAATTAATGAAGATGAATATCACGCTTTAAAGCTTGTTAGATCAGTTTTAAATGAAGATAGCAAAGACAAATCAATTATTCTTAACTCATCAAATGAAGTTGCTGTAAAAGCTTTTCTTGATAAAAAGATTAGATTCATAGATATTTTGGTTGTAGTTGAAGAATCTATAGAATATGTTTCGAAGCTAATTAGTAATAACTCTTTAAATTATAGAGATAATCTTGATAATATTTTAAATTTAGATAGTTTAACAAGGCAAAAAACAGAGGAACTTATAAAATTAAGATTTTAAATGGATATAATTCAAACAATAATTCAATATTTACCGATAGCAATCCAATATTTTTTGGCATTTGCTTTACTTATAACTGTAGTAGTTTTTATTCATGAGTTGGGACATTATTCTGTCGGAAGATGGTGTGGAATTGGTGTTGAAACCTTTTCAATTGGTATGGGTAAACAAATATGGGGTAAAAGAGATAAATCCGGCACTCTATGGAGAGTAGCAATTCTTCCTATTGGAGGTTATGTAAAGTTTTACGGTGACGAGGACCCCTCTGGTAAGAAATTAGAAGCCTCAGATAATATTGATAGCGACAAGAACTTTCATAATAAATCGGTCTGGAAAAAAATTGCTACAACAGCTGCTGGTCCATTATTTAATTTTATTTTAGCAATTTTTATTTTTTCAATTATATTCTTTTTTCGAGGTGAAAGCCTTGTTCAGCCGTATGTAGGTCAAGTTGTAGATGAGTCTCCTGCTTATAATGCTGGTTTAAAAACAGGCGATGAAATTATATATGCTGATGGTAATGAGATCCTTTATTTTAATGATTTAAGAAATTATGTACTTGAAAATCCAAGTAGTGAAATTGAATTAACAATTATAAGAGATGGCTTAGAAGAAACAGTTTTCTTAACACCCGAAGTCATTTCTTCAAAAGATAGATTTGGTAATGAATATTCTAGTGCCAGAATTGGTGTAATAGGGTCTCAGAATCCTGAGCATGTTGAATTAAGAAAATATGGATTTATTTCTTCTTTATTTCGAGGGACTAAAGAAACATACAATCTCTCAGCAAAGATATTAAATTATTTAGGAAATTTAATTGTTGGAAGAGAGTCCATTGATCAAATGGGTGGTCCAATTAAAATAATTCAAATTTCGGGAGAAATTTCTAATTACGGTATTATTCCTCTACTAGCATTGATAGCTGCTATTTCAGTAAATTTAGGCATAATTAATCTTTTACCCATTCCTGTATTAGATGGCGGGCATCTTCTCTATTACTCATTTGAAGTTTTAAGGGGAAAACCTCTTAGTCAGAAAACACAAGAAGTTGGAATGCAAATAGGAATGAGTCTTTTAATTGCATTGATGATATTTGTTACTTTTCTTGATATAAGTCGATTATAGAATTTTTAAAAACAAAAAAAAGGATCGATATGTTTAAATACAATTTGGCAGTATTTATAAAATCTTTACTTTTGTTCGCTTTCTTTTCATCAATTATTTATGCTCAGGAAGTTACTGAAAATCAAAATATACAATCTTCTCAGATTTATGAGAGAATAATGTTTATTGAAGTAAGAGGATCTCAAAGAATTGAGTCTGATACAATTAAATCTTATATGACGGTCAAACCTGGGGATCTTTATGATGATGCAGAGGTAGATAGATCCTTAAAAATTCTTTTTAACACTGGTTTATTTGCTGATGTTGCTATCAGATATGAAAACTCCGGCTTAATAGTTTTTGTCATCGAAAACCCTATAATTAATCGAATTGATTTTGAAGGTAATAAAGCACTCAAAGACGATAAATTTGAAGAGGAAATTGAGTTAGGTCCTAGATCGGTTTATACAAGGTCAAAAGTACAAGCTGATGTTCAAAGATTAATTGAATTATACAGAAGATCAGGAAGATTTTCTGCGTTTATAGAGCCTAAAGTTATAAGGCAGCCTCAGAATAGGATCGATCTGATATTCGAAATAACTGAAGGTCCAACAACAGGCGTTTCCTCAATCAATTTTTTAGGAAATAGAAGTTTCAGAGATAGAAAGCTAAAAAGTCAATTAGTTACAAAAGAGTCCAAATGGTGGAGGTTTTTCTCTTCAGATGACTCATACGATCCTGATAAACTAGCATATGATAGAGAGCAAATTAGAAAATTTTATCTAGATGAAGGTTATGCTGATTTTCAGGTTGTATCAGCTGTTGCTGAATTAACCAAGGATGGACAAAACTTTGTTATAACTTTTGTTCTAGATGAGGGTCAAATTTATGAATTTGGAGAGTCTTTTATTGAGAGCTCTCTAGAAAATATGAATACTGATGAGCTTTTATATCTTATAGAACACAGAAAAGGTAACCAGTATAAAGCAACCGATATTGATCTTACTGTAGATGCACTAACTTTAGCTGTTGGAGAAGAAGGATATGCTTCAGCTGAAGTAAGGCCAAGAGTAAGACGAAAAAGGGAAGAAGGAATTGTTGATATTGTTTACTCTATTGAAGAAGGGCCAAGGGTTTATATAGAAAAAATCAACATTAATGAAAATACAAGAACAAGAGACGAAGTTATTAGACGTGAATTAAGAGTTTCTGAGGGAGATGCATACAATAAAGTTTTAATTGATAGATCGGAAACTAAGATAAAATCTTTAGGTTATTTTAGGGAAGTTGAAACATCAATCCGGCCTGGAACTGAAGAAGATAGAATGATAGTTGATTTTGAAGTCGAAGAACAACCTACAGGTGAATTAAGTCTTGGAGCAGGATTTTCCTCTGCCGAAAGCTTGTTATTAGAAATTGGTATTTCTGAAAGAAATTTATTAGGGAGAGGACAATCAGTAAGATTAAATATTTCGACATCTGAGAGAAGAAAGCAATTTGAAATTGGTTTCACTCAGCCTTATTTCCTAGGAAGAAGATTGACTGCGGGCTTTGATATCTTTCATATTGATAATGATTACAGAAGATATTCATCTTATAGATCAACTCAATCTGGTGCATCTATAAGGGCAGTATGGCCTATGGCAGAATATGCAAGCCTTTCAGTATTTTACAGATATTTAAAAGAAGAGATATCAAGTTACTTCTTCCAAAGTGGATATAATTTAGCTGATGATTACAATGCTGATAAATCTGAAATAGGTTATAGTTATGTGATTGATACAAGAGACGATCCAATAGATACAACTCGAGGATGGACTTTTTCTTTTGGTCAAGATATCGCTGGTCTTCTCGGTGAATCTGAATATATCAGATCTAATCTCGGCGGAAGATATTATTATGAAATTGCTCGTGATTGGGTTTTGAGCGCAGGAGCAAATGCTGGTTATATTTATAATTATGGTAGTAAAGATTTAAGAATTAATGATAGATTTTTTAAGGGTGGAAATACTTTTAGAGGATTTGATAGAGCTGGCGTAGGCCCTAAGGAGAAAGTTACTGACCGACCACGAGGAGCTGAATTTTTTGCTATTGGTACACTCGAGGTAACAGTTCCACTCGGTCTTCCAGATGAGTTTGGTCTAAGAACTGCCTTATTTACAGATTTTGGTATTATTGGAAAAAATGATGATGAAGACAGGGTTTTGAATACATTAAGAGCACAAGAATTATTGGGAGATATTAATAGTCCGTTTTATAATTTATCTGAGCTACTTAATCAGAATTACTCTGCAATTAATGAGGCATGTAGAAATGATAGCGCAGGTTTAAATGAAATTTATGGCACTTTATGTACCAGATTTGTTGATGATGCAACATTTAGAGCTACTGTTGGCGTAACACTAAATTGGAATTCACCCTTCGGACCTATACGATTTGATATAGGAAGAGCAGTTGTTAGTGAAGATTATGATGATGCTAAATTCTTTAGATTTAGTGGTGGAACAAGATTCTAAAGATTTAGTAGAGTAACTTGTTGTAACATATATTTATTGGCATATTTTTAATGATTGATTTAAGCAAATTCTATAGTTATCTTGCAATTCGTAACTATCTGGAGGAGAAATTATGAAAAAATATTTTATATTAGCTTTAGCAGCAGTATTCTTAGCGAGTTTTAGTTCAAAACTGTCAGCTTCAGAAGATATACTATTTATTAATTTGCAATATATTGTTGGCCAATCTAAAGCAGGTTCCTCTTTGAGAGAACAAAGTGAAGAATTGAATAGTGAAATTATTAAACTTAGAGATGAGATTACAACATCTCTTCAAGAAAAAGGCAAAAAGTTAGAAGATGAAAGAACGCTTCTTTCTCCTGATGTTTTTCAGGAAAGAGCAGATGAGCTTAGAAAAGAAGCTGAAGAAAAACAAAATGAATTAAATGTTAGACTTCAAAAAATACAGCAGGCTATTCAAAGAGCTTCAAATTCAATTGATTCAGTAATTAGTCCAATTTTAACTGAAATAGTTAATGAAAAGGGCGCTAAAATGCTTTTAGAAAGACAATCATTGTTATTTGCTGATCCAAAATTAGATGTATCTGCCGAAGTAATTAAAAAATTAAACAAAAGACTTCCAAAAATAGATGTAATTGTCGATCAGGATTAAAATTATTTCTTATGAATGAAAAGAGATTTTTTGAAAATTCTGGCCCTTATACGCTAAAAAAATTATCTGATCACATTAGTGGTAAATTAGACTCTTTGAAAAATTCAGAGGTTGTTATAGAAGATATTGCATCATTAAAAAATGCAAAATCAAATGAAATTTCATTCTTTTCAAACCTCACCTACAAAAAGGACTTAGAAGAATCAAATGCAGGAGCATGCATTATTAGTAATGATCATGCAGACCTAGCTCCAAAAGGAATGCCTTTATTGTTATGTGATGATCCTTATATGGGTTTTGCTTTAATTTCACAGAAATTTTATCCTAATGAATTGAATGTAAATTTTCTTACCCAAATGAAAAATAATTTTTCCAAAGAAACACTTGATCATTTTTCATTAGGTGAAGGAGTAATCGTTGAAATTGGAGCTGTTATTGGAAAAAATGCATCAATAGGTGATAATTCATTTATAGCATCAAACGCTGTAATTGGATCAAATGTTGTAATAGGAACAAATTGTTATATAGGTTCTAATGTTTCAATTACTCATTGCTCTATTGGAAATAATGTTAAAATTCATAATGGTAGCAGCATAGGGCAAGATGGTTTTGGCTTTGCGATGTCATCTTCTGGCCATCAAAAGATCCCACAATTAGGTTTAGTAGAAATTCATGATGATGTTGAAATAGGTGCCAACTGTACGATTGATCGTGGAACTGCAGAGAATACAATTATTGGTAAAGGGACAAAATTGGATAATTTAGTGCATGTGGCTCATAATTGTATAATAGGTCAAAATTGTATACTTACTGGGATGGTTGGCTTGGCTGGTTCAACAGTTTTAGAGGATTTTGTTGTCATGGGGGCTAAATCAGGTGCTGTTGGCCATTTAACCATTGGTAAAGGATCACAAATTGCCGCAAAAACAGGAGTTACCAAAAGTCTTCCACCTGGACAAAAATGGGCTGGTTGGCCTGTGAAGAAAATGGATATATGGAAAAAAGAGTTAATCGCAATGAAAAAGTTATTAAAAAAATAGGTAAATAAATGAATAATGATGATCCAATAGAAAAAGCACAGGAAGTGATGAAATTAATTCCTCATAGATATCCATTCTTGCTTGTAGACAGAATTCTAAGCTATGACACAGAGAGTTTAATCGCTATTAAAAGTGTTACAATTAATGAGCCATTTTTTCAGGGTCACTTTCCCGACAGACCTATAATGCCTGGTGTCTTAATTGTTGAGGCAATGGCTCAAGCTGCAAGCTGTCTTGTAGTTCTAGAAAATGAGAACAAAGATTCAGCAAATTTATCTGTTTTTCTTATGAAAATAGATAAGGCAAGATTTAGAAAACCAATAACACCAGGAGATCAAATTAGAATGGAGGTAAAAAAAGAAAAAAGCAGAGGTGATATATGGCAGTTTTATGGAAAATCGTTTGTTGATGATCAGTTGGCTTGTGAAGCAAGTTTTGCCGCAATGGTTGTTAGATTGGATGAATCTCAAAATGACTAAAATTCATGATACTGCAATTATTAGTTCCTCGGTCAAAGTAGGAAAAGATGTAACAATTGGACCTTTTTGTAATATTTATGGAGATGTTACTATTGGTGATAAAGTAACTTTGTTATCTCATATAAGTGTTTCAGGGCGCACAACTATTGGTGAAGGTACAAAGATATGGCCATTTTCTGTTATTGGGTCTGAACCTCAAGACTTAAAATATGATGATGAGAACAGTGCGCTAGTAATAGGTTCTAATAATAAAATTCGCGAACATGTCACAATGCATTCTGGAACAAAAGAAGGCGGAATGATAACGGAGATTGGTGATAATAATCTATTTATGGTTGGGGCACATATTGCCCATGATTGCAAGGTTGGAAATAATTGTGTTTTCGCTAATAATGCAACATTAGCAGGGCATGTTGAAGTAGGTGATTGGGCAATTCTAGGGGGTTTATCAGCTGTTCATCAATGGAGTCGTGTAGGGTGCCATTCGTTTATCGGAGGTTTAGCTGCTGTAACACGTGATTTATTACCTTTTGGTATGGCTGTTGGAAATAGGGCTAATCTAGAGGGTGTAAATCTAGTTGGCATGAGAAGAAGAAATTTTTCAAAGAATGAAATTGAAGAAGTTAAGAGAGCTTATTCAATTTTATTTGATGAAAACGAACTTGAATTCAAAAGTAGAGTAAAAAAATTAAGTGAAGAAAAATTTGAATTTAATTCTGCTAAAATAATTACTAGTTTTGTATCAGTTGAAACAAATAGAGCTTATGTTTCGCCAACCGAAGTATAGAAGGTATCAATGAAGGTTGGTTTAATAGCAGGCAATGGAACCTTTCCTTTAGAAGTAGCTGAGTCTATCTCTCAAAAAAATAAAGAAGTCTTTATTGTTGCATTGAAAGGCGCTGCATCCAGGGATCTTGAACGCTATCCACATATTTGGATAAGGATGGGTCAAATTGGTAGAGCAATTCAGGCTTTAAAAGAAAATAATTGTGAAGAATTGATACTTATTGGAGGGGTTGAAAAACCGAATGTTTGGCTTTTAAAGCCCGATTCTGGTGCTTTGAAATTATTTTTCAAATTAATTATGTTACCTGTTAAAGGAGATGCATCGATATTAAAAGCTCTACTTAATTTTCTAGAAATTGATAATAAATTTAAAGTTGTGGGAGCAGAAAAATATATCTCTCATTTACTTATGTCTGAAGGATTGTTAGCTGGAGAGAAGGTTGATGAGCAAACACAAATTGATATAGATATTGCTATAACAAACTGTAAGAATATCGGTTCAAAGGATATAGGCCAGGCTTGCGTTGTCGTTGATAGAGAAATTATAGCTTCTGAAGATGATTCAGGAACAGACAAAATGTTAAAAGATATAATTTCAAAGGAATTAAAATTCAATAAAAAGGGTGTTCTTGTGAAATTAGCTAAACCCATTCAAGATAGGAGAGTTGATCTTCCTGCTATTGGAATGCAAACAATGCATCTTGTGAATGAAATAGGGCTTTGTGGTATAGCTATAGAAAATCGATCATCATTTATATCGGATAAAGAGCGTGTAATAAAATATGCTAACGATAATAACATTTTTATTTATGGATTAAGCAATGAAAATTTATAAAAAGCCAAAAATTTATATAGTTGCTGGCGAGCCATCTGGAGATATTTTAGGCGATCAATTAATAAAATCACTACAAACTAAATTTGACTCACCGATTTTTAATGGTGTTGGAGGCGAAAAAATGCAGTCAAATAATTTTAGATCTTTATTTGATATGAGTCACATTTCAATTTTCGGTATTTTTCCAGTTATAAAAAAATTATTTTTTTTATTAAGAAAAATTAATGATGTTGTTAATGATATTGTTCAAATAAAGCCTGACATTATAATTCTTATTGATAGTCCTGATTTTAATCATAGGGTTGCAAAAAAAATAAAAAGATACCTACCTGATATTCCTATAATTTGTTATGTCGCGCCAACTGTATGGGCATGGAGACATGGTAGAGCAAAGAAAATGTCAAAATATTTTAATTATCTTTTATCAGTTATTCCATTTGAAGTTAATTTCTTTGAAAAATATGGTTTAAAAACAACATACGTTGGCCATCCATTTATAGAAAAAGTAAAAAAAATTGATGATAAGAATTTTTCTAATCAATTAGATTTATTGAATGGAGATAAGACTATTATTTTCTTACCAGGAAGTCGTAGAAGTGAGATTGAAAGACATTCCCCTATAATGTCTCAAGCAATAGAGTATTTAAGGAGTCAGGATTTAAAAATAAATATTTTAATAGCAACAGGGCATAAACAGCTAAATCAAATAAGAGAGTATTTTCCAGATATTAAAGTAATTACAGATGATAATGAAAAGTATTCGTTATTTAAAATAGCAGATTTTGCATGTGCAGCATCCGGAACAGTAACTTTAGAATTAGGATTAACTGAAACACCTACTATAGTTATTTATAAAATGGATAAATTTACTTGGTTTTTTATTTCAAGAATGGTCAAGGTAAAATTCGTTTCGTTAGTGAATCTTATTTTAGGAAGAGAGTCTTCTAAAGAGTTGTTGCAGGATAATTATACTAAAGAGAACCTTATTGATGAGATAAATAAATTATTATTAGACAGTGAAATCCAAAAAAAACAGATTGAAGATCTAAGAGAATTTAAATTAATTATGAAAAAAAATATCAATAATCCAAGCGAAAATGCCAGTAATATTATAAAAAATATTTTAGAAAATTAATTATCTTTTATGGATACCGACATACTGTCTATGTTCACTGCCAACATACAATTGACGAGGCCTACCAATTCTTTGACTTGTATCCTCAATCATTTCATTCCATTGAGAAACCCATCCAACAGTTCTTCCAACAGCAAACAACACTGTGAACATATCCATCGGAAAACCTAGAGACTTCATTACGATACCTGAGTAAAAATCAATATTTGGATAAAGTTTCTTTTCTACGAAATAATCATCTTCTAATGCAATTTTTTCAAGTTCAACTGCTATTGCTAGCAATGGGTCATCCTTTATGCCTAAGTGATCTAAAACTTCATGACAGATTTTTTGCATTACTTTGGCTCTTGGATCAAAGTTTTTATAAACTCTATGACCAAAACCCATTAATCTGAATGGGTCATTTTTATCTTTAGCCTTTTTTACATATTCAGGAATATTATCTACGCTATTAATTTCTTCTAGCATTCTTATACATGCCTCATTTGCACCGCCATGAGCAGGACCCCATAAACAAGCAATACCAGAGGCAATACACGCAAAAGGGTTTGCTCCAGACGATCCAGCTAATCTTACAGTGGAGGTAGAAGCATTTTGCTCATGATCCGCATGTAGAATTAAAATTTTATCCATAGCTTTGGCTAGAGTACTATCGACATTTTTATCTTCAGTAGGCAACCCAAAACACATGTTTAAAAAATTTGCAGCATAATCAAGATCATTTTTAGGGTACATAAAAGGCTGCCCTAATGAATGTTTATACGCCATCGCAGCTAATGTAGGCATTTTAGCAATAAGTCTATGACAAGCAATTCTTCTCTGTTCTGGATCATTTATATCAAGAGAGTCGTGATAAAAGGCTGACAGAGCGCCAACAACACCACACATAATTGCCATAGGGTGTGCATCAGGTCTAAAACCAGTAAAAAATCTATTTAATTGTTCGTTAACTAGTGTGTACTCATTAATTGTTTCTTCAAATTTATTATATTCATCTTGATTGGGGAGTTCACCATTTAGCAAAAGAAAACAAGTCTCAAGATAATTACCTTGCTCAGCAAGTTGATCGATAGGGTATCCTCTATATAGAAGAGTTCCTTCTTCACCATCAATATAAGTAATAGTTGATTTACAATTTGCTGTAGAAGTAAAACCAGGATCGTAAGTAAATTTTCCAGATTGAGCATATAATTTTGAAATATCAAGAACATCAGGACCAATTGTACCCTCATGAACATCGAAATCATAAAGGTTATCATTCATTTTTAAATTAGCTTTTTCTTTAATTTTATCAGTCATTTTTGTTATTTAATTATATCCTCTATCCTAGCTAACACTTCATCCTTACCAAGAGACTCGATAATTGTGTTAATACCGATTGGAGACAAAAAACCCACTAAAACTGCTCTTAAAGGTAACCCAATATCCTTAAAGTTAAGTCCTTCATCCTTCAAAAAATTTTTAATAGTATGTTCTATCTCATTAGCATCCCATTTATCAAGTTTTTTCAATATTTTTGATAGTTTTTCTAAAGAATTTAATGAAACATCATTTATTAATTTATTTGCTTCATTATCAATCTTGATGGGTCTTTCATTAATTATAAAATTAATATTCTTTTCAATATCTTTTATATTTTTACATCGTTTTAAAATTTCGGGCATAACAATACTTAAAGATTTAAATTTCTTTTCACTAAGATTGCTATGTGAGCTATCAATTTTACTTATAAGAGTTTCAATAGGGGTATTTTTTAGGTAAATTGAATTAATATCATTTAGTTTATCTATATCAAATTTTGATGGAGATTTTCTTATTTTTTCTATTGAAAAATATTTTATCATTTCTTCTAAACTGAAAATTTCTTGATCTCCATGACTCCAACCAAGTCTAAGAAGATAATTAATTAGTGCTTCCGGTAAATAACCCTCTTCTTTATAAAATTCTATGCCTAAAGCACCATGTCTTTTTGATAACTTTGATCCGTCTTGACCATGAATTAAAGGTATATGTGTAAAAGTCGGACATTCCCATTTAAGAGAATCATAAATTAATTTTTGTTTAGCAGCGTTGGTAAGGTGATCATCACCTCTTATGATATCAGTTACATTCATATCGTAATCATCTACTACTACTGATAACATGTATGTTGGAGTTCCATTTGATCTTAATAAAACAAAATCTTCAATTTCTTTATTTTTAATTTCAACATCACCTTGAACTTTATCATTTATGATGGTTTCTCCCTCTTTAGGTGTTTTAAATCTAATAGCGTGATTTTTTTCTAAATCACCATAGTCATTTTCTAATTCCCAATCCCTGTAGGCAAAGCCTGCCTCTAGCAGTATATGGGCAACTTCAATATGCCTTTCTTCATTTTTGTGTTGATATACTATTTCTCCATCATTTTCTAAACCTAACCAATTCAAACCATCAATAATTTTTTTAATTGCTTCTTTGCTAGATCTTTCTCTATCAGTATCTTCAATTCTTAATAAAAATTTACCTGAATTTTTTTTTGCATAAAGCCAGTTAAATAATGCAGTTCTTACTCCGCCAATATGCAAAAAACCAGTAGGGGATGGTGCAAATCTAGTAGTAATCATTTTTTAAAAATAACTTTATACATCTTTGAATTGATATATCAATTCACACAGAAAATCACTACAATTCGCTACAGCTAATAAGATCTTAAAATTCCGACTAATATTCCTTGAATTTGAATCCTTTCAGGGCCATATATTTTTGTTTCATATGCTGGATTGGCAGGTTCAAGAGCAATAGTGTTTCCCTTTTTTCTAAGTCTTTTTAATGTAGCCTCTTCACCATCAACAAGTGCAACGACAATTTGCCCTGATAGTGCATCATCAACTTTTTTGATAATAGCTTTATCATTATCAAGAATACCTGCACCAATCATTGAGTCACCTTCAATTTCTAGAGCATAATGGTCTCCAGTACCAATCATACTTCCCGGAACAGAGATTTTATTTTTTTCGTACTCAATTGCAGCTATAGGTGTACCTGCAGCAATTTTTCCCATCATTCTAACTTCAATTGACTCTTCATTCAGACTAAAAAGATCTTTTTCTTTATTGCCCTCAATAACTTCAGGTTTAAAATTACCTTTGGAATTTACAGTACTTGAAGTAGGCAGTTTTATAATTTCTATGGCCCTTGCCCTATGAGCTAATCTTCTTATAAATCCTCGTTCTTCAAGTGCATTAATTAATCTATGTATTCCTGACTTGGATCTTAAATCTAAAGCTTCCTTCATTTCTTCATAAGAAGGAGCGACACCAGTTTCTCTTAAATTCTGATGTATATATATCAGCAATTCATTTTGTTTTTTTGTTAGCATTACATAACCTCCAAAATAAAATAGAACTTAAGTAGAACAATGTTTTACTTTTGTTCTTTTTAAAGGTCAATAATTTAATTATTTAAAACATAAACTCTTACTTTAGATCCTTTTTTCTGTTTTTTTGAGTGAGGATCAATCATAATTAACGAATTTGATTTTGAATAAGGAAGCAATATTTAAGAGGAAATTTATATTTTGATAAAAAAACAAGTGAAATGAGGGTAAAATTATTAAAAAACCAGGATAGCGCAATCCTATAACAAATGTGTTTTTACTTGAACCAAACATCATTGGCTTACCAGGTTGCATAGCAATTTTCCAAAAATCTAACTTAAAACCCATTTTTATTAATGAACTATGAGTTAAATCATATTTTCCAACAGATGCTCCTCCAATCGTTACAAATAAATCACATTTATTAGCCTTTCCAATTTTTTTTGATAATTCTATATCCTTATCTTTTGCAATACCAAAATCAATTGGATCACCGCCCCAATTCTTAATAAGAGAAATTATCGATGGTTTTGACGAAGCTGGTTGATTATATTTATTTGTTTTTTCTCCTACTTCAGTAATTTCATCTCCAGTAGCAAGAATACCAATCTTAGGCTTTCTGAATACTTCTATTTTTCTTTGATTCATGACGCCCATTAAAGCAATATCTCTTGTATTGATAAGTTTAGGTGCCTTTAAAACAAATTTATTACTAATATCATTGGATTTTTTTCTAATAAAATTTTCTTTATTTTCTTTTTTAATTGAAACCTCATCTTCAGTTTCAATGCAATTTTCCTGTATTATAATTTTATCAGCACCTTTAGGTATTGGAGCTCCAGTATAAATTCTAAAAGCCTGGTTTTTTTGAATGCCTCTACTTACTTTATCGCCAGCTTTAATTTCTCCAATTAATTTCAAGGTTATAGGTATTTTATTAAGGTCCTTTTTTCTTACTGCATAACCATCCATCGATGAAAGATCTAATTCAGGTTGATTCCTTTTAGAATTTATATTTGACCTTAAAACCCTTTTGTATGAATTTTCTATATTTATTTTTTCTTTAAATTTTAAAGGTTTTATATTTTTAAAAATTATTCTTTGGGCCTGTTCAACGCTTAAAAGTTTTATTTTCTTTTCCAATCGCCTGATTTCCCCCCACTTTTTCTAATGAGCTTGATAGAATTAATTTTTGCTTTTTTATCAACACTTTTGACCATGTCATAAATTGTTAAACAAGCTATATTTACAGCCACTAATGCTTCCATTTCAACGCCGGTTTTATTTGTTGTGGAAACAGTCGCTAAAACATTGATATCTTTTTCATTAATGGAAAAATCAATTTTTATTGCTTCAATAGGAATAGGGTGACAAAGCGGTATCAAATCCGAAGTTTTTTTTGCTCCCATTATACCAGCAATTCTTGCAGTATTTATAACATTTCCCTTAGAAACTTTATCATCATTAATTTGATTTAAAGCTTTTTTACTCAGAATTATTGATCCTTCCGCAATCGCAACTCTTTTGGATGATTTCTTATCTTGAATATCAACCATATTTGCTTCACCTTTGTTGTTTATGTGACTTAATTTCTTCATTAATATTTACCAGTAAATGATTTTAATACATTTATTATATTTGATGATTTCATGATGCTTTCACCAATTAAAAAGTTTCTAATATTATGATCTAACAGAAGCTCAATATCTTTCCTTTCTGATATTCCAGATTCACTTATTAATGTGATTTCATCGCTAATTTTTTTTGAGAGATTAATACTATTATTTAAGTCTGTTTTAAATGTTCTTAGATCTCTATTATTAATTCCTATCATTTTTGGTTTTAAATCAAGAGCCTTGTTCAATTCATCCTCATTATTAACTTCAAAAATAACATCCATTTTCATTTTTTTTGCAGTTTCATTTAATTCATTAGCAGTTTCTTGATTTACCATCTTCATTATTATTAATATACAATCAGCCCTATAAAGTCTTGCCTCATAAACTTGATAAGGATCAATCATAAAATCTTTTCTAAGCAATGGCAGATTAACATTCTCATGAATATCTTTAAGAAATTCTAATTTACCCTGAAACGAAGGAAAGTCGGTTAACACTGAAATACAAGAAGCATTTCCAGCCTCATAATCATTTGCAATGTCTATATGATTAAAATCCTGTTTAATTATTCCCTTTGAAGGACTTGCCTTTTTAACTTCAGCAATAATACCTGGATAACCATTATTGTTTTTTTCTTTGAGATTACTGTGAAAACCTCGAGTGCTATTAATATTTTTAATTAAATTAACAATGTCTTCTTGAGGAAAATTTAATTTTTTCTCTTCTACTTCACTAATTTTATAGTCCTTTATCTTATCAAGTATATTATTTTTCATTTGATGCCTTAATAAGTTTTTCTAATGATGACTTTGCGCTGCCTTCATCAATCGATTTATTCGCTAATTCCACTCCATGTTTGATATTTTCTGCAATACCAAAAACATAAATTGCGGCTGCTGCATTTAAGATTACTATATTTCTGAAGGCACCTTTTTCTCCATCAAGAAGTTTTAAAATTTTTTGTGCATTTATTGTTGGTGTATCCCCAATTAATTCACTGGGGTCAGCCTTATTGAGGCCATAGTCTTCTGGGTTTATTTCATAATTTATAATTTCATTATTTTTTAATTCAGCAACATATGTTTTTGTTGTTGTTGTTATCTCATCTAAACCATCAGAACCACATACAAGCATAACATGTTTAGAGCCTAATTTTTTAAGTGTTTCCGCAAGAGGGTTTAGCCATTTCGTATTAAATACTCCTATTAATTGTTTTTTAACATTTCCTGGATTACTTAAAGGGCCTAAAAGATTAAATATTGTCCTTTCTTTTATTTTTTGTCTTACTGGCCCTACATATTTCATAGCTGAGTGATGATTAGCTGCAAACATAAAGCCAATATTCGATTTATCTATACAGTTCAAAATATTTTCAGAACTAGAATTAATTTTAACACCTAATTCTTCCAAGACTTGAGAAGATCCAGATTTTGAAGTTAAAGCTCTATTCCCATGTTTTGCAATTATACACCCGGCACCGGCAGCCACAATTGTGGCGGCAGTAGAAATATTATAAGTTCCTGATTTATCACCGCCAGTTCCGCAAGTATCAATAGCATTTTCTGGAATATTAACTTTTGATGATTTTTCTCTTAAAACTTCAACACCTGCCGTAATATCGTCAATAGTTATACCTTTATCATTTAAGCCAATTAAAAAATTCTCTATTTCAAGTTCGTTAGCTTTTCCCTCTAAAATAAAATTAAAGCAGAATTTAATATCTTCTTTTTTTAAAGCCTTATGTTTTTTAATATCGCTTATAATATTATTAAAATTACTCATTTTATAAGCCCTAAGAAATTACTAAGCATTTTATGTCCATATTCTGTGGCTATGCTTTCTGGATGAAACTGAATACCTTCAATGATATTGTTTTTATGCCTTACCCCCATAATTGTTCCCTCTTCAGTTCTCGCAGAAACATAAAGATCGTTTGGAAGAGATTTTTCTTCAATAACTAATGAATGATAGCGTGTTGCATTGAAATTTTTTGGTATATCTGTAAAGATTCCTTTTTCATCTGTAATTATTTCACAAATTTTTCCATGAAATATTTTTTGTGCTCTAATAATTTTTCCATTTAAAGCATATGCTATGGCTTGATGACCAAGGCAAACTCCAAGTAATGGAATTTTTGAATCAACACATCTTCTGACTAAATCAACGCTAATTCCTGCGCTAGTTGGTTCACCTGGGCCGGGAGAAATAACAAAAGCTTTAGGCTTTAGACCAATTAATTTATCGATGCCTACCTTATCATTTCTAAAAACTTTGACTTTTTGTCCTAAGTCACCAAGGAAATGATATAAATTCCATGTAAAACTATCATAATTATCAATCAGAATAATCATTTCATTTCCTGTTTCGTGAATACTTCTTTAGCAGCTGAAAACAAAGCTTGGGCTTTATTTAGTGTTTCATTGAATTCATATTCTTCATCAGAATCATATACAACTCCTCCACCTGCTTGAACATACATTTTATTATCTTTTATAACAGCTGTTCTTAAGGCGATAGCAGTATCCATGTCCCCAGAGGATGAAAAATAACCAATTGCCCCTGAATAAATACTTCTTTTCCTGTCTTCGATTTCATTAATTATTTCCATTGCTCTAATCTTAGGTGCTCCTGTAACTGTCCCTGCCGGAAAACCCGCGCATAATGCAGATACTCTATCTTCTTCAGGATTTAGATCTCCTTCAACAGTAGAGTAAATATGATATAAGTGAGAAGTTTCTTGAATTTGAAATGACTCTTTAACATTTATTGAGCCAACTTTTGAAACCCTCCCAACATCATTTCTTCCAAGGTCAAGAAGCATTAGATGCTCTGCTAATTCTTTTGGGTCAGATAATAAATCTTCTTTTATTTCTTCTTCTTTTCCTTTTTCTTTAAGCCTAGTTCCTGCAATTGGTTTAATTGTTACTTTATTTTTTTCAACTTTAACTAATGTCTCAGGACTAGAGCCTACGATAAAGAAATCACCGAATTTTATGTAATACATATAAGGCGATGGATTAATTCTTCGTAATGTTTCATATAGCAAAAATGGATGAGCATTAAATTCGATTGATAGTCTTTGACTAGGAACAACCTGAAATATATCTCCTGCTTTAATGAATTCTCTCGCTTTTCTTACATTTTCAAAATATTGTTCTTTTGTGAAGTTAGATTGAATGCTTCCTAATTCTTTTTGATTGCTTTTTAATTTAATAATTTGATCGGATTTAATTTTTTCTTTAATTTGACTTAATTCAGACTCAGCCAAATTAAATGCAGTATCCGCATTAGTATTATCATCGTACCAAACTGCTTTACAGATAAGAATCTCATCAAGTTTTTTGTCAAAAACCACTGTAATGGAAGGCCTTAATAAAATACAATCTGGTATGTTAAATTCATCGATCTTTTCTTCAGGAAGCTCTTCAATGTTTGCAACAAAATCATAACCAATGTAACCAAATATACCTGATGCTATTGAAGGAATATCTTCAGAAATTTTAATTAAGCTATTATTAACAAAGTATCTTATTGCCTCTATTGGTTCTTTATTAACAGTTTCTGCAATTTTTTTTCCATTGTATATCTTAGATACTTTTTTTCTTATTTTTAATATTTTATCAGGTTTTATGCCTATAACCGAATACCTTCCGCTGAGATCACCATCTTTTAATGATTCAAAAAGAAAACTGTTTTCATGATCTTCAGATATTTTCATGAAACTATTAAGGAGATCTATGGATTCTGACTTAAATTTTAAAACAATTAACTGAGGTTCTTTATTGTTATAATTTTTATTAAAATCTTCAGAATTAATAGAAAGTTTTTCTACCATTTTTTTTAGAATGTTCCCTGAGCATTAATTGTTTCAAATAAAAAATCTAGCCTTTCAGGATAAAAATCACTTGATAATTCTTTTTGTAATTCTTCTGCTAGAATGAATAATAATTCATTTCTAAGATTTTCTTCATTCTGTTGAGTTATTGAGATAATGCTTTCTTCATTCTGTTCTCTAGTTGAAATTTCTTTTATAAGTCCAATTATTATGCTGTCACCAATTCCAACATTAGCTTTAAATGGCTTATTAATGCTTGTTTTAAAAATTTCTTCTATTGCTAGTCTAGAAAATACTTCATCAAATGAATATCTATTTAGTTTATCTCTTGTAAGTATTGCAATATCAAGCTTATCTGCAATCTGCTCTAGGGAATTAATGTTATTATTAATATCATTGAGATACTGCTCTGATAATTTTTCTAGTTCATTTTTTTGAAGTTGATTAATGATATCCATTTCAACTTCATTTTTTACTTTATCAAATGCAAAAATCTTTTCTTCATCAATATTGTCTATCCTAATGAATACCACATTACCTTCTTGATCTTCAAAAGGGTCCATCTCAAGACCTATGTCAGCTTCAAATATAGTTTCAATAATTGAGTTTCTTAATGATAAATCTATATTTAATAAATTAAAATTATCTCCAGTACTGTTAACTGATGAATGTTGAGTTATTTTTAGATTATTATTCTCAGCTATTTCCTCAAAAGTGAATCCTTCAGCCCTTTGATCCTCTATGATATTATAAAGTTCATAAATTTTATTTTGAGTTTCTTCAGATTTATAGTCTTGTTCGATTTTTTCTTTTACTTCCAAAAAATTACTTTTTAAAGCTGGTTCTATTTCTGTGACATAAATCAGAGATGGACCAAAAGGTCCCTCTACAGGACCTACTAAAGTATTTACTTCTGATGAAAATGCTTTTCTTGAAATATCTTCATTTAATCCTTCTTCAAAAGACAAGGAAGACTGCAAAACATCTTCAATAGTTAGGCCCCTGTCAGATAAGATATTTATTATTTCGGAGTTTTCTTCGAAATTACTAAGAGCAAAATTACTCTCTTCTGAAGAATTGAATGGAATAACATAATATGTCCTCTTTTCCGGAGTTTCGTATTCACTCAAATTGGTTTCATATATTTCTTTAATAATGCTCTCATCAACATCAATAAGTGAGCTTAGCTCTGATTTTAATAATGAAATTAATGTGAAATCTCTTTTAGCGTCTGACCTATAAAGTTCTTTATTATCATTATAATGAATAAGTAAATCTTCATTGCTAATATCGTATTTATCAATATTTTCATCACTTGTATTAATTACAATATATTCAACTTTTCTATCCTCATTTTGAAATCTATAAATTAAGTTTCCAAATTCCTTAGAAATATTTAAATCTTCAAATAATGCCCTATATATTTGAGCTTGAGCAATTGTATCTCTTTCCATACTGAAAAATAGATCCTCAGTAATCCCATTTTGCCTTAATATTTGATTAAAAACATTTTTATCAAATTGATTAAATGCATTTCTAAAAGAGTTGGTATTCTTTAGTCTCTCAGTAAGAGATTTATCGGATGGTCTTAATTTCATATCATCACCTGAAGAATTTAAAGTTTTTTCAATTATTAGATTTGATAAAACTTGGATATCTAACCCTGACTCTCTCGCTTCTTCGTTACTAATAAATCTCTCTAATTCATTTGATAATCTATTAATTTCTCTGTTGTAACGAAATAAAAACTCTCGTGAATCTATATCTCTGTCACCAATTCTTGCCAAAGTTCCTGAGTCATAGTTTCTAAAAATATCTCCAATACCCCAAACAGAAAATGCAAGGACAAGTAGTATTATTAATGCAAGTCCAAATGGTCCAGAGGCGTTTCTTCTTAAAAAATCCAACATAAATTTTAACCTTCAGTTATTTATAAAACTATTTTTCGCTTAATGTATCTTCTGTTAACAAAAACGCAAGAAATAGCTTATATTATAATTAATAAATAAAGGATAAAAAATAATGTCTAAAAAATTACTAATAGCAGGAAATTGGAAGTTAAATGGAGAGAAAAAAGATATTTCTTTTATTAAAAATTTAGTGAAATTTAATTCTATAAAATTAAGTAAAAATGTTGATATTCTTATTTGTCCTCCATTCACAATGATTGATAGATTCTGCCAGCTTACCCAAAGATCACAAATTCAAATTGGCGCTCAAGATTGCAGTGAACATGACTTTGGCGCTTATACAGGCGAGGTTTCTGCAAATATGTTAAGTGATTTAAATGCTTCTTATTGCATAGTTGGTCATTCCGAAAGAAGGTTATACCACAATGAAAATAACAATCTTTTGAATAAGAAAATATTAAATGTACAAAAAAATAATATCAAAGCAATTTTGTGTATTGGTGAAAGTTTATTAGATAGAAGAAATTCAAAAACATTAAGAGTTTTGGGCAATCAATTAAATGGCGCATTAAAGAATAATATAAATCCAAATTTATTGGAAATTGCTTATGAGCCGATATGGGCTATTGGCACCGGCTTGGTTCCTGATTATTCTGATATTGAGGAAGTCCATGATTATATTTCTAATAAACTCGAAAAATTATATGGAAAAAAATCAAAAAAAATAAGAATTCTTTATGGCGGCTCGGTTAATTCAAAAAATGTTTTTCAAATTTTATCTATAAAAAATGTTGGGGGCGCACTCATTGGAGGTGCTAGTCTAAAAATTAGGGATATGAAATCTATTCTTAAGCAATTTATTTAATGATTTGAATTATTTTTAATCATCGTTTAAAAGCATACATATTATGTTGAGTTTTATTTTAGTAATACATCTTATTATAGCTATTGTATTAATAGTTCTTGTTTTATTGCAAAGATCTGAAGGTGGTGGTCTCGGAATAGGTGGTTCCGGAGATTTCATGTCTGGTAGAGCTGTTGGAAATGTTTTATCAAGAATGACAGCCATTTTTGCCACAATATTTTTTATTACAAGTCTATCTTTGGCGCTATTATCAAGCTCAGGTCAAAATTCATCAATCATTGATGATATAAGTTCAGATAATCTTCCTCAAATCGATCTTGATTTAGAAGAGGATATGAATGAATTACCAGATTTGAATTAATATACTTTATCTTTGTAATTTCCTCTCTATTTGTTATACTTAACTTCCATGACACAGTATATTTTTATAACTGGTGGCGTGGCATCTTCATTAGGAAAAGGACTCACATCAGCTGCATTAGGCGCTCTTCTTCAATCAAGAGGATTTAGTGTAAAAATTAAAAAACTTGATCCTTATCTTAATGTTGATCCTGGAACAATGAATCCTTTTCAGCATGGTGAAGTTTTTGTTACTGATGATGGCGCTGAGACCGATCTTGATTTGGGTCATTATGAAAGATTTACGAATGTTCCCGCATCGATTAATGATAACATTACGACAGGTCAAATTTATAAAAGAATCATAAGCAAGGAAAGAAAAGGGGATTACCTTGGGCGAACAGTTCAGATTATTCCTCATGTCACTGATGAGATAAAAAAATTTATTCTTTCTAATAATGAAAATATTGACTTTTGTTTATGTGAAATTGGAGGAACAGTAGGCGATATTGAGGGGCTACCTTTCTTTGAAGCAATAAGACAGCTAGGTAATGAATTAAAGAAAAATATGACTTGTTTTCTTCATTTGACCCTTGTTCCATATATTAGCGCTGCGGGTGAAGTCAAAACGAAACCCACCCAACATTCTGTAAAGGAATTAAGATCAATTGGTATTCAACCGGATATACTTGTTTGTAGGTGCGATAGAAAAATTTCAAAATCTGATATAAGAAAAATTTCAGTTTTTTGTAATGTTAATGAAAATTCAGTAATTCAAGCTATCGATGTAGATACAATTTATGCCGTTCCAAGGGATTTAAAAAATAATGGTTTAGATATTGCTGTTTTGAATGCGTTAGGAAAAAATACTATTCCTAAATCAAATCTGAGAAAATGGAATACAGTTGTTGATAGAATTAGAAAACCAATTGGAGAGGTTAAAATTGGCGTTGTAGGAAAATATCTTGATTTAAATGATGCTTACAAATCATTGTTTGAGGCTCTAACGCATGGAGGTATATCAAATAATGTTAGAGTAAAAATTAAAAATATTGATACCGATAAATTAGAAAAGAGTAAAAATAAAAAAATTTTTGCCGATGTGAACGGAATATTAGTTCCTGGAGGGTTTGGCAAAAGAGGGTCAGAGGGTAAAATTTTTGCATCAAAATATGCTAGAGAAAATAATATACCTTTTTTCGGTATCTGTTTTGGAATGCAAATGGCAGTTGTTGATGCCGCAAGAAATTTAATAGGGTATAAATCTGCTAGCTCAAGTGAATTTGGTAAAACTGAAACACCCGTAATCGGATTGCTTACTGAGTGGATAAAAGATAAAGAAATTCAAACAAGAGATTTAGAAAGTGAATATGGTGGAACAATGCGATTAGGATCTTATCCTGCAATACTTTCAAAAAATTCAAAAGTAAGAGATATTTATGGTTCTAAGAAAATTAATGAAAGACATAGGCATAGATATGAAGTTAATATGTCATTTGTTGATGAGCTAGAAAAAGCAGGGTTGAGGTTTGTTGGAATGTCTCCAGATGGATTACTACCTGAAATAGTTGAATTAAAAAATCATCCTTGGTTTATAGGTGTACAATTTCATCCTGAATTGAAATCAAGGCCATTTAATCCTCATCCATTATTTTCATCTTTTATTAAAGCATCAGTTAAAAAATCGAAAACTAATGGTAAAATAAAAAAATGAAAGAAATTAAAGTTAAAGAAATAAGCATATCCAATAATTCGCCTATGACAATTATAGCAGGATTAAATGTATTAGAAGATGAGAATATGGCTCTTAAGGTTGCTGAACAACTTAAAGAAATAGCAATTAAGCATAATATTCCTTTTATTTTTAAAGCTTCTTTTGATAAAGCAAATAGATCATCTATTGAGTCTTATAGAGGTCCTGGACTTAAAAGCGGTATAAAAATTTTTAAGTCCATTAAAAAGCATCTTGATTTACCAATAATAACTGACATTCATGAAAAGGGTCAGATTGAAGAAATCGCACAAGTAGTCGATATATTGCAGATACCTGCTTTTCTTTGTAGACAAACAGACCTTATAAGTGCGGCATGTAAAACTCAATTACCACTTAATATTAAGAAAGGACAATTTTTGTCTCCTTATCAAATGAAAAATATAATTGATAAATGTTATTCATTTGGAAATGATAATATTATTCTTTGTGAAAGAGGTTCATCTTTTGGGTATGATAATCTTATCGTAGATTTTCTTGGAATATCTGAACAAAAGACTTTCAATTTTCCAATTATTCTTGATGTAACGCACTCCCTTCAATTACCAGGAGGACAAGGTAATTCAGCTGGAGGAAGATCTCATCAGGCAGAAGATCTTGCCAGAGCTGCGATTGCCCTTAAAATATCAGGATTATTCATTGAAGTTCACCCTAATCCAGATGAAGCACTTTGTGATGGACCTTCAGCTACAAGACTTGAAGATTTTGAAGATATGATTGTAAAAGTAAAATTGATTGATGATCTTGTTAAATCAGAAAAATTTTAATTTTTAACCTCTTCCACGGTAACCGCTTACCCCTTGATCAGGTATCCATAAATTTTTAGGCGGTAGAGAAGATTGCCAAAATACATCAATGGGCATTCCACCTCTTGGATACCAATAAGTTCCAATACGAAACCATTTAGGTTTTAAAAATTTAGTTATATCTTTTGCAATTATCATTGTTACATCTTCATGAAAGGATTGATGATTTCTAAAGCTTTGAAAATACAATTTTAAAGATTTTGACTCAACAATCCATTTGTTTGGGACATAATCGATAACTATGTGAGCAAAATCTGGTTGCGAGGTAACAGGGCAAATGCTTGTAAATTCTGGTTGAGAGAATCTAACAAGAAAGCTTTCCTTTCTTTTGTTTTCTACTTTATCTAAAATTTTTACTGATGGCTCAGTAAAGTTTTTATTTTCTTTTCCTAGGTGTTTCATAATTTTATCTTACTTATATTGTTGTCCCATTTAGTCGATTATTATAATTTAATAGCAATAATGAATAAGATGTAGTACTAAATTTTTCAATGTCAAAAATTAAAAAAATTCATGGAAGACAGATTTTCGATAGTAGAGGAAACCCTACAATTGAAGTTGATATAACCCTAGAAGATGGAAGTTTTGGAAGGGCATCTGTTCCCTCGGGAGCTTCCACAGGCGCATATGAAGCTTATGAGCTTAGGGATGGTGCAAAAGCTTTATCAGGAAAAACAGTTTTAAAAGCCGTAAATGGTATTAACACTGAAATAAATGACTTACTTTGTGGAATGGAAGCATGCGAACAAGAAGCAATCGATAATAGAATGATTGATCTTGACTCAACTAAAAATAAATCTCGATTAGGTGCAAATGCAATTTTAGGTGTTTCGCTAGCATTATCAAGGGCTCAAGCTAATTCAGAAGGAAAGCCTTTATATGAGTATTTGAATTCTTCAGACTCATATATTCTACCTGTCCCTATGATGAATCTAATTAATGGTGGGGCGCATTCTAATAATTCATTGTTTATTCAAGAATTTATGATTATGCCAATATCTTCAGAAACATTCAATCAAGCAATTATAACTGGTTCTGAAATCTTTCATTCACTAAAAAGTTTATTAGAGAATGATGGATTTAGCACCAATGTCGGAGATGAAGGAGGTGTAGCACCAGACTTAAAAACAAGCGAAGAAGCTTTGTCTTATCTATGTAAGGCAATTGAAAAAGCAGGCTATAAATTGGAAGAGGATATAGTCTTTGCTTTAGACATAGCAGCTTCAGAATTATATAAAGATGGTCAATATTTTTTATCTAATGATAACGCATCTAGCAGTGAAGATTTAATTGATATGTGGGAGGAGCTTACAAACAAATATCCCATTTTTTCAATTGAAGACCCCTTGCATGAAGATGATTGGAGTGGATGGATAAATCTTAATGAAAGAATTGGAAAAAAAACACAGATTGTGGGTGATGATCTTTTTGTAACTAATCCAGAAAGATTAAAAATGGGCATAGAAAAGAATGCGGCCAATTCAATACTAATAAAAGTTAATCAAATAGGAACTATAACTGAAACATTAGAAACTATTGATATTGCTAAAAACAATAAATATTCTTGTGTTATTTCCCATCGTTCTGGAGAAACAGAGGATACATTTATTGCGGATTTATCTGTGGCTACAAATTCTGGCCAGATAAAAACAGGATCAATGACGAGATCTGATAGAGTTGCTAAATATAACCAATTAATTAGAATTGAGAGTAATCTCCAGAATAATTCTAGTTACGCAGGTAAATCAATTTTAAAGAAGAATTAATTTTAACTATTGACCAATCATAGTCTTTTATGATTCTTTGATTCAATGATTCGTTTTTTTAGATATCTAAGAAGTAGCTTATTTAAAGCAAATTATAAGGAACTATTGATTAATTCTTCTTTAATAATTTTCTTTTTATTCATAAATTTTTTTGCATTAACTAATTTACTTTATTCATCAAGAGGTTTGCTGTCTTTGAATAAGCTGAATCACGAAATAGCATTCAACACAAAAGAATTACAAAAAATTAAAAATGATAACAAAACAATGGAAATTAAAATTAAAAATATAGTGGAATTTAAAGATTCCGATCTTGTTGATCAAACGATAAGGGAATATTTAGGTTATGCTCAGGAAGATGATTATATTATTAAACTAAACTGACTAAAGACTAAATTGCTTATATTAAATTTTTTTGATAAATTATTCCATAATTTTGAGGATTTACAAAAGTGTCATCCATTCGTCACCCTGAAAAAAGAAACAACAAAGAGACAGCTCAAATTAAAAAACCAGATTGGTTAAGAGTAAGAGTTTCTGGATCAGAAAAATTTCTTAAGACAAAAAAAATTCTGTCTGATTCTAAAATTGTAACTGTTTGTGAAGAAGCTAATTGTCCAAATATATCAGAGTGTTGGCAAAAAAATCATGCTACTTTTATGATCATGGGAGACACATGCACCAGAGCATGTGCATTTTGTAATGTTAAAACAGGACTACCTGATAAACTAGATGTATTTGAACCATATAAAATCTCACAAGCAGTAAAAAAAATGGATTTAAGTCATGTAGTAATTACCTCTGTAGATAGAGACGACCTCGATGATGGCGGGGCAGAACATTTTGCAAAAACTATAAATGCTATCAGGAAAATATCTCCTGAAACCACTATTGAGATATTAACCCCAGATTTTTTAAAAAAAGAAAATGCCTTGGGAATATTATTAAAAGATTGTCCAGATGTATTTAATCATAACCTTGAAACAGTTCCGCGACTGTATTTATCCATAAGACCTGGAGCAAGATATTTTAATTCTCTTAGGTTATTAAATGAGGTCAAGGATAAAAATCCTAATATATTTACAAAATCTGGATTAATGCTTGGACTCGGAGAAGAGAAAAATGAAATTATGCAGGTAATGGACGACTTAAGGGCTGCAAAGGTTGATTTTTTAACATTAGGTCAATATTTACAGCCAACAAAAAAGCATGCTCCAGTTGTTAAATATGTTACTCCAGATGAATTTGAAAGTTACAAAATAATAGCTGAGTCTAAAGGCTTCTTGATGGTTTCATCTAGTCCTTTAACTCGCTCCTCTCATCATGCAGAAGAGGATTTTAAAATTCTTAAACAAAAAAGAATTAAAAAAATTAGTTAATTGATAAAAATTGAGAAAAAGGTCCATTCAAGTTCTTCGGCTGAAAATCTTTATGGTTTAGTTTCGGATGTTGAATCGTATTCTGAATTTATACCTTGGTGCGAAAAATCAATTATTGAAAGAAGAGTCCATGAATATTTTTTTGCAAAACTTAATATGAAATACCTTCTTTTTTCAGGTTCGTTTGTAAGTAAAGTTACACTTTATGATTATGAAAAAAAAATAAATGCATTAGGGGTAAAGGGTTCTTTTCGTTATTTAGAAGCAAGTTGGGTTTTTGATGAGTATGATGATGGAACTCTAGTTTCGGTTAATTTGGAATTAGATTTGAATAACAAAATTTTAGAAAAGGCAATTGAAAGCGCATCAGGGGTCTTAATAAAAGAAACAATTTCATCTTTTGAAAAGAGGTTGATATCTATCTCTTAAGGGCATTAAGTAATAATTTTAGCGCTTCGTATACAGATGCCCGCCTTATGAAATCCCTACCTTTATCTTGAAAATTAAAATTTTTTACATCTTTTTTATCATCAATTATTGAAGCAATATAAACCGTTCCAACAGGATTAACTGATGTCCCTCCGCCGGGTCCAGCCACTCCAGTTATCGAGATAGCCAATGAAGCGAGAGAATTTTTTATAGTTCCTTCAGCCATCTCTAAAGCTGTTTCTTTTGAAACTGCTCCAAATTGATCTATTGTTTTCTTTTTTACATTTATCATATTAATTTTTGCATCGTTGGAGTAAGTGATAAACCCTCTGTCAAAAATATTTGATGAACCTGAAACAGAGGTTATATAGCTGCTTAACATTCCGCCAGTGCAGCTTTCTGCTGTAGCTACTATTCTTTCTTGTTTATCACATTCTTTGACAAGTTTTTGAGCTAGTTTTCCTATTTCGATTTTATTCATAAATTAATACCAACTATATTAAAAATTATTATTATACATGCTGTCATCAATCCTGCTACAACATCATCAGCTAAAACACCTATTGCTCCAGGTATTTTTTCTGCCTTATTAACAGGATAAAGTTTAGTAATATCAAAAAATCTAAATAATAAAAAACTTACTAGTAATCCTAAAATAGTATCTGGAATAAAAATTAAAGCTATAAATTGACCAATAAACTCATCAATAATAATTTCTTTTGGATCTTTTGATTTTTTTGCTATCAAATATTTTGATATAGCATAATAACTTATTGCAAGCAGGAGGGTAATTATGAGGATAAATATCCAAAAACCAAATAATTTTAAAATTATATATCCTATTGGAAGCGAAACTAATGAACCAAAGGTTCCTGGCATAAATTTAATAAAACCCAAATTAAAGAGAGTACATAAATTAACTATGAATTTGTTAAGCATAATCAAATACTCTAAGAGAAATCATTGTTTGGCATGCTATTCCTTTTTTTGTATTTACAAAACCTTCATCCTCCGTTGATGTAGCCTTAATATTAATACTATCTTTATTAATTTTAAGGATCTTAGATAAATTATTTCTAATATTATCTCTAATTGGATTAATTTTTGGATAATCACATATGATATTCAAGTCCAGATTAATAATTTCACCTTTTTTGTTTTTAAGTAGTTTTAGCGCTTTATTGACAAAAATAACTGAGCTTACATTTTTATATGTTTTACTATCGGGCTCAAAATGAAAACCGATATCTTTTTCATTTAGCGCTCCTAAAATAGCATCAGTAATTGAATGCAAAATAGGGTCGCCGTCAGAATTGGCTTCTAAAGAAAACTTACTTTTAATTTTTAGACCGCCAAGTTTAATTGATTTGCCTTTTTTAAATTTATGAAAGTCAAATCCATTACCAACTCGAGTTCTATAATATTGATCTATAAGTTTTTCATATATTACGATATCTGAAGGATTTGTTATCTTAAAATTTAATTTCTGCCCTTCTATTTTTTTTAATCTTAATCCAAACTCATTTGCTATGGCAACATCATCAGAATAATCACCTTTTGCTCGTTTATAAGCAATATAAATTTTGTCAAATTTGAATGCTTGAGGTGTTTGAGAGCTAATAATAATATCCCTATCATAAGTATTTAAGTTTTTTTTATTTCTAAGAGTGTCATCTGTATTTAAAGCGGGAAAAACTCCATCATATTTCTTTAAATGTAAGATACAATTTTCGATAATTCGATTTTCTAAAAATGGTCTAGCAGCATCGTGAATTAAGACTATATCATTCCTAGTTTTTATTCTTTTTTTACGAATATTTTTAAGGGCTATAAAGACTGATTTTTGACGAGTATTTCCTCCGCTAACAACAGTATTTAATTTAGGGTATTTCATTTTAAATCCCTTTATTTCTTCTTTTTCATCCTTGTTAATAACCAAAGTAATTGAATTAATTGAAGGGCTATTTGAAACTGATGTAATTAAATGTTCAAGAGGTGAAATTCCACGAAATTTATAAAATTGTTTAGAAATTTTATTCTTTTTCTTTTTGAAACGTTCGCTTTTACCTGCAGCTAATATAATAAAATGTATCATATACTTTTTTTAGAAACATAATTTGCCTAATTATTAGGCATCATATATAAATGCTTAAAAATTAGGCAATTAAAATGATTAATGAAACTAATATACATAAGCATGTCATAAATTCAATTAACTTTCCAATTTTAATAATTGATAAGAATAAGACCGTATTAATGGTAAATCCAGCTACTGAAGATTTTTTTAAATTAAGCTCTAAAGTTTTAATAAAGAAATCAATCGAGGAAATTCTTCCTTTTTCGTCCCCAGTTTTATCTCTGATAGATAGCTCTATTAAGAAAGAATCGACATTTAAAGAATATAGAGTTGATTTATCAACTCCCATTTCCGGATCTCATAAAGATGTAGATGTTGAGGTAACCCCATTAATAGGGCTAGAAAATTATTATCAAATTATTTTAGTAGAGGATTTTCATGAAAAGAAATTAGTGCTTCAAAATGAAAATCAAAAAAATAAAATAGCGATGTCAAATATGTCTCAAATTCTTGCGCATGAGGTTAAAAATCCTCTCTCCGGCATTAGAGGGGCTGCGCAAATCTTAGAAAAAAATGTCGAAAGTAATGAAACTATTATGACTGATCTTATAATAACTGAAGTAGATAGAATTAGAAGACTTGTTGATAATCTTCAAATTTTTGACGCATCTACTCCTATTGATCTGAGACCAATTAATATACATTCGATTCTACGTCATGTTAAAGATGTTATGATAAATTCAAGTAATAAGGAAATTAAAATAAAAGAAGTATTTGATCCTTCAATTCCAGATGTTATTGGCAATGAAGATCAATTAATTCAAGTATTTATTAATCTTATTAAAAATTCAATTGAAGCATTCAGTAATGAGCCAGATTCCGATAATGAGATTATATTATCAACTAATTATGAGCACGGATATATTGTTAAAGAAAAATCAAGCGAAGAAAGAGTAAAATTGCCAATTAAGATTTCTGTGATGGATAATGGACCTGGTATATCAGATTCAATATCACATGAAATTTTTCAACCATTTGTTAGTACAAAAAAAATTGGTCAGGGTGGACTTGGGCTATCAATAGTTTCCAAAATTATTAGTGATCACAATGGATCAATTGAGCTTGACTTAACTGATCAAGGAACAAAATTTATTATTAGATTAATGTCGGAGTTTTAAAATGAGTAACAAAACTTTAATAATAGCTGAAGATGATGAATCCATTAGATTGGTTACTTCGAGATATCTTCAAGACCTAGGCTATGATGTCATTTTGGCATCTAACCTTAAAGAGCTTTGGAAATTAATAGAAAGCAATAAGGGAGATGCTCTGATTACCGATGTTATGCTCCCTGATGGTGAACTCTTTGATATTTTACCTCAAATTATTGAATACAGAGAGAGTCTTCCTGTTATTGTGGTAAGTGCAAAAAATAATTTACAAACAGCAATTTCAGCAACAAAGCAAGGAGCTTATGAATATTTACCTAAACCATTTGATCTTGATGAGCTTCAAAAGCTAGTAAAGAAAGCATTAGAAAGTAAACAAAATTCTAAAAATAAAACTAAATTAAAAAATGAATCTGAAAAACAACTAATTGTTGGAAGATCACCTTCTATGCAAGAATTATATAAATCTATAGCACGCTTATCGCAAAATGACCTTACTGTTATGATATATGGTGAAAGCGGAACAGGAAAGGAATTGGTAGCTAAGGCCTTGCATAAATATAGTGCGAGATCAGAAAAACCTTTTATAGCCCTTAATATGGCTGCAATCCCAAATGATTTGATTGAAAGCGAGCTATTTGGACATGAAAAAGGGTCTTTTACAGGCGCTCATCAAAAAAGCGATGGTAAATTTAAACTTGCAGAAAAAGGAACTCTATTTTTGGATGAAATTGGTGATATGCCGATAGATGCTCAAACTAGGTTATTAAGGGTTTTGCAGGAGGGCGAATTTACACCAATCGGAGGGAAAGAAAAAATTCTAGCAGACACAAGAATTATAGCTGCTACACACAAAAATCTTTCAAGCCTCATCGAAAAAGGTGAATTTAGAGAAGATTTATTTTATAGGCTCAATGTAGTTCCAATTAACATACCTCCTTTAAGAGAAAGAAAAGAAGATATTCCAGAATTAGTAAATCATTTTTTAGAAAAAGCTAAAACACTAAAACTTGAACCAAAAAAGTTTAATACTGAATCTTTTCAAATCTTAGAGAAATACCAATGGCCAGGTAATGTAAGAGAACTTGAAAACTTTATTCTAAAATTATGTGCTCTTTATGCAGATGAAATTATAATGAATGAAGATCTTGTTAAAGAGATCAAAAATCTGCAAAAACTTGATCAGCAGATGTTAGATGCTGATAGTCAATTTTCTAAAATTTTAGAAAATTACCTTTCAAAAAATATAAATAAAATTAATACAGAATATCAGGGAGATGTATATAATTATTTTGTAACTGAACTTGAAAAAGTTTTGCTTTTTGAAGTTCTAAAAAATAAGAATGGTAATCAACTAAAAGCAGCAGAATTATTAGGTTTAAACAGAAATACATTGAGAAAAAAAATTACTGAACTTAATATTAGTATTGATTGATAAAGTAATTAAGGGAGAAAATATGAGTGGACCATTAAGTAAAGTAAAAGTACTCGAATTTGCTGGAATAGGGCCAGGCCCTTTTTGCGGCATGCTTTTAGCTGATATGGGTGCTGATGTGTTAAGAATAGATAGATCACCAAAAGGAGGATCAAAACATATAATAGAAGGACGTGGAAAAAAATCGGTAGTTCTTAATCTAAAAGACCCTCTTCATTTAGATATTTGTCTTGATCTTGTTTCTAAGGCCGACATACTTCAAGAGGGAATGCGACCAGGTAAAATGGAAAGCTTAGGTCTTGGACCTGAAGATTGCTTTAAAGTTAATAAGAAATTAGTTTATGGCAGAATGACTGGATGGGGTCAGCATGGAAGTTTATCGCAAGCCGCTGGTCATGATATTAATTATATTTCGCTTACAGGAGCATTAGATGCAATAGGAAGGAAAGGTGAAAAACCTGTACCACCTTTAAATCTTGTTGGCGATTTTGGAGGAGGTGCACTTTATCTTGCTATGGGTATGTTAGCCGCTCTCCATGAAGCAAATAATTCTGGAGAGGGTCAAGTTGTTGATTGTGCCATGACTGATGGTTCTGCATCTTTAATGTCTATGTTTTATGGATTTACAAGTTCTAAAATTTGGCAAAACACAAGAGGTTCAAATTTATTAGATACAGGTGCTCATTTTTATGATGTGTACGAAACTAAAGATAATAAATTTATTTCTATCGGATCTATTGAACCACAATTTTATGCATTATTGCTAGAAAAGGCTGGTATTGAAGATCCTGATTTTGATGATCAGATGAATCGCGAAAAATGGCCTCTTTTAAAAATTAAAATTGAAGATATTTTTAAAACAAAAACAAGAGATGAATGGTGTAATTTGATGGAAGGGACTGATGTTTGTTTTAGTCCTGTTCTTTCAATACATGAAGCACCAAAACATCAACATAATATAGATAGAGAAACATTCGTAGAAATTGATGGGGTAATTCAACCCAATGTTGCGCCTAGATTTTCTAGAACAGAATCTAAAATTAATGGTCCTTCTGCTATGAATGGTGAGCATAATGAAATAGCTTTAATAGATTGGGGAATAAATGAAGAGAAAATCAAATCTATCTTTTAATCACCTTTTCTTGGAAATATAAGTGTTCTAATCCATGTTAAAATGGAATTATTCTTTAAATCTTCTTTAAGTAGATATTTCATTAAATTGTTATAGTTATCAGAAACAAAAAGATCCTCTCTTTTCCTAATTTCCTTATCTATATCAATAGACTTTATTTCTTTTGCGGGATTACCAGCGTAAATTTTATTATCTGGTACATCTGATATAACTATTGAACCTAAGCCAATAATTGAGTTTTCTCCGATTGTTACCCCTTTAGAAATTTTTGATCCTTCTCCTATCCATGCATTTTCTTTTATTATAATTTCTTTACTTTTACCCGGTGTTTTAATTCTATCATAAACATTATGCCAGTCTGAATCACTTATATAAACATTACTTGCAAGCATGACATTGTTTCCAATTGTGATTTCTTTAGCGGATAATATTCTTACTCCTGGAGATATTAAAACATTATCACCTATAATAATTGATGCATTAGAGTCATTTCTATTCCAAGCACAAATTTGTGTAATTATATATTTTGAGGTTCTGAAGTGAACATTGTTGCCGATGTGTATATTGTTTCCATAAATGTCCAAGTTCCAAGGTTTGTTTATATCAAGATTTTTACCTACAGATTTAAATTGAGGTTTTATAAAATAGTAAGTCCAAAATTTATAAAAATTTTCTATTAAATTTCTTATAAAGTAAGGTCTTCTATCTTTTATCAAAATTAAAAAACCCTTTAATGCATTTTACTTGACTGAATTTCGTAACAGCCATTTTTAAAAGTACCAAAAATTTCTGTGACTTGAGGATGTCTTACTGGTTCACCTGTATCATCATAAAGTAAATTTTGTTCAGATACATATGCAACATATTCTGTTACTTCATTTTCTGCTAGAAGGTGATAAAAAGGTTGATCTTTTTTTGGTCTAATATCTTCAGGAATAGATAACCACCATTCTTCAGTATTGTTAAATGTTGGATCAACATCAAAAATTACTCCTCTAAATGACAAAAAACGATGTTTAACTATTTCGCCTATTTTAAATTTAGCATCTCTTTCCATAGTAATCTCCAGAAGATTTAATTAGGTATTGTTTACCTTAATCAATTTCTTATAATTTGTAAGTAATATATGCATCAAGATATATACTTAGAAAAATTCTTTGATAGTTTAGGGTCCTTTTTTTTAATTTTTTTTGCTAATTCAATTATTACATTAGCTTGTTTAACTGTTGCCTCATCTTGCATTTTTCCATCAACCTTTACTGCTCCCGTACCATCACCCATTGCGTTAATGATTTTTGCGGCTTTTTTTACCTCATCATCACTAGGACAAAAGACTTTTTTTGCTATGTCAATTTGCGATGGATGAAGAGACCATGCTCCATGACACCCAAGAATGAAAGCATTCCTAAATTGTATTTCACATCCTTCAGGGTCATCAAAGTCTCCATAAGGGCCAAAAAAGGCCTTTATATTATTTGATGCACAAGCATCTATCATTTTAGATAAGGAATAATGCCAAAGATCCTGTTGAAGAAATTCCCTTTTTGCTGTTTTTTCTTTTGGATCAGTCAGAATACCATAATCTGGATGACTTCCCCCAACTCTAACTGTTTTCATGCCCCTTGATGCAGCAAGATCTGCTGGACCAAGACTAAATCCATGGAGCCTAGGACTACATGCAGCTAAAGACTCTACATTCATAACTCCTTCTGCTGTCTCAAGAATTATATGAATTTTAATTTGTTTGTTTAATTTATTTTCTGCCTCATTAAGAGCAATTATTCGATCAGCAAATAAAATCTCTTCTGGAGTACTTATCATTGGTAGCATGATAACATCAAGGGTGTTTCCCAGCTCTTTTACTAGAAAAGATATGTCATCTAAAAACCATTTGCTCGAAATTGAATTTACTCTTGTCCATAAGGATGTGTTTTTAAGATTTAATTTTTTGGATTTTTTTGCAAATTCTTTTCTTGCATTGATTTTATCCTTTGGAGCAATTCCGTCTTCAAGATTACCAAGTATAACATCTGCTTTTTTTGCAATTTCATCTAACTTGTCTGTAACTTTTTTTAGATGAGGAGGAAAGAAATGAATAACTCTCTCTAATTCATTGCTTAGATCTATTTTAGGTTTAGGAGCACCATCAGCTAGTGGTTCATAAAATTTTCTTCCATGAGTCATTTTTTTTCTCAAATTAATGTCCTTAGACATACATCAACTTAGTAAAAGGAGCAAATATCTTCTTTTTTTAAAAAACAAATTATCTTATTAATGTGTGATAAAGGAATTTCATATGAAGGATTTAACCATAATACCACCTATTGGAGAATTATTAGGACGTGAGCATGTAAAAATAGAAAAAGGCCATGTAATTCATAAATATAATTTAGATAATCGCTTTGCTAATAGAAACAATATGATAACTGGAGGCATTCTTTCTACTGCATTAGATATGCTATGTGGTCATGCTCTTCATACAATGCATGATAACAAGCATGCCACTATAGAACTTAAAACAATTTTTTTAGCCCCAGCATCACCTGGTATCTTTTTGGGAGAAGGCAATGTTATCAAAATTGGTAAATCGATCGGATTTGCCGAGTCCAAAATATGTGATGATAATAAAGAAGAGGTTGCTGCAGCATCTGCAACATTCCGAATATTTAGTCAGAAATAGCCAATTTCTCTTTAACCTTATCTCTTAATTTTAGTTTATATATTTTACCTGAGGCTGTTCTTGGAAGTTTTTTTTCGTGTAAGTCATAATATTCAGGAATTTTGAAATTTGCTATATATTCACTAAGATATTTATTTAATTCAATTTCATTAAATTCATTTATTTCTTTAAGAGAAATCGAACAACATAGCTTTTCTCCTAATCTTTCATCTGGAACACCAAAAACACTCGCCTCAAGGATATTAGGGTGCTTATTAATTGCGTCTTCTACTTCTAGACAGGAAATATTCTCACCACCCCTAATAACAATGTCTTTTGCTCTATCTACAATAAATAAGTAATTATCATCATCCAAATAACCTAGATCACCTGATCTAAACCAATCATTATAAAACGCTTCATTAGTTGCCTTTTCGTTTTTCCAATATTTTGTAAAATTGGTGATAGATTTTATCCAAACCTCTCCAACTTCATTTGATTTACATTCTTTTTTATTGTTATCAACGATTTTAATTTTTGTTAACGGAGGTGTGGGTTTTCCTGTTGACCCAGGTCTTTCAATATAGTCATCTCCAGAAATGACCGCTCCTGCAGCATTAGTTTCTGTCAAACCATAACCTAATCCTGGAGACGCGTTGGGAAATTCTGCTTTTAATTCTTTTACATGAGATGAAGGCCTTGCGGCTCCTCCACCAGAAAGTTCTTTTAAAGAGGATAAATCATATTTTTTTCTACTTTCATTCCTCATAACCTCCAATGTCATAGTAGGAACGCCATTAAGTGTAGTGATTTTTTCCTTTTCTATTAAAGATAATGCTATTTCTGAGTCCCACTTATACATTAGAACCATTTTTCTTCCAGATAAAAAAGAAAGCATGAATTGAGCATGGCTTCCAGTAACATGAAATAAAGGGACAGTTAAAAGGCAAGAAGGCTGAACTCCATCATCTGGCTCGATATTATCTCGAATATTTCTTGCTGCAGATACAACCATCCACTGAAGTAAAGTAGAAATAATAGATCTATGCGATGAGCATACACCCTTTGGATATCCTGTTGATCCAGAAGTATATAAAATTGTTGCATTATCTTCTGGCTGAATATCTATAATAGGCATTTCGTAAGAAAGATATTTTTGTGCGTAATTCTGCCAATCATTAATACAATTATTCTTATCGGGTCTTATTATTATTAATTTTAAATCATTAGCTTTTTTAAGATTATTGATACTATCGAAGCGTTCTTGATCAGCTATTATTATTTTTGAGTCACTATCTTTAATGCCATATTCAAGTTCCGTTGAAGTCCACCAACTATTCATCGGAACAGCAACAGCTCCAATACTAGTTATAGCAATAAAACTAAATATCCATTCTGGATAATTTCTAGAAGCGATAGCAACTCTGTCTCCTTTTTTAACAGAAAAATCATTTATTAAAGATTGAGCAAATGCAGATGAAAGTTGATAGGCTTCGTGGTATGTCCATCTTTCATCATTATAAACAATCATATCTTTATTTTGATGATCTTCATAAAGCTTAAAATACTCAAAAAGATTTTTTGGACCCCAGCTAAATGATAAAAAATTGTATCCATTTTGATTTATAATTTTTGTAGGAAATTCACCTTCAGGCGAACATAAATCTTTTACTATTTCTTCAATTTCTTGTTTCATATTTCTTTGGCGGAGGGGGAGGGATTCGAACCCCCGAGACGGTTGCCCGCCTGCTGGTTTTCAAGACCAGTGCCTTCAACCACTCGGCCACCCCTCCGCAGGTATTTAATTAAAGATTATATTTTATTCAAAAAGTCCAATAAAATTTTATTAACCTCATTAGGTTTTTCTTGTTGTGTCCAATGACCACAACCTCTGATAATTTTTAATTCTCTTAAATCATTATAATTATTGTTAATATGATCCATATATAAATCTTCATCAGATTTGTTGGGTTGCGAAGATTTCAGACCATTTAAAACCATAAAATTTACTGGATCGAGATCCCCAGTAATAAAGCAGGAAGGTTTATCTATCTTTTTATTTGATAAGTGACTCAATTCTTTCCAATCTAAATCTATACATCTATATCTATTCAAAGGACCTCTCATCCCACTATTTTCGAATTGATTAGAGTAAAAAATCAAATCATCTTCATTTAACCAATTAGGTAAGTTTTCAAAGGATGTCATACCTTTTAAAAAACCTTCGCCTTTAAATTTTTCTTGAGACATTAATGTCTCAATATTCTTTAACATTCCCCTGTAGTCAGAGTTTGAAAAAATAGTTCTTAGAGAGTTTTTTATATCTTTTTCAAATTCTTCCTCAGCGATACCCTCTTTTTGGAAATAAAGTATGTAAAAAAAATTTTCTTTATATAATTCTTTAAGCATTTTTGTTGGTTCTACTTCATTGCCTAAAAATGAATGAGGCACAGATAATCCTGAAACGGATAGAATTCTCTCAGGATATAACAAGCTTGTATACCAAGATATTGGCCCACCCCAATCGTGACCGACAATATGCGCATGATGATCTCCAAGATGATCCAATATTCCAATTAAATCAGCAGTTATTTTTTTCATTGAATAATCAGACACATTTTTTGGTTTATCAGAATCACCATAACCACGTATGTCTGGAGCGATTACTTTATATCCTTTTTCAGAAAAAAAATTTATTTGATGCCTCCAGCTATAAAAACTTTCAGGCCAGCCGTGTATAAGAAAAAGTGGTGTTCCTGATCCTTGTATTACTGTGTTGATGTTTATTTCGTTTGTAGGAATTTTTATTTGATTAAATTGCATAAGTTTTAATATCTCAATATTTTAAAAAACGAATCCTGATAATAATCCTATTGAAATGTTTTTATTCAAAAATATCACGCTTTGTTTTGTAATCTTATTAATAGGTTGTACATCAAATAATTCAACTCAAAAATATAAAACTAATAATAATTCTTTTTACGGCGGTATTTATAAAGTTGGTGATCCCTACCTTATCGATGGAAAAATATATTATCCAACAGAGGATAAGAATTATGATGAAATAGGAGTAGCATCTTGGTATGGAGAAGAATTTCATGGCAAACTTACCGCAAATGGTGAAAGGTTTAACATGTTTAAAGTAAGTGCTGCTCACAAAACCTTACCTTTACCCTCTAAAGTAAAAGTTACGAATCTAGATAATAATAAATCTTTGATAATGAGAGTTAACGATAGAGGGCCTTTTGCAAAAGATAGAATTATAGATTTATCGATGAGAGCTGCAGATTTATTGGGTTTTAAAGAAAAAGGGACACAAAAGGTAAGGGTCCAATATTTTTCATCGGCAAACATATTTAACAAAAATGGAAATGTAATTTCTAAAAAAAATCATTTAAATCAAGAAAAAAAATATCAACCCAATAATTCCAAAGGGCTATACTCACTTGTTATTGGGAGTTTTTCGAATGCCGAAAATATAAATAGAATAAAAGACAAATTAAAGAATTTTAGAAAATTAAGTATAGAAAAGAAAGAGATTGATAATGTTAATTTTTATAAAATTTTTATTGGACCGTATTATCGAAAAGACTATGTTATTAAGCTTCAGGAAACTATCGAATATTTGGGCCTGAAAGATACAGAAATTATAAAATATGAGAATTAAACTAAATTTCTTTTTAATGTGTTTATTGATTATTCTTAATAATCAAAATTTATTTTCTTTTGATACCTCGGCAGAAAATGCACTTTTGATTGATTTTGATACAGATCAAATCTTGTATTCAAAAAATGAAGAGAAAAAGATTTACCCCGCATCCATGTCAAAGTTAATGACTTTATATATTTTATTTGATTCATTAAAAAAAGGTATAGTAACTCTTGATGACAAATTTGTTGTTTCAAGAAATGCTTATCAAAAAGAAGGTTCCACAATATATGCTGAATTAGGAACAGAAATATCTGTTGAGAATTTGATAAGGGGAATTATTGTATCATCTGGAAATGATGCATGTATTATAGTTGCAGAGGCGCTTTCCGGTTCAGAAGATAATTTTGCTAATCAAATGAATTTCTATGCTGAAGAAATGGGTTTAAGAAATTCAAATTTTAAAAATTCGTCTGGGCTCCATAATGAAGACCATTATACTTCAGCCGAAGATCTAGTGAAACTTTCTAACTTATTAATTACAGATTTTCCCGATTACTATCCATATTTTGCAGAAAGATCTTTCACATGGAATAGTATTATACAATACAATAGAAATAATATTTTAAGACTGGGTCTTGGGGTTGATGGTTTGAAGACAGGTTACACTAGTAAATCAGGATATGGAGTAATTGTATCATCAGAAAAGAATGGGAGAAGATTAATCGGAATAGTTACTGGCTTAAAAAGTGTTGATGATAGAACAAATGAAATATCTAGATTGATAAACTATGGATACAGAGGATTTAAAAGTTATTCTGTTTTCAAAGACAATCAAATAATAGATTATGCAAAAGTTTGGAAAGGAAATAAAAATAATTTACCACTGATAGTTGATAAAGATATAAATTTACTTCTTGATATTCCTGGAAGACGAGGAATTAATGTTGAATACAAATATAATGAACCAATTTATGCTCCAATTTTCAAAGGTGATGTTGTAGGAAGTATAGATATCATTATACCAGGAAGAAAAAACATCAAATTAGATTTATTAGCTGGCGAAGATGTTAAGCAAGTTAACTTTTTCACTGGCTTTATCAGATCTTTAGATTATTTTTTATATAAAGATGAATAATTTATTTATAACTTTTGAGGGAGGAGAAGGTTCAGGTAAATCAACTCAGGTTGGTTTATTAAAAGATTATTTTGATAGTCAAAGTTTAAATACAATTATAACTAGAGAACCCGGAGGCACACCATCTGCTGAAGTTTTAAGAGATTTACTAACTAGAGGAAAAGTAGATAAATGGACAGCTATGTCAGAAGCTCTTTTAATGTGGGCTGCAAGATATGAGCACATCGTTGATGTTATTGATCCTGCTCTAAAGGCCGGAAAATATGTAATCTGTGATAGATTTTACGACTCAACATACGCATATCAAGGGATTGCCCATAATTTAGGTATTGATAAAATGGAAAAATTAAAAGAATTAATAATTGGAGATATAGAACCAGATTTAACTTTTATTTTAGATATTGATCCTAAAATTGGTCTTAAAAGATCACTAGAAAGATCTAATATAGAAAATAGATTTGAAAATTATGATATTGATTTTCATAATAAAATTAGAAATGCTTTTTTGAATATTTCTAAACAAAATAAAGATCGTTGCATTGTTATTGATGCTTCAATAAGTAAGCAAGAAATTAACAAAATTATTATAAGTGAAATTAATCAATTAATTTCTAATAATTAATAGGGGTTATTAAATTGTATAGTTCTGCGAAAGAGACATATAATTTTATAGGAAACGATAATATTGAACAATTTATGTTGAATTCAATAAATTCAAGAAAATTGCATCATGCATATCTTTTTAGTGGAATAAAAGGCATAGGAAAAGCAACATTTGCTTATCGAGCTGCAAGATATATTTTGTCAAATGCTTTAAAAGAAAATATGGACATAGATAAATCTAAAAAAGTATCTAAGTTAATTGAAAAAAATAGTCATCCTGATTTCATGGTGCTTGAGAAGGATCTAGATAAAGAAAAGTCTATTATAGAGATTGATAAAGTAAGAAAATGTATTGATTTTTTTAATCATACTCCAACCCTTGGGACTTATAAGATATGCATCATAGATTCGCTTGATGAAATGAGTATTAATTCTGCAAATGCTCTTTTAAAAATAATTGAAGAGCCCCAAAAAAATAGCCTTTTTTTTATTATTTCTCACAGTAAAGAGTCAGTACTGCCTACTATAAGGTCAAGATGTTTAAATCTGCGTTTTAATAAATTTTCTGATTGTGAAATAAAAAATTTTTTAAACAATAAGATTCTTGATGAAGAGGTTTATGATTTAAATGAAGTTATCAGTTTATCTCATGGAAGCGTAGGCAGGGCATTTGACTTAATAAGTGAAGATTCCCAAGAGATTATCGTAAAAGTTAAAAGTCTATTCAATCAATTTTCTGATGAAAATTTTCAAAAATTAGAAAATGCCCTTATAAGATCAAATAAAATTGATTTATTTTTTGAGTTGTCGCTTTTAATAATTGATAAAACTATAAAAGAATTAATTCTTGATGAAAATTATCAAGAAAATAAAAGAATTGATGAGTTATTTTTGTTAAGAGCAGAGACTCAAAGAATTTATCATGAAGGTAAAAAATATAAAAATATTAATAACCATATGATTTTAGAGTTAATTTTATTAATTAAAAAATCATTTTATCATTGAGAATTTGATGGCTAATCCATTCTACATAAGTACAGCAATATCATATACAAACGGCCCCCC
>LUMG01000002.1_pt1 | contig 114655 bp, 126 predicted proteins | sample 729691 | NCBI WGS metagenome assembly LUMG01 (sample SAMN03860269, study PRJNA289734) | marine metagenome | biome: seawater column; feature: ocean; material: water; isolation source: Red Sea water column Station 34 - depth 50m | place: Saudi Arabia: Red Sea | collected 2011-10-15 | depth 50 m
ATCGCAAGATTTAAAAGATTGGATGGATATGATGTTTTTTTCTTAACTGGAACGGATGAACATGGCTTAAAGGTTCAAAAAAAGGCACAAGAGCTGGGTATTGATCCTAAAAAATATGTAGATGAAATATCTAAAGAATTTATTCAATTGTCTATATCTTTAAACTGCTCAAATGATGATTTTATAAGAACAACAGATGAACGCCATGTAAAAAATGTTCAATCAATTTGGAAAATTCTTTTCGATAAAGGTGATATTTATCTTGATCAATATTCAGGTTGGTATTCAATTACGGATGAAGCTTTTTATAACGAAGAAGAATTAATAAAAACCGAAAGTAATTCGTTTTTATCTCCTACTGGAAACCCAGTTGAATGGGTGGATGAAGAGAGTTATTTTTTCAAATTATCTAAATATCAAAATGACTTATTAGAACTTTATGAAAAAAATGAAAAATTTATTCTTCCAAACTCAAGAATGAATGAAATTAAAAACTTTGTAAAATCAGGTCTTAAAGATATTTCAATATCAAGAAAAAATATTTCATGGGGAATTCCTGTTAAAGGAAATAAAGATCACTCAATTTATGTTTGGCTTGACGCACTAACTAATTATATCTCTGCGCTTGATTGGTGTGATAACAATGAGTCACTTAAAAGATTTTGGCCGGCAGATATTCATCTTATAGGGAAAGATATTACAAGGTTTCATGCTGTCTACTGGCCTGCATTTCTTTTTTCGGCTGGAATTGAAATTCCTAAAATGATTTTTTCACATGGGTTCCTTCTTAATAAAGGCGAAAAAATATCAAAGAGTTTAGGAAATACAGTTGATCCATTTGAATTAATTAATTTTTTCGGAGTAGATCAACTGAGGTTTTATTTGCTTTCAGCAACTCCTTTTGGAAATGATGGTAATTATAATCATGAGTTAATAACCAACCACTCTAATGCTCTGTTATCAAATGATTTAGGAAATCTCTCTCAAAGGTGCCTTAAAATGGTTTATTCAAAATGTAATGGTAAAATTCCTGATAAAGGTAATCTGGTTTCTGTTGATCAATTATTGTTAAATAATGCTTATAGCCTTTATGAGAATTCACTAGAATTTATGAATAATTATCAAATACAAGCTTATTTAAATTCTGTTTTCGATGTTATCTCTGAAACTAATAAATATTTTAGTGATGAAAAGCCTTGGGAGCTAGAAAAAGAAAATTCAGAGAGAATGCAAACTATTTTATGGGTTACATGTGAGGTTCTTCGTATTGTTTCAATATTATTACAACCAGTTATAACTGAAAGTTCAAATAAACTGTTGGATTTTTTAAATGTTGATTTAGACGAAAGGTTTTTTAAATATTTAAATTCTGATTTTTCTCTTAAGTCCGGAATAGAAATACATGAACCAAATGTTATTTTTCCAAAAATCGATCTATAAATGTAGATAGTGACAATACATAATTTTTGTTGTAATGAAGCAACATATTAGGAGAGATATTTTGGATAAGTTCTTAGTTATAGATTTAGAAATGGACTTAAGATCTGCTAGAGCAGATTTTGAGAAAAAATATCTAATAGCTCAAATTAATAACTTTAATGGTAATATTAGTAAAACAGCTAAGTTTATTGGTATGGATAGATCGGCATTACATAGAAAATTAAATGATTTAAATATTAGGCCTAATAAAAGATTACAAGGCGTAATAAGTAAATAATAAAAACATAATTGGATAATATATGAAAATTATAATTTGCGGCGCTGGTTTAAGCGGAAGAGCTATTGCAGAAAAGTTATCTCAAATTGGTAATGAGGTTACTATAATAGATTCATCAAAACGACTGATCGAAAAATTAGGTAGTAAATTGGATATAAGAGGAATTGTTGGTCATGGTGCTCATCCGGATATTTTAGGTGAAGCCGGAGCTGCGGATGCTGAGATGTTAATTGCCGTTACACATTCAGACGAAATAAATATGATGGCTTGTCAAGTTGCTCATTCATTATTTGAAGTTCCAAAAAGGATTGCTAGAGTGAGAGATAAGTCTTATTTAAATCCATCTTATCAGGATTTATTTACTAGCTCAAACCTGCCAGTAAATATAATTATATCTCCAGAGAAAGAAGTCGCCAAATCAGTTTTCAGAAGATTTGAGTTACCTGGAGCTTTTGAGAATGTTCCTTTTGGTGATAACAATTTAAGACTATTAGGTGTTAAAATAACGGAAGATTGTCCTATAAAGAATAATGAAATAGGCTCTTTAACCGATTTATTTCCAGATTTAAATACAGTGATAGTTGGTCTGAATAGGGAAGGTAATATTTTAACTCCAAAGTCTAATGATAAAATATTAGAAAATGATTTAACTTATTTAATATGCCCAAGTGATTTTGCTGAAAGAACTCTTGCAATTTTTGGTAATCAAAATGAACAGGCTAGGAGAATTGTTTTAGTTGGCGGCGGTTCAATTGGCAAAGAAGTAGGAAAGTTAATCGAAAATTATACAGATAATATTTCCCTTCGCATAATAGAGGTAGACGCAAAAACTGCAGAAGAATTGTCAGATAAATTTGATAGAAGTTTTGTAATTCTTGGATCAGGAATGGATAAAGATATTTTAAATGAGGCTGAAATTTCTAATGCCGATATTTTAATAAGTTTAACAAATAGTGATGAAACTAACTTTATTTCAGCTGCTTTTGCAAAAAGTGATGGTTGTGAAAGGGTTATAGCATTACTTAATAATAAAGATTTTCAAGGTCTTATTAGATCAGTTGATATTGGTGATTTTCTAGACCCTAAGGCAATAACTGTATCATCGATATTAAGGCATGTAAGAAGAGGCCATATCAGAAATATATATACCTTATCAGATGGTACGGCAGAAATAATTGAAGGAGAAGTTTCTTCATCATCAGATTTAGTTGGTCCAACTATAGAAGAACTTCATTTATCAAATGGATTAAGAATTGGTGGAATTTTAAGAAATCAAAAAATAATAATGCCTAGGGGTGATACTAAAATAAAAGAAGGTGATTATGTTACAATTTTTGCAATTCCTGATAAGATTCATGAGGTTGAACAATTATTCAGGGTTAGTGCAAGTTACTATTAGTATTGTTTTTATAAATAATTTTAATTGATAATATTAATTATATTATTATTAAGGCTCATTGTATATTCATCTCATGTTAGACAACATTTCGGAAAATCTTACAAATTTCGATGAAGAAAGTTTTATTAACGATTTGGTTAATAATCGTAAATTAGTAACAGTTTTTCTAATTAGTGGAATAAAGCTAGAGGGAACAATTGCATCTTTTGACTCAAATACTTTAACTCTGAAGGGTTCAAATAACATACAATTAGTATACAAGCATGCTATTTCAACTATTTTGCCTGTTTAATTTCTTTTTTTGCATTAATCCAAAATTCTTCTAATTCTTCTAAACTAGTTTCTTTGAATTTTTTTCCTGCCTTTATTAACTCATTCTCAATATAATTAATTCGATTCAAAAATTTTTTATTTGTCATTCTTAGGGCGTTTTCAGGATCAATTTTCAGTTTTCTTGATAAATTTATGACAGAAAAAATTAAGTCACCAATTTCTTCTTCTATTTCTAAATTATTTGCTTTAGTCATTGCGACTTCAAGTTCCATTTTTTCTTCAGATATCTTTTTATAAGCATCAATTGGCTTTTCCCAATCAAAACCATTCTCGGAAGCTCTCTTTTGTAACTTTAAAGATCTTGTCATCGCAGGAAGTGCTATAGGTATATCTTCAAGCATACCTTTAGTGCCTTTATCAATTCTTTCTTTTTCTTTAATTTTCAACCAATTTTTATCTATTTCATCTAATGAATTTTGTTTTGAGTTTTTTTCAAATACATGAGGATGCCTTCTAATCATTTTTTTAGACAAATTATCAATGACATCATGAATATCAAAATAGCCCTTTTCTTTATTAATTTCAGCATGAAATATAACTTGAAATAGTAAGTCTCCTAATTCCTCGCATAAACCTTCAGTGTTATTATTTTCTATTGCATCAACGACTTCATATGCCTCCTCTAAGCAATATTTTCTTAAAGAATGAGAATCTTGTGATTTATCCCATTCACATCCGTTTTTTGGATCTCTCAATGATACCATTATATTTAGAAGATCTAAAAAAGACCGATTCATTTTATTATCTGTTTTGTCCATTACTTTTTCCTTATAAATTTTTAAATCCAAATTTTTTGTTTATTTAAGTGATATATTTGCAACTATATAAAATTGACATAAAATATATAAAAATGCTATTATGTATTTGAATTTAAATATAAATAACTGATGGGGATCATATGCTATATTTTAAAAAACTCAATAAAGTAATATTTACTTTATTTTTTTCTTTTTTAATTACTTTTTCATTCGATTTATTTTCTCAAAATGATGTTGAGGAAGTGGAAGAAATTATTGTAACAGGTTCAAGAATTAAGACTACTGCAACGGATAGTTTTTCACCTGTTTCTATCGTTGATCAAGAGGATATTTTACTATCAGGTAAGATTTCCATTGGTGAAGTTTTACTTGAGCTTCCTGGCCAAGGTTCAGGATTAAATAGAAATTATAATAATGGTGGAGATGGTTCGGTTAGAATAGATTTTCGAAACCTTGGATCTCAGAGAACCCTTGTCCTAGTTGATGGAAGAAGATGGGTTAATAGTGGTGAAGGTGCAAATGGTTCAGTAGATATTAATACTATTCCAACAGCTGCAGTAGAAAGAGTGGAGGTTCTTAAAGACGGTGCATCATCTATATATGGTTCAGACGCTATTGGTGCGGTTATAAATATAGTTACTAAGGACTCTTATGATGGTTTGGATGTCTCTTTTCAAAGAGGTGAATATTTTGATGGAGGTGGTGTAGCCGATAATTTCTCTATCAGCATGGGTTCAACATTTGATGGCGGATCATTTATTATGGGAGCTTCATATGTTGATGTTCATGAATTAGGTAATTGGGAAAGACAAGAAACTGCTGCAAGACCAAGCTTTGGCGGTTCATCTGGAACTCCTCAAGGTAGATTAGCTTACGGTGGTGTGGTGCCTGGATGTAGTAATTTTCAGCCAAATGAGGGTACAGCAGGTTCTTCACCAAGTGATTTCAGATGCTGGACAAGCCCTGATGATCGCTTCAACTATAATCCATACAATTATGTAGAAACACCTAGTGAAAGAAAAAACTTTTTTGCCAAAGGAACATTTGAAATTGCTGAAGATACTTCCGTGACATTATTTGGTGTATACCAAAATAGAGTATCGGATCAATTGCTTGCACCTATGCCGTTATTTTATGGTTTTGGAGACTTTGGCGGAAGCGAAGGTATTTCAAGAAACAACCCTTATAACCCTTTTGGGTTAGAATTTTGTGATTTAACTGGCCTTTCAGTTGAAGGTAAGGTTTGTAACGATGCAAACTACCCAGGTGGATATGCAGTAGGTTGGTTAGGCAGAAGATTGCTTGAAGCTGGAAATAGGGACTTTATTCAAGATACTGAAACATACAGACTTTCTATGGGTCTTGAAACAAAAATTGCTGACTGGGATGTATCCGCGTACTTTATATGGGCACAAAATAAAAATGTAACAACTACTAAAGGCCTTTTAAATACAGGGAATATTAAAAAAGCTCTAAGCGGTGATGCATGTACTGGAAGTTGTGTTCCATTAAATATCTTTGGAGGTCAAGGTTCAGATAGCAAATACATTGGAGATGGTCTATGGACAGGAACAGGTTCTATTACACCAGAAATGGTTGAATACATTACATTCCTAGCTCATGATACAGGTGAAAACGAAATGAAAAATTTTGGTTTCGATGTATCAGGAGAACTTGCCCAACTTCCTGCTGGTCCAGTTGGTATTGCTTTTGGATACGAGCATAGAAAAGAAGAAGGTGGATATGAGCCTGATGCATTCATTGCTGCAGGATTATCATCAGGAAATGCTGCTAGCCCTGTGAGTGGTGAATTTGAAGTTGATGAAACTTTCTTAGAATTAGCAATACCGGTTGCTGACGGTTTAGATTTAAGTGCCTCAGTAAGATATTCAGATTATTCATCTTTTGGTGAAACAACCAACGCTAAATATGGATTAACTTATTCTCCAAATGACATTGTCACATTTAGAGCTACATTTGCAGAAGGGTTTAGAGCACCTTCAATTGGAAATTTGTATAGTGGAAATAATGATAGCTATCCTGACATCCAAGATCCTTGTGATGTTAATGCTCCAAACTTCACAGGCAATGCAGATGGTACACAATCAGGACAATGTCTTGCAGATGGTGTACCTACAGGTTTTACACAACCTAATACTCAAATAAGAGTTACTGTAGGTGGTAATCCAAATGTTCAGCCTGAAGAATCTGAAGGTATTAATTTAGGTGTAATACTTGCACCTGTTGATGGACTTAAGTTATATGCGGATTATTATGAAATAGAAATAACTGATACAATTTCAACTATTGGTTCTCAGCTTATTATGAATGGTTGTTATCGTGAAAACAATCAAGCATATTGTGCTTTAATTGACAGACTTTCTACTGGCTTTGTAAAAGATCTTAGAAATACTACTAATAATATAGGTATGGTAGAAACTTCCGGTTTTGAAATTGCTGCCACTTATGATTGGTCAGATAATCTTGGAAATTGGAGAGTATCAAGTGAAATAGCTGTTCTAGATACATATGATGTTACTAAGGCCGATGGATCTGTAGAACATTATGCAGGATATGTTACAGGTAACGGAAGAAATCAATTTAAAGAAATTAAGGCAAATCTAGGTCTTGTATGGAATCAAGATGCTCTTACTGTTTCATTATCAGGTCAATATCATGGCGAAGTTGACGGTGTTGCTGGTCAAGTACCAAGAACATCTGCTGATGGCTCGTACTTAGCTGGTGATGAAATTAGAACTTTAGGCGATACTTGGTATTGGGATGCGCAAGCTTCATATATTTTTGAAAGTATTAACTCTACTTTAACTGTTGGGGTAGATAATATTCTTGATGAAGATCCACCATATTTCCCAGAATCATTTGCAAATGATTTTGATCCTTCTTATAGGACATGGGGTTCACAATTTTGGTATGTTAGGATAGCTTCTCAGTTTTAATTAATATAAGGCATAATAATCTTTTAATTATGCCTTAATTTATTTCTTCAGGCCTTAAAAATCTTGTTGGGTGGTATGCTGAGTAGTTTGTTTGCCAACCAACAATATTTTCTTTCACAAGCCATCTACTAATTCCAAAAAATATAGGGGCAAAAGGCATATCATTTAATAAAATAATTTCAGCCTTTTTAAGTTTTTTTGCTCTTTCTGTAATATCTAATTCTGATAATGCATTATCAACTAAAGAATCAAAAACTGGATTGTTATAGTTACCGTAATTTAAAGGACCTGATGATTGCTGAAATAAAAATAGAAAATTTGATGCATCGTTAAAATCCGCGATCCATCCAGCATCTCCAACTTGAAAATCACCTGTTCTAAGGTAGTTATACAGAACCTTTGGTTCTGAACCTTCAAGCTCAACATTAATGCCAGAATTTCTTAACATAGATTGTATTGCAACCATGTGCTTTTTTTGATCACCACCTTGTCTGTATTTAAGTGTAAAGGTGAGCGGGTTTTTATTATCATAGCCCCTTTCTTTAAGAAGATTTCTTGCAACTAAATATCTTTCTTGCTGAGTAAGTTTTCTTTCGTCTATAAGTTCTTCATAATTATAATTTTCTATTCCTTTAGGAACTAATGACCATGCAATTGTCTCATTAAAGTCTCTAATTTTATTTACAATTATATCTCTATCAATCGATAAAGACACAGCTCTTCTAATTTTGGGATCATCAAATGGTTTTGATTGTGTGTTAAAGATTAAATAAGTCACGACTAAGATATTATCTAATCTAATATTTTCAGGCATATTTTTCTTAAGCCATGATGTTTTATTTTCTGGAAAACCACTATTGATATCTAATTCTCCAGCTCTAAACCTTCTCAGGGCAGCCTCATTATCTTCTGTAGGGTAATATTTAACTTTGTCGTACCAGACGTTTTTATTATCATAAAATATGTTGTTTCTTTCTAACAGAATGTGATCATGTGCTCTCCAGTTAACAAGTTTATAAGGTCCATTGGTTACTACATTTTTAGGTTTTATCCACTCCTTGCCATATTTATTTACAACATGACTTGGAATTGGATAGGTGGTATAATGAGTTAAAAGTTCTTCAAAATATGGTGCTGGATAATTGAGTGTAATTTCTAAAGTGAAATCATCTAGTTTTTTTACTCCTAGTTCATTTGGTGATAGATCTCCTGAGTTAACTTCTAAACCATTTTTGATTAGGTATAATAAAGATCCGTATTGCGAGGCTGTGACAGGATTTAATACCCTTCTGAATCCGTTAACATAGTCGTCGGCAGTTACATTCACTCCATCTGACCAAAAATGATCTTCTCTTAAAAAAAATGTATATTTAAGGCCGTTTTCACTTTTGGTATAATTTTTAACAGATCCTTTGATAGAAGAACCATCTTCTCCTTTGGTAAATAACCCAACAAATATATCGTTTATAATGCTCCCCTCCCAATGACCTGTAGCTAGATGTGGATCAAGTGTATCAGGTTCGGCCCCATTACCTCTATGAAGAATCTTTTCTGACGCTATAAGGTTAAGAGGAGCTATAAGAATTAGAGAGAAAAAAAGACATAAACCAACAATATCGATTTTATTTTTCATTAACATTATCCTTAATAACTTTTGCATTTCTTCTAGAATATACCTGAAAACCATTTTTTTGATAAAAAATCAATGCATTTGGGTGATCTAACGAATTTGTTTGAAGAATTAATGGTTTAATGCCTATTTTTTTTGCTCTTTTGATAGCAAAATTTAACAACCTCTTCCCATAGCCTTTACCAATATAGTTTTCAATTATACCAAGATGAACAATCTTAATTTCATTTGAGGACCTATAATCAATTTCTAGAAATCCTATTTTTTTCTTATTCTTTTTCATTAAATAAATTTCTACAGAATTATTGTGTATTATTTTCAACAATTCAGTTTCATTTATTTTTAACCTTCCAATCCAATTATATTTAGATCCAACTGACTGATAAATTTCTTTATATTCATTGATAGGTATTTTATTTTCTTTAATAATAAGGATATCATCATTTACAGCTTGATCTTCTAAAACAATATTATCTTTATATTTGAGCCAGGTAACAGTTGTATTTATTAATTGATTAGTCATTTTCAATTTAATTAATATATATAGTATTAATGTAATTATTATCTATAAAAATATAAATCTAAGGAGACTATTTTGATAATATTAAGCGTTGCAATTGGAGGGGCACTTGGCTCTTTATTAAGATATTATTTGGGCACAATAAACTTTTTATCAAATTCAGTTTTTCCTGTGTCTACATTTTTAGTAAATGTAATAGGATCCTTTGCGATTGGAGTTTTATTTTTTCTTTTAAAAGACTCAAATAATGACTATTTAAAATCTTTCTTGATGATTGGTTTTTTGGGCGGCTTTACAACTTTTTCAGCCTTTACAATTGATGTTTTAGATTTATTTCAAAACGATCAGTATTTAATTTCTGTTATTTATATTTGTGGATCAGTTATAGTCTCATTATTGGCTGTTTATTTAGGGTTTTGGATAACAAAAATAATAAATTTATGAATGACTTCGATATTTATAATATTTCTAAAGAGTTTACCTCTGTTCGACTTGATAGATGGATTAAAATAATTTATCCATCCTTTCGCCAAAATGAGATTGAAGTTGCATTAAGAAAAAAGAAAATAAAAGTAAATCAAAAAAAGGCAAAATCCAATTATAGACTCCAATTGGATGATAAAGTATTTGTTGATTTCAATTTCAAAAAATATAAAGAAGAAAGAAAGCATCAATATGATTCTTTCTCTAAGAAACAAATTGAAAATATGACTATCTTTCAAGATGATGAACTCTTAATATTAAATAAACCTCCTGGTATTGCGGTCCAAGGAGGTACTAAAATTAAAAAGAATATTGATGATTTATTAAAATCATCATTCAAATCAATAAAAACAAGGCTAGTTCATAGAATAGATAAAGAGACTTCTGGGATATTAATTATAGCTCTTAATAGACAAATCGCTGATCACTTATCTAATCTTTTTAGAGAAAAGAAAATTATTAAAAAATATTGGGCTCTTAATGTTGGTAGTATAAAAAAAGGTGAGGGTATTATTAATAAAAAAATTAAAAAGAAAAATTCAGATATCTACCATGAAGCTTTAACAGAATATAATAACTATATAAAAATAAAAGATAATTTGAATTTTATAATTTTTAAACCTATCACTGGAAGAAATCATCAAATTCGCATACATTCTAAAGAATTGGGCATTCCAATTTTAGGGGATAAGAGGTACGGTAATGTTGAGGATAGTGAAAAATTACACCTACACAGTCGAAGTGTCGAATTTTATCACCCAAATGGAAATAAAATGTTTTTTGAGGCAGAGCTTCCAAAACATATGAAAGAAAAATGGATAAAATATGATCTTCCGCTTGAAGTGAATATTTAAATTTTATCGAGGTAAACATATGGAAGACATCATAAAAGAGCTAGAAAAAAGAAGAGAACAGGCTAAGCTTGGCGGTGGTCAGGATAGAATAGATGCGCAGCATTCCAAGGGAAAGCTCACTGCGAGAGAAAGAATCGAGCTTCTTTTAGACGAAGGTTCTTTTGAAGAATACGATATGTTTGTTGAGCATAGCAGTACTGACTTTGGAATGGAGAAAAATAAAATACCTGGGGATGGAGTTGTTATTGGGTCCGGACTAGTGAATGGAAGATTAGTTTTTCTATATGTTAAAGATTTTACAGTTTTTGGAGGATCTTTATCTTTAGCGCATTCAAAGAAAATTAATAAAATTCAAGATATGGCTCTAAAAAATAATGCACCATTAATTGGTGTTCTTGATGCTGGTGGCGCTAGAATTCAAGAGGGCATAGACTCCTTAGGTGGGTATTCAGAAGTTTTTCAGAGAAATGTTCTTGCTTCAGGAGTTATCCCTCAAATTTCCTTAATTATGGGCCCCTGTGCAGGTGGGGATGTTTACTCTCCTGCATTGACTGATTTTATTTTTATGGTCAGAGATACTTCATACATGTTTGTTACCGGTCCTGATGTTGTTAAAACTGTAACTAATGAAGAAGTTACTGCAGATGAATTAGGTGGTGCAGAGGTTCACACAACAAAATCATCTGTAGCTGATGGAGCTTATGACAACGATATTTCTATGCTCACTGATATTAGAAGATTTATTGATTTTCTTCCCTCAAGCAATATTCAATCAGCTCCAACAAGAGAAACCTCTGACAACATATCTAGATCAGAACCAGGTTTGGATTACCTGATACCAGAAAACTCTAATACACCTTATGATATTAAAGAATTTATAATCAAATCAGTTGACGAAGGTGATTTTTTTGAGATTCAACCTAATTTTGCAAAAAATATTGTTGTAGGTTTTGGAAGAATTGATGGATATACTGTAGGATTTGTTGGTAACCAGCCTCTGAATTTAGCTGGTGTATTAGACTCGGATGCAAGTAGAAAAGCAGCAAGATTTGTTCGATTTTGTGATTCATTTTCTATTCCAATAGTAACTTTTGTTGATGTCCCGGGTTTTTTACCTGGTACTGATCAAGAATATGGGGGTTTAATAAAAAATGGTGCTAAGCTTTTATATGCTTATGCAGAAGCAACGGTTCCAAAAGTAACAATAATTACTAGAAAGGCCTATGGAGGAGCTTATTGTGTTATGGCGCCAAAGCATTTAAGAGGAGACATTAACTATGCTCTTCCAAGCGCAGAAATTGCAGTAATGGGCGCAAAGGGAGCAGTTGAAATATTATATAGAAAAGATATTGGTGATGATGAAATCATTAATAAACATACAAGTGAGTATGAAGAAAGGTTTTTAAATCCTTTTGTTGCAGCAGAAAGAGGATATATAGATGATGTTATCATGCCTAGAAATGTAAGACCTAGAATTGCCAAAGCTTTAAAGCTTTTAAGAAATAAAAAATTATCAAACCCATGGAAGAAGCACGACAACTTACCTTTGTGAGAAGTATATGTTTAAGAAAATTTTAATCGCTAATAGAGGTGAAATTGCATGTAGAGTAATTGAAACATGCGACAAATTAGGTATTGAAACTGTAGCCGTATATAGCGATGCTGATAGTAAGGCTCTACATGTAATGAAGGCTAAGGAAGCTATAAATATAGGTCCAGCACCATCATCTGAGTCATATCTAGTTATTGAAAAAATTATAAATGCTTGCAAAAAAACTGGTGCTGATGCTGTTCATCCAGGTTATGGTTTTCTTTCAGAAAATTCAGCATTTGTAAATCAGCTTGAAAGAGAGGGAATTACTTTCATAGGCCCTCCATCTGAACCTATTAGAGTAATGGGTGATAAAATTGAATCAAAGATTTTTGCAGAAAAATCAGGTGTAAATATAATTCCAGGTCATCAAGAAATTATAAAAGACTCCCAAGAGGCATTGGAGATATCAAAAAAAATAGGTTTTCCAGTAATGATTAAAGCTTCAGCTGGCGGCGGCGGAAAGGGAATGAGAATTGCAAAAGTTGAAGCAGATGTAGAAGATGCATTTAATTCATCTGTAAATGAAGCTAAATCAAGTTTTGGTGATGATAGAATATTTATTGAAAAATTTATCGAAAAACCTCGGCATATAGAAATTCAAGTATTAGCTGATAAACATGGAAATGTTGTTCACTTAGGAGAGAGAGAATGCTCTATTCAGAGAAGAAATCAAAAAATTATAGAGGAGTCACCAAGTTCATTTGTTGATGAACAGCTTCGAAATGATATGGGTGAGCAGGCAAAAAGATTAGCCTCAACTATAGGCTATACTAGCGCTGGAACTGTTGAATTTATAGTAGATCAAGATAAAAACTTTTATTTTTTAGAAATGAATACAAGATTACAGGTTGAGCATCCGGTTACTGAATTAATTACAGGAATTGATCTTGTAGAGGAAATGATAAAAATTGCTGCTGGAGAGGAATTAAAATTAAAACAAGATGATATTAAATTTAAGGGTTGGGCAATTGAATCTAGAATTTATGCTGAAGATCCGGAGAGAAATTTTATGCCATCTACCGGAAGATTAAATGAATATATTGTGCCCAATGATATAGAAAATATTAGAAATGATACTGGTGTTTATGAGGGCGGAGAAATATCAATTTATTACGATCCAATGATTTCTAAGCTTTGTTCTTATGGAAACGATAGAAATGAAGCTCTTTCAAAAATGGAAACCGCTTTAAATAATCATTATATTAGTGGTATTAGAAACAATATAAATTTTTTAACTGCTATATTAAGAAACAAACATTTTATTAGTGGTGATATCAATACTGGATTTGTTGATATCGAGTATCCCGATGGTTATAAACCGTTTGTTGATAATGATAAATTTGCCTTATTATTTTCTATTGCTGCTACTTATTTGTATACTATTGATCAATTCAGGTCGAGAAATCAGAAAGCAAAAAAATCTTTTTTTGAGAAATCCTTAGTGGCTATTGTTGAGGGTTCTATTTTTGAATTTAAGACTTATGACAGACAAGATAATTTAATTATTGAGTATAATGATGAAGTAATTTCAATTGATTCTTCTTATAATCCTGGTAACCCTCTTGCGGAAATAACTATTAATGGGGAGGATTATAATTTCAAGATAGAGCGTATAATTAACGGCTATAATATAAGCAGTTATGGTTTTTCTTCAGATATTATAATTTTATCTAAAAGAGCACATGAATTATCTAAATATATGCTCAAAAAAAATAATCGTTCAAATGAAAAAATTATTAAATGTCCAATGCCTGGTCTTGTGGTTTCAATCGATGTTGACGAAGGTCAGGAAGTGGATATAGGCGATAAATTATGCACAATTGAAGCCATGAAAATGGAAAATGTTATCAGATCAGAAGTTTCAGGAATTATAAAAAAAATTCACTGCAGTGATGGCGATAGTTTAGCTTCAGATGAAATTATTTTAGAGTTTTCTTAGATTTTAATTTTACATTAAAAACAGTGCTAAAATTTTTAATTAGTACTTGATCAAATTTTTTTATTTTATTTTTTAATCCAATTTCTTCTAAACTTGTGACATCCTTTGGATCATTGCCGCATGGATTGATACCTTTGAAGTTTTCTAAATTTGGATTCAAGTTTATGCTTATTCCGTGAAAAGTAATACCTTTTCTTACTCTTAAGCCAATTGATGATATTTTTTTTAAGCTGTTTTTATCTTTGATCCAGATGCCAACATGATTTTTATCATTTACAGCATTAACATCTATATCCTTGAGTGATTTAATAATCCATTCCTCAATTAATGAAATAAATTTTCTAATGTCATAACCTTTTTTTCTTAGGTTAAGCATTAAATAAACAACTCTTTGTCCAGGACCATGATATGTATATTGCCCACCTCTACTTGATTTATAGACTTTAAATTTATTACTATTTATAAGATCTTTTTGCTTTGCGCTCGTTCCAGCAGTGTAAATATTATCATGTTCAAGAAACCATAGAAATTCTTTACAATTATCTTTATGAATATCTTCAATTTTTTTTTCCATAAATTCTATTGAATCTGGATAATCAATTGTTTTCTTATCTAGGAAATATTCTATCTCATGTTCAATCATAACTTTTTTAATTTATTAATTTGTTTATTAATTTACAAATCATTATTAAGTATTGGTATAATAATAAATAATTTGCGGCCGTGGCGGAACTGGTAGACGCGCAGCGTTGAGGTCGCTGTGGGGTAAAACCCGTGGAAGTTCGAGTCTTCTCGGCCGCACCAAAGGAATTTTATTATGGATAATCAAACTGATGATAATTCTACATCTTTTAAAGAGCAATTTGATCCATCACTGGTATCGGAAATTATTATTTCAGTTGATGCAGGAGATAAAAAATCGTTATTAAGTATAATAAAAAAGTTACCTTCATCTGATATTGCAGATATCATTAATTTACTTAAATCTTCAGAACGAAAGTCATTTGTGGATTTAATTAAAGAAGAATTTAAACCAGAAATCCTTTCTGATCTTGAGGATTCAGTAAGAGAAGAAATAATTCATTACCTAGGCTATAACTTTATAGCAGATATAATTCCTAGATTAAGAACTGATGACGCAGTACATGTGATTGAAGATTTGGAAGAAAATGAAAAGAATTTAATTCTCCAAAAAATACCTTTAAGCGATAGGGAAGAAATAAAAATTTCATTAAATTATCCTGACGATAGCGCTGGAAGATTAATGAGTTTGGATTTTATATCAATACCGCCGCACTGGGATGTAGGTCAATCAATTGATTATCTTCGAACCAATGATGATTTACCGGATGAGTTTTACGAGATTTATTTAGTTGATCCAGGGCATAAACCCATAGGAGCTCTATCTCTTTCAAGTATTTTGAAATCTAATCGTGATAGTAAATTAAGAGATATCAAAACAAACCAGTTTGTTACTATTGATGCCAATATGGATAAAGAAATGGTCGCTTTTGAGTTTGAAAGATTTGATTTAGTTTCTGCTCCTGTAACAGATGATGATGGAAGATTAATTGGAGTAATAACTGCTGATGATATAGTTGATGTTATTCAAGAAGAGGCCGGAGAAGATATAAAACTTCTTGGCGGAGTAGGTGATGAAAATATAACAGATAATCCTATGAAGTCATCGCGAGGACGTTTTTCATGGTTATTTATTAATCTTTTGACGGCTGTATTGGCATCTCTAGTGATAGGCTTATTTGATGCCACTATTAAAGAAATGGTGGCTTTAGCTATTTTAATGCCGATAGTTGCCTCTATGGGCGGTAATGCTGGTACACAAACCTTAACTATTGCAGTAAGGTCGATATCTACAAGGGATCTTGTGCCTTTAAATTATAGACGAATAATCAATAAAGAAATTATTGTTAGTTTTTATAATGGTGTTTTATTTGCCTTAATTACAGGTTTTTTTGGTTGGTTTTGGTTTGATAATTTTTCTTTAGGTGTTGTTCTTGCTTTAGCAATGATTTTAAATATTGTAATTGCTGGGTTATCAGGCATTTTAATTCCAATAGGTTTGAACAAACTAGGAATTGACCCTGCAATAGCATCAACTGTTTTTCTAACAACAATTACAGATGTTGTTGGTTTCTTTAGTTTTCTTGGGCTTGCAGCTTTGTTTCTTGTTTAGGTAGAAATTTGACAATGCATCTTAAATCATATTTTTTTTTCGTTATTTTGTTAATTTATGTAATTTTTTTTCCATCAAAAATTTTCTCAATTTGGATTGATGGCACACCCCTTCCTATTGCAAAAAGCGGAACATCGGCTGCAATAATTAATAATGAAATTGCTGTTATTGGCGGTAAAGGAATTATTGGAAATAATCCTTTATCAGAGATTTTTGATATTGAAGGAAGAATATGGAAGCCTCTTAATTTATTTCCGAAAGATTTTCATGGTTTTAGGATTATAAGTTTTCAAAATAAAATATTGTTATGCGGAGGATATGACAAACAAACGCCAACAAGAAAATGCTGGATATATGATCATAATTTATCTAATTGGGCTCAAATAGGAGATATGCCTTATGCGAGAGCAGATCATGCAATGGTTAAGATTGATGATAAAGTATATTTCATTGGAGGTGTAGGTGAAAGTAATGAAAAAGTTATGTCATATGATCTAAGTCTTAATACATGGAATACTAATTATGCGATTTTTCAAAATCCATTATATTCATCTGGCTTTGGAGTATATGACAATAAGATCGCTATAGTTGGAGGGTTAGAGATCTCAAATTCGAAAATATCAAATAGGTTTGAAACATTTGATCCATCATTAAATCTATGGGAAAAAAAAATTAATTATCCGTTCAATGTTGCTTCTTCATCAGTACAACAAATTAAACAAAAATTACATGTTTCTGGGGGTAAATCATTTAATCCAAACAGATCATACAAAGATCATTATTCATATTTTAACGGAAATTGGACTAGAGAAGAATCTATGCCTACTCCTAGACATAGTATGTCTTCAGTTTATATTGATGAAAATTGGTACTTAATTGGTGGGTCAATTAGCCCAGGTTTTTTCTCTCTATTTTCTCCAACAGATGTTGTAGAAATATATACAGATAAATGACAATTCATTTAAAAAAATTATGTGTTGGCGCAAATGATGTCCGTGATTTATTTAACAGACAGGAATTTATTAGGCAAAAATATAGTGAAACAATTCACATTACCAGAATGTTTCCTAAGAAATATCAAGATTTACTCGATGGAGGTTCAATTTATTGGGTTGTTAAAGGCTATATGAGAGCTCGTCAAAATATTATTGGAATAGATAAGATTATGGGTGATGATAAGATTAAAAGGTGTAAAATCTTATTATCAAAAGAAATTATGTTAACTTCTCCGAAAAAAACAAGACCATTTCAAGGATGGAGATATTTGGAGACAAAGGATATTCCAAAAGATGATATTCTTTATGATCCAAAGAATTTCGATAGTTCTAATGAAGAATTAATATCTGAATTAAGCAATTTAGGTTTGGTTTAATGATTTATTTATTTTATGGAATTATTTTACTATTTGTTTTTATTTTTCTCATAAAATATTTATCAAATATGAATTCAAATAAATTACAAAGTCTAGCCAAAATCACTATTGGAGGAGTTTTATTAATTATATCAATTTTTCTCTTATTTAGAGGTCTTTATTATTTCTCTGGGCCATTATTAGCGCTTTCTTTGTGGTTAACACGGCTAAAAACTTTATATAATTTCTATAATTTGTTTTTTAAAAAAAATAATTCTCAGATTTCAATGGATAAAAATGAAGCATTTGAGATTTTAGGTCTTGATTTCAACGCTTCGAGAGATGATATTATAAATGCACACAGAATGCTAATTGAGAAAAATCACCCTGATAAAGGAGGATCTGATTACTTGAGTGCAAAAATTAACAAAGCTAGAGATACTTTGTTGGAAGATAAATAGGAGTTAAATTGTTTTTATGTCTGAAGGTGATAAATATATCGATTTTGACGAAGACACTAAGGTTGAAACTAAGAAGAAACTTCAAAAACCTTCGTTATATAAAGTTTTGCTATTAAATGATGATTATACTCCAATGGAATTTGTTGTTTTTCTACTTAAAAAATTTTTCCACAAGAATAATGATGAGGCAACACAAATAATGCTACATGTTCATCAAAATGGAGTAGGTGTATGTGGAGTTTTTCCTTATGAGATTGCTGAAACAAAAGTGATACAAGTATTGGAAACAGCTAAAAAAAATGATCACCCGCTTCAGTGCACTATGGAGAAGGATTAAGATTATGGCTGGATTTGCTCATAGTTTAGAAGAGTCTTTGCAGCGGTCAATAGATTATGCTGCAAAAAAAAATCATGAACATGTTACTGTAGAGCACCTTCTTTTAGCATTAATTGAAGACTCAGACGCATCAAACCTTCTCAAGGCTTGCAATGTAAACTTATCAATTTTGAAGAAAGATCTTATTAAATTTTTAGATGAACAAAAATATCTTGTTTTGACTAATAATGAACAATTACCTGAGCCTACTGCTGGCTATAGAACTGTAATTACCAGAGCTGCAATACATGTGCAACAATCTGGGAAAAGTGAAGTAAATGGTGCAAATGTTGTAGTAGCAATATTTTCTCAGCAAGAGAGTTTTTCCGTTTATTTGTTAGAGAAACAAGAAATGACAAGATATGATGCGGTTCAATTTATATCTCATGGCATTAGGAAAGATGAAGATTATTCAACAATAAGTGTTTCAGAGGAAATTAACGAAGAACAAGAACTTGAAACGAATAAAAAGAATGCTTTAGAGGCCTTTTGTGAAAACTTAAATGATAAAGCAAAAAATAATATGATTGATCCTCTTATTGGAAGAGATGAAGAGGTCTTAAGGTTAATTCAGATATTATGTAGAAGAAGAAAGAACAATCCTTTACTAGTTGGTGACCCCGGAGTTGGAAAAACGGCAATAGTAGAAGGTTTAGCTTATCGAATAGTTTATGAAGAAGTTCCAAGTGTTATTAAGTCATCTCAAATATACTCTCTAGATATGGGTGCTTTATTGGCAGGGACTAGATATAGAGGAGATTTTGAGGAGAGAATTAAAGCTGTTCTTAAAGAAATTGAAAAAATAGATAATTCAATTCTATTTATCGATGAAATTCATACTGTTATTGGTGCTGGCGCTACTTCAGGGGGAGCAATGGATGCCTCTAACCTTCTAAAACCCTATTTACAAAACGAAAGGATGAGATGTGTTGGCTCAACAACATATAAAGAATTTCGTCAATTCTTTGATAAGGATAGAGCTTTATCAAGAAGATTCCAAAAAATTGATGTCGATGAGCCAAACAATGAGGATACCATTAAAATACTAAAAGGACTTAAGTCACGATTTGAGGATTTTCATGGTTTTAAGTATTCTGATGAGGCAATAGATTGCGCAGTTGAATTATCCTCAAGATATATGAGTGATAAGAAATTACCTGATAAGGCGATAGATGTAATTGATGAAACTGGGGCTGCAATGAAATTAAAAGCTTCGAAGAAAAAGGTTATTGAAGAAAAAGAAATTGAGGAAACTATTGCTAGAATGGCAAAGATTCCATCAAGAAATATTACTCGTGATGATACTAAAAAACTAAAAGATCTTGATAAATCATTGAAAAGAATGGTTTTTGGTCAAGATAAGGCGATTGAAGAAATTGCAACATCTATTAGACTCTCACGAGCTGGTCTACGTGATAATCAAAAACCTATAGGATCATATTTATTTGCTGGCCCAACTGGAGTCGGAAAAACTGAGCTTGCAAGGCAATTATCATCCATTTTAGGTGTTGAACTATTAAGATTTGATATGACAGAGTTTATGGAAAGGCATACCGTTTCAAGATTAATCGGTGCTCCCCCAGGTTATGTTGGTTTCGATCAAGGTGGCTTATTAACGGATGGTGTAGATAAAAACCCATATTCCGTTGTACTACTTGATGAGATAGAAAAAGCCCATCCAGATATATTTAATATCCTACTTCAGATTATGGATTATGGAACTTTAACTGATCAGAATGGAAGAAAAGTAGACTTTAGAAATACTATTTTAATTCTGACTACAAATGCGGGAGCTTCTGATTTAGCAAAACCAGCTTTAGGTTTTAATAGAAATAAGAGAGAAGGGGATGATGTTGAGGCAATAGACAAATTATTCAACCCTGAATTTAGAAACAGATTAGATGCGATAATTTCTTTTAATTCTCTTCCTGACAAAGTGATTGCAAGAGTAGTAGAAAAATTTATCTTAGAATTAGAAACTCAACTAGATAACAAAAATGTTTTTATTCAAATTTCTGAAAAAGCGGCTATGTGGATAGGTAAAGAGGGTTATGATGAAAATATGGGGGCAAGACCTTTAAGTAGATTAATACAAGAAAAAATTAAAAAACCTATTGCCGAACAAATATTATATGGAAAGCTATCAAAAGGTGGGAATATAAAGGTTGATATTAAAAATAATGAATTATCCTTTGAATATCTCCCGTTAAAGAAATCATCCAAAAAAAATAAACAAAAAGTTAAATAACAATAGCTTGACGAATTTTTTTAGCCTCATTTTCAAGTATTTCAGTATCTTCTATATCTCTAGAATGGAATCTATAATTCAATCCTTCGCTTCTTTGGATAATATGAAAATGTAGATGGAAAACAGTTTGGCCTGCCTCTTTTCCATTCAACTGTAAAATCATTACTCCAGTAGGGGAGTATACTTTTTTAATTGCAGCTGCGATATTTCTTGTGGCTTTTAAAAGTGGATCTAAGTATTCATCTGGAAGATTAATTAAATCTGTAGTTTCAAATTTTGGAATAACTAATGTATGACCTGGCGCTTGAGGCATAACATCCATAAAAGCTAAGACTTTCGAGTCTTCATAGACTTTAATACAATTGGCTTCATTTCTTAATATTTTTGCAAAGATATTTTCTTGATCGTAATTCATTATTTCTCCATATTTTTTTTGAATGGAATATACTCATTTAATTTTTCAATATTCTCCTGAATATACACTCTTTCATCTTTTAAATAATTTGATATTGCTTCAAAAAAATCAATATCCTTAATCCAATGAGCAGAAAATGTTTTTGATGGTTGGTATCCGCGAGATATTTTGTGAGCTCCTTGTGCACCTGCTTCAACTTTTTTTAATTTGTTATTAATTGCAAAATCTATTGCCCTATAATAACAAACTTCGAAGTGTAAATTCTTATGATCTTCTATACAACCCCAGTTTCTTCCATAAATTGTATCACCGCCTATAAAGTTTAAAGCTCCAGCAATATATTTGTTATTGTTTTTAACCATTATTAAAAGAATATTCTCTGATAATGTTTGTCCAATTAAACTAAAGAAATCTCGATTAAGATATGGTTGCCCCCATTTTCTCATACTTGTATCAATATAAAATTTGTAAAATTCATCCCAATGAAACTCTTGAATTTCTTTATGGTTTAACGCTTCAATAACAAGGCCATTTTTATTTGCTTCATCCCGCTCTTTCTTTATATTTTTTCTTTTTCTTGATGATAGGTCGCTTAAAAAATCATTAAAATCGTTATAATTATCATTAAACCAATGAAACTGTTGATCAGTCCTAATCAACCATTTTTTATTTTGAAGGGTATTTAATTCCTTCTCATTTAAAAATGTTAGATGAGCTGAGGAAATTGCGTGCTCCGAACAAAAATCTTCTATAGCTTGAAGCATAAAAACCTTTGTATCTATATCATTTTGATCTTTTGTTAATAATTTTGGTGTAGAAACTGGAGTAAAAGGTATAGAAATTTGTAATTTAGGATAATATGATCTTCCTACTCTTTGATATGCCTCTGCCCAAGAATAATCAAAGACATATTCCCCAGATGAGTTATTTTTTAAGTACGCAGGGGTACAACCGATTATTTTATCATCCTTATCTTTTGCTACAAAAAACGATGTGTACCAACCGCTATCTCCATTTACAGAGTTACTCTTTTCAAGTGCATTCAAAAATTCATAACTTACAAAAGGATTATAGCTTAAGGCTTCATGATTGGCACAGTTGTTCCAATTTTTTTTACCAATATTTTCTATGGAATTTTCTACAACTATACTGTCTGGTCTTTTATCATTCATTTATTTTTGTAATTCAAAAATTGCGTCGACTTCAACTGCCATATTGAGAGGTAATGATGATGCTCCTACAGCAAATCTAGCGTGCCATCCTTTGTCTTCTAAAATTGAAATAATTAATTTAGATGCTCCGTCCATCACAAGCGCATGATCTTTGAAATCATTATCGGTATTCACAAAACCCCCTAATTTTATACATTTATTTATTTTATCTAAGTTTCCACATGCTTTTTTTGCTTGCGCAAGAATCATTATAGCGCAGAGTTTGGCTGCTTTTTGGCCTTCTTCAAGAGTTAATTCTGATCCTACTTTGCCTGTGATCAAATTACTGCCATCAAAAGGACCCTGTCCTGATATATATAATAAATTGTCCGAAATAATATAAGGAACATATGTTGCAACTGGTGATGCAGGTTCAGGTAAAACAATATTATTATTTAATAAATTTTGATCAATTTTATTCATAGTTTTTTTTAGTATCATTTTAAGGGCATATACACTATTTATATGGAGAAAAGAAAATTATAATTTAAAATTTGAATAGACACTATGGCTTGTGGTTATCCTTCTTTTCTTTTTTCTTATTTTTTTTTAATCCTAGTTCTTCACACTCTTTCTTGCTCTAAGAGCAACTTTTCTTGATAGATCGCTAAGAATGTTTTCTAATTTTTTTCTATTTTTAATATTTTTTGTAAATGTTGTCTCATGACTTATACTTTTAATGGGTCTATTTGATCTTATTGATCTTGAATCTTCTCCATTTGATAATTGATAAATATGAAGACCTATAACCCCATACCTTTTAACTAATTCCTTTATTTCTATTTTTTGTATCTGGCCAATATTTATTATTCCATCAGAGTTTAATTTATTTGTGAATTTTTTACCTATACCCCACAATAAGCTCACAGGTTTATTGGATAAAAAATCTTTCGACTCTTCTCGTCCAATCACTGAAAACCCTTTTGGTTTATCTAAATCCGAACATACTTTTGCTAAATATTTATTGTATGATAATCCAACTGAAACATTAATTCCTACATGCTTTTTTATTTTATTAACTAATTCAGCTAACAATATAGCTGGTATTTTCTGGTGTAACTTAAATGTTCCTGATAAATCTAGAAATGCTTCATCTAGCGATATTGGTTCAACAAGCGGAGTAAGCTCTTTCATTAAATCTCTTATTTCATAGCTTACTTTCTTATATTTAGCCATATTTGGCCTTAAAATTATTGCTTCTGGGCATAATTTTCTTGCTTTAAAGATTGGCATTGCAGAGTGAATACCTTTTGTTCTTGCAATATAACAAGCGGTTGAAACTACACCTCTATCTCCCCCACCTATGATCAGAGGTTTGTTTTTTAGATCAGCATTATCTCTTTTTTCTACAGAAGCATAAAAAGCATCACAATCTATATGAGCTATCGATAAATTTTTTAATTCTTTATGATTAATGACTCTTGGAGATAAACATTTATCACATAAATCACTTAATTTTTTTGTCTGATGTAGGCAATCTCTACAGAATTGAGCATCGGTATTTTTAGTTCTTTTTATCAATATCTCTTTCAAGATTCTTCATAATATAATTTTCAACATCTAGCCAATTATTTAATTTAATAGTTGCACTTTTAGGTGATGGCATCAATTTATTAATCCTTTCATCTTGAAGGAAATGAATGCAATGTGTTTCAGGGCATTCTTTTGATACAGAATCAATATTTAAAGGCATATCATCAATAAAAAATGAAACTGCATTAATTTTATTTAGTATTTTTTTTACAGCTCCTCCTTTAGCTCCACTATTTGTAATAACAGGAAAATTTAAGTTGTTTTTAATCATTGCAATTTCTCTTTTACCTTTATCCTTGTGAGGAAGATTTGTTAAAACAATTATTTGTAGAAATTTGGATAATCTCTGCAATACTTTTTTTGTGTTTTTAACTAGTTCAAGATTCGCTGTTTCACTGGAGAAGAAGTCTGGCATAATTTTACTCATATCCATATTTTCAACAGGCTTCATTGTATCGATGTATTTTATATTTCCAGTTATTCTAGGTTCATTAAGATCTAAGAATAAGCCTTTTTTCGCTAAATATTTTTCTAAACCTATTAAAAAAAGAAATATTACCTCATCTGCATCAGCAATTAAAATAGGTATATCTTTTTCTAATTTTAATGAGTTAATTTGATCTAAGGTTTCGACTTCCAGGCTTATTTTATTTTTCCTTCTTTAAATTCAACATGCTTTCTTGCAACAGGATCATATTTTTTTATAACCATTTTATCTGTCATTGTTCGTGAATTTTTCTTGGTTACATAATAGTAGCCAGTACCAGCAGTACTTTCTAGTTTAATTTTAACTGAAGTTTGTTTAGCCATAATTCTACCTTTTCAGCAAAAATAGGTATAATTTGTTATTAGTCAAGTATTATTAGGTCTAGATATCATTCGAGTAGATTTCTTGTATCTCCAGAAAAAAGGGAAAAACTTTGAATTAATTTGATTTTTATAAAATCTTGTTAAGTCTTCCAATAAAAATTCAGTAATATCAAATAAAGGTAATTTAATAGCATCTTTTATGTTTATAAAGCCTAGGTTGTTTAATTCACCATTACCTTTAATTTTATTTGAAAAATTTTTTTCATCTAGAACAAAAAATTTAGTATCGAATCTAATTTTCTGATTTGCAGGAGTTATTGCCCTTGCCAAAACCCATAAATTTTTTAAATTTTTATCAATTAATTTTAGATTTGTTTCCTCTTCAGTTTCTCTTATTGCTGCAGATATAAGACCAATAGATAAGGTTTTTGTTGCTTTTAATTTAGAAAGATCATCTAAATTTTTTTTACTTAACTTAATACTTTTATTAAGCATATCTGATTTCTCAACTCTACCACCAGGAAAAACCCAAACATTAGGTGCAAATCTAGAATTTTTTGGCCTTTGACCCATTAAAACATATAAATCATTTTTCTTTTGTTTTGTTATAACAAGGCTAGCAGCTGGTTTTGGTCTAACAGGTCTGACCATTATTTCTTTTTTTTCTTTTTTCGGTTTTTTATCAATTCTAAAGCTAACTCTAGATTTACATCATCTAAATTCATATCTTTTGGTATAGACGCATTTACTTTTCCATGTTTTACAAAAGGACCGTATCTTCCCTCCATTAAGACAATATCTTTTTCGTCTTTAGGATGTTTTCCTAACTCTTTAATTGTTTTACTTGCTCTACCTCGTCCAGGGTTTGCTTTTTTCTCTTCAATCAAATCAATAGCTCTGTTTAATCCAATTGAAAATAATTCCTCAACATTTGTTAAACTCGCAAATATACCTTCATGAACGACATAAGGACCAAATCTACCTAAACCAGCTTTTATTTCGTTGCCATCTTCTGGATGTATTCCAATAATTTTAGGAAGTGATAAAAGATTTAATGCTAATTCTAAATTTACCTCATCTGGATCTATGGTTTTAGGGATTGTTGATCTTTTGGGTTTTGCATCTGGATCATCCGCTTGTATTTCTAGATAAGGACCATATCTACCTATTAATAGATTAATCTCTTTATTTGTTTCAGGATGAACACCTATAATTCTTGGTTCAACATTGCTATTTGATCCAAATGTTCTTGTGTATTTACAGTCAGGATATGCAGAACAACCTATAAATGCGCCATTTCTACTTGTTTTAAGGCTTAGTATACCTTCTTCACATTTGGGGCACTTTCTATTAATTTCTCCTTTATCATCTTTAAAGATATGATTTCCTAAACTTTCATTCAGTTGATCCAAAATATCTCTTGTTCTTAATTCTAAAGCTTTCTCTGAACATGAGTTAAACTCTCCCCAGAAATTATTTAAAAAATCTTTCCAATTCATTTCACCATTTGAAACTTTATCAAGATTTTCTTCTAATTGGGCTGTGAAGTCATAACCAACATATTGTCTAAAGAAACTTTCTAAAAAAGATGTGACTAATCTACCTTTATCTTCTGGATAGAAATACCTTTTATCTAGTCTTACATAATTTCTGTCCTGCAAAACAGATATAATTGATGCATATGTTGACGGTCTTCCAATGCCTTTTTCTTCAAGAGATTTAACAAGAGATGGTTCTGAAAATCTTGGAGGCGGTTTTGTAAAGTGCTGATTAGTATTAATTTTAATGTTTGCAAGAGAGCTATCTTTAACTAATTTAGGTAAATTTTGTAATTCTTCTTTATCTTCAGCTCTTCCTTCCTCATATAAGGCTCTAAAGCCTTCAAATACAGTTACAGTTCCTGAGGCCCTAAAACTAATATCGCCATCCTCATTATTTATTAAAACAGTTGTTCTCATTCCACGCCAATTTTCCATTTGGCTTGCTAATGTTCTTTTCCATATAAGTGAGTACAATCCATATTGGTCGTCATTAAGTTCATTTTTTACAATATCTGGTGTTTTTTTCGGGTCGGTCGGTCTTATAGCTTCGTGTGCTTCTTGCGCATTTGCAATATTTCCTTGGTAATCTCTTAATTCGTCTGGAAGAAAATCTTCCCCATAAATTGCCCCAATACTAGATCTGATTTCTTCAATGCTCTCTTTACCAATTTGAACACCGTCAGTTCGCATATATGTTATTAAGCCAGCTTCATAAAGTTTTTGTGCTGTCATCATTGTTACTTTTGCTGTCATATTAAGTTTTCTTGAGGCTTCCATTTGTAATGTAGATGTAATAAAGGGTGGCGAAGGTTTTCTTGATACATTTTTTTCTTGTATATCGGTTATTTTAAAATTTGCTTCTTTAATAGCTATTTTAATTTCTTCAGACCTATCCTCATTATTAATATCAAATTGCTCTAATTTTTTACTATCAAAATGAGTTAGTTTTGCTTCAAAAGGATCGTTATCCTCGTATGAGAAATGACCATTAATAGACCAATATTCTTGAGGAATAAAAGACTCAATCTCTATTTCCCTTTCACATATTAATCTTAATGCTACAGATTGAACACGTCCCGCTGAACGAGCACCAGGAAGTTTCCTCCATAAAACAGGAGATAATGTAAATCCAACAAGATAGTCTAAAGCCCTTCTTGCTAAGTAAGCCTGTACCATTTCTGTATCGATTTCTCTTGGATTATTAATTGCCTCATTAATTTCTTTTTTTGTAATTGCGTTAAAGGTAACTCTTGAAATCTTTTTATCAGCCAAACTACCTTTTTCTTGAAGAACCTCTAAAACATGCCAGGCTATTGCCTCTCCTTCTCTGTCAGGATCTGTAGCTAATATAAGACTTTCAGAATTTTTAACAGCTTCATTCAGTGTTTTTGCTTGTTTTTTTCCTTTATCACCTAATTCCCAAATCATCTTGAAATCTTCATCGGGCTTTACTGATCCTTCACTTGATGGAAGGTCTCTAATATGACCTAATGAAGCTATTACTTTATAATCAGAACCCAAATAGCCTTCAATCGTTTTTGCCTTTGCAGGTGATTCAACAACTACTAAATGCACAAAATCCTCCACTTAAAAAAGTAAGAATTTTCATTTTTTGATTAATAAGTCAAATAAGTAATTTTTTTTTTTAAAATATAGGGAGTTTAAATTTTAATATTTGGTTCAGTATTTTTGTATATTCTTATTATGTTTTCTTTATGTTTTATTGTTATGAGTCCTAAGATTATTATTAATAGGAAAAATAAATTTGAATTATAAAAAATAATGTGAAGCGATGAAAATAAAGTTGCTGATAATGAACTTACTGATGATTTTTTAAAAATTAGTGCAATTATTATCCAACTTAAAATAAATAAAAAACCAGAATAAATTGAAATAGCAAATATAAGGCCTAAAAATGTTGCTACACCTTTACCGCCCTTAAATTTTAGCCAAATAGGGTACATATGGCCCAAAAGAGTAAAAATTGCGGCATAGATGAATAATTCAGAAGAAAATTGTAATGATATCCATGCTGGAATAAACCCTTTAAGCGCGTCAAAGAAAAGAGTTAATATAGCTGTTAGCTTATTTCCTGTTCTAAGAACATTAGTTGTTCCTATGTTTCCTGAACCTATTTCTCTTATATCAATTTTAGAAACATACCTTGTAAACAAATACCCAAAGGGCACAGATCCCATTAAGTAGGATAATAAAATAAATAAAAAATAAAAAATTATTGAGTTAAAAAATTCCATTTTGATGTATATAAATAATCTGAAAGGAAAATATGTGCAACATCTTCTATCAGTAGACGATATGTCCGAAGATTTCATTCTTGAAATTTGGACAAATGCATTAAAAAATAAAGATACAATTTCTACTTCTTTAACCGGTAAGATTTTAACAAATTTATTTTATGAACCTTCTACAAGGACCTCATCTTCATTTTACAGCGCTATGACCAAAAAAGGTGGGTCCGTTATTCCTATTAATAATGTAAAGTTTTCTAGTGTTACAAAAGGTGAGACTCTAGAAGATACCATTATAACCATGAGCACAATGAGTGATTGTATTGTTTTACGGCATCCTGAAGTTGGTTCTGCAGAAAGGGCTGCAAAGGTAAGTCCAGTCCCAATAATTAATGGAGGCGATGGTGATGGCGAACACCCAACCCAAACTCTCCTTGATGGTCTGACAATATATTCAAATAATAACAATAATCTTGATAATCTTAATATTACTTTTATCGGTGACTTAAAAAATGGAAGAACTGTTAAGAGTCTTGTTAAGCTTTTGAGTAGGTATAAAAATAATAATTTTAATTTTATAAGTCCTGATAATTTAAGATATCCATCTGATATTTTGCCAATTAATAGTTTTGAAAGTGATAAAATTGAAGATGTAATAAGTAAGACTGATGTTCTGTATGTAACAAGAGTTCAAAAAGAAAGAGGCAGTGACCATAATTATGCTTTAACTGAAGTAACTTTAAGTAAATTAAATGATAGAGCTATAGTCATGCATCCACTTCCAAGGGTTAATGAAATACCAAAAGAATTTGATAAAGATAAAAGAGCAAAATATTTTGAACAAATGCGAAATGGCTTATGGTGTAGAATGGCTCTATTAGAAAAAATAATCCTGAATTAATTTTTAAATAAGTAAATAGACCAAGGTATTGCTTTTCTTCTATTTAAATTTTTATTTCTCTGATGTTTTTTTTCATAATTAATTTTTTTTAATAATTTATTCATTTTAAACATTTCTACACCTCCTTTAAGGTTTAAGAAATTAAACTAATATACTGATTCATATGATTAAAAATGAATATTAAGTGAATCTATTATGACTCTTTAAGTTTTGATGCAAGATCAAGAAAACCCTGCAAAATATAGCTTGCGGCAAGTTTATCGATATTTTTCTTTCGTTTATTTCTAGAAATATCTGCAGATATTAACATTTTTTCAACTACAGTAGTTGAAAGTCTTTCATCCCATAAAAGAATAGGTAAATTAGTATCTTTATTTAGATTATCAGCTAAAGAGTTACTTGACTGAGCTTTTGGACCAATTGTTCCATCCATATTTATTGGATATCCAATAACTATACCGCTAAGTCCATGATTATTTTGAGTTTCATTTATAAAATTAACTAAATCTTTATATTTTTTGTTTTTTAAAACATCTAAAGGCGTTGCAATCGTTTTATTAATATCCGAAATAGCCAGACCTATATTTTTTGTACCTGGATCAATACCAAGTAGCGGTAATTCTTTATTTAAATTATTATAGAATTCTTGTGGGTCATCAGTATACATATAACCAAATTAAATTGTTATTTGCTATGCATCAAGGACTTTGGTATTTAGTGATAATAAGGAACAATAAATAATGACTATAGATAATAAATTAGTTGAAAGAATTGCGAAATTATCAAGAATTTCATTAACTGAGACAGAAGTTAACAACCTTACATCTGAGTTAGGAAATATTATGGATTGGATTGAGCAATTATCAGAACTGGATACCGAGGGAATTAATCCAGTTTTTTCTTCTTTTGGTGAGGAGGATATAAAGTATAGAGCTGATGAGGTTAATGACGGAGGGTATCGTGATGAAGTGATATCAAATGCACCGAAATCTGAAGATGGATTTTTTCTTGTTCCAAAGGTTGTCGACTAATGACTGATTTTTCACATTTATCAATTCACGAGACAATTACTTGTTTGAAAAGAAAAGACTTTAGTGTTTCCGAATTAATTGATTTTCATGTTTCATCTATGGAGAATGGTAGAGAATTAAATGCATTTATCACTGAAACTGCAGATATTGCTCGAGAAAAGGCCATTGATAGTGACAATAGGTATTTAAAGGGTGAAGAAAATCTTTTAGATGGCATACCAATCGGTATTAAAGATATGTTTTGTACTAAAGGAATTAAAACAACAGCTTCAAGTAAAATGCTTGAAAATTTTATACCTCCCTACGAATCTACAGTTACTCAAAATCTATGGAATGATGGTGCTATTCTTTTAGGTAAATTAAATAATGATGAATTTGCTATGGGCTCATCAAATGAAACAAGTTTTTATGGAGAGGTTAAAAATCCTTGGAAAAACAGCAAAGGGAATTTTACTGTGCCTGGCGGATCATCTGGAGGTTCGGCAGCTTCTGTAGCTGCTGGCATAGGATTAGCATCATTAGGAACTGATACTGGTGGTTCAATAAGGCAACCTGCCTCATTTACTGGTACTGTTGGATTAAAACCTACTTACGGAAGGTGCTCAAGATGGGGTATTATAGCTTTTGCTTCATCCTTGGACCAAGCTGGACCAATTACAAGAAATGTAAAAGATAGCGCTCTAATACTTAATTCCATTTGTAGTCACGACCCAAAAGACTCTACAAGCTCATATAAAGAAATCCCAGATTTTGTAAATGCAACTGATAAAAGCATAAAAGGCATGAAGATTGGAATTCCAAAAGAGTATGAAGCTGATGGTATTTCAGAAGATATTTCTTCCTTCATAGAAAAAGGAAAAGAATGGCTTATTGAGTCTGGTGCTGAAATTGTTGATATCTCACTTCCTCATATTAAATATGCACTACCTTGTTATTATATTATTGCTCCCGCAGAAGCGTCTTCGAACTTAGCCCGATATGATGGTGTGAAATATACACACAGGGCGGATGCCGAAAATATTATTGAAATGTATGAAGAAACTAGAGCTCAAGGTTTTGGTAATGAGGTAAAAAGAAGAATTATGATAGGGACTTATGTGCTTTCATCAGGTTATTATGATGCCTATTATTTAAAAGCTCAAAAAGTTAGGTCAATGATATCACAAGACTTTAAGGAAGCTTTCTCAAAAGTTGATGCTATTTACGGGCCTTCAACTCCTTCAACTGCTTTTAAGATCGGAGATAAAAATAAAGATCCCTTAGAAATGTACTTAAATGATGTTTTTACAGTTCCAGTTAATTTAGCCGGTCTTCCAGCTATATCTGTTCCTGTAGGGCTAGATAAAGAAAATTTGCCAATTGGTATGCAATTAATAGGAAATTCATTTGACGAGGAATCAATACTTTCCATTGCTTCATGTATTGAAAAATCTGCAAAATTTGATTTAACTCCAGAAAAATGGTGGATTAATGAATAATTTAATTAAGGGAGAAACTGGTGATTGGGAGGTTGTAATAGGAATTGAGGTGCATGCACAAATAATTTCTAACTCAAAACTTTTTTCTTCAGCATCTACTAAATTTGGAGGCGAACACAACACACAGGTAAGCTTTGTAGATGCTGGTATGCCAGGAATGCTACCAGTAATTAATTGGGTTTGTGTAGAGCAAGCAATCAGAACTGGTTTGGGATTGAATGCAAAAATAAATAATTATTCAATTTTTGATAGAAAAAATTATTTTTATCCTGATTTACCTCAAGGCTATCAAATATCTCAATACCAACAACCTGTAGTTGGGGAAGGTTCTGTAACAATTGATTTAGACGATAATAACAGTAAAACAATTAGAATTGAGAGATTACATCTTGAGCAAGATGCCGGAAAATCGCTTCATGATCAACATCCAGAATATTCTTATGTTGATCTAAATCGATCAGGTGTTGCTCTTATGGAAATTGTATCGATGCCTGACATTAGTTCAGCAGAAGAGGCTCAAACTTATATAAAAAAATTAAGAAGTATCATGAGATACTTAGGAACTTGTGATGGAAATATGGAGGAGGGCTCCTTAAGGGCAGATATTAATGTTTCCGTTAGAAAACCAGGAGAAGAATTAGGTACGAGATGTGAAATTAAAAATGTCAATTCTATAAAATTTATAGGTCAAGCAATTGATTTTGAGGCAAGAAGGCAAATAGAGCTACTGGAAGAATCACAAGATATTAAACAGGAGACAAGATTATTTGATCCAAAAAAAGGAGAAACAAGATCGATGAGAAGTAAAGAGGAAGCTCATGATTATAGGTATTTTCCCGATCCAGACCTTCTACCCCTATCTTTTTCGGAAGATGTAATAGATGAAATTAGATCCAAGCTTCCTGAGTTACCAGATGATAAAAAAGAAAGATTCCAAAGAGAATATTCTTTATCGGCATATGACGCAAATATTCTTGTTTCTGAAATTGAGACAGCATTATTTTTTGAGGAGGTGGCTAAAGGAAGAGATCCAAAAATTGCTGCAAATTGGATCACAGGTGAGTTCTTTGCAGCGATGAACAAATTAGGTTTTGGAATTTCTGATAGCCCAATAAGCATAGATAATTTTTCAAAATTAATTAAATTAATAGAGGAGAATATTATTTCAACCAGGATTGCTAAAGATGTTTTTGAAATGATGCTTGAGAATGATGAGGACCCTGAAAAAATTGTAGAAAGAGAAGGTATGAAACAAGTTTCTGATACGGGGGAATTAGAAAAGATCATAGATACTATTATAACTGACAACCCTGATCAGGTTGAAGCAGTTAAATTAAAGCCAAAATTAATGGGTTGGTTTGTTGGCCAAGTTATGAAAGAAACTAACGGAAAAGCGAATCCAAAACTTGTCAATGAACTACTAAATGATAAACTTAGCTAGTATGAGAGGGTAAAGATATGACTAATAAACCTATAGAATTATATTTTGCGGATACTCCAAATGGATGGAAAATTTCTATAATGCTTGAAGAAAGCAAGATTCCTTACAAAATAATTCCCGTTAATATTGGAAAAGGAGATCAATTTAAACCTTCTTTTTTAAAGATATCTCCAAATAATAGAATTCCAGCTATTATTGATCCTAATGGTCCTGGAGGAAAACCAATTTCCGTTTTTGAGTCGGGAGCTATTCTTCAATACTTAGGCAGAAAATCTGGTAAATTTTATCCGAAAAATGAACGTGAAAGATCAAATGTTGATCAATGGCTTTTTTGGCAAATGGGTGGATTAGGCCCGATGGCAGGACAAGCACATCATTTTAGAATGTATGCTCCCCAATTCACAAAAGAAAAATTAACTTATGCCAAAAAACGATACACAAATGAGGTAAATCGTCTGTATGGTGTAATGAATAAACAATTAAGAAAAAATGAATATTTAGCAGGAAGATACTCTATTGCAGATATGGCTTGCTGGGGATGGATTTTACCATCAAAAATATCGATGAAAATGCAAGGACAAAAGTTAAAAGATTTTCCGCATTTATTTAAGTGGTTTGAGAAGGTTGGAGCAAGACCCGCTGTTCAGAAAGGATTAGATGTTGGTAAAGCTATGAGAATGCTAGCCAAGGCATCTAAATCTGGTCTTTCTGAAAAAACTAAAGAAGCAAAGAAAGCAAGATCACTACTTTTTAACCAAAAGGCTCGATAGGTCATGAATGATAAACTTGAAGATTTAATCAACCTTCTTGACATTGAAAGAATTGAAGTGAATCTTTTTAGAGGGGAAAGCCCAAGTGATAGATGGCAAAGAGTTTTTGGTGGCCAAGTTATTGGACAAGCTTTAGTTGCTGCAAGTAGAACAGTAGAAAATAGAATATGCCATTCATTACATGCATATTTTTTAAGAGCTGGAGATCCCAAGGTTCCAATTTTATATGAGGTTGATAGAGCTCGTGATGGAAGATCTTTTACCTCAAGAAGAGTAGTTGCTGTCCAGCATGGCAAAAAAATATTTAACATGTCTGCTTCTTTCCAAATTGAGGAAGATGGGCTTAATCACCAAGACCCTATGCCTGAGGTTGAAAGTTTTAAAGATTTACCATCTGAACATCAATTAAGAAAAAAAATTATAGATAAGCTTCCTGGTGAATATAAAGAGAGTTTTAATAAGGAATGGCCTGTTGAGGTAAGACCTATAAACCCTGTAGATCTTATGAGTCCTGAACCTAAAGAACCTCAAAATTATATATGGTTTAAAGCTAGGTCATCATTACCTGATATTGTTTCTCTTCATCAATGTGTTCTTGCTTATATGTCTGACATGACTCTTCTTGATACTTGTACAAATCCTCATGGTGTGAATTTTATGAATCCTAACCTTCACTCAGCAAGTCTTGATCATGCTATGTGGTTTCATCGACCTTTTAAAGCAGATGAGTGGTTGCTATATCACCAAGATAGTCCTTCAGCATCAGGTGCGAGAGGTTTTAATAGAGGTTCAATCTTTGATTTGAATGGCAATTTAATTGCTTCTGTTGCCCAAGAAGGTCTTATAAGGTTTACTCAGAATTAGAAGACTCAATAATTTGTAACATTTCCATGGCTGAATTAACAATATTTGTTCCCGTTGCAAAAATAGCAGAGGCCCCGTCATCAATTAGTGTTGAAAAATCTTCTTTAGGAATAACACCACCAACAATTATATGAATTTTTTCATAACCTTTGTTATCAAGTTCGCTTCTTAATTTTGGAACTAATGTAAGATGTCCAGCCGCTAAAGAAGAGGCAGCAATTATATCTACATCTAAACTTATCGCCTCCTCAGCTGCCTCAGATGGGGTTTGAAATAATGGTCCCACATTTACGTCAAAACCTATATCTGCCAAAGCACTACCCACAACTTTTTGCCCTCTATCATGACCATCCTGTCCTAGTTTAGCTATATAAACTTTTGGTTTTCTGTGTTCACGTATTTCAAAATCTTTAACTTTTTTTCTAACAATATTTATTGTATCAGAGTCAAAATTTTCTCCGTAAATATCTCTAACTAGATTTATTTTTGCTTTATGTCGTTTCCACACTTTTTCCATTGATGAAGAAATTTCTCCAACAGTAGCTCCTTCTCTTGCTGCATTTATAGCAAGCTCTAGAACATTTCCATTTTTGGATGCTCCATGGGTTAATTCATTAAGCATTTTTTCAACTTTAGAGTTGTTTCTTGTTTTTTTAATTTCATTTAATCTTTCAATTTGATTTTTCTTAACCATTGAATTATCTACTTTTAAAAAATCAATTTTTTCTTCTTCGTTTGCTGATAATGTGAATTTATTAACTCCAACAACTGTATTTTCACCTGAGTCAATTTTTGATTGTGCTTTGGTAGCAGATTCTTCAATGCGCATTTTTGGTATTCCTTTTTCAAGAGCTTCCGTCATACCGCCAAAACTTTCTATTTCTTCCATATGGTCTAGTGCTTTCTTAGCAAGCTCGTGTGTAAGTTTTTCAACAAAAAATGATCCGCCCCATGGATCAATAACATCTGAAGTACCTGTTTCATGTTGAATAAACAATTGTGTATTTCTAGCTATTTGTGCTGAAAAATCAGTTGGTAAAGCTATTGCTTCATCAAAACTGTTTGTATGAAGTGATTGCGTATGACCATGAACTGCTGATAAAGCCTCTATGCAGGTTCTAGTAATGTTATTAAAAGGATCTTGCGATGTTAATGAATAACCTGAAGTTTGACAATGTGTTCTTAATGCAAGTGAACGTGAATCGGAAGGATTAAAATCTCTTACAATATTCGCCCATAATAATCTTCCAGCTCTAAGTTTTGCAATTTCCATAAAATAATCCATACCTATTGCCCAAAAGAATGATAACCGTGGTGCAAAAGCATCAATATGTAATCCAGCGTTTATTCCTGCCTTTATATACTCTAAACCATCTGCAAGAGTATAAGCTAACTCAAGATCAGCTGATGCTCCTGCCTCTTGCATATGATAACCGGAAATTGAAATTGAATTGAATTTAGGCATATTTTTTGATGTATATTCAAAAATATCAGAAATTATTCTCATAGAAGGTTTTGGTGGATATATATATGTGTTTCTAACCATAAATTCTTTAAGAACATCATTTTGTATCGTTCCTTTTAACTGATCTGGTTCTACACCTTGTTCCTCTGCAGCGACAATATAAAGCGCCATGATCGGAATTACTGCACCGTTCATTGTCATTGATACAGACATTTTATCTAGAGGAATATCTTTGAATAAGATTCTCATATCCAATATTGAGTCTATTGCAACTCCAGCCATTCCAACATCATCTGAAACCAGAGGGTTGTCTGAGTCATAACCTCTGTGAGTAGCTAAATCAAAAGCAATAGATAAACCCATTTGACCTGCTTCAAGATTTCTCCTGTAAAAAGCATTTGATTCCTCCGCAGTTGAAAAACCAGCATATTGCCTAATGGTCCAAGGTTTATTTGCATACATAGTTGGGTAGGGGCCACGAACGAATGGATCTATTCCTGGATAGGTATTCTGATGGTCAAAACCTGTTAAATCATCCTTGGTATAGAAAGATTTCAAACTGATACCTTCTGGAGTAGTAAATATATTTTCTTTTGCCTTAAAATTATTTGGACTACTCTCACTTTCGTAATTGAGATCAATATTTTCTATTTCTTTAAATTTATTTTTCATAATTATTCAATTTTTTCGTAAGGCTTTATATTAATTTCTCTTATCTCTTTATCGGGGTATAAATTGACGCCAATTCTTTTTATGTTTTTCTCTTCAAACATTTTATCTTTCTTAGCTTTGTTTTCTGAGAGTTTGTTAATAAATTCTCTATTTTCTAATAAACTCAGTATACCGCCTTGTTTTTCAATAGATTTAATAAAATCAAATGATTTATCTGCAATAGATTTTGTAATGCTTTCTATATAATAAGAACCACCAGCAGCATCTTGAATTTTTCCAATATTAGATTCTTCTTGAAGAATTATATGCGTATTTCTTGTTAATCTTCTGACAAATTCTGGTGCTTGCCCCAATGGATTAGTTATATGATGACATGTTAGTCTATCTACATTTGCTATTGCTGCAGATAGAGCGGCATTTGTAATTCTTAATTGATTAACCCAAGGGCTTTCTTTAAAAATAATTTCATCAGCTGTTCGACCATTAATTTTGAAATTTGGATTAATACCAAAATGCCCATAAAGATTATTTATGATAATTCTTAGGGATCTGATCTTAGCTATATTTAAGAAAAAATCAGTATCTAAAGAAATAGTAAAGTTTATAGGCGATTCATTATCAATAATATTACTTCTTAACATCTCAATAAAACTCAGGCACATTAATGCTATTTCTTCATTTAATGATGCGCCTAAGCTATTCCATATCCCTCCATCAAAATTTATTAAATTAATATTTTGATTTTTGTTCTCTTTGATAATTTTGCTTAAACTCTTAATCAACTCATAGTGATTAAATTCATTATCCTTTTCAAATTTAGAAAAGCTTATAGCTATGACATCAATTTCTAATCCTCCTAAAGGAGTTTTTTTATTTTTATGTTCCCAATTGTTTATTAAGTTTAAAAATTTTAAGGATCCTTCTAATGGGTTTGATATATCTCTATAAAAAATAGGAGCTATAGAAAGGTCAATATTTTTCAAAATTTCTTCACTTTTTTGATCATGAATATAATTAATTTCAACAGATGAGGCTCCGCGCTCTAATTCATTTAGAATTCTTGAATTATATAATTTACTATCATTTGATTGATCAACTATTGAACAAATATGCCATGGAAGATATTCATTTATTTCTTCTTTTAAGCCCCTTGCATATGCGTGGTTATTTTCTAGAGTTACATCATCTTCTGTATAAAGAATTTTTTTTTCTAAATTTCCATCAAAATTTTTTTTAAGGTTATCAATGGTTTTTTCCTTCAATGATTGATTTGCAATATCTTCCCAATCGTTAAGATTTTTGTTTTGGGTTTCTAGATATTTCTGATAGTTGTTCTTCATCATTTATCGATACTACTATATTTTTTTGTCCTAAAGAAAATAATTACAATTTATAGAAATTGTTTATATAAAATACTACTTTAATGATCAACAGAGGAAATGAATTGAAATTACAACTAGTCAATCCAGGTACTTTAGAGAGATATACTAATGCTCTTTCACCATGGTTTTGTGGAGCTTTTGTAATTTCGTTAATTATTGGATTATGGTTTGCCATTTTCAATTCGCCTCCTGATTATCTTCAAGGCGAAACTGTTAGAATTATGTATGTCCATGTTCCCTCTGCATGGATGGCCTTATTTATTTATTCGTCCATGTCCGTAGCAAGCCTAATAGGTCTGATATATGGACATCTTGTAGCGTTTATATACGCTAAATCCGTTGCTCCTATAGGGGCAGTTTTTACTCTTATTTGCCTTGTTACTGGTTCTTTATGGGGAAAACCAATGTGGGGTACATGGTGGGTTTGGGATGCAAGATTAACATCAATGTTTATTTTGTTATTTATTTATATAGGATTTATTATCGTTTCAAAATCTTTCAATGACCCTGTAAAAGGAGATAAGATTTCTTCGATTTTTGCTCTTATTGGCTTTATTAACATTCCTATCATTAAATTTTCTGTTGATATTTGGACAACACTTCATCAACCGGCAACTATTTCAAAACTTGATTCACCCTCAATACATATAGATATGTTAATACCTCTTTTGGTAATGTTTGTTTCATTTTTGTTTTTGTTTTTATATATTTTTTCTATACGGTTTTTTAGTGAGTTAAACCTAAGACGTTATGTAACATATACATTAAGCTCTAAATAGTTAAGGTAAGGATATGTTTACAAGTCACACAGCATTTGTTTTTCTAGCATATCTTTTTGCATTTTTAGCTATTTTAATTTTATTTTTTTCATCAAGACTGCTTTCACAAAAAAATTTAAAACTAATTGAAAAAATTAAAGAGAAAAATGATTAAAAGAAAAAAAAGAATTTATTTAATATCTTTATTTTTTATAACAATAGCTACATCTATTTATTTAATTCTGTGGGCTTTGAGAGATAATATTGTTTTCTTCTATTCTCCTACAGAAATACAACAAAAAATTAGCATTAAAGAAATCAATGAAATGTCTAAACTTAGATTAGGGGGTATGGTTAAAGAATCATCAATAAAACAACTTAATGATGGATCTATAAACTTTATAATAACTGATTTTAACAAAGAAATGATAGTTTTTTATAAAGGTATTATTCCTGATTTATTTAAAGAAGAGCAGGGTGTTATTGCAGAGGGTTCAGTAAATAAAGAAGGGATGTTTATAGCTAACTCAATTTTAGCTAAGCACGATGAAAATTATATGCCTCCTGAAGTCCAGAGTGCTTTAAAAAAAGACTATGGAGATAAATAGTGCTTAGTCAATTAGGTAATTTTTTCATAGCTTTAGGTTTATCAGCCTCATTTATTCAATTATTTACTGTTATTTTAAACAAAGGGTATTTTAAATATGCTTTAATTATTTCTTATATGGCTGTTATCCATTTTTTATCAATTTCATTAGCATTTTTGATATTAATATATGGTTTTATTATATCCGACTTTACAATCCAAAATGTTCTTGAAAATAGTCATTCATTAAAACCTATGATTTATAAAATTTCAGGTTCTTGGGGTAGTCATGAGGGGTCAATGTTGCTTTGGTGTTGGGTAATGGCTTTTTATGGTTTCTTAATAACTATTAATAAACAATCACTTAAAAAGGAAACTAAAAGCTTAATATTATTATTCCAAGGTTTTTTATCTTTTGGTTTTGTTTTTTATCTGTATTTTTTATCAAATCCCTTAGAGAGCAGTAATATATTAAGTGAAGAGGGGTACGGCTTAAATCCTCTCCTTCAAGATCCTGGACTAGCTTTTCATCCTCCTTTTTTATATTTAGGTTATGTTGGGCTATCTATTGTTTGGTCATTTGCTTTAGCAGGCTTGATAAGAAATACAATTAATAAAGAATGGGCAAGAAATATAAGGATTTGGGCATTAACTTCTTGGGTGTTTCTAACTATAGGTATTTCTCTTGGATCATGGTGGGCTTACTATGAATTAGGATGGGGTGGATATTGGTTTTGGGACCCTGTTGAAAATGTATCATTGATTCCATGGATCATTGCTACGGCTTTAATTCATAATTTATTAGCTTTGGAAAAGAAGGAAATCCTTATTAATTGGAGTGTTTTACTCTCATTATTAGGTTTTATTTTATCAATAATTGGAACATTCATTGTTAGGTCGGGGTTAATCACCTCTGTACATGCTTTTGCCTCAGACCCAACAAGAGGTATATTTATCATTTTGTTATTATTTCTTGTAACGCTTTTAAGCTTATCAATCTATGCAAAAAATTATATAAAAAAACAACCGAATGTTGAGTTAAATTTCTTTAGTAAAGAGACATTTTTAATAATCAATAATTTATTATTATCTGTTATAGCTTTTACAGTTTTTCTTGGAACAATTTATCCTCTAATTGTTGAAACAATTAATAACAATAGAATTTCTGTTGGCCCACCTTTTTACAATATTACTGTAATTCCTTTTGCAATACTTCTAGCTTTTTTTTCAGCTTTAGGACCAATACTAGCTTGGAATCAAAATAGTATTAAGCAATTATTAAGAAATATATCTATTCCGTTAGGTCTGACTTTAATTATAACTATTGCTATTTTTTTTATGTTTGAAAATTTATCTTTGATAATTTTTATAGGTCTTTTTTCAGGGATATGGCTTTTTCTAAATAGTTTAAACAATCTTACGCATATTAGGTTTCAAGGCCTAAATAATTGGGCATCATTTTTTGCACATTCTGGATTTGCGATTTTAATTCTAGGAGTAAGTATTTCAAGTTCGCACCAAAATGAATATGAAGGTAAACTTGATATAAACAACCAAATTAATTTCTCAGGCTATATTTTAAAATTTGAAAGTTTTAATGAAGAGATTGTTGAGAATTATATTACCACTAAAGGAAAATTCAAATTATCTAGAAATGATAATGAATTTTTTCTTTACCCAGAAAAAAGATTTTATCCAATCGAGCAGTCTCAAACTACTGAGGCAGCAATTATTAGTAGTAATTTATCTCAATTTTATCTTGTTCTGGGGGAGCAGATAAACGAAAAGTCATGGGTTGTAAGAATATGGTATAAGCCTATGATAATGCTAATCTGGATTGGTGGTTTATTTATGGGAATAGGCGGTTTGCTGTCATTATTAAAAAGAATTAATATTAAAACAGCAAAGCAAATATCTTTTTTTATTATGCTTATTTTTTTATCAGGAAATCTTTTTGCTGATAACAAGATACAGAATAATGAAGATAGGGTGACAGATATTAGCCTTCAAATAAGATGTATGGTTTGTCAGTCACAAACTATTGATGACTCAGATGCTCCTTTAGCAAAAGATCTTAAACAACTTGTTAGAAAAATGGTTTATGAAGGAAAGAGCAACGATGAAATTTTTGATTTTTTGAGAAGTAAATATGGTGATTACATTTTAATGAAACCTAGGTTTAATTTAAGTAATATATTGCTTTGGTTTGGACCGTTTTTTATTTTCATTATAGGAATATATGCAGTCCTTAAAGTATTTAAAATAAATTTTAGGCCTAATTAAATGTCAGTATCTGTTAAAAATTTATCGTGTTCTCAATCAGGAATACAAATTATTTCCAACATAAGCTTTTCTATAAAAAATGGAGAAATTTTAAAAATTTCTGGAGAAAATGGTTCAGGAAAAACAACCCTTTTAAGGGCTATTTCAGGACTAAGTTCACATAACTCAGGTGAGATATTAATTAATAAAAATCAAGTTTTTTTATTAGGACATAATGCTGGAATTAAGCAAAATTTAACAGTAGAGGAAGATTTAGAATTCTGGTCCGAGTTTTATCAAAATAAACATGATAATGAAATTTTAAATAGACTTGGTCTACATTCGAAAAAACATTCACAATGCAGATATTTATCGCAAGGTCAAAAACAAAAATTAGCACTTACAAGATTGTTTTGTGCTGATAGAAAAATATGGCTTTTAGATGAACCTTTTTCATTTCTTGACGAAGATTCGTCTAATTTCTTATTAAGTAAAATTGAAGACCACCGTAAAAATGATGGAATTACAATTATAGTTTCTCATCAAAATTTAATAGAAAACCCAGATCTATCAATCAATTTGGGAGATTACGAATGAGAATTTATAGATTAATATTTTTACGGGAATTAAAAAAAGTTTTCTCATATAAGGCAAACTATATTTTTAGTTTGATGTTTTATTCAGCAATTATTTTTCTAGTTTCAATAGGATTACAAGGTCAAAATAGTGTTCTAACTAATGTTGCACCAGGTTTGATTTGGGTGGCTATAATTTTAGTATTGTTTTTATCATTTGAAGATATTTTTCATGAAGATTGCTATGATGGAACTCTTGATATTTATCTAATCGAAGATATTACGTTCTATGGATTTGCATTAATTAAATCTATTTCGCATTGGTTAGCAAATTGCCTACCTATGATAATTATCACACCTATTATAGGGATTTTTGTCAATCTAGATTCCGAGATCATAATACCAATGATGGTAACTCTAATCATTGGAACTCCTGCATTAAGCTCTATTGGATGTATGGGATCAAGTCTAATTTTATCACTTAAGATTCATGGTTTAATAATGCCAATTATTATCTTGCCTTTATTCTTGCCTATTCTTGTTTTTGGGGTTGGAGCTTTAGATGTTTTAATTTTTAATGGTTTTGAGGAGTTGTTTTTCAGACAGCTTGCCTTATTAGCAGGAGTAAGTGGCTTATCTATGGCTTTTTGTCCAATAGCTTCAGCTTATATTATAAAAACAAATTATGATTAATGTTTATTCATCATCAGGAATAAATTTTAAAGCAAGCCCATTAATACAATACCTTAATCCTGTTGGCTGAGGACCATCATTAAAAACATGCCCTAAGTGCTCACCTTCTTTTGAAACTACTTCAGTTCTTATCATCCCATGAGATCGATCTTCTTTTAGAATTATGTTTTCATGATTAGCTTCATAAAAGCTAGGCCAACCAGTTCCTGACTCAAATTTATGTTCTGATTTAAAAACAGGTAATTCTTTATCAGCTGTTACATAAACACCTTTTCTTTTTTCATTAAGAAGCTCGCTTGTACCTGGAATTTCTGTTCCACAAGAATACAAAATTTCTTTTTGTTCATCTGATAACTTTTTATCCATTTTTTTCTCTTTTAATTATATATTTTAATATCTTTACATTGATATGTAAAATAGGCATTTTAGCTAATTATGTGGAGAGGTGGCCGAGTGGTCGAAGGCGCTCCCCTGCTAAGGGAGTATGCGGGCAACCGTATCGAGGGTTCGAATCCCTCTCTCTCCGCCATATTTATTTTAGGTCGTCAGTACCCCCAGAGGTTTCTTCAGTATTTACATTAAAGGGTTTTGTAGATGAACTATAAGAAATTATAATTAATAATTAGATGATATACAAATCTGTTACTGTTCCAGTATTTGACCCAGATAAATTTAAAACATCATCTATTCCAAAAGAAAGAGCAAATTCTGCGAAGGTAAGATCTGTTCCGTCAGTTCCATCAGTAACATTACCACCCATATTGAAAGTAAATTTATCTGCACCATTAATTGTTATTACTCTGTCATCTTCAAATGTTAAGCGTGCAGCATTTTTTGTCCAAAGAGTTTTAATAACTTTTGTATTAGCTGCGATTTGGATGATATTAGAGCCACTTGTATCGATAATCTCAATTGTGCTATCTTTTGGTAATAAATTAGAAACGAAATAGGTATCATTGCCATCTAGACCTCGTAAAGTTTTTGCCTGACCATCTGCAATAACAATATTATCACCACTCGAAAAATTTAAAGTACCTGCCTTTGATGCCTCATTAAATGGTTTGAGAATATTTTTTGATGAGTCAATCTTTTCTGAGAGCTGATACTTTGATTTACTGATATCTGTTTCTTCAGTTACTTCTTGCGTTGTCATAATCACCTCTGAGGCATCATTCACATCACCATTGGGATCAGTCACAAAACCTCCCTCAACAGATACGGAAACCAGCTCCAGGGTCTCGACATTCACATCCTCATCAAATTCAAAATATGGAGTCTGATGATTGTCACCATCATCCAGATCAGACATGCCAACGGGTTGTACTTTTATTAGATCAACATTTTCATCACGAAATATTGCGGTAAAATATTGCAAATCATCTTCGTTCAGCTCTTGCCCGTTAGGCTTTGTCACGCCCCCATCCCAGGTTGTTTGCACAACCAGACCATTCTCGGGAATCCCGCCAATAAAATTACCCGTGTCAAATAAGTCTGTAGAAACGATTTTTGCATTGACAAGCGAGGGTCCTGATTCAAGAGGGACAACACCTATACTCTCTCCATTGTAATTCACATCTTCATCTAAGGAGTACACATCTCCGACAATTTCTACGTAAACAGGCTGATCATCTGCCGAACCAAACTCGCCCAGCATAAGTACCGTTGAATTTTCACCTTCACCGTTTGCCGGATTTAAGGTAACCCTGTTAGGATAGTATAAGGCACCGCTTTCTGTTGTGATTTTAAAGTCTAAAGAATCCAAACTGTCCTGGTCCAACTCTTGATTAAACACAACAGGCATACCATCGCGGTTATCAGGAGAAGGAAAGCCAAGCGGATTTAACCCTCCGACATCATCTGAACCATAGAAAGCGGAGAGAATCTTTGCGTCATTATTTTCATTATAATTTTTCATAAATTTTCTATAATTTAAAAACTGATACTATTGTGATATCTTGGGTTATAAATTATGTCAAAATATATTGACATAAATTATGTCAAAATATAAATTATTATTGAGTTTTGAGGGTGGGGTATGAGATATTTTTTAGTCTTAATTGCAGTATTTATAGTTAGTTGCTCAGATTCATCTCAGGAAACAAAAGATTTCAGTATAAAAGATAAGAAAGAATTCATTAAATCAAAAGATTTCAATGAGAATAAAAATGTTTATTTTGGAGATCTTCATGTCCATACGAAGCATTCATTTGATGCATTTATCTTTGGTACTACGAATACTCCAGATGACGCTTATAAATATGCAAAGGGAGGAACAATTCAGCATCCCCTTGGTTTTGACATGAAATTGAGACAGCCTCTTGATTTCTATGCTGTGACTGATCATGGATTCTTTATGGGAATGATGCCTGCTTGGGCAGATCCTAATTCTAAGCCAGGCCAACATCCTTATGTTAAAACTCTTCATAATGTTAATAGAAAAGAGAATTTAACTGTCGAAAGCTCACCAGAGAGGCTTTATTATTTTAGAGAATTAATCAGAAGCGGGGCATTTGCTGAATTAGGAAGTATTTTTTCTATAATCAAAGCATACCTTACAAATAATAATTCGTTAGCTGTGGATGTTTTTGATTATGATACCCATAAATCCGCATGGTCCGATGTTGCAAATGCTGCTGAAAGACATTACGAACCTGGAAAATTTACAACTTTTATAGCTTATGAGTTCACTGCTTCAACAGAGGGAATGGGTAATCTTCATAGAAATGTTATTTTTGGTTCATCAAAAGCACCTATAAGACCATATTCAAGAATTGACTCTCTTAATCCAGAGGATTTATGGAATACAATGGATAAATGGCGGGAAAATGGCATTGATTCAATTGCGATACCTCATAATAGTAATGGATCAAACGGAAGAATGTTTGAAATTCATAAAGCTAATGGTATGCCAATGGATACACAATATTTAAACCAAAGAATACGAAATGAACCAATTGTAGAAATAACTCAGGTAAAAGGTACTTCTGAAACACATCCGTTGTTATCTCCTAATGATGAATGGGCTGATTTTGAAATAATGAGTACTAGAGTAGGAAGCGTTCCTCCAACATATAGTAGGCCAGATGGAAGCTATGTTAGAGATGCATTAAAAAAAGGTTTAATGTTAGAACAATTCTTTGGAGGTAATCCATATAATTTTGGTTTTATTGGATCAAGTGATACACATACTGGCGCCTCATCATTTGATGAGAGTAACTACTTCTCGAAAGTTGGTATTTTAGATGGCACACCTGGCGGAAGGGGTTCAATACCCATACCTCAGGAACAGATGGATTTTATAAATAATCTTCCTGATGAGCAGAGCGATGTATATAATTATGTAGATTATGATGGTCAAAAATATATGCGAGCAGGTTTTGATGAGTGGGGAGCATCTGGTATAGCGGCTGTTTGGGCAGAGGAAAATACACGAGAGGCTATCTTCTCTGCTTTTAAAAGAAAAGAGACATATGCTACATCAGGAAATAGAATTCTTCTAAGATTCTTTGGCGGTTTTAATCTTGATGATATTGATCTAAATTCATCTAGTTTAATAAGTGAGCTTTATGAAAGAAGTGTGCCAATGGGAGGCAATATTATTAATTCAAATAATAGTATTCCTAATTTTATTATTTGGACTAAAAAGGGAGTAAATGGCGCTCACTTGCAGAGAGCACAAATAGTAAAAGGATGGATAGACGATCGAAGTGCTGAGCCATTTGAAAAAGTATATGATGTAGTGTGCTCTGATGGTCAAGAAGTTGATCAAGTAACTCAAAGATGTCCTGATAATGGCGCAAGAGTCAATATTGCTGATTGCTCTATTTCAGCTGATGTTGGTGATGAGGAATTAAAAACTTTTTGGTCTGACCCTGATTTTGATCCTGATTTAAAAGCTTTTTATTATGTTAGGGTTTTAGAGAATCCAACATGCCGTTGGTCTACATGGGATGCACTTAGAGCAGGAACAAAACCAAGGAAAGATTTAAAGCCAACTATTCAAGAGAGAGCTTGGTCATCTCCAATTTGGTATATCCCTTAGATTAAATTGAAAAAAAAAATCGTTATACTTTTAGGTGTTTTCATAGGATTTTTATCTCTTTTCTATGGAATTAATATTTCTCAAAAATCAAGCATATATATTTCGGGGCCAGAAATAAAAAATCTTATAAATATTTGGGAAGATCAAACTGGAAGGCCTCCAGTAAAAAAGGAAATAGATATGATAATAGATAATCTTATTAAGGAAGAAATATTATATCACGAAGCCCTAAAACTCGGCCTTGATCAAAATGATAAAATTATAAAAAGAAGATTAATTCAAAAATTAGAATTCTATAAAGAAAGCGAAAATTTAAATAAAGTTAAAGAAGAAAACTTAATCGAATACTATAATGAAAATATAGATTTTTATAAATTAAATAAAAGATACTCCTTTAAACATATTTTTTTTTCTGATCCAAAAAATAATTACAAGGATATAAAGCTAGATTTACTCGATTCAGAAAATATCTCAAATAAAGAAATAGGTGAGCCTTTTATTCATGGCGATAGCTTTATTGAGAAAGATAAAAAAGCAATTGATTCAGATTTCGGCTCAGGTTTTTCGGAAAATATCATAAACCTTGATAATAATATTTGGTATGGCCCCTTTAAATCAATATATGGTGATCACTTACTTTATGTATTTGAGGTATTTCCTGAAGAAACAATACCTTTTGAAGATGCAAAACAATCAGTAATTGTTAATTATAATGATGAAATAAAGAATGAAGTTATGAATAATTATATGTATTCCATTATAGATAAATATGATGTTATCATTGGTGAGTATAAATGAATTTTAAGATGATGGGTGATTATTAAGAATGTTTAAAGGCTCAATTGTGGCATTGGTAACTCCTTTTAAAGGAAATGAAATTGATGAATCTGCTTTAAGAAAGCTTGTCGATTGGCATATATCTGAAGGAACAGATGGGATAGTTCCTGTAGGAACTACAGGTGAGAGCCCGACTCTGAATCATGATGAACATGAACGTGTAGTAGAGATAGTCATTGATCAGTGTAATAAGAGAGTACCAATTATTGCTGGAACGGGATCAAATTCTACTGCAGAAGCTATTAACTTATTAAAGCACGCAGAAAATGCCGGTGCTGATGCGGCATTAGTAGTTACTCCTTATTATAATAAACCTACTCCTGAGGGATTGTATGCTCATTATGAGGCATTAGATTCAGCCTCTTCTGGCATTCCAATAATTATTTACAATATTCCATCACGCTCAGTAATTGATATTGATGTTGATTTGATGGGAAGATTATCGCAACTAGATTCTATTGTGGGCGTTAAAGATGCTACAAGTGATATTTCTCGAATTAAACAACATAAAGAATTATGTAAAAATGATTTTATTCAGCTATCTGGTGAAGATGAAACAATTTATGATTATATGATAAATGGTGGACAAGGATGTATTTCCGTAACTGCTAATATTCTTCCTAAAATTTGCTCAGATATGCATAAGGCTTTTTCAAATAATGATTTAATTGAAGCCAAAAAGCTAAATGAAATCTTGATGCCTTTGCACAAAGCTCTATTTGTTGAAACTAGTCCATCTCCAGTGAAATATATATTATCAAAAATGGATCTAATAGATTATGAAATTAGACTTCCTCTTGTCGAAATTAGAAAAGAAACAAAAGATATTCTTGATAAAATTATTAATGATCTAGAGATAGGATAATGTCGTCAAAATCAGGAGGTAGAAAAAAATCTCAAACTGGAAAATTAACTATTGCTGACAATAGGAAAGCAACATTTCAATATGAGATAGAAGATACTTTTGAGGCTGGAATTGTTTTGACGGGCTCAGAAATTAAAAGCATTAGACAGAATAAAGTTAATATTAAAGAGTCTTATGCTAGTGCTGAGAATGGAGAGATTTTTTTAATTAATTGTAATATTCCTCGTTATCAAAATTCGATTGATACCAATTATAATCCTAGACGAAATAGAAAATTATTGTTGAATAAGAAAGAAATAAATAAACTTTTTGCAGCGACTCAAAAAAAAGGAATGACTATTATTCCAACAAAATTGTACTTCAATAAGAAGGGATTAGCTAAACTAGCGATTGGCATAGGTAAGGGAAGAAAAATTCATGATAAAAGAGAAGTAAAGAAAACGAGAGACTGGGAGAGACAAAAATCAAGACTTTTAAAAAACAGTTAGAATTAAATTTCCTTCTTTGCTTCTAAAAAAATTTTTTCAAACATTTTTTCATTTAATCTTCCCGTATTCGTATTGTATCTAGAGCAATGGTAGCTATCTATCATTATAAAATTATTGAAGTAATGTTTATTTCCATGCTTAAATTTATATAATTTTTGCTGCAAATTTAAAGCTGATATTATGCTTTTATGAGCTATCAAGCCAAGAGCAATAATAACTTTAAGATTTTTATGTTTATTGATTGTGTTCTGTAAAAAAATATTACAATTATTAATTTCTTCTGAAATAGGTTTGTTTTTAGGTGGAACACATCTTACTGCATTAGTAATAGTACAATCTTCCAGTCTAAGATTATCATCAATACTTCCCTTATATTTTCCATTTGATAGGCCAAACTTATATATAGTTTTATAAAGTAAATCCCCTGCATAATCTCCAGTAAAAGGTCTTCCCGTTTTGTTAGCTCCTTGCAAACCTGGAGCTAACCCAACAATTAATAAGCTTGAGGAAAAATCTCCGAAACTAGGAACAGGAGCATTAAACCATTCAGGATTATTAGACTTATTTTCTTTTCTAAAATTGTATAATCTTTTGCACTTAGAACAATTTTTATTAGGTTCTGTTAATTTGTTCATGATTATTTTATATTATTAAATTGATATAAGTTGTATAAAATAATAAAACTTAAAACTTGAATTTTGTGTTCTTTAATGATTAAAAGGCTTTTTTAAGGAAGAAATTATGGCAAGAGTTACTGTTGAAGATTGTGTTGATAAGGTCGAAAGTAGATTTGACTTAGTTTTGTATTCAGCTTTTAGATCAAGAGAAATTGCTGAAGGAGCAGAACTACAAGTTGACAGAGAAAACGATAAGAATCCGGTAGTTGCATTAAGAGAGATTGCTGAAAATAAATTAGACTCTGACAATCTTGAAGAAGAATTAATTGAAAGTTTACAAACTCAAATCGATGTTGATGAGGCCGATGAAGATTATATTCCTCTAATTCAACAGGAAACAAATACTCCTGATCAAAGTTCATTAAGTGAAGATGAATCAAGTCCAGAATCCGAAGAACCTGAACAAAAACAGATGACGGAAGAAGAATTATTAAAGGCTATTGAAGATAATCTTAATGATAAAAAAAATACAAGGCGCTCATTCTAATTTAGGTTGGAAAAATGCGTGAAACGGACCTAGTTGATCGCATTGTTTCGTATAATCCCAAAGTTGACACTAGGATAATAAAAAAAGCATTTCATTTTGGCATGTTAATGCATGGTTCTCAGCTCAGAGAGAGTGGGGATCCTTACTTTTCTCATCCAATAGAGGTGGCAAATATTTTAGCTGAGCTAAATCTAGACACATCATCCCTTGTCTGCGCTCTTCTGCACGATACTATTGAAGATACAAAAGCAACTATAAAAGATATTAGAGAAAATTTTGGTAAAGAGATTGCCAAACTTGTTGATGGTGTTACAAAATTAAATGAATTAGAAAGTAAGCCAGATCAATCTAAAGCCGCTGAGGATTTTCGAAAATTAATATTAGCAAGTTCTTCAGATATCAGGGTTCTTCTTATAAAGTTAGCTGATAGATTGCATAATATGAGAACTCTTAAGCACTTAAAAAATAAAGAAAGAAGAAAGAGAATAGCGAAAGAAACTCTAGACATATATGCGCCTCTTGCTTCAAGGATTGGAATGCATGAAATCAGGGAGGAATTGGAAGATCTTGCCTTTTCAGAAACAGAACCTGAAATAAGATCAATACTCTTGGAAAGAATAAAGGTATCAAAAAAGAAAAATAATAAAATTGTAAAAGATATCTCCGACAAACTATCAAAAGCACTTAAGTCAAATAAGGTAAAAGCATTTGTCTCAGGAAGAGAAAAATCAATTTATTCTGTTTGGTTAAAATTAGAAAATAAAAATAAGTCATTAGAGCAATTATCGGACCTGTTTGGTTTTCGAATATATGTTGACAAAATAGAAGATTGTTATGCTGTTCTTGGAGTATTGCATCAAAATTGGCAAGCAGTTCCAGGTTTATTCAAAGATTATATCTCAACACCAAAGAAGAATGGTTATCAATCTATACATACTACCTTAGTAGGGCCTAGTAATCATCGAGTAGAAATTCAAATAAGAACGAATAAAATGCATGAAATTAATGAAAGAGGTGTTGCTGCGCACTGGGCATATAAGGAAAAAGACTCATCAAATGGTGAGTATTTAACTTCTATTGCCTGGATGGCTGATTTAATTGATATTCTTCAAAAAGATGGCGCTACAGATGAATTCCTTGAAAATACAAGGTTAGAGCTATCTCATGATCAAGTTTATTGTTTTACACCAAAGGGAAGACTCATTGCCCTGCCAAAAGACTCAACAGCATTGGACTTTGCTTTTGCCTTGCATACTGATTTAGGTTTATTTTGTTCGGGAGTTAAAATTAATGGTGAAAAAAAGCCTAGAAGAACAAAATTAAAAAATGGAGATGAGGTTGAAATTATAAAATCTAAATCAGAAGTTCCATTAGACTCATATGAGGATCTTGTAACTACAGGAAGATCAAAATCCTCGATAAGACGTGCAATTAGAGAAAATATGATTAAGAATCAAAGACTTTTAGGAAAAGAAATTATTAAAAGTGTTTTTTCTTCTCATAGAAAAAAACCAACAAGAGATATTCTTGAAAGATCGTTTGGTCCATTGAGTGTAAAGTCTCTTGTTGATCTTTATCAATTAGTTGGTTCTGGAAAATCTTCTGGCTCTGAAGTTTATGATCATGTTTATCCAAACACGAAACGAAAAATAAAAAGAAAAAGGTTTTATGGTAAAAATATTTCCCTACCTATTTCAGGATTACTTCCTGATATGGATGTTAGTTTTCAAAAAAACTCTTTACTTGTACCGGGTGATAATATTATCGGAATAACTATTCCTGGAAAAGGAATTACAATCTATCACGCTAAGGATGAAGGACTTCACAAGCATGAAAATAATCCTGAAAGATGGTTGAGATTGCAATGGAAAAAAGAGATTGATGTAACATTTACGGCAAGAATAATGCTAAGCATTATAAATGAGGTTGGTTCCTTGGGAGTTATTAGCGCTGCTATTGGTGATTATGGTGGAAATATAACTAATTTAAATTTAACAGAAAAAGATACTGATTTTTATAACTTAAGGATTGATATTGATGTAGATGATAAAAGTCATATTGATAACATAATTAAGTCATTAAGGGGTTTACCTGAGGTTAATTCAGTAGAAAGGTCAATACACTGATGAATGAAAATGAACTAATTGAAGAATTAAGAGATTGCGGAGCATTGCTTGAGGGGCATTTTATTTTATCTTCTGGGTTACATTCGACACAATACCTTCAATGCGCTTTAGCTTTATCGAATCCAAAATTAGCTAAGAAAATAGCAAAATCTCTGGGTGAAAAAGTAAATGAAAATTTCAATAATAAAATTGATTATGTTATTGCCCCTGCTATGGGTGGTTTAATTATTGGTCATGAAATTGCTATGTTTTTAAATTTACCATTTATGTTTTTAGAAAGGGTAGATGGAGAATTTGAATTAAGAAGAGGTTTTTCTTTTGAAAAAGGTTCAAATTTTTTAATGATAGAAGATGTTGTTACAACGGGATTATCATCAATTGAGGCAATAAAAGTTGTTAATGAATTGGGGGGTAATGTAATTGGTGAAGCAGCAATAATTGACAGATCAGGCGGAGAAGTAAATCTTGGAATAGACTTAATAACCTTACTATCCCTAAAAATTCCAACTTTTGATAAAGACAATATTCCAGATGATTTGAGGCAAATTAAACCTGTAAAACCGGGTAGTAGAAGTTTGTAATGGATGATAAATAAAAAAAAATTGCGTAAAATTAATTTTTCTAAATTAATTAGAATTTCTGATACTCCTCACTCTATATCATTGGGTTTTTCGATAGGAGTCTTTGCATCTTTTAATCCTTTGATAGGTGTTCATATAATTATTGCCATTTTTATTTCTTGGCTGCTAAAAGCTAATTATTTTTCATCTATTCTAGGAACATTTATTGGAACGCCTTTAACTTATCCTTTTATTTGGATTGCCTCATTATATGTAGGAAATGTTTTTATTCCTGTCGAAGATTTTGATTTATCTCTTTTAGGGGAATCTTCTTTTTATTCTTTAGAATTTTTATCAAATATAAAGCCACTTATTCCCTCTTTCTTAATAGGTGGTTTGCTTGTAGGTTTAACTACTGCATTTTTATCATATTTTTTTGTTAAGAAATTGATTATTTTTTACCGAAAAAAGAAAAGAATAAAGAAAGGAACTTTTGATGACTGAAACTCTTAATATTAAATTAGGCGTTAATATTGATCATATAGCAACCTTGAGAAATGCGAGAGGGGAGGATTTTCCCGATCCTATAAAAGCTGCTGAGATAGCATTAAATTCTGGCGCTGATTCAATAACAGCTCATTTGCGTGAAGATAGAAGGCATATTAAAGATGAAGATATTGAAAATATAGTTAATGCTTTTCCAGGTAAATTAAATCTTGAAATTGCTGCAAATGATGAAATGAAAGATATTGCTTTAGATGTTAATCCTTTTTCCTGTTGTATAGTTCCTGAGAGAAGGGAAGAGGTAACAACAGAAGGTGGTTTGGATGTCCTTAGCAATGCAAATTATTATGCTGACTTAAATGGTGTTCTCAGAGATAAAGGAATAAGAACATCTTTTTTTATTGACCCAACAGAGGATCAATTGAAATCTTCAATTGATTGTGGAGTTGAATGCGTAGAATTCCATATGGGTAAATATTGCCGATTGTTTTATGAGGATAATGTACAAGCAGAAATAGAGTTTAAAAAAATATATGAATTATCAGTTTTTGCATATGATTCAGGTTTGGAAGTCCATCTTGGACATGGTTTAGATTTTACTACTACTAAAAAAGTAACAGAAATACCATGTCTCCAGGAGGTTAATATTGGCTTCTTTCTTGTTGCAGAGTCAATTTTTTCTGGATTGGATTCAACTATCAGAAAAATGAAAGATATATGTGATAGAAATTTTTAGTTGGAGTTACAAATGATTATTGGCATAGGAAATGATCTTATTAATATTGAGAGAATTGAAAAAACTCTGTCTAAATATGGCAATAGATTTGTTAATAGGGTTTTTACTGATATTGAAATTAAAAAATCAGATAATAGATTAAAAAGATCATCATCTTATGCAAAAAGATTTGCTGCTAAAGAGGCTGTAACTAAAGCTCTTGGGACAGGTTTAAGTAATGGTGTTTTTTTTAAAGATATTGGTATAGAGAACGATAAATATGGTAAACCCAAAATTGTACTAACTGGAGGCGCTAAGTTAAGGCTAGAAAATATATTGCCAGAACATCACAAAGCTAAAATTAATGTAACAATTACTGATGATCATCCATGGGCACAAGCATTAGTAATAATTGAAGCAATTAGCAAACAATCATAGATTATATATTAATGACTAAAGAAAAGAAAAAAGAAAATTTTATCACTTCATTTTTATGGATACTTTTACTTGCGCTTATTTTTAGATCATTTTTTTTTACTAGTTATAATATTCCAACCGGATCAATGATTAATACTCTAAAAATTGGCGATTATATATTTGCCTCTAAATGGTCTTACGGATATTCAAAACACTCCTTGCCATTTAGTTTACCTATAATTCCTTATAGAGTTTTTTCTTCATCACCTGAAAGGGGTGATGTAATTATTTTTAAATTACCAACAGATAACTCAACTGACTATGTTAAGCGTGTTATTGGTATTCCAGGAGATAGCGTTCAAATTATCAATGGCAAAGTTTCATTGAATGGTAAGTTATTGAATTATGAAACTCTTGGAAAAAATATAAATAATCGCTTTGTAAACCCAAATAAAAGGACCTTGGGTTGTTATAATCAAGAATCAATTCTTTTAAAAGAAACTCTTCCAAGTGGAAAATCTTATGAGATTCTCGATACATATCAGAATTTACCCCAGGACAATACACAAATATATAGAGTTCCACCAGATCATTATTTTGTTTTGGGTGACAACAGAGATAATTCTCAGGACAGTAGATTTATTAAAAAAGTTGGGTTTATTCCTCATGATAATCTTGTAGGAAGAGCAGAGATTAAATTTTTTTCTTGGCATTGGCGAAAGCTTGGTAAAAAAGATTGCAACGCCAATGTTAGATGGGATCGAATTTTTAGACGTATTTACTAAATGATAAGGAAAATTCAAAATATAAATAATTTAGAAGATAAAATTAACTATAAGTTTAAAGACATAAATTTACTTGAAGAAGCTCTAACCCATTCTAGTTTTAAAAATAACACAAAATCAAATCAAGAAAGATTAGAATTTTTAGGTGATAGGGTTCTAGGCCTTGTTATTGCTGAATATTTATTTCAAAATTTTATTAGCGATAGAGAGGGTCTTTTAACTAACAAATTTAGATATTTAATTCAAAATAAACAATGTACAAATATTGCCAAGAAAATAGATATTATTAATTATATTCAGTTCGGTAGCTCTGAAAAAAACAATAAAAAGGCAATAAGCGATTCAATTTTAGCTGACTCTGTTGAGGCTCTTTTAGGAGCTATTTATATAGATGGAGGATTCAATAAATCAAAAAAAATTATTTTATCGTTATGGGATGAGTATTTAACAAATGAAGAAACCCTGAATGCAAAAGTAAGCGTTAAGAACATATTGCAAGAATATCTACATTTAAATAACTTTTCTCAAGCCTCATATTTGGTTATTTCTAAAGATGGTCAAGATCATGAACCTAATTTTTTAGTAGAGGTTTCAGTGCTTGAAATCGGTAAAGCAAAAGCTCATGGAAAATCTATAAAAGATGCCGAAATTAATGCTGCTCAAAAATTTATAGAAGAGTTCAATATTGGGTAAATTAAATATAGTAATAAGCATTGTAGGTCCAAGTAATTCTGGAAAATCAACATTATTAAATAAAATCCTAGATGAAAAAGTTTCAATTGTTAGTAGGAAAGTTCAAACTACAAGAATGGGCTTAAGAGGGATATTTAATAATAATGAAGTGCAAATCATTTTTATTGATACTCCTGGTCTTTTTGACGCCAAGACCATTTTTGAAAAGGCAATGGTTGAAAATGCTTTTAATAACTTAAATGATGCTGACCTTGTTTATTTTTTAATAGATGGGTCAAGAAAATTAAGTAAATTTGATAAGCAAGTTTTAGAATATTTTGAAAATTTTAAAAAAGAGGCATTTTTAATAATTAATAAAATTGATTTAATTGATAAAAAACAATTACTTGGAATAACAAATAATATTAATTCATACTTTTCATTTAAAAAGACATTTTATATTTCCGCAAAGACTAAAGAAGGTGTAAATGATTTATTGTCACAAACAAATAAAGAAGCTGTTTCTGAGGGATGGCTATATCCTGAGGATCAATATACAAACCTTCAAAGCGCAATACTATGTGAGGAAATTACTCGTGAAAAAATATTTAATCATGTACATGAGGAAGTTCCATATAGCTCAATTGTAAAAACTGACAGTTGGTCAGATAAAAAAAATCTTTTAAAGATAGGTCAAACTATTTATGTAAAAAAGAAAAACCATAAAGGAATTATTCTTGGAAAAGAAGGTTCAAAAATTAAAGAAATAGGCACGGCTTCAAGAATTGATTTAGAAAAAATATTCAATAAAAAAATATTTTTAAGTTTAGATGTGAAAGTTGATAAAAATTGGGACAAGGATCTAAATTATTTTAAAAGATTAGGCCTTGATATAAAAAAGTAGATGCAGCTTAATGATACCGCGATAGTCTTAAATACCAGAAAATACAATGATAGCTCTATGATAATGAAGGTTATTACTGAAAATCATGGTATTTATTCTGGTCTAGTCAGAATTAAAAAAAATCAGGGTGGTTTTGGAGTAAATATCACAGGAAATAAGTTGAATTTAACTTGGAGAGCAAGGTTATCAGAGCATCTAGGTTTTTTTACAACTGAATTAAATAAATCTAGGGCTCATAATATCATGAAAAACCCAGTTTTTTTATCTGGGGTTAATTTAATTTGTTCCCATCTTGACCTTTATCCTGAGAGAGAACCTTGTCCTAATATTTATTTAGAATTTGATAAATTAATTGAAAATTTTAAAAATAAAGAAGAAAAGTGGATTAAGCATCTTATTCTATTTGAATTAAATTATTTGGAGTTTATGGGATTCGGGATTGATTTATCCGAATGCGCCCTAACGGGATCAAATGATTCATTAGAGTGGGTTTCACCTAAATCAGGTAGAGCTGTAAGCTCTATAGCGGGAAAGAAATGGTCAAAAAAATTACTAAAAATACCTCCTTTTCTCTTAAATTTAAAACAGGATGTAAGTATAAGCGATCTTATCGACGGACTTAACCTAACTGGGTATTTTTTAAATAAACAAATCTATTCTGAGTTAAATAGAGAGTTACCATCTTCAAGAAAAAAAATAATTGATTCACTAAATAGTTAGGAATCTATGTATAAATTTTTTGTTTAAAATGAATTTAATTGATCAATATAAAGATATAGAAATCGTAGAAGCTCTTGAAGAGAGATACTTAGCTTATGCGCTTACAACTATTATGGATAGAGCGCTTCCTGATGTTAAGGATGGATTGAAACCAGTACATAGAAGGCTTCTTTATGCTATGAGGCAGTTAAATTTGTCGCCTAATTCCTCTTTCAAAAAATCAGCAAGAATAGTCGGCGAAGTGATGGGTAGATTTCACCCTCATGGAGATCAAGCAATTTATGATACATTAGTTAGATTAGCCCAAGATTTCTCTGTTAGGTGGCCTCTGATTAATGGGCAGGGTAATTTTGGAAATATTGATGGTGATAATGCTGCAGCAATGAGATATACGGAGTCAAAGTTAACTTCTATATCTGAATTGCTTCTATCTGGAATTGATGAAGAATGCGTCGAATTTCGATTAACATATGATGAAGTAGATAAAGAACCTGTAGTTTTGCCTGCTAATTTCCCAAATCTTTTAGCAAATGGATCATCAGGTATTGCCGTAGGAATGGCAACATCGATACCGCCTCATAATGTTGAGGAAATTTGTAATGCATCGCTTCATTTAATTAAACATAGAAATTCTCACTTTGATAAATTAATAGATTTTATTCCCGGCCCAGATTTTCCAACAGGAGGAGAAATTTATGAATCGAGAGAGTCAATTCTTAATATTTATAAGACAGGAAAGGGTAATATAAGGATAAGAGCTAAGTGGGAAATTGAAAAAGAGAAGAGAGGCGTATGGAAAATTGTTGTTACTGAAATTCCATATCAAGTTAATAAAGGAAAGTTGATAGAAAAAATTGCACAACTTATAATTGATAAAAAACTACCCATACTAGATGATGTTCGTGATGAGTCCGATGAAAATATTAGATTAATTTTGGTTCCAAGGAATAGGGATGTTAATCCTGAACAATTAATGGAGGCCCTTTTTAATCTTTCAGATTTAGAAACAAGATTTTCAATAAACTTAAATGCAATTAATAACAATATTCCTAAAGTTCATAACCTTCGTGATTTACTTCTTGCTTGGTTAGATCATAGAAGAGATGTCCTTATTAAAAGGAGTCAGTTTAGATTAAATCAAATTAAGGACCGCATGGAATTATTAAGCGGTTATTTAATTGTTTATGTTAATCTTGATGAAGTTATTAAAATAATTAGAGAAGAAGATGAGCCTAAAAATAAATTAATAAAAAAATACGATTTAACAGAAAATCAAGCGAATTCAATTTTAAATATGCGCTTAAGGTCGTTGAGGAAGCTAGAGGAAATAAAAATCAAGGAAGAATTTGATTCTTTAAAAGTTGAAAAATCTACTCTTAATAAATTGTTAAAGTCGGATAACCTTCAATGGAAAGATGTATCAAGTGAAATAAAAGAGATAAAAAGAGATTTTTCAAAAAAAACGGAACTGGGAAAAAGAAGAACTAAAATTAATTACGATACAGAAATTATTGATGTTGACCTTAACTTTTCTGAACCCCCCGAACCAATAACTGTTATTTTATCCCAAGAGGGTTGGATTAAAACCCTTAAGGGAGTAGATCACAATATTTCTGAAATTAAGTTTAAAGATGGAGATGAATTGCTTTTTGCTCAGGAAACAATGAGCGATAACAAGATTATGTTATTTGCTTCAAATGGTAAATTTTATACACTTGAAGCAAATTCTCTTCCATCTGGAAGAGGTTATGGCGATCCATTAAATCTTCTAATTGATTTACATGATGGAGATAAAATTATTTCTTTATATTCCTTTAAACAGAAAGATGAATTAATTATTGCCTCAAAAAATGGATATGGATTTATAGTCTCTTTTGATGATTTAATTTCAAATAGGAAGGGCGGAAAACAAATTCTCAACTTATCAAATGATGACATCGCTATGAGTTCAGCTAAATTAGAAGGAGCTCATATTGCAGTTATTGGTGAAAATAAAAAGATGGTTATCTTTGAAAAAGAAGAACTTCCAAGGATGACAAGAGGAAAAGGTGTTAAACTCCAAAAATATAAAGAGGGCAATCTTAAGTCTGTTCTTAGTTTTAGTTATGAAAAAGGGTTAAATATAATTGATAAAAACGGAAGAAGTAGACATTTTGATGACATTGAAAATTGGTTAGGCAAAAGAGGTCAAGCTGGAAAAAAAGTACCCAAAGGATTTCCAAGAAATTTTTAATTAAATATATATGATGGCAACCATGTGGCAATTGATGGGAATGTTGACAATAGTATTAACATAAACATTTGTATGATTATAAACGGAATGACACCCCTATAAATTTCTGATGTTCTTACAGAGTCTGGTGCAACTCCCCTTAAATAAAAAAGAGCAAAACCAAAAGGAGGTGTTAGAAAGCTAGTTTGAAGATTTATTGCCATCATGACGCCCAGCCATACTGGATCTATACCCATTTGAAGTATTATAGGAGCTACAATTGGAACAACCACAAAAGTTATTTCAATAAAATCAAGGAAGAAACCGAGCAAAAACATTGAAATCATCACTATAAGTATGGCGCTGAATGTTCCGCCAGGAAGATTAGTTAAAAAATGCTCTATTGTTTCATCTCCTCCAAGCCCCCTAAAAACAAGGCTAAAGAAAGTAGCTCCGATTAATATTATAAATACCATTGATGTTATTTTGGTAGATGATCTTGCTGCATCAACAAGAACACCGCTCAAAAATAACCTATAAATACATAGGACTGTTGAAATTAAGAAAATAATAAAAACAATGACCGCTGTAATTATGCTGATATTTTCAAAAAGATTTAAGTCATCTCTATTAAGTCTTAGGTCAAATAAAAAATTTAAAGCAAGCAAGGCTAAAAATGATAGAGCTGATAATAATGTTAGAAAATTCTCTTTTGCTATCCTATTAGCTGCTAATAAAATTGAGCCAATAGCACCAACAGATGCAGCTTCAGTAGGGGTAGCGAAACCTGTTAGTATTGATCCTAGCACTGCAATGATTAATGTCAGGGGAGGGAATAAAGTTTTAAATAACTCTTTATAGCTTAATTCACTTTCTTCGATAATAATTTCAGGAGTTGAGGAAGGATCAAATATCGCTTTCAGAAATTGATATAAAATATATAAGGAAACAAGCAACAGTCCCGGGAAAAGTGATCCTGCAAATAAATCACCAACTGAGACTGTATCTGGTGAAAAAATACCCATTTTTAATTGAGATTGCTGATATGCATTTGAAATAACATCACCAAGCAAAATTAAAACTATTGATGGAGGAATTATTTGCCCTAATGTACCTGCTGCCGTTATAACTCCTGTGGCTAATTTAGGGTTATAGCCATTTTTTAACATAGTTGGTAGAGAGAGGAGTCCCATTGTAACAACAGTAGCACCAACAATCCCTGTAGATGCCGCCAGTAATGCTCCAACCAAAGTAACTGAAATACCAAGACCGCCTCTTATGTGTCTTAACAACTTACTCATATTTTCTAATAAATCTTCTGCTACCTTTGATTTTTCCAAAATTGTTCCCATAAAAATAAATAAGGGTACCGCCATCAAGACTTCGTTTGTCATGGTTCCAAAAATTCTTTGAGGAATAGCTTTAAGAAACTGTATCGGGAAAACCCCAAAGTAATCACCAATGAGAGCAAAAATGATAGCAATGCCCGCTAAAGAGAATGCAACTGGGAATCCTAAAAGTAGCACTAAAATAGCTGCAGCAAACATCAGTAAATCTAAATATTCGATCATTTTTTTACTTTTAAATTTTTAATTGAATTAAATAAAATTACTATGGCTTGAACAAAAAGCAGAATAGGAAAAATAATTAAAGTAGTTTTATATAAGTAAGTTGCATTTAACCCACTAGTTTCAGGCGATCCCTCAAGAATTTTCCAAGATCTACTTACATATGGATAACTCATAAAAAATGTAACTATTATAAACGGAAGAAGAAGGGTTATTGTTCCCATTAAATTAACCATGTTTTTAAATCTTTTTGATGACTCCCGATAAAATGAGTCAACTCTTACATGCTCATCATGCAAGAGAGTATAACCGGCAGCTAGAGTAAATAACGAGCCATGCATATAAATCATTAGTTCTTGTAGTTTTATAAATCCTAAACCAAAAACATATCTAGATAATACAATTACAATTTGTACAATAACCATAATTATTATTAACCATGAAATATATTGACCAATATATTCATTAATTGATTTTAGAAATTGCATTTAATCTTCTCTTGCATCCATATAAGCTAACTCTGAATGCTTAGACCAATTTCTTAATCTTTTTAAATTATCGATAAAAGATAAATAGATCTCATTTGAAATTGGATCTTTGGTCGCAACATCTTCTAAAACTTCTCTAGATCTTGTTTTTAATTCATTCATAATATCTTTTGAGAAACTTCTCATCTTAACACCATGCTTATTTATCAATGTATTTAGCGCTATAGAATTATGATGATTAAATTCAGCAAGTGTATATGTATTTTCATGAGAAAACACACTTTTAAAAATTTCTCTTTGTGTGTCAGTAAGTGAATTCCAGGTATCAAGATTAACTCCTGTAGCTAAACCTGCACCAGGCTCATGAAAACCTGGCCAATAGTAATATTTAGAAACTTGATAAAACGCAAAAGCTAGATCATTCCAAGGACCTACCCATTCCGTTGCGTCAATTGCACCTGATTGAAGAGCTGGATATATTTCTCCACCAGGTATAGCAACTGCTGCTGAACCAACCCTCCTAAGAACTTCTCCCCCTAAGCCAGGCATTCTAATTTTTAGTCCTTTAAGATCGTCAATAGTCTTGATTTCTTTATTAAACCAACCACCCATCTGAACACCTGTATTAGCTGATTGAAAAGAAATTACATTAAATTGAGCACTCAATTTATTCCAAAGCTCTTTACCTCCGCCATGATCAATCCATGCATTTAATTCATTTGCTGTCATACCAAATGGTACAGCAGTAAAGAAATTAAAACCTATATTTTTACCTTGAAAATAATATTCTGCTCCATTGTACATGTCAGCAACTCCAATTGAAGCGGCGTCTAGCGCTTCAAAAGCTGGCACTAATTCTCCTGCTGCAAATACCTTTACTTCTATTTCTCCATCTGTGGCTTTGTTTATCTTTTTAGCTATTCTTTCAGGAGATGTACCTAAGCCCGGAAAATTTTTAGGCCAAGTATGTGTCATAGTTAGTCTTCTTATGCCCTTTGAAATTGCTGGTTTAGCCAAAGCGCTAGTTAGAAGTAATGACGATGCTCCGCCAATTAGAGCTTCTCTTCTAGTTATTTTTGTTTTTCTCTTATTAGTAATTTTCTTTTTCATAGTTTATCCATTCGCCATTAATAAGAATTTCTGAAGAATTAAAATTTTTTTTGTATTCCATTTCCTTACAACCATTTATCCAGTAGCCTAAATATATTATTTCTTTGTCATATTTTTTACCAAATTTAATATGATCAAGGATCATATATTTACCCAAAGAATATTTATTTGCATAAGGGCTATAAAATGAATAAACCATAGATAGGGCATTATCTAAAAAATCTGTAATACATGATGAAACTAGAACATTATCTAATCTATATTCGATTATTTTTGTATCAATGCCAGTGTTTTTTACCATTGAATAATAATCAGCAAAAATCATATCATTCATTTCGCTATCAGGATGCTTGAAATCCAAATACTCTTTAAAAAGATAAAATTGTTCATATGTAGCTTTTTCAGTAACTTTTCTTTCAAATAATTTTCCTTTATTTATAATTCTTTTTTGGTTCTTTGTTTCTTGAAAGTTATTGACTTTAATTCTTATTGGGATGCATTTATTACAATTTTCACAGACTTGATTATATAGAATATTTTGACTTCTTCGAAAGCCTTTTGATATCAATAAATTGTAAAAATCTTGATTTTTAGAACCTTTAATAAATGTAAATAATTTTCTTTCTTCTTGATCAGGCTTATAGGCGCATTTGTTAGAGTCAGAAATATAAAAATCTTCTTTTTTAGTATTTTCTATCTTATTCAATTTAATAACCTAAAAAGCTAATCATAATTGTATAGCTTAACCAAATTAATAAAACTAGTGGAATTCCTGATGTTAGATAATCTTTAAACTGATAATTTCCTGGGCCCATTACCAGAAGATTTGTTTTGTAGCCAATAGGTGTTGCAAATGAACAATTAGCGGCAAAAATTAAACAATAAATAAATGGTTCAGGTTGAATATTAAAATCACTCGCGAGATTAATTGCAATTGGTGCAAATAAAACAGCTGTTGCATTATTGCTTAAGAAGTTAGTTATTATTGCAATAAAGATAAAAAATAATGATAATACAGTAACTATACTATAATTAATTAATAAATCCTTTAATAGATCAGCAATATATAAAGCCCCTCCAGTTTCTTGCAATGCTACAGAAAGCATTATTGATGAAGCAACCAGTAAAAAAATCTTTGCATCTAGGGCAGATATAGCATCTCTAATTGTAAGAACATTTGTCAAAAGCATTAAGATTACCCCAAGTAAAGCTGCTACAGTAATGTTTAGCAAACCTGTGGCTGCTGATAAAACAGTAAAGGCAAAAATTATTCTAGATCGAAGGATAAATTGTTTTGCAGGTAAGTAAATTGCAGACCATTCAATTGGAAATATTTCTTTTTTTCCTCTTAAATTTTTAATATTCTCCTCTTCCCCTTTAATAAGCAATATATGACCTGCCTCCATTCTTTGGTATCTAGGTAAATTTCTAATAAATTTTTTATCATTTTTAATACCAATAATTTTACAGTTTGTTTCTGCTTCAAAATTAGTTTGAGTAAGATTCCTCCCTATAAAAAATGATCTGGGAGTTACAGATGCTTCAATTAATACTCCTCTTTCAGATGAAAAATTGTCATCATCTATGGAGCTAAATATTTTATCATTGGATTTTATTTTTTCAGTTAATTGATTTTTTGTAATTTCAAGAACTATTTTGTCACCTGATGTAATCTCTATATCTTCAAAGGGAGGTAAGATTTTTTCTCCATCTCTCAATATTACATTTACAGCAATATCTTTAATATCGGACAAGATCCCAGAAACAAATTTTTTTCCAATTAGAGGATTTTCAGGGTTAATGGCAATCTCAACTAGGTAAATTCTTCCACTTTCGAAATCATCTTTGTTATCCTCTACAGTGCCCCTATTTTTTCTCTCAAGTATTTTTGGTAAAACAAAAATTGCATAAATAAATCCAACAAAAGCTAATATAATTCCTTGGTCTGTAAATTCAAAAAAGCCAAGCTCACGACCCATTAATGTTGAGGTTGTTCCTGAGACCAGTAAATTTGTTGATGATCCAATTAATGTTGTCATTCCTCCGAGTATAGAAACATAAGATAATGGTATTAATATTGATCTAGAGGAAACATCCATTTGTTTGCTAAGAGCAATAATTATAGGAATAAACATTATAATAATTGGGGTATTATTGAGCGTTGCACTTAAAATAAAGACTAAAATCATAATTCCATAAAATTTATATAGAGTGTTTTTACCTTTATCGCCGGATAACCATACAGCAATATCTTCAAGAGCACCTGTAACAAGAAGACCATGTCCAATTACCAATAAGCTCATTAATGAAATTAATGCTGGATTAGCGAATCCTTGTAATAACAAATTAATATTAATTGCGCCTCCTGAGGAGACACCAAGAATTGGACTATTTTGAAAAATCAATAAAAGAACAACAATAGAAAATAAAGATATTATTTCCATTCTTATTTTATCTAATGAATACAATATCATAGTTAAAAATGTTAACCCAAAAACTATCCACATATAAAATTCTTGAGCCATTAAGAGTTTTCTCCCAAATCTATGAAACTTACTTTATAAATTATATCGTGAAGACAAGATCTTTTGTCATTTAAAAGAGGGTAAATAAAATAAGTTAAAGTAATTATCCCAAGAGGAAGAATTAAAAAGAATGAGAAAGAGTGCAAAAAAGCTAATTTTTCAGTAAATATTTCGTTTTTTTTGAGAGATAATTTGAATTTCATATAATTCATACCAATGGTTGATTGTTTTTTTCCACCCAAAGTTAACATATAATATGATGAAAAAATCACTGGAATAATAAAATAATACACAGTGCTAAATAAACCTAATATAAAAAAATTGATAATCCAAATAACAAGAAACATTAATAAAGATATGTTTAAGACAATAACTATATCAATTATTGACGCTATAAACCTCCGAAATAACTGTTTATCAAATTTTGTAAACTCCATGAGTATAATTTTAATTAAATTAAAATATAATTAATAGTATAAGTTTATAATTGATTATTTATGGTCAAAATATGAATGAATCTAAAATTAATGATCGATTTATGGCATTTGCACACCGCGGTGGAACTGAATTTGCACCAGAAAATACATACGAAGCTTTTTCTTCTGCAGTAGATATTGGTTATAAATATTTGGAAACGGATGTTCATCCAAACGCAGATAATAAGCTTATGGCATTTCATGACCCAACCGTTGATAGGGTTACAAATCACAAAGGAAGAATTTGTGATTTTACCTCTTCCGAATTAAAAAAAATTAGAGTAAAGGAAAAATTTCAAATTCCTTTCTTAGAAAATTTAATTGAATCTTTTTCTCAAAATTTCTTTTCAATAGATATGAAGTCAGATCAAAGCGTAAAACCTTTAATTCAATTGGTTAAGAGCATGAATGTTGTTGATAGAGTTTGTTTTGCATCTTTTAGCCAAGATAGACTTAACTATGTTAGAGAGGAATTTGATAATAAATGCATTACATCAATGGGGCCTAAAGAAATAATCAAAACAAAAATTTTATCATTAATAAATTTCAAAGTGAGAATTGCTCCAAAAATAAGTTCATTACCTATTGTTAGATATAAAATAAGATTACTCAATAAAAGGCATATTGATTTCTTAAAATCTCTAAACATTAAAGTAATTGCATGGACAATTAATGATGTTGAAGAAATTAACAAACTCATTAATTTAGGTGTGGATGGAATAATGACGGATAATATTTCAGTTTTAAAAGAAATTTTAATCAAAAAAAATATTTGGTAGGGGAAAAATATTTGTGTTATTGGATAAACCAATATACAAAATATTGTATCCACATTTAAAGATTAGTAAAAAAAATGTCAGAAACTAAAAAAACAACACAATATGAAGATTTTGAAAATTTTTTTTCTAAAAGTTTAAAAGAATCTGATCCAAAGCTTTATGATTCCTTAGCTCAAGAATTTTCAAGACAACAAGAACATATAGAATTAATAGCATCAGAAAATATTGTTTCTAGATCTGTCTTAGACGCGCAAGGCTCCATAATGACAAATAAATATGCTGAAGGGTATTCAGGAAGACGATATTATGGTGGATGTGAATATGTTGATTTAGCAGAGGACCTTGCAATATCAAGAGCTTGTGAGTTATTCGAATCAAAATTTGCAAATGTTCAACCTCACTCAGGATCGCAAGCCAACCAAGCAGTATTTCAGGCACTTTTAAAACCAGGCGATACTATTCTAGGTATGAGTCTTGACGCTGGAGGTCATTTGACACATGGCGCCAAACCTAATCAATCGGGAAAATTATTTAACGCAATTCAATATGGTGTAAGAAAAGAAGATAGTTTAATCGATTTTGATGAAGTTGAAACACTAGCAAATAAACATAAACCAAAGCTTATTATTGCAGGAGGATCTGCGTATCCAAGAGTTATTGATTTCGTAAAATTTAAAGAAATTGCTGATAAAGTTAATGCATATCTTTTAGTCGATATGGCTCACTTTGCAGGTCTTGTTGCATCAAAAACTTATCCATCACCATTACCCCATGCAGATATTGTAACTACTACCACCCATAAAACTCTTCGAGGCCCAAGAGGTGGTCTTATTCTTACGAATAATGAGGATATTGCTAAAAAAATAAATTCTGCAATATTTCCAGGAATACAGGGCGGACCTTTAATGCATACAATTTTGGCAAAAGCTGTTGCATTTGGGGAGGCCTTAAAACCAGAATTTGCTCATTACTCTCAAAATGTAATAGATAATGCAAAAATTTTATCCCAAACTCTTCTAGAGGATGGTTTCGATATTGTTTCGGGCGGAACAGATAGTCATTTAGTTCTTCTAGATTTAAGACCAAAAGGCATTAAGGGTAATGAGGCGGAGGATGTTTTGGGAAAGGCCAATATCACATGCAATAAAAATGGCGTTCCATTTGATCCTGAAAAACCAACTATTACATCTGGTATTAGATTAGGTACTCCGGCCGGGACAACTAGAGGTTTTGGCCAAGCTGAATTTCATAAAGTTGGAACTTATATTTGTGAGGTTTTAAATGGATTTCAATCTGAAGGTATAAATACACAATCTATTTTTGAGGTTCAACAAAAAGTAATAGATCTCTGTCGAAAGTTTCCTATTTATGGAGGAAGCTTATGAGATGTCCTTTCTGTGGAAATGAAGACACCCAAGTAAGAGATTCTCGTCCAACAGAAGAAGCGTCATCAATCAGACGACGACGACAATGTCTTGCTTGTGGCGGAAGATTTACAACTTTTGAAAGAATCCAAATGCGAGACTTAACTGTTGTTAAAAGATCGGGCAGAAGAACACCTTTTGATAGAGATAAATTGATGCGATCTGTACAGATAGCAATTCGAAAAAGAGACATTGACCCTGACAAAATTGAAAGAATGGTTACTGGTATTATTCGTCAATTAGAAAGTACAGGTGAATCAGATATTCCCTCAAATTTAATCGGAAGTTTAATTATGGCAGCTTTAAGAGAATTAGATATGGTTGCCTATGTAAGATTTGCTTCGGTTTATAAAAACTTTAGAGCTGTAGGTGATTTTGAAGACTTTGTTGGTGAATTAGATAATCCACCTAGTCAAATTGATGATTGAATTGATCAGAAATCTATTTTAAGAAATAAATAACATGCAAATAATAAAGAATGATAATTTCTTTATGAACCTGGCTATTAACGTGGCAAGAAGAAATAAAGGAATGACTGGGGCAAACCCTTCAGTTGGTTGTGTAATTGTCTCGAGAGATAAAACTATAATTTCTATTGCAAATACAGGAATTGGTGGATCACCCCATGCGGAAAAGAAAGCGTTGGAGGGAATCGAAATTAAAACGGGTACAGTTTTATATACAACATTAGAACCATGCGTTCATAAGGGTAAAAATCCTCCATGTGTTGATGAAATTATAAATAGTGGAGTTAAAAAAGTTGTCATTGCTTGCTTAGATAAAAACCCTTTAGTTCGAGGAAAGGGTATAAAAAAATTAGAAAATTCAGGAATAAAAGTTATTAAAGGTATTTTAGAAAAAGATGCAGAAGATTTTTATGATGAATTTTTTAAAAGAATAAATTCTAATATTCCTGGAATTAATATTAAGATCGCAAGCTCAGCTGATGGAAAAACAGCATTAAAAAATGGCAAATCAAAATGGATAACAAATAAATTATCTAGAAATTATGGTCATAAATTAAGATTATTTAATGATGGTATAATGGTTGGCATAAATACAGTTTTAAAAGATAACCCATCTTTAACTTGCAGATTATCTGGGTTAAATAAATTCTCTCCCTCAAGGTTGGTAATGGATACAAACCTTAGATTTCCAATTAATTGTAATTTAGCAAAAACTGCTAAAAATATTGAAACTATAATTTTTACTTCTAAGAACTCTTCAGTAAGGAAAATTAATTTGCTAAAAAACAAAGGTATTGAAATTATAAAAATTCCAACCACAAAAAGTGGATTATCTCTTATTAGTGCATTAAAGTTTCTTGGAAAAAGAGAATTTAATAGCATTTTAATTGAAGGTGGTAATAAACTCATAGCTTCCGCAATCAATTCTCCTCAATTAAATAAAGTTTATTGGTTTTCTTCTGAAAAAATTATTGGTGAAGAAGGAAAGCCAAGTATTGGTAAGTTAAATATTACCAATTTAGAAAACAGTCCAAATTTGTTTCTTCATAATATGATCAATCTGGATAATAATTATTTGAAAATTTATAAGGCAAAAAATTAATGTTTACTGGAATAATAACTGATATTGGCAAGATAATTAGTATATCTAATGCTGACCACCGTCTAATTAAGATAGGATGTTCTTATGATGAAAATGATATAGATATAGGTGCTTCGATTGCTTGTTCAGGGGTGTGTTTAACTGTTATCAACAAGGGGAATGAACAAAATCAAAATTATTTTGAAGTTGAGGTATCACAAGAAACTGACGATAAAACAACTACAAAATTCTGGAAAGAAGGAACTAAAATAAATTTAGAAAAAAGTCTTAAAGTTGGTGATGAAATAGGGGGTCATTTTGTTTATGGTCATGTTGATTGTTTAGGGGAATTATCTGATATCTGTGAAGATAGAAATAGCAATATATATACGGTAAAATATCCAAAAAAATTTAGTAGATTTATTGTTGAAAAGGGTTCCATTGCTATGGATGGAATTTCATTAACTGTAAATGATGTAAGTGACTCAGAAAACCCTACCTTTTCAGTTAACATTATTCCACACACTAAGCAGTTTACCACATGGTCCGATATTGCTATAAACTCAAAAATTAACTTAGAAGTAGACCCAATTGCAAGGTATGTGTTGAAAAGTAAATAATATGAGAAATTATCTATCACCAATTGAAAACATTATTGATGAAGCAAAAGCAGGAAAAATGTTTATTCTTGTTGATGCTGAGGATAGAGAAAATGAGGGAGATCTTGTAATTCCAGCAATTGATGCCACACCTGATGCAATAAATTTTATGGCGAAGCATGGAAGAGGACTCATTTGCCTACCGCTCGCAGAAGAAAAAGCAGATCACTTAAATCTTAAATTAATGTCTGATGATAACAAATCAAGACACAAGACGCCTTTCACTGTTTCTATTGAAGCAAAAGAAGGAATTTCTACTGGTATATCTGCAAAAGATAGATCTACAACGATCCAAACCGCTATTAACCCACAGGCTAGAGAAGAAGATATTGTAACTCCAGGACATATTTTTCCTTTAAAAGCTAAAGATGGAGGGGTCCTTGTTAGAGCAGGGCATACAGAAGCTGCAGTTGATATCAGCAGACTAGCTGGTAAGGATCCATCTGCAGTTATATGTGAAATTATGAATGATGATGGGACAATGGCTAGGTTACCTGAATTAATAGAATTTGCAAAAATTCATGATTTAAAAATTGGTACAATTGCTGATCTAATCAATTACAGAATTAATAACGATCACATAATTTCAAAGGTTTTAACAAAAGAAATAGATATCCCCAAATTTGGAACATGGAATTGCTCAGTCTATAAAAATAATATTGATAAATCAGAACATATAGCTTTTGTAAAAGGTGATATTGCTCAAAGTGAATTAACCCCCGTCAGAGTTCATGTTGTAAATGTATTTCAAGATTTAGTAGGTATTGAGACATCAAGAGAGAATCTTATTGATAAAGGTTTCAAGAAAATTAATGATATGGGTTTTGGTGTTTTTATTTTTATTAGAGACACTGATCAAAATGTTATATCAAATAATTTAAAGAAAATTAATAATAATGATCCAACAAAGGAAATAGAATTAAGAGAATATGGTGTAGGCGCACAAATCCTTTTAGATATTGGCGTCAGAAATATTAAATTAATTTCTGATTCAAAAAGCACTCTTTTGAATATTGAGGGCTATAATTTAGAAATTAATGAAAGAGTACCGCTGGTTGATTAGTTTATGGAAAAAAAGATACTTATAATTAATGCTAATTACTATCAAGATATAAGCGATAGATTGGTTGCTGGTGCAACAAATTATTTAAAAGAAAATGGCATTGATTATAAGGTAGTAAATGTACCAGGAGCATTAGAGATTTCTTCTGCTATAAACTCAATTATCAGCAATAACAGTTTAAGTGATAATGATATTGGTTTTATAGCGATTGGATGTGTAGTTAGGGGTGAAACATCTCATTATGATATAGTTGCAAATGAGTCAGCTGCAGGATTAACTCAGCTATCAATATCCAAAAATATAATAGTCACAAACTCAATTTTAACTGTAGAAAACAAACAACAAGCTCTAGATAGGAGTTTAGATGACACAACTAATAAAGGTTATCATGCTGCTTACGCTTGTAATTTATTATTAGATATAAAGAATGGGAAATTCTAACAAAAGCTCTTCAAGGTTATTCGCTGTTCAAATTCTTTATGAAATGGAATTAAATGGGAAATCATTTGAGGTTATTCAAAAACGTTTTTCTGATGATTATTTTTCCGAATTAGAAAAAATAAATAATCAAGGCAAGCCAAATAAGAGTTACATAGAAAAACTAGTGAAAGGTACTTCAAAAAATCAAAAAAAAATTGATGATCTAATTTCTTTAAATTTAAAAAATTGGAAATTATCAAGAATTGAATCACTAGTTCGTTCAATTTTAAGGATATCGATATATGAGTTACTGCATGAAACTACTGTTCCAAAAAAAGTTATTTTTAATGAGTATATTGAGATAGCTAAGTTCTTTTTTGACGGAGAAGAGTCGTCTTTAATTAATGCAGTCTTGGACGCAGTTTCAAAAAATGATGACAAATGAAAGATCTATTTATGCTTAAAGAGACAGAGTTTATAAAAAAATATATAAAAAAAGGATCAAAACATAATAAATATTCTTTGAATTTTGATGATGATATAGCTGTTGTTGATAATTATGCTTATTCAACCGATACTATTTCTGAAGAAATACATTTTTTCAATGATGATGATCCTAAAACAATAGCAAAGAAATTAATCAGAGTTAATGTAAGTGATTTAATTTCTAAAGGAGTAAAACCACAATTTTGTTTGCTAAATTTTTCTTCAGGTAAGCTTGTAAATAAGTCCTGGTTAGACAAATTTTTTAAGTCTTTTCACCAAGATATAAAAAAATACGATTTAACATTAATTGGCGGTGATACTGTAGCAACAGGAATGAAGACTGTTTTAAGTTTAACTATATTTGGTAAAGCTAAATCAAACAAAGTTATTAAAAGATCTTCTGCAAAAATTTCAGATTTTATCTATGTCAGCGGAACTATTGGTGACTCATTTATTGGTATGAATATTAAAAAGAAAAAAATTGATTTTGCTAAAAGAGCAAAAGATAAATTAATTTCTCGATATCTTATTCCTGAACCACAAATTCATCTTATTAATTTAATTAAAAATAAAGCAAATTCGTCTACTGATATTTCTGATGGACTACTGAATGATCTAAAAAATATTTGTGATATGAGTAATTTAGGTGCAGAAATTTCTTTTTCATCAATCCCTAAATCTAAAGAAGTTATAAAATTTTTGAACACCTTTAAACGATATGAAAAATTAATATTAACTGGTGGAGATGACTATCAAATACTGTTCACTGGCCCAAAAGGATTAAATAGATATAAAAATGTCACTGAAATAGGGCGAATGACAAGAAATAAAGGGATAAAAATTATAGACAAAAATTTCAATAACTTATTGTCTGGTTATAATCATTCAATATATTAAGCTTTAGCTTGATATTTATAATAACTTTTGGCATGTTCGCCAGTATTTATATGGATTCGGAGGATTAAAATGGAAATCATTCACTTAATAATTGGTGCAGGTATTCTTGCGGTAGTTTATGGGGTTGTGACATCAATTTCAGTGCTTTCAGCTGATACAGGAAACGAAAAAATGCAAGAAATTGCTGGTGCCATTCAAGAAGGTGCAAGTGCATACTTGTCTAGACAATATTCAACAATTGCCCTTGTAGGAATTGTCATTTTAATAATTTCGTATTTTCTTCTTGGTTTAGAAGTTTCTATTGGTTTCCTTATTGGTGCAGTTTTATCTGGAATTGCTGGATATATTGGTATGCTTGTTTCAGTAAGAGCAAATGTAAGGACTACACAAGCTTCTTCAAATAGTTTAGCTGAAGGTTTGAGTATTGCTTTTAAATCAGGTGCTGTAACAGGTATGCTTGTTGCTGGTTTAGCTCTACTTGCTGTTGCTGTGTATTATTATGTTTTGACTAATTTTTGGATTCCTCAAAACGAGAGAGTAGTTATAGACGCATTAGTAGCACTGGGTTTTGGCTCATCTTTAATTTCTATTTTTGCAAGACTTGGTGGTGGTATTTTTACCAAAGGTGCTGATGTTGGTGGTGATTTAGTTGGAAAAGTAGAGGCTGGAATTCCTGAGGATGATCCTAGAAATCCTGCAACTATTGCTGATAATGTTGGTGATAATGTAGGTGACTGTGCTGGTATGGCGGCAGATCTATTTGAAACCTATGCAGTTACAGTTGTTGCTACAATGGTTTTAGCCTCAATATTTTTTGCTGGCAATGAGACCATGATGATTTACCCTCTATCAATTTGTGGAGCCTGTGTAATAACATCTATTCTTGGAACTTACTTTGTTAAATTAGGAAAAAACAACTCAATTATGGGAGCTCTTTATAGAGGTTTTATTGCAACTGCTATTCTTTCATTAATTATTTTATATTTTGTTACAGATTTAGTTGTTGGTTTTGATACAGTTCTTTCTGTAGCAGGACAGAGTTTTAGCGGTTTAGATTTATACATATGTGGTGTTATGGGTCTTGCTATAACAGGACTTATTATTTGGATCACAGAATATTATACTGGAGTAGATTATAGACCAGTTAAATCAATTGCAAAATCATCTGAAACAGGTCACGGAACAAATGTTATACAGGGTTTAGCTATATCTATGGAGTCTACTGCTCTTCCTGCTTTAGTAATTGTATTCGGAATTATTGTTACTTATTCTCTAGCAGGTCTTTTCGGTATTGCTGTTGCGGTTACTACAATGCTTGCTCTGGCTGGAATGGTTGTTGCTTTGGATGCATTTGGTCCCGTTACTGATAATGCAGGCGGCATTGCTGAAATGTCAGAATTACCTGAAGAAGTAAGAAATACAACTGACTCATTAGATGCTGTAGGAAATACTACAAAAGCTGTTACAAAAGGTTATGCAATTGGATCAGCTGGTTTAGGAGCTTTGGTCCTCTTTGGCGCTTATACAGCAGATTTAGAATATTTTTCTTCTAATGCTACTGAAGGTAGTTATTTCTTTGGTGTTGCACCTGATTTTTCATTGTCTAACCCTTATGTAGTTGTTGGTTTATTAGTTGGAGGTATGCTTCCGTATTTATTTGCCGCTTTAGGTATGACAGCAGTTGGCAGGGCAGGCTCAGCTATTGTAGAAGAGGTTAGACATCAATTTAAAGAGAAACCTGGAATAATGACTGGTGAAGACAAACCCAATTATAAGTCAGCTGTTGATTTATTGACAAAAGCAGCGATTAAAGAAATGATCGTGCCGTCTTTATTACCTTTATTATCACCAGTTATTCTTTTTTATATTGTTAATTTTATTGCTACAAAGAGTGATGCTTTTTCTGCATTAGGCGCTATGCTTCTTGGTGTCATTGTTACTGGTTTATTTGTTGCTCTTTCAATGACTGCTGGGGGCGGTGCTTGGGATAATGCAAAAAAATATATTGAAGATGGTAATCATGGCGGTAAGGGATCTGAAGCCCATAAGGCTGCTGTTACTGGTGATACTGTAGGTGATCCATATAAGGATACTGCTGGACCAGCTGTTAACCCAATGATTAAGATTACTAATATTGTTGCATTACTATTATTAGCAGTTTTAGCTCATTAAAGGCTTAATAAACCTACATAATTATACTAAGTATATCTATTAATGATTCTTTTTGTTAATGGGTATACTTGTGTATAAAAAAGCTAAATATGCGACTTTCTCAAATAATAGTAAAGGAAGGCTATACACTGAAAATGAGAGCCAACACAGGAATCCATTCCATAGAGACAAAGATAGGATAATTCATTCTGAGCACTTTCGTCTATTAAAACACAAAACTCAGGTTTTTATCGCCCACACTGAAGATTATTATAGAACAAGATTAACCCATTCAATTGAAGTTAGTCAGATAGCTAGGACTATTGCCCGTATTTTAAAGTTAGATGAAGACCTATCAGAAGTTTTAGCGTTATCTCATGATTTAGGGCATCCACCTTTTTCTCATTCTGGAGAGGAAGCTCTAGACGAATGTATGGCTGAATTTGGAGGGTTTGATCATAATGTACAAACATTAAAAATTGTTACTCGATTAGAAAAACGCTACCCAGATTTTGATGGATTAAATCTTTCTTGGGAGACATTAGAAGGTATCCTTAAACATAATGGACCAATAACTAATTATAAAAAAAATTCACCAATTGGTTTTTTTATAGAGGACTATATATCTCAGTATGATTTAGAAATTAATACCTATGCAAGCCTTGAAGCGCAGATTTCCTCTTTGTCAGATGATATAGCTTACAATAACCATGATATAGATGATGGATTTCGGGCAAATAAATTTAAAATTAAAGATATATGTGAAATCCCTCTTATTGATAAAATTTATAAAGATATAATAAAAGAATATACTCGAATCGATGATTTTATGATTATTCAGGAGTTAGTTCGAAGATTGATTGGTTTTATGGTTAATGATTTATTAGAGCAAACAACAAAAAATATTGAAATTTTAAATCCAAAAAATGTTAAAGATATCAGATTGCATGATAATCCAATTGCAGCATTCTCTCATAATATGAAAAAACAAGATAAAGAACTCAGAAAATTTTTATATGAAAGAGTGTATTCACATTCTTCAATGGATAAAGATCGAAATAATGCGCGTAAAATCATTAAAGAGCTTTTTGATGCACTCATAAATAATAATGATCTTCTGCCCAGTCAAGTTTATCAGTTGTGTGAAGGTAAATCACTTTCTGATAAAGCTTTTATTATATGTGATTTTATAGCATCTATGACTGATCGATCTGCTACTGCGAATCATGCAAAGGTAATTCATCAAATGAATTTATAAAATGGATATACTAGAAAAATATAAAGATATATTAATAAATGAATTGATTAAGATTTACCCAAATGAAGATCTGTCATCTATTTCTTTTGAGTTTCCAAGAGATATTACCCATGGAGATTTCTCAACAAATGCTGCTCTTATTTTATCAAAAAAATTAAAAATAAATCCAAATGAAGTTTATACAAATATTGAAAAATTTTTTGAAGCTGGGCAAGATTTTAAAAGTATTGAGTTAACTAAATCAGGATTTATTAATTTTTTTATAAAAGATAATATTTTACACGATTTTATTCATGAAGTTTTGAATGATAAAAATAATTTTGGTAAAAAAAATATTGGTAGAGGAGAAAAAATTAATATCGAGTATGTCTCTGCCAACCCCACTGGTCCTTTGCATGTAGGACATACTAGGGGTGCTGTATTTGGTGATACTCTTGCTAATATATTAGAGTTTGTTGGTTTTGATGTTTGCAGAGAATATTACATTAATGATTCAGGTGAACAAATTAAAAATTTAGCTCACTCAGTATACCTAAGATACTTACAAATTTTTTCTGATAAAAAAATTGAAATACCGAGTGATCTCTATCCCGGCGAGTATTTAATACCTATTGCACAAAAAATTAGTGAAGATCATGGGCAAAAATTTATTAATGAAGAAGAAAGTCAATGGATAGATTATTTTAAAGAAGAGTCAGTATCAAATGTAATGGACATTATAAAAAGAGATTTAAGCTCTCTAGAGATTAAGCATGATATTTTTATATCGGAAAAATTACTGCTAGAAGATGGTCAAGTAGAAAAAACATTTAAAGCCTTAGAAAAACAACAACTGCTTTATGAGGGAAGCACAAAGCCTCCAAAAGGAGCAAAAAAAGATGAATGGATAGAAAAAAAGCATATTTTATTTAAATCTAAAAATTTTGGTGATGATGAAGACAGGGTTGTTAAAAAGCATGATGGCCAGTGGACATATTTTATGCCTGATATTGCTTATCATTTAAATAAATTCGAAAGAGGGTTTATAAAAATGATTAATATTTTTGGAGCTGATCACTCAGGATATATAGCAAGAATGAAAGCTGCAGTTAAGGCGGTTACAAATGGAGAAGCTAATCTCGATATCAAGACTTGTCAGTTAGTTAGTTTATCAAGGGCAGGAAAGCCTGTTAAAATGTCTAAAAGGTCGGGGAGTTTTGTTACATTAAAAGAAATTGTTGATGAGGTTGGTAAGGATGCAGTCCGCTTTATGATGGTATCAAGAAAAAATGATGCTCAATTAGATTTTGATTTTGAAATATTTAAAAATGAAAATAATGATAATCCTATATTTTATATTCAATATGCAAATGCAAGGATTTCATCTTTATTAAGAAATTCAAAAGAAAAACTTGGTATAAATATTAAGGATGAAGATTTAAAGAATGCTGACTTTACTCTTTTAGAAAATGAAAATGAAAAGAGAATAATTTTTCAAATAGCAAATTTTCCAAAGGTCATTGAACAGTCTGCAATATTTATGGAGCCCCATAGATTGTCTTATTACTTAAGAGACTTGGCGTCCTCTTTTCATCAATACTGGAATTTAAAAATTGATAGTAAAAGAATTCATATATTGGATAAAAGTCAAATAGAGCTATCTATTGCAAGATTAGCGTTACTAATTGTTGTTTCTATAACTATCAAATCAGGTTTAAAATTATTAGGAATAGAGGCCATTGAGGAGCTGTAATGAATTTTGCTAAATATATTAAATATATTCTTATATTGTTTATAATTTTCCTAATTTTTTTAATCTATAGAATTTTATTTAATGAAAAAGAAATTTTAATTCTAACAAGTGATGAGCCTATAAAAGAACAGCCAATAGATGCTCCTGAGATGAAAGACCCTGAAATAACTCCATGTGTGTACTCTCTTTGGAATGAAAACACACCATGCCAAAGCACTGAAGATTTATTAAATGCAAGAAAAGAGAAAAAAGGTTTCTATACAATTAGATATGCAACATTCGAAAATTATAAAGATGCTCAGCTACATATTAAAAAATTGAAAACTTTAGATGAAATTAAAAAGTTAAAATTAGAAATTGAAACTGTTCAACAAGAAAAAAGTATTAGGGTAAAAAAGGGCGATACATTATCTAGAATTGCTGCTTTATATGGTGTTTCAATTGATGAATTGGCCGTTTTTAATTCAATAAAAGATCCAGGAAGGATATCCTTAAATCAAAAAATATCTATTCCATTAAATGATAAATACCGAATCATATCAATTAATTTGGATGGCTATAAGGAAACCAAAAGAATTTGTAATATTCTCGTTGATAATCAATTTACATGTTCAATCAAAGCTCAACAGTAGAAATATAATCTATAGATTAAATTAATTTTAATAAATACTTGAAAAAACTATATTTAACATACTTAAAGCAAATATTTTTGATCATCAATAATCTAAAAAAGTATTTAATTAGTGTTTTTAGTAATATTAAACGCTATATATAGTGTATGGATAGTGATGGGCAATTAAATTTTTTTGTTGATCTTGATGGTTTTGAAGGTCCCCTTGATCTCTTGCTAACATTAGCAAAAGAACAAAAAGTTGATTTACTTGAAATTTCTATTTTAGAGCTAGCAAGTCAATATTTAGATTTTGTAAATGAAATGGATGCGCGTGATATAGAAATAGCTGCTGACTATTTGGTGATGGCCTCATGGCTTGCTTACCTTAAATCAAAACTTTTACTCCCTATTGAAGAAATCGAACCTGGCGCAGAAGAAATGGCTGCAATTTTAGCATTTAGATTAAGGCGTTTAGAAGCAATGCGAAATGTTGGTAATACCTTAATGAATAGAGACAGAATTGGTGAAAGACTTTTTAGAAGGGGAATGCCTGAATTAATGCAAACTGTTAGAACTTATTCTCAGAAAGATACAATTTTTGATATCATGAAATCTTATAGTGAAGTTCGAAACAGAAATTATGTTGTTAAGTGGTCTCCAAAAGCGCTACCTATATTATCAATCGAAGATGCAAGAAAAAGATTGGAATCTATGCTTGGCATAAGTATTGAATGGATGAATTTCTTAGATTTTTTACCCTCATCAAAGGATTCTGGGGAAAGAGCAACTGCATATAGGAGAAGCTCAGCTGCTTCTATATTTAATGTCAGTTTGGAGATGTCAAAAAAAGGGTTAATTGAAATTAATCAAAATAAAAATTTTGGAGCAATAAGGATTAAAAACCTAAATAAAGAAGAAGATAAAAATAAAGAGGAGATTAGAGCCTAATGACTGAACAAAATCTAAACGGCAATAGCTTGTCATTAAGTGAAAATGATCAAGTAAGGATTGTAGAAGCTTTATTATTTGCTTCCCCTGACCCCTTAGATAAGAAAACCTTGTCTGAAAAACTTCCAGAAAACACAAATATTGATGAGATAATAAATAAAATTGAAGATATGTATCAAAATAGAGGTTTTGAATTAAAGAAAATTGGTAATAAATTTATGTTTAAAACATCTGGAGATTTATCATTTATTATGCAACGAGAGGCAAAAGCTCAGCGAAAGCTCTCAAAAGCTGCAATCGAAACATTAGCAATAATTGCCTATCACCAACCAGTTACGCGAGCTGAAATAGAAGATATTAGAGGTGTCACTGTTTCATCAGGAACTATTGATACACTGTTACAAATGAATTGGGTCAAAATTAAAGGTCGAAGGAAAGTACCTGGAAACCCAATAGCCTATGGCACAACCGAAGAATTCTTAGTTCACTTTGATTTGCAAAGCATAAAAGATCTTCCAGATATGCAAGAATTAAAATCTATGGGTCTTTTGGATAATAATCTACCCCCTGATTTATATCCCGAAAATTTATTAAATAATGACGACATTGAAGAAATTGATGATATAAATTCAAATAAAGTTGATGGAGAATTTTAATGTTTCCAAGTTGGTTGCAGATCTTACTAGTTGTATTGCTTGCTCTTATATTTTTTGGCAGAGGTAAGATTTCAGATTTTATGACAGATTTAGCTAGTGGTATTAAAAGCTTCAGGAAGGGTATGTCTGAAGAAGATGATAAAACTTCTATTGAGGATCATGATAATAAAGAATAAATTCCATTATGTTTGATTTTGGATTTAATGAATTATTACTTTTAAGTATTTTGATAATTATTTTGTTTGGCCCAAAAGAACTACCTATAGTTTTAAGGTCTATTCATAGGTTTTTTTCGAAACTATGGGTTTATTCAAAAGAAATTAGAACTTCAATTGAGTCTCTTGTGAATGAAGTAGATATTTCTGAACAACAAGAACTCAAGAAATTAGATAAAGAGATCAATAAAGTTTCTGAAGACATTGAAAACAAAAGTAATGGGTAAAAAAATTCATGAGTGAAGAAAGTGTTGAAAATTCAAAAGCCCCATTAATTGAACATTTTATAGAGCTTAGAAAAAGAATCCTAAGATCAATTTGCGTTTTGTCATTTACATTTTTAGTGGCTTTTATTTTTTCTGAAAATATTTATTTATTTCTTGTTGATCCATACGAACAAATTATGGGAGAAAACAGTCAAATGATATATACGGCTCCTCAAGAATTTCTAATAGTGAAATTAAAAATTGCATTATTTGGATCATTACTGATTACCTTTCCTTATTTTTGTCTTGAAATTTATTCATTTATTGCACCTGGTTTATACAAAAAAGAGAAGATTGCAATGGTGCCATATTTTGTTTGCTCTCCAATTTTATTTTTTCTTGGCGCATTGACAGTTCATTTTTTTATAATGCCTCTAGCGCTCAATTTTTTTTCTGATATGCAAATTAAAAATGCAAATAGCGTTACTGTATTAATGATGCCAAAGGTAAGTGAGTATCTAAACTTAATCACCTCACTTATTATTGCCTTCGGGTTATGTTTTCAGCTTCCGGTATTATTATCATTACTTGCTAGGGTTGGGTTTATTACTTCAGATTATTTAAAAAGAGGAAGAAAATATGCTGTTGTGCTAGTTTTTTTGATTGCTGCTTTTTTAACTCCTCCTGACCTTATAAGCCAAATAGGCCTTGCCATACCGACATTACTTTTATATGAGATATCAATTTTTATTGTTTCCATGATTGAAAAAAGAAAGGATAATGATTAGTAATCAGTAACCAATTTATTTTAGATGCACGATATAAATAAAATAAGAGAAGAACCTAATGTTTTTGTTGAAGGTCTTAAAAAAAGAGGTCTTGAAATTGATATTGATAAGATTTTACAGATTGATAAAGATTTAAGAACAAGTATTTCTGATATTCAAACTCTACAAGAGCAAAGAAACCAGATTTCAAAAGATGCTGGCAAGGCTAAATCAGAGGGCGACGAAGAACATTTTATTAAACTTAACAAAGAAGTTCAAAAAATTAAGGAATCAATTTCAAAAAATGATGTGACAAGGGCTGAAATTGAATTAGAGCTTAACGGTATTTTATCTTCATTACCAAATATTCCATCAAAAGATTTACCTATCGGTAAGGATGATAGCTCTAATTTAGAAATAAAAAAAGAAGGAGAGGTAGCTAAAAATAAAACGCCACATCATTATGAAATAGGCGAAGAAATGAATGCACTTGATTTTGAAACAGCTGCAGAACTATCAGGCTCAAGATTTGTTATTTCATCTGGAAGTATTGCTAGACTTGAAAGAGCGCTATCAAACTTTATGATTGATGTTCACATAAATGAACATGGTTATAAAGAAATAAACATCCCATATCTTGTAAAAGAAGACTCTATGTATGGCACTGGCCAGCTACCAAAATTTAGCGATGATCAGTACAAAACTGATAATGACTTATGGCTGATTCCAACTGCTGAAGTTCCTCTCACTAATCTTGTAAGAAAAAAAATTCTTGATGAAGAAGATTTACCGCTTAGGTTCACAGCATTTTCACAATGTTTTAGAAAAGAGGCAGGAGCAGCAGGTAGAGATACTAGAGGTATGATTAGACTTCACCAATTTCCAAAAGTTGAGTTAGTTAGTGTTACAAAACCAGATGAGTCAGAAGATGAATTGGAAAGAATGCTCTCTTGTGCAGAAAAAATTCTTCAATTACTCGAGTTACCTTACAGGGTTGTTTTGCTTTCTACAGGCGATATAGGTTTTTCAGCTCATAAAACATATGATTTGGAAGTTTGGTTTCCATCTGAAGAAAAATATAGAGAAATTTCATCATGTTCTAATTGTTTGGATTTTCAGGCTAGAAGAATGAACTCAAAGTTTAAAAGTAAAAATGATAATAAAAATATCTTTTTACACACTTTAAATGGTTCTGGCGTTGCAGTTGGAAGAGCTCTAGCTGCTATTTTAGAAAATTACTATGATGAAAAAGGGCATATAAATATTCCAAAGGCTCTTCAACCCTATATGAATGATGAAACAACAATTAAAATATAAGTTTTTTATGTTTGATCTTTTTATATAACAAGATTATTGATCAAATATCTTTAAAAAGAGGATAAAATGGAAAATAATTTCTTACTAGCCCAATCATCAGGCGGTTTCTTTGTTCAAATAATACCATTAATACTTATTTTTGCTATTTTTTGGTTTTTAATTATTAGACCGCAACAAAAAAAGATTAAAGATCATAATACTATGGTTAGTAATGTTAAGAAGGGTGATCGTGTAGTTACAGGCGGTGGTTTAATAGGGACTGTTACAGATGTTTCTGAAAATGAAGTTGATATTGATTTCGGGAATAATATAAAAATCAAATCTTTAAAATCCACTCTTGCAGATGTAAAATCAAAAGATTAACAAAAAAGTAAATGTTATATTTCTCTCTAACAAAAAAAATAATAATTACAATTTTTTGTTTGTTATTAGGCTTATTGGCTCTACCAAATTTTGTTGATATTGATGATTTTCCCCTGATTCCAAAAAATACACTTAATCTTGGTTTGGACCTTAGAGGTGGATCGTATTTATTATTAGAAGTTGATACAGAAACTATAAAAAAAGAAAAAAGTGAATTTTTGTTAGATGATATTCGTTCAGTTTTAAGAAAAAATAGAATTAAATATTCTAACCTCAAGCTAATCAACAAAGGAGTAAGTGTATCTATAATTGACGAAGAACAAATTACTTCTTCAAGAAGTCTTATTAGTTCAGTTGATCAAGGTGGATCGAATCTTTTTTTAAATCAGGGTGTATCGGAACTTGATATATCAAATTCTGAAAATGTATTTTCTATTACTTTTACTGAGGATGCTCTCAGAAGCAAGTATCGTTCAGCGGTTAATCAGTCAATTGAGATTGTTCGAAGAAGAATTGATGGTTTAGGAGTAACCGAGCCCTCAATTCAAAGACAAGGCAATAATAGAATTCTTCTTGAAGTTCCTGGTTTGGACGATCCTAAGCGTTTGAAGGATTTACTTGGACAAACCGCTAAACTTAATTTTAGGATGGTTGATACTTCAGTATCTGTTTCTGATGCTCTGAGAGGAAAAGTTCCTCCCAGATCTGAAATAATTTATGATAAAGATTCCATACCATGGCTTGTTAATAAAAAAATATTAGTTTCGGGTGAAAGATTATCAGATGCGCAAGCTAGCTTTGATCAAATGACAAATACTCCAGTAGTTAATTTCAGGTTTGATGTTGCCGGAGGAAAGTCTTTTGCAAGAGCAACATCAGAAAATGTAGGAAGACCTTTTGCCATTATTTTGGATAATCAAGTTATTTCTGCTCCAACTATAAGACAACCTATTTTAGGTGGTTCAGGTCAAATTGAAGGAGGATTTACAGTTGAAAGCGCTAATGATCTGGCTGTTCTTTTAAGGGCTGGAGCCTTACCTGCTCCTTTAAATATCCTTGAAGAAAGAACTATTGGACCAGGTCTTGGTGCAGATTCAATAAATTCAGGTGCAATAGCAACTATTATTGGAATGACTTTAGTTTTGGTATTTATATTTATAAGTTATGGAAGGTTTGGTTTATATGCAAATGTTGCCTTAAGTTTAAATCTTATTTTTATAGTGGGCGTATTATCTTTACTTCAAGCTACCTTAACGCTCCCAGGCATTGCTGGAATTGTTTTGACGATTGGTATGGCTGTTGATGCAAATGTAATAATCTTTGAAAGAATTAGAGAAGAATATGATAGTGGTAAGACCCCCTTTTCTGCTGTTGAGGCTGGTTACAATAGGGCATTAAGAACAATATTAGATGCTAATATCACTACATTAATAGCTTCTTTAATATTAATATTTTTAGGAACTGGTCCTGTTAAAGGTTTTGCTGTGACTTTATCGATAGGAGTTATAACCTCATTTTTTACAGCCTTTGTTATCACTAGATTAATTATTGCAAGTTGGCTCCTTAAAAGAAAACCTGAGGAGTTACCGATATGACTTCAATAAGGTGGATAAAAAGAGGTTTAAAAATTGATTTTCTAAAAATTAAGAATATTGCAACTATTCTTTCTGTTATTGCGATAATTTCATCCTTATTCTTTTTAGTATATAAAAATTTAAATTTTGGAATTGATTTCAAGGGAGGAACTTTAATCGAATTAAAGAAAGATAATGACTTAACTATCGCTGAAATAAGAAGTCAATTATCAGGATTAAATATTGGCGATATTCAAATTCAAACATTTGGGTCTGATAATATTATTTTAATTAGAATTGAAAATTCATCTAATCTAGTTGCCAATGCTGATATGAATACAATAGAGCTTATTCGTTCTAATTTAGGAGATGATATTACTATTCAAAGAACAGAGATTGTTGGCCCAAAAGTTAGTTCTGAATTAATTCAAAAAGGGGTTATTGCTATTGTTATTGCTGTTTTTTTAATGCTTTTTTATATCTGGATAAGATTTGAATGGCAATTTTCTATTGGAGCAGTGACAGCTCTTATACATGATGTAATTATTACTATGGGAATATTCTCATTACTTCAGATCGAATTTAATTTATCAATTATTGCTGCATTGTTGACTATAATTGGTTATTCAATGAATGACACTGTTGTTGTTTATGACAGAATAAGAGAAAATCTCAGAAAATATAAACAAATGAATATATATGAATTAATCAATCAATCTTTAAATGAAACAATGTCTAGAACTCTTTTAACCTCTGTTACAACTTTACTAGCCCTTTTCTCACTTTATTTTTTAGGAGGGGAGGTTTTACGAGGTTTTACATTAGCTATGATAATAGGTGTTTTTATTGGTACATATTCGTCTATTTTTATCGCTTCACAAATGATTTTATATTTAAATGTAAAGAGAGATTGGTCAAAAAATTAATTTATTAAACTTTTATTATGAATTGAAAAATATTATTATTGATTCATAATATTGATTGGGAGAGATATTTATGAGCGCTATATTAACTTCATTAAGAAATACAGTAACAGTAGGATTTGTTTTAGCTTTAATTCTTATGGTTGCTTCTTTTGTTATTACATCAGGATCCATAGATATAGGCGAGGGTTTCAAATACAATCCTTTTTGGATGTTTGTTTTTAGATGGTTACATGTAATATCAGGAGTTATGTGGATAGGGTTGTTATGGTATTTTAACTTCGTACAAATTCCAAATATGCCAAATATTCCTGATGATCAAAAACCTGCTATTTCAAAAGTTATTGCTCCCGCTGCCTTATGGTGGTTTCGCTGGGGTGCTATGGCAACAATAGTAACAGGTTTAATTTTAGGATATATTAATGGATATCTGCATACTGCTATGACACTAACACTTATGGGTGGAGGTTCGCCTAATGAGTTATTTATTGGAATTGGTATGTGGTTAGGAACCATTATGTGGTTTAATGTATGGTTTGTTATTTGGCCAAATCAAAAGAAAGCACTTGGAATTGTTGAGGCTGATGCCGATGTAAAGGCGGCTTCTGCAAGAACAGCTATGCTGTTTTCAAGAACAAATACAATGCTAAGTATTCCAATGCTTTTCAGCATGGTTATTGCTCAAAACTTATATTAATTTCTTATTTATAGACTTCTTTGAGAAATTTACCTGTGTAGCTATTTTTTGTTTTTATAATTTTGTCAGGAACTCCCTGTGCAACAATGAGACCTCCATTGTCTCCGCCTTCAGGGCCAACATCAATGATCCAATCTGAAGTTTTTATTACATCAAGATTGTGTTCTATTATAGCAACCGTATTCCCTTGATCTACAAGCTCATGAAGAACGCTTAGTAATTTCTTAACATCATGAAAATGTAGACCAGTTGTTGGCTCATCAAGAACATAAAAAGTCCTTCCTGTTGCTTTTTTTGCAAGCTCTTTAGCTAATTTTATCCTTTGTGCTTCACCACCAGATAATGTTGTTGCCTGTTGACCAACTTTTATGTAACCAAGGCCAACTCTTTTTAATGTTTCCATTTTTTCTCTTATACTTGGGACAGCTTTAAATAATTCATGCGCTTCATCTACTGTCATTTCTAGCACATCAGAAATAGAATTATCCTTATATTTAATTTCGAGAGTTTCTCTGTTATATCTTTTTCCTTTGCATTGATCACATTGAACATAAACATCAGGTAAAAAATGCATTTCAATTTTTATTAATCCGTCACCTTGACATGCTTCACATCTACCACCCTTGACATTGAATGAAAATCTACCAGGTTTATAACCTCTGGCCTTTGACTCAGGTAGGCCGCAAAACCAATCTCTTATTGGCGAGAAAGCACCAGTATAAGTTGCTGGGTTTGATCTTGGGGTTCTTCCGATTGGAGATTGATTAATATTAATTACTTTATCAATTAAATGCATTCCTTCTATTGAGTCGTATTTCATTGGAGAGCTTTGAGAATTATTCAATGCTCGATTCATAGCTCTATACAAAGTTTGAAAGAGTAAAGTTGATTTTCCTGATCCTGAAACTCCGGTAACACAAATAAATTTCCCAAGAGGAAATTCTGCATCAACTTTTTTTAGATTATTTCCAACTGCACCTGTAATCGTAACCTTTTTATCATTATCAATTTTTCTTTTTTTTCTTATTTCAATTGACTTTTTTCCTGAAAGATACTGACCGGTAATACTATTTTTATTTCTTTTGATTTGTTCAATATTACCTTCAGCAACAAGATGTCCACCATTTATGCCTGCTTTTGGGCCAACATCAATTATGTAATCCGAGAAATTCATAGTTTCTTCATCATGCTCGACAATAATTACTGTATTACCTAAATCTTTTAGTCTTTTTAAAGTTGATAATAATTTTTTATTATCCCGTTGATGCAAACCTATTGAAGGCTCGTCTAAGACATATAGAACACCAGTAAGTCCAGACCCTATTTGTGATGCTAATCTTATTCTTTGTGACTCACCACCAGATAACGTTCCTGATGTTCGTGAGAGAGTTAAATAACCTAAACCAACATTTTCAAGGAAAGATAATCGTTCCATGATCTCCTTGATAATATTTTTTGCTATCTCTTTTTCTTTTTTTTGTAATTTTTTTTCTAACTTAACAAACCATTCTTTCGTATCTTTTATACTTAATGAAGTTATTTGACCAATATGCATATTATTAATTTTTACGCATAAAGCCTCGTTATTTAATCTAAAACCTGAGCAACTTTCACAATTTGAAATTGATTGATATTTTTCAATTTCATTTCTCATCCAGCTACTATCAGTTTCAAGATATCTCCTTTTTAAATTATTAATAATACCTTCAAATGGCTTTCTAGTTTTGAAGGTTCTTGATCCATCATCATACAGAAAATCAATTTCTTCATCTCCTGATCCATTAAGAATAATATTAGAAAATTTTTTAGGTAGATCTCTCCATTTAATATCTAAAGAAATATTATAATGATTTGATAAAGCAAATAATGTCTGGAAGTAATAAGGTGATGGAGTTGATTTTTTTGACCACGGAGCAATAGCCCCATCATTTATACTCAAATTTTTATCGGGTATAACAAGTTCTTCATCGATAAAATACTGTGTTCCAAGTCCATCACATCTATTACAAGCACCTTTTGGATTATTAAATGAAAATAACCTAGGCTCAATCTCTTCAATAGTGAAACCAGATACTGGACAGGCATAATTTGCAGAAAACAATATTCTTTCATCTTCTGTATTTTTTTTATCATTTTGGATTTCTATAACAGCTAAACCGTCAGTTAGCGAAGTTGCTAGTTCAAAACTATCAGCAAGTCTAGATTTGATATCATTATCAATAATAAGCCTATCAATAACAACATCAATATTATGCTTAAAATTCTTTTTTAAATCTGGTACATCCGCAATTTCATAAAATTTTCCATCTACTTTTACCCTCTGAAAGCCTTTTTTTAATAATTCAGAAAATTCTTTTTTGTATTCACCTTTTCTTTCTCTAATTATTGGAGCTAAAAGATATACTTTACTCCCTTTTTTTAATTTTAGAGCCTGGTCAACCATTTCTGTTATTGTTTGACTTTTAATAGGAAGGCCTGTTTCAGGTGAATGAGGAACTCCAATTCGAGCAAACATTAATCTTAGATAATCATGAATTTCAGTAACCGTTCCAACAGTAGATCTAGGGTTTCTTGATGTGGTCTTTTGCTCTATTGATATTGCTGGAGATAATCCTTCAATTTGATCAACATCGGGTTTTTGCATCATTTCTAAAAACTGTCTAGCATATGCTGATAAGCTTTCTACATATCTCCTCTGACCTTCAGCATATATTGTATCAAATGCTAGAGATGACTTTCCAGATCCAGATAATCCAGTTATGACAGTAATTTCTTCTTTAGGTATATTAACGCTAAGATCTTTTAGATTATGCTCTCTTGATCCAACAACTTTAATAAATTTTTTAGAATTTTTTTTAGATGTTTCTGGCAAAGTTTTTCCTGTATTTAAATCAAAATACCTTATATCATAAGATCTTATGCTATCTATATCTTTTTAAAAAAAGTCATTAAATTGGAGTTATTATGTCGGGAAGTTTAAATAAAGTGATGTTAATTGGCCGGTTAGGCCAAGATCCGGAAGTAAGAAATACACAGGACGGGAGATCTTTGTGTACTTTTTCTATAGCAACTAGCGAGTCTTGGAATGATAAGAATACTGGAGAAAAAAGAGAAAAAACAGAATGGCATCGAATTGTTGTTTTCAATGAAGGATTGGTAAATATTATTCAACAGTATGTAAAAAAAGGTTCAAATGTCTTTTTAGAGGGCCAACTACAGACTCGAAAGTGGGAAGATAAAGATGGTATTGAAAAGTATACTACCGAGGTGGTTCTCCAAGGTTTTAATTCAACATTCAAAATGTTAGATAATAGAAACACAGGTTCTGCTGATAACAGTTTTTCACAAGATAATTCAATTTCAGACTCTAGTGATTTCGACTCTGAAATTGATGACGATATTCCGTTCTAACCTATTGATTATAAATAACTAATCAATTTAAATTAACATATTAATATTTTGTAGATATTACGATAAAATGTTAAAATAGCTTTTATAGAATCAATGTTTGATTCGTGTTTAAAGGCGAGGTAAATGTCAGACACTACTGACGAAGATCCAATAGAAAATAAAGATATTTCTAATACAAATTTAGATCAAGAAATGCGTCAATCTTATCTAGATTATGCGATGAGCGTTATAGTTTCTAGGGCTCTTCCTGATGCTCGTGATGGCCTTAAGCCTGTTCATAGAAGAATCTTATATGCAATGCATGAAGATGGCTATGACCATAATAAACAATATAGAAAATCTGCAAGGGTTGTTGGTTCAGTTATAGGTAAATATCATCCTCACGGTGATCAAAGTATTTATGATGCTTTAGTTCGAATGGCCCAACCTTTTTCACTTCATCTACCTTTAGTTGATGGACAAGGAAACTTCGGTTCTGTTGATGGTGACCCACCTGCCGCAATGCGTTACACAGAAGTAAGGATGGAAAAAATTGCTCATCACTTACTCAATGATATTGATCAAGATACAGTTGATTTTCAAGAAAATTATGACAACTCAGAGAGCGAGCCTATTGTTTTACCAGCTGAATTTCCGAATTTACTTGTTAATGGAGCTGGTGGGATAGCGGTTGGTATGGCTACAAATATCCCGCCTCATAATCTTTCAGAGGTTACTGACGCTTGTATTCTACTCATAGATAAACCTGAGACCGATATAAATGAACTATGTGAAATTATACCAGGTCCAGACTTTCCTACCGGCGGTTTAATACTTGGTAAAAGCGGTGCTAAGAGCGCATATACAACTGGAAAAGGGTCTGTAGTGATTAGGGCCAAAGTAGAGGTAGAAGAAATAAGAAAAGACAGGGAAGCTCTAATAGTTACGGAAATACCTTATCAATTAAATAAAGTTTTATTAATTGAAAAAATTGCAGAATTAGTAAGAAATAAAACAATTGAAGGAATATCTGATTTAAGGGATGAGAGTGATCGGCATGGTATGCGAATAGTGATCGAACTAAAGAGAGATTCTGTTGCTGATGTAATTTTGAATCAACTATATAAATTTACTCAACTTCAATCATCATTTGGAACCAATCTTGTTGCTTTAGATAGAGGTTCTCCAAAAGTTATGAATCTCAAAGAAATGCTTAAATGTTTTATTGATTTTAGAGAAGAGGTTGTAACAAGAAGACTTAAATTTAAACTAAATAAAGCAAGAGATAGAGCACACATTCTTGTAGGCCTTGCAATTGCGGTTTCCAATATCGATGAAATTATAAAGTTAATAAGGTCTTCTAAGTCACCAGCTGAAGCAAGAGAAGATTTAATGGATCGTGAATGGCCAGCCAAAGATGTTGAACCCCTTATTAAGCTTATTGATGATCCTAGGCATGGAATTACCGCAAAGGGAAATTGTTCTTTCACTGAAGAGCAAGCAAGAGCGATTTTGGAGTTGAGACTTCAAAGATTAACAGCAATGGGGATTGGTGAAATCCAGTCTGAATTAGATGACCTTAAAAAGACCATCGAAGATCTATTATCGACATTAGGCGACAAAGATAAAATCTATAATATCATTAAAGAAGAATTGATATTTGTTAAAGATAATTTTGCTGTTGAAAGAAGAACAGAAATTCTTGGAGAATTAGATGATGTTCAAGATGAAGACCTGATTAAAAAGGAAGATATGGCGGTCACTGTTACAAGATCTGGTTATATTAAGCGCGTTCCCTTATCAACATATCGTTCCCAAAATAGAGGTGGCAAGGGTAGAGCTGGAATGCAAACTAAAGATGATGATTTTGTAAGGCATATTTTTATCTCTAATACTCATCAACCAATTTTGTTTTTTTCATCGAAGGGTATGGTTTACAGATTGAAAACATGGAAACTACCTCTTTCTAGTCCTCAAGCAAAAGGAAAGGCTATGGTTAATCTTCTGCCTTTAGATGAAGATGAGAGAATAACAACAGTTATGTCTCTTCCCGAAAACCAAGAAGAATGGGAGAATTTGTATGTAATTTTTGCAACATCCTCTGGAGGTGTTAGAAGGAATTCATTAGCGGATTTTTGGCGTATCAACAAAAATGGTAAAATTGCTATGAAACTAGATTCAAAAGAAAGAATTATTTCTGTGCAAACCTGCACGGAGGACAACGATATTCTTCTAACAAGTAAAAAAGGTCAAAGTATTCGATTTAATGTTGATAAGGTTAGAGTTTTTGCTTCAAGATCTTCAACAGGGGTAAGAGGTATTAAATTATCTAAGAATGATAGTGTGGTTGGTATGTCTGTATTAAATAGAGTAAAAGCATCCAATGACGAACTCAGAGCTTATCTCAAAATGGCATCAATGATGCGAAAAGCAACTGCTGATGAAAATGTTGATGATGATGAAATAGAATTAGAGGGAAATGATATTGAGCTTTCAACTGAAAGATATTCTGAATTAGCCGCAAGTGAAGAAGTAATATTAACCGTCGCCTCAAATGGACAAGGAAAAAGATCTTCCGCATATGAATACAGGACTACAAACAGAGGTGGAAAAGGGGTTATTGCAATTAAAATGACCAAAGATCATGGAGATTTGGTCGCTTCTTTTGCTGTTGAAGAAAATGATCAGATTATGCTTATAGACAATAATGGTAAATTAATAAGGTGCCCTATATCTGGCATCAGAATAATGGGAAGAACCACTCAGGGTGTCAAAATTTTTAATATAGACAAAAATGCTCATGTTGTTAGTGTAGAAAGAATTTTTGAAAGTGAGGGAGAAGAAGAATGAAGATTGCTGTCTATCCAGGTTCTTTCGATCCTTTTACGCTAGGCCATAAAGATATTTTATTAAGAAGCTCAAAGATATTTGATAAGGTAATAGTTGCTATTGGCGAAAACCACGGTAAACAAAACCTTTTTTCTGTTGAAGAAAGAATTAATGATATATCAAATGAAATCAATGATATAGGTATTAAAGATAATGTAATAGTTGAATCTTTTAGTGGTTTAATTGTTGATTTTGCGCGGTCAAATGATGCAAATATATTGATAAAAGGTGTCAGAGGTCCAGTTGATTATGATTATGAACTCCAGATGGCTGGAATGAATTCTACTATGAACCCTGATATTGAGACCATTTTTCTTATATCTAGGCCTGAATTTAGCTATATTTCATCGTCATTAGTTAAACAAATAGCCTTTATGAAAGGCGACTATTCAAGCTTTGTTAGCCCAATAGTTGAGAAATCTATCAAAAGTAAGATATAAAATGTCTAGAATTAAGAATCTTTCGTTTATAAGTTTTTTTTATTTATTTTTTTTGGGGATACCAATGACAGAAATTAATGCAGAGAATGTTAAATCACAAAATTTAGTGTTGGAAGTAACGCAGAATTCAGAAATCACAGATCCTTCTGAGAACCCACCAATAGGAAAAGTGATAATTAAGCTTTATCCTGATGTAGCTCCAAAACATGTTGCTCAAATAACAATGTTAGCTGAAGAAGGTTTTTATGATGGGATAATATTTCATAGAGTTATAGAGGGGTTTATGGCTCAAACTGGAGATCCTACCGGAACAGGAATGGGTGGATCTGATTTACCTGATATAAGAGCAGAATTTAGCGATGAACCATTTGTTAGAGGAACATTAGGAATGGCGCGTTCTCAGCACCCGGATAGCGCAAACTCTCAATTTTTTATTTGCTTTGATGATGCCTCCTTCTTAAACGGACAATACACTGTTTTTGGAAAGGTGACAGAGGGTATGGAATATGTTGATAAGATTATGCGTGGTGAGCCACCTGATTATCCTGACAAAATAGTTTCAATGAGATTATCAGACTAGGGTAATGTTTCTCAAAGATTTTTCCTTCGATCTTCCTGAGGAGTTAATAGCAACTAAACCAGCTTACCCAAGAGACTCATCGCGTTTACTCTTTTTAGAGTCTAAAGATTCTTACAAAGAATCTCTTTTTTCAAGCATCTACGATTATTTATTACCTGGGGATTTATTGATCGTTAATAATACGAAAGTAAATTCCTCAAAAATTAAGGGCTATAAGAAAAATACAAATACTGGGGTAGAATTTACCTTTATTAGAAATGAAAAGGATGGAATTTGGCTTTGTTTTGCTTTACCTGGAAAGAAAGTTAATGAAGGTAATTTTTTTATTTTCAAAGACATTGAAGGAAAAATTATCAAAAAAAATAGAGAAAATATTTACATAGACTTCGGGAAAAAAAATAATGAATTTAATGAATTACTTTTAAATTTTGGTCAAATCACTTTACCTCCATATATTTCAAAATTAAGAAGCTTTGAAGAAAAAGATAATGAAGATTATCAAACCATATATGCAAGAGAAAGTGGCTCAATAGCCGCCCCAACAGCAGGCCTTCATTTTACAGATAAACTTTTGGCTAAAATTAAAAGTAAGGATATTAATATTGAGAGTATTACCCTAAATATAGGTCCGGGAACATTTCTTCCTTTAAGAAATGAAAAAATAGAAGAAAATAACTTACATTCAGAAAAATATTGTGTTTCTGAAGAAACAGCACAACTCCTCAATGATGTTTATAAAGATAATGATAGAAGAATAATATCAGTCGGTACAACCTCCTTGAGAGCTTTAGAATCATCTTTTCATGATAATAATTATTTTAAACCTTTAGATTCATCGACAAATATATTTATTTACCCAGGAACGAAAATTAAATCTATTGATGGATTAATTACAAATTTTCACCTACCAGAATCTTCTCTTTTTTTATTAATATGCTCTCTTATTGGGACTAAAACTGCATTAGAAATGTATAATTATGCTATAGAAAATAAATATAGATTTTATTCATATGGAGATGCATGTTTTTTATTAAATAAAAATTATGGCTAATTTCAAATTTCAAATTTTAAATAAAGAAGGTAATGCTCGTAATGGAGTTATAGAAACTAAAAGAGGTAAAATAAATACCCCTGCTTTTATGCCTATAGCTACTCAAGGGGCAATAAAGTTTACTCCAATCGAGTTTATCGAACAAATTGGATATGATTTAATATTATCAAATACTTATCATTTACTTCTAAGGCCAGGGTTAGAGAGATTATCCGATATTGACGGAGTCTCAGAGTTTATGACTTGGAACAAACCAGTTTTAACTGATTCCGGAGGCTTTCAGGTTATGTCTCTAGCAAAATTAAGAAAAATAACCGAAGAGGGTGTAAATTTTCAATCACATATAGATGGTTCAAAACATTTTCTAACCCCTGAAAATGTAATTGATTATCAAAATGTTATTAAATCTGACATTCAAATGGTTTTAGACGAATGCATACAATTTCCAGAATCTTATGAAAATGTAAAAAAATCAATGGAGTTATCTCTTCGTTGGGCCGAGAGATCAAGAAAATATTATATTGAAAATAAGAATAAGATTTACGGAGCACAATTTGGAATAATTCAAGGTGGTGTTTTTGAGGATTTGAGAGAAATATCTATTTCTGAAACAACTAAATTTGATTTTGAGGGTTATGCTATTGGCGGTTTAGCAGTAGGAGAAGGTCATGAAAAGATGGTCGAAGTTGTTAATTATACTGCCCCATTATTACCTGAAAATAAAGTTCGCTACTTAATGGGCGTAGGTAGGCCTAAAGATATTATTGAGGCTGTATATAGAGGTGTTGATATTTTTGATTGTGTTATACCAACTAGAGAGGGGAGACATGGTTTGGCGTATGTTGGTTCAAGCAATATTAATTTAAAAAATTCTAAATTTGAAAACGATTTAACACCCCTAGATGAGAGGAGCGATTATTTTGTTTCAAATAAATACTCAAAGAGCTATTTGAACCATTTATTAAAAATTAAAGATCCTTTAGGCTCTATGTTAATCTCTCTTCATAACCTCAATTATTATTATAAATTAATGGAAGATCTAAGAAAATCAATCAAGGAAGAGAACTTAAATAGTTTTAGGGAAGATTTTTATAATAAAAGTTAATTTTGTTCGTTGCTATTTTCTACTTCGTTATCAATCTTAGCGGCTTTAATGCATTCTTCACCATCTACTCCTGCAGCAGTACAAATTAACTCTCCTGCAACAGGTATTTCCTCTTTTACCGATGAGCAAGAGGCTAATAAAAATAAGAATAACATAGAAAATAAATAAAATTTCATAAATAAACCCACAAATTAAAAATAACACATTTAGGCAAAATACAAAATATCTTAATTTTGCGCGATTTTATTTGATTTGATTTGAGCAAGCATTTAAAAGGTAACTTGTGTGGGCCCGTAGCTCAGTAGGTAGAGCACCTCCCTTTTAAGGAGATTGTCACAGGTTCGATCCCTGTCGGGCTCACCATCCTTAAACTAAGTTCAGCCTTAGTTTTAAGAGATTTTCCACTTAAATTATAATTTCAAAATTTCTTTATATTCACAGAGTATTCACAAAAAAATTTGTACTAGATGAAAAAAGTATTTTATTTTTTATCTTGGCGCGCTTCATAAGCTTCTTTTTTCTTTAAATATTCTTCTTCAGATAGCGCATGCCATCCTATACAATTTTCAATTGGTGATCTTCCGCATCCACATTTAGGTACTTCGTTCATTTTATATAACCCCCGTATTTTTTTTCTATATAAACTGAGTCTTAGAAAGGCTTAAAATTTTATCGAAGTAATGCTTCAAACGATATATTTGGTAAAAATATTAATTTTTTTATTAAAATTATATAATTTTATTAGGTAAGATCGCTAATTAAGGAAAAATTTATGAAAAAAGCTTTTTTAGGTTTATCAATTTTATTATTATTAGTGATTATATTTTTTTCTTATGATAATTGGCTGAATGAACTAAAGCATTTAATTAATGTTAATCATGTTCATTAATTCTAATTTTGTCATTTCAATTAATATTTAAAGAAAGTTTTAAAATGAATTATTTTATAATTATCTCAATCATAATATTTGCTTTCATTGTTTTTCAAATCCTACCTAAAATATCAAAAAAGGTGGGTGAATTAGAGGAAAAAGCTATGGAACAAAAATTGCTTGATAACAATGAGAGTAATAAATATGGCACTTTAATCGTAATACTTGTTCTTTTGGTATTCTTAATAATTGCCTTAGTTAGTTAGAATATTTTGGAATAAATCACAGGAGAAATATAATGAAATTATCAATTGAACTAACCGCATATCCACTAGAAGATAAATACTTGCCTGTAATTGAAAATTTTATTGAGCATTTAAAAAGTTATAAAAATATCAAGTTAGAGGTTTATCCAACATGCTCCGTGTTATTTGGAAAACACGATGATGTTATGGATGCCTTAAGTTTATCGATTAAGTGGAGTGTTAAAAATAAAAATAAGATCGTATTTGTTTCTAAGTTTTTGCCTAATTATGAGGCTATTTAATTTTTTTTCGCCTTAAATGCATTCTATACAAATAATAGGCTATTGGCTCATATATTAAATTCATAAAATATATACAGAATTTATTGTTCAGAAAATAAGTTAGCCACTTAAATCCACGAGTATTTTTCCATATTAATAAGAAAGCGCTAGCCCCAACATATTCCTGCCCATTCTTGTATGCGTGCATTCTCCTATTATACTTATCATCCATTGTTGAGGAATCCTTGTAACATATTCCTGTAGATTTTGATTTATAGATTTCTATTTCTCTTTTACATATTGGACAGGTGTCATTGTAATAAACATCTATGCTATTATTATTTTTGATTTTACTCGTCATCTTCTCTTTCTTTTTGTAATAAAACTTTTTTAAGTAATTTGTATTCTTCGCTATCTTCACCAAGCGTTTTCTTAAAATATTCTAATGCTCTTTTGGTTTTATCGTTCATTGAATTAACATATATTGATTAAAAATTAAAAAATAGCAATTTGAACTTAAATCAGCTATTAGGAAGTATGAAAGTTATTATTAAAAACCCTTGTGATTGTTGTAACGCTAATTGTAACTGTAGCTGTAACTGTTGCAATTGTAATTGTTGCTAGTTTTAATTTTTACTAAATATTTTTAAAACAATCATTAAAATTATAATTATTATTGGTACAGCACCAAGTTTAATTATATGAATTATATTCTCAGTTAAGTTTTCCATTTCAATTCTTATTTTAAATCAATATAAATAAAATATAAAAAGTGTTTTCATATTAAATAGGAGAATTTATGAGAAAAATTATTATAAGCTTTTTTTTGATTATATTGTTAACTGTATCAGGCTATGGACAGTATAAAGAACCAAAATTGAGAAATAATCTTAATATTTATAAAAAAGATAGAGACAGTAAAAAAATTGATAATCCCACTAGAGAAGAATGCAAATATTTAAAACAAAAAGCAGTTACTCTTGTTAAAGAGGCTTATTCAATAAGTACTGGAAATGAAAGTGGAACCCCCAATAGAGAGATGGAGCTTATAAAAGATGCCCATTATTTTTCTGTAAATTGGTCTGCTATTTGTGACTAGATGATTATGAAGAAAATAAAAGAATACATCTTAAGCTTAAATTATACCCAAATTTCACTAATAATAGCTTATATAATTAATATGTTAGTCCCACATAATTTGTTAAATATGACCTCTGGAAGTTCAAATTTTTGGATGGGATTAATATTGATAGCTTTATTTTTCCTGTTTAAAGAAAGAAAGGGTAATTAGTATGAAAAATTCTTATAAAAATGAAAAAGTAATTCTTTCAAAATACCCCTCAGGAATTGCTAGGAAAGAAAATTTTGCTGTTATAACAGAAGAAATAGATAATATTGGTAAAAATGAATTACTAATTAAATCTAAATTTGTAGGACTAGACGCTGCATTAAGATTATTAATCCGTGATAGTGATGAATTTTTATTTAGAGTAAGAGAAAATGATATCTTGCATGGAAATATCATTGGAGAAGTTGTCGAGAGTAATCATCCAGAATTTAAAGTAGGTGATAGTGTTGTTGGATCATTAGGCATACAGAAATACGCAGTCTCAGACGGAATCGGTATTGAAAAAGTTAATTTAGATTATGCACCTTCTGAACATTGGCTCGGAGGAATGGGAATACCTGGATTAACTGCCTATTTTGCTCTTTTAGATGTTTGTAAACCTACTGTTGATAAAAATGTTCTTATTACTGGCGCAGCTGGTGCCGTTGGTTCTATAGCTGGTCAAATTGCTAAAATTTGTGGTTCTAAGGTTTTTGGAACCGCAGGTAGTAATGAAAAATGTGAGTGGTTGGTTAATGATCTTGGTTATGATTATGCTTTTAATTACAATGATAAAGATTGGTTCTTGAAGCTTACAAAAGCTTCCGATGGAAGATTAGATATTATATTTGATAATTCTGGTGGAGATGTAATGAATCAGTCATTAAAAATAATTGGAATGAATGGAATTGTTTTACTGTGTGGATCTACTTCACAATATTTTGAGGATGAAATGAAGGGACCAAGTAACTATATCTGGCTTGGTACAATGAGAGCAAGATTACAAGGATTTGTAGTATTTGATTATGAGGCTAGATACAATGAGGCAAGATTAAATTTATCAAATTGGCTAAAAGACAATTTAATTAAAATGCCGAATTATATTATTGATGGATCTATTGACAGTTTTCCTTCTGCTTTTGAAGATTTATTTAATGGTAAGAATTTTGGTAAAATGATGATCAGATTGGATGATTAGAAATATTATAAGGGCTTTAATTCCTCTATTTGTGTTAATAATCTTCGTATTGTTAGTATTTTATATAGGTGATTATTTTCACTAATAAATTATATATAGCGCCCATAGATCGGAGAAAAATATTTTAAGGGATCAATATAGAAACCCATATGAGACTCTCTCCTTTTTTCGTATTGAGCCAGAGATGACAGTTGTTGAGCTATCTCCAGGAAGGGGTTGGTATACAGAAATTTTAGCAATGTATATGTACGATAAAGGAAGATATATAGTTGCGCCTTATAATCCAAAATTAGGTGGATATGCAGAACGATTGTGGAATAGTTATAATGAATTGCTCAAAAGTAATGAAGTTTACAGTAAGGTAGAAACAGCATTTTTATTTGATAAATTAGCCGAAGATAATAGTGTTGATGCGGTCTTAACTTTTAGAAATGTCCATAACTGGATTAATAATAATGATGAAAATGCAAAAAAGATATTTAGACAATCTTTTTCAGCTCTTCGACCCGGTGGTTATTTTGGAATTGTTGAACATAGAGCGAATGAGGGAACTTCTTTAGAAGATATGTACAAATCTGGATATATGACGGAAGAATTTGTTATTGATCTTGCAAAAAAAGTTGGATTTATTCTTATCGATAAATCAGAAATAAACGCAAATAGTAAAGATTTAAAAGATCATCCTAAAGGAGTGTGGACTCTACCGCCATCCTTAAGACTTAAAGAGCAAGACAAGGAAAAATATCTTGATATAGGTGAAAGTGATAGGATGACATTATTATTTCAAAAGCCTTAATTTTTAATCGTTAATTTAATGAAGAGATTGATAATATTTTTATTACTCTTATTATTAGTTATCTCGGTTATTTTAGAGAGGACGATTTAATGAAGAAATTTTTATTAACACTTTTATTTGGATTTATAATGACAATAAATTTTAATGCAAAAACTCAAGAACTTGATACATCTGATAGAGTTAAAATTGTAGAAAATATGAACAAGTATGCGATAGGTATTGATACCAAAGACTATGAATTATTCAGATCAATTTTTTTAGATGATGTAGAGGTTACAGTTATTTATGACCCAAACTGGAGGGGTGGAGGAGAAGTAAAATTTATTGGTAAAGAGAATTGGGTGAAATATGTTAAAGAAACTATAAGTCAATATAGAGCTACTCAGCACATGCTTGGTAATCCAATGATAAGTTTTGATGGTGAAATAGCAAAAGTAAGAACTGATTTGCAAGCATCGCATTACTATATTAAAGATCCAGAAGCTAAAACGACTTTATGGGGTTTCTATGAAACACATATGGTAAAAAATGAAAATTGGAAGATAATAAAACACACATTAACAAGTATAGGTTCAGAATAAATTTAAATGTCTAAAAGGGATCAAAAGAAAAAACGACCAATTAGACAAAAACAAGGGACTTATGAAAGAGTTGTGGAAAGTAAAAAAAAATACAATCGAAAGAAAAGTAAAATTAATCTGTAAACTCTATTTTTATAGGAGCTAATATGAATTTATTTAATATGGCAAAAGATCTTAAGGGCATGGAAAAAATGATGAAGCCAGCACTTGAGAAATTTATGAAAGATTCTGGTTTTGTGAAAAAAGAAGAGCTAATAAAGTTAGAAAATAGAATAAAAGAACTAGAGGATAAGATTGATAAAATTTAATCATATTTTTTTTAGAATACCGCTAAAAGAAGCTATTACCCCTTCATCATTATAAATTCTTCCTTTTAGGAAAAGTAATGATTTTGTTGCTTTTGTTATTTCACCATCAGAAAAAATAATTCCCTTTTCATATGAAGCCATTAAAAATTCTGTTGAACAACTTATAGTTACATAATTGCTTTTCGAAGTGTATTTATGTCCAATTATGAATAGTGCATAATCTGCAAAACTCATTATCATTCCACCATGTAATGAATTTATTGAATTTGTATGATGATCTTTAAAATCAAAGGCGGCGATTGTCTTATCGTCTTTAATTTTAAAATAGAAAGGACCAACAAAATTTTCATAAGGTTCTTCCACATGCCAGGTTTGAAAATCTTTTAGCTCTTTTGATTTATTCATTTTGATACCTATAAGTAAATTTACATATAATCATTTTTTATTTAACATGGTTTTAAATATATGGAGAAAAAAGAAATTATGACAGATGAAAATCAACTATCTTCAGAAGAAATTAAAAAATTAAGAAACCTTATTGATACAGAAGAAATCAAAAAATTAAGGCTTAAATACTCATATCATATGGATGCTAGGGAGTTAGATGATCTGATGGATGTATTTGCAGATGGTGCGGTATGCGGTTATGGCCCGTATGGTGATTGGGAAGGTAAAGAAACAATATACAATAATTATAAAGAAACCTTCAAAGATACAATTAATACACCATTTGTGAGTATGCATGTAAATACAAATCATTTAGTTGAAATTACTGGTCCAGATACAGCAAAAGGTAGAGTTTATCTTTTAGATGTTATAACCAAAAATATGGATGGTTCAGATATTGAGGAGGGTAAAAGTAATTTCTTATGGTTTGCTCTTTACGATGAGGAATATGTTAAAATTAATGGTGAATGGAAAGTTAAAAGAATGGATTTACATTTCTTTTGGCCTGAAAGACATATTGCCGAGGATTTTTCAACAAAATTTTTGTAGGAATAAAATGAATAAAATTTGCATTAAAACATCAATTTTCTTTCTGGTTGTCTTTTTTATTCAACCTAGTTCTTTTGCATTCATAACTGTTTTGGGAAAGGGCGATGCTTCATTATGTTATCAATCAGCTAAAACAGGTACTGGAGGCATTACTGCTGTTAATACATGTCTTTCAGCAATTAATGATATGAGTTTAACTCAGAAAGATTTATACGCAACTTATGTTAATTTAGGAATTATTTATAATAATGCTAAAAAACCTGATAATGCTATAGAATATTTAAACAAAGGTCTTGAATATAACGGCACTTTACCAGAGTCACTTTTGAGCCTTGGAAATAGCTTTTATTTGAAAAAAAATTATGAAAAAGCCATTCAACTATACGATCAATCATTAGACAAAGGGTTAAACGATATATCTGCAGTGTATTTTAATAAGGGATTGGTTTACGAAAGAATGAGCAATGTTGATTTAGCTATTAAATTTTATAAAAAAGCTGTTGAGTTAAAGCCTCAATATTATGATTATTTTGAAAAAAGAGCACGACTACAAAGATCCGGTGAATGGACAAATTAGATAAATGATAAAGTTTTTATCGGGATTTTTACTTGGAATAATTGTATCTATTTACTTTCAAGAAGACATTATAAATTTAGTAAATAATCTAGATAAAATTCTTAATTATCTTGTTAATTAAAATTCATATCCAATTTTGAATCCGTATTTTGAATTCTTTTTATCTGTACCAACTGGAGGCGATGAGTCATGTACATATTCATAATTAATGTTAATAAAAAAACTATCTGTAGCCTTTACTCTTAAGCCCAACCTAAATAATGATCTTATTTCTGAGAAATCTTCTATATCAGGTTGAAAATATAACAAAGTGTTAATAGATGTATTGCTTGAGATATTTAATAAATAATTTAGGTAGGTATTAGCTCTTACAGTATTTCTTTCATCAAGGTTAATTCTTTTTTCATTTTCATCAAATACACCAATTCCTAATCTTAAGTTTTTTACAGGGCTAAGCCTTAACCCTAAACCAATAAGATTTCTTTCTTCGATTTTTTCTAAGGGTTTTTCATTTGTTTGAATAAAAAATTCTGCCGCTATTAGCGATGATATTTTTCTAGCAAAACGAAGATGCAAAAATGTATTATCTTCATTTATTCTGTCATCCTTTTCTCTTCTTGAATAATTAAATATTAAAAATCTATTCCAAGCCTCATTATTAAAATCAAATCTTGTTCCTATAGAATAATTTGTTCTATCGACGGTTCCGCTTGAACCATCAAAACCAAGATTAAGTGATAGTTTATTACCAATTAAGTCTTCCTTGCGTGAAGTTTCTATATCAACAATTTGACTCTCTAAGGTGAAGCTAAAAATAATTAAAGAGATAAAAGCTAGTAATTTTGAATTATAAAAAATCATTTTATATTTTCTTTTATATGTATATCTCTTTGGGGAAATGGAATTTCAATATCATTTTCTTTAAATTTATTCCATATATCGAACATCACTTCACTTTGTGGTCCAAACCTTCCTTCATCAACATCACCAATCCAAAAATGAAGTAAAAAATTAACGGAGCTGTCGGCAAATTCTCTTAAAAAACAATTTGGCTGTGGGTCTTTAAGTGTTCTTGGGTGCTCCAAAGCAGCTTCTAAAATTAGTTTTTTTACTAAATCGAGGTCAGATGAGTAGGCAACACCAATGGTTATTTCTATTCTTGAGTCTGTATCTGAATGTGTATAATTTATAACTTTACTAGTAATTAGGTCTTCATTTGGAACCATTACCTCTTTTCCATCAAAAGTTCTAATTCTTGAATTTCTTTGTCCAGTGTTTTTGAGAGTACCTAAAGTCCCGTCATTTAATTGAATGATATCTTCATTTTCTATTGTGTTATCGAAAAGAAGAATAATGCCACTTACATAATTAGATATAATTTTTTGTAAACCAAATCCAATTCCTACCACTAATGCAGATGTTAAAAATGCTAAGCTTGATAAATCTACCCCAAGAATATTTAATCCAATTATTATAAATAAAATAAACAAAAATATTTTTGATATTAATGAAATCCTATTAATTGTATTTGAATTGAATATAGAAGAATTTAATCTTGATAATTTGTTTATCCCTTTATCAGCTAAATCAATAACAAATCCGGTTACCGAAAAGAAAGCAGTAGAAAGCAAAATGAATCTAAGGCCGTCATAAACCGAATAGAGCTCTTCATTTATATTAATTGATAGGGTTTCAGAATTGAGAAAGCTTTTTAAAGGTTGAAGAAAAGAAAGATTGTCTATTGAAAATAAAATTAATAATGAAAACACCAATATAGATATGGCCAAAAATAATCTTGGTATGAAAATAGCAAGAACCAATCTTCGAAAAAAAGCTTTCATTTAATTTTAATTATCAGATTCGCGCTATTTATTTATTAATATTATTATATTAGTGTTTAAAAAGTATCTGCTATTATTAGTTAGATTAAAAAAATATTAACAACTGGAGTAATTATTATGGAAAATACTGATATTATTATAACAGCTACATTCGATGTTGATCCTAAAGAGTTGGATGAATTAATGGCTAAATGTAAACCACTTATTGATGGCGCGCTTGAAGAAGATGGGTGTCAGGATTATAGCTGGACTTTAGACCCATATGTTCCCGGAAGAATATGGGTAATGGAAAGATGGGAAAGTGAAGAATCTCTAAAAAAGCATTTTGAAGATGAATGGTATAAGAATATGGGCGCAACTTTGAATGAAGTAGGTCTTTTGAATGCTTTTTCAGCAAAGTATAAAATATCAAAACAGGAGCCTGTTTATGATGATACAGGAACTCCAAGAGCTGATTTTTTCAGTGAATAAAAATTTATAAATAAAAAAAGGAATTATAATATGAGTGATGAATATGCAATTAGACAGTTAGTAGAAAAATATGCTGATGCAGTAAATAGAGTAGATAAAGATGATTGGGCTTCTACTTGGTGTGAAGATTCTGAATGGGATTTAAGCAGTATGCCTGCTGTAACAGGAAAAGATGCCATTGTTGAGTTATGGGTTAATGCTATGGCCGGCTTTCCTTTTGTAGCACAGTTAATTCAAAATGGAACAACTGAAATTAACGGCGATACGGCAACTGGAAGATGGTATATTGTTGAACATATTCAAACCACAGAAAAAGATGCCGATGGTAATCCTGTTGGGTTTTTTAATATTGGTGTTTATCAAGATAAATACATCAAAGAAAACGGTAAATGGCTTTTTAAATTGAGAAAATATGCTGTTCTTTATAATGATAATGGAACTGGAAATATGACAGGAACTGCTAATCCTTATCCAGATTTAATAAAATAATATTATGGCAAAACTTGGTTTTACAGGAATCGGTGTTTCCAATTTGAAAAAATCATCAGATTTTTATCAAAAAATTTTAGATCTTGAAGAAAAAGGTACATATGAAAATGTAGAGATTGATCTTCAAGATGGCAGTAATTTCTACATAGACGAAATTGTTTTAGGCGAGAAGGGTTCTGATGAAAATCTTCTTATCTTGATGAATTGGCCTGATGAAGAAAGATCATATGATGGTTTAAATGTTAAAATAGTTTTTGCTGTTGATGATGCTAAAATAACAATGGATTTAATTCGTAATAACGGCGGTACTGTTGATCGTGAGGCTTTACCTCATTATACAATTGAAGGTGGTTTAGTGGGTTTGGCTAGAGATTTTGATAATAATGTTATTGAAATAGTTCAATGGCCGAAAGAAAATTAAAATTCAGTAAAATCCTTGCCTAAGGGAATATCAAAATTATCTAACAATGGATTTAAATTGTAAGTTAAATTTCTAAGATAATCTGATAGTTCATCATTTGTCATAGTTTCATCCAAGGAGTCAAAACTTATTGTATCGCCAATTATTAATGGAACTGATGAGCTTATCCTTCTTCTGACTTCATGAAATAGCAAAGCAGATCTTAAAGTTTGACTAATATGACTTGCAACATGAAATAAACGACTATTTTGTCCATAAAAATATATCGGCAAGATAGTTGCTTTGCTGCGCCTTATTAGTCTTGCTGTGAAATTTCTCCATTTTGGATCATATGCTTCTTTAGTAAATACAGTATTAGTTGTAGAAACTGTTCCGCCTGGAAAAATTACGACAGCACCACCATCATTAAGAAAATTTCTAGCGGTCTTTCTTGTTTCAATATTCGTATGCAGTGCTTCTTTTGTTCCAGAGAAATCTATAGGCAAGAGATATCCTTTTGTTTCAGGTGCCCTCAATAAAAGTGCATGAGTTAAAACCTTAAACTCTTTTCTTATTTTTTTTGATAACCAGCAAATTACAAGACCATCAAGCACACCAAAAGGATGGTTAGCAACAATAACTAAGGGACCATTTTTTGGTATTTTTGAAATTTTTTCTTCATTGTATTTTACATTTAAATCTAAAATATCAATGCATCCATCCCAAAAATCTTCCCAATTTTCTGGGTGGTTTTGGTAATTTCTATAAAGGTTGTATAATTTTGGTTGCCCTGAAAAAAATTCTATTGATCTTATAAGGGCTTTTTTTGGAAAAGAATCATCCGGATTTGCGTAACTAAAATATTTTGTATCTAAATATTCCATTTATTAATCCCTGTCTTTTGCTTTTCCAATAGTAGGCATATGTTTCAAATAATCTTTATCACCAATTTTTATTAATGTATATTTTGTGTCTGAGGCTGGAGCAAATAAAGGCTTTTCTCTCTTTTTTAATATAGGAGCCAGTATCATTCCTGCTATGAAACCTCCAATATGAGCTGAATAAGCAACACCAGATTGACCTTGGTCTATAACATTTATTAGCTGAAGGCCCATCCAAATACTAAGAACAATGAACGCTGGTACAGTTATTAATCGTACTATAAAAACTATCCACATAAACACCCAAATTTTTGCCCTTGGATACATTATTAAATAAGCGCCTAAAACACCTGCTATTGCTCCACTTGCGCCAATCATTGGTATTGGACTATTTGGGTCATAAAGAATTTGCGAAAAAACAGCCGCAAAACCACATAAAATATAAAATATAATAAAGCGAACCTTGCCAAAGCTATCCTCTATATTATCTCCAAAAATCCATAAATAAACCATATTTCCTAGCAAATGAGATAGATTACCATGTACAAACATTGAACTTATTATTGTAAACCATTGATTATTAATGTTATTTAGTAGTTTGACTGGTGTAATTCCATATGTTCTAACAAAATTATTAAAGTCTATTTGTGTTAACCCCATTTGATAGAAAAAAATAAGTGTACAAACTGCAATTAAAAACCATGAAATATAGGGTCTCATTGAGGTTGGGTTATCATCTCTAAATGGAAAAAAGAACATTTTAAAACACCTGATTATCCTTATTTTTAGTTACATAGAGATACAAGAGTTGATTTCAAATATACACCAAAATCAGTCATTTTATCCAATCAATATTGACTTTAGCTATGGTAAAAAAAATTACATCAATAGTACTCGCTGCTGGAAAAGGCACAAGGATGAATTCATCATTATCTAAACCTCTTCATTCTGTGGCAGGAAAACCAATGTTATCTCATATAATTGATAATATAAGAGAAGCTAAGTTAAACGATATTATTGTTGTTATTAGTAAAGATAATGACGATATACAAAATTATCTTGAAATTAATTATCCTGAAGTAAGAACTTCAATTCAAGATGAACAAAATGGTACTGGAGGAGCGGTTAAGTCTGTTTTTGAAAACTACGATCTTTCCGATAGTGATGGAATAATAGTAATTTTTGGTGACACTCCATTACTTAAAATCAAATCAATTGAAAAATTATCTAACTCTATAGATCAAGATGATTTAACTATTATGGCCTTTGATACTGACAATCCCCAGGGTTATGGCCGTATAATTTTGAAGGATAATAAGCTCAATTCAATTGTTGAGGATTTCAATGCTACAGATGAGGATAAAAATATAAAACTTTGTAATGGCGGAGTTATGGCCTTGAAAAATCAAAATCTGGTCAATTATTTGGGTCTACTAAAAAATAATAATCCAAAAAAAGAATTAATTTTATCAGATATGGTAGAAATTATTAATGATCATGATGGTTCATCTAATTTTATTAAATGTGAAGAATTAGAAATTTTTGGTGTTGATACAAAGATCGGTTTAGCAAAAGCTGAAAAAGAGTTTCAAAAAAGATTAAGAGAAAAATTTATGTCTCAAGGAGTTACGCTCCTTGATCCTGAAACTATTTTTTTTCAATCAGATACCGTTATTGGTGATGATGTTGAAATTCAAAATAATGTATATTTTGGAAAAAATGTTTGTCTTAAAAGTGGAGTAACAATTAGATCTTTTTCATATATAGAAGATGCAATCATTCATGAAAATGCCACAATTGGACCATTTTCTCGACTTAGAGGAAATGTAGATATTGGTATGGATTGTAAGATAGGTAATTTCGTGGAAGTAAAAAATTCTGTATTACATAAAGATGTTAAGGCTAGTCATTTGTCTTATTTAGGAGATAGTAATATTGAAGAAAATGCTAATATTGGCGCAGGCACAATTACTTGTAATTTTGATGGTGTAAACAAGAATAAAACACATATAGGTAAAAATGCCTTCATCGGTTCAAATTCTTCTCTTGTTGCGCCCGTTGAAGTAGGTGATAACGCTCATATTGGTGCAGGCTCAGTAATTACAAAAAATGTTGAAAAAGAAAGCCTTGTTCTTACAAGAGCGCCTTTAAAAACTGTTTCAAATTGGGCAAAGAAATTTTTAGGGAACAATTAGGAGATAACTATGTGTGGAATATTTGGTGTAATAACTAATAATAGCAATAATGTGAAAGATCAAATTTTCGATGGCCTCAGAAGACTTGAGTATCGTGGATATGACTCTTCTGGAATAGCTACTATTAACAATAATCAAATTAACTGTGTAAAATCTCAAGGCAACCTTGACCAACTTCAAAAAAAATTAATAAATGAAGAATTAATAGGTAATGTTGGTATAGGGCATACTCGGTGGGCTACGCATGGCGTTCCAAATGAATCAAATGCTCATCCTCATTTTACTGATGAAGTTGCTGTTGTTCATAATGGTATTATTGAAAATTATTCTTTGCTTAAAAATCAAATTGTAGAGGCCGGAATTAGTTTCAAAAGCGAAACTGATACTGAAGCTATTGCGCATCTTATAACTCTTTATTTAAAGTCAGGAATGGGAAGTTATGAGGCTATAAGGGCAACAACTGAAGATATTAAAGGTTCTTATGCACTAGCTATTATAATGCGTTCTGAACCAAATAAATTGTTTGCCGTTAGAAAGGGTAGTCCTCTTGCAGTTGGTTCTTCAGAAAAAGAAAATTATATTGGATCAGATGGTTATTCATTAGGTAATTATTGTGATGAGGTTACTTACCTCAAAGATGGTGATATCGCTATAATCGACAATTCTTCTTTTGAAATTTTTGATAACCAAAACGAATTTATAAAAAGAAAATCACAAATTATAGATAAGACTGTTACATTGGCAGAAAAAGGTGTCTTTAAACACTTTATGTCAAAAGAAATTCATGAACAACCAAGTGTTATTCAAGATGCTATTAGTCATTATATTAACAATGACGACTTAACTGTAAATTTACCTAAATTCCCTTTTAGTATCTCTAATTTAAAAAATATTACTTTAGTTGCGTGTGGAAGCTCTTATTACTCTGGATTAGTTGCTAGAGAATGGTTTGAAAAATTTGCTCGTATTAAAGTTGATGTTGAAATCGCTTCGGAATTTCGTTATCGCGAGACACCTATGGACTCAAGTGGTCTCACAATTTTTATTTCTCAATCGGGTGAAACAGCTGATACATTGGCCGCATTAAAACATTGTAAAAAATTAAACCAAAAAACTATTTCAGTCGTTAATGTCCCTAATTCTTCCATGTGTAGAAATTCAGATACATCCCTTAAAATATTTGCTGGTCCTGAAATTGGGGTTGCTTCAACTAAAGCATTCACATGCCAGCTCGTTGTTTTAGCTGCGCTAGCGATTCATATTGGAAGAATCAATGGTAATGTATCTGATCATGATGAAAATAAATATGTAAAATCATTACTTGATCTTCCTAGATTAATTTCAAATGTTTTAGATCAAGAGGAAGATCTCGTGAAAATTGTTAAAGATCTTAATCCAATTAAGAATGCCTTGTACTTGGGAAGAGGGCAAATGTATCCTGTAGCTCTTGAAGGAGCATTAAAATTGAAGGAAATATCCTATATTCATGCTGAAGGTTATCCTGCAGGTGAAATGAAGCATGGACCAATAGCTCTTTTAGAAAAGGGACTTCCTGTAATAATAAGCGCTCCATCCTTTAACTTATTCGATAAAACTGCATCCAATTTATATGAGGTAATAGCAAGAGATGGTAATGTTTTACTTGTTACAGACCAAGAAGGCGTAAATCATCTTGGCGATACTGCAGAAAAAATTAAAATATTTTTAGTTGATGACGCTGATATCATTACTGCTCCATTTATATATACTATTCCATATCAATTATTTGCTTACCATACGGCTCTTCTTAAGGGAACTGATGTTGATCAACCAAGAAACTTAGCTAAATCAGTAACAGTGGAGTAATCTAGAAATTGGATAATACCATAGAAGGGGGATGTTTTTGCGGTTCAGTTCGCTACAGTCTTGAATCTAATGATTACCCTTCGGCAAATTGTTATTGTTCTATTTGCAGGCGCATTTCAGGGGCTGCATTTGTCTCCTGGATAGCTGTTCCAACATCCAGTTTTGATTACTCTAAAGGGAATCCAAAAAAACTTATCTCATCTTCTCATGGCGCTAGATACTTTTGTGATAATTGCGGGACACCATTAACTTGCGTTCTTGATGAAGATAAAAAAAATATTTATATCACCATCTGCAGTCTAGATAATGCTGAAAACTTTGAACCAAAAGATGATATATATGTTGAAGATATGCTTGATTGGCATAAATAAAATTATCTAAAATATAATTTTGATTATTATTAATTTTTATACTAAGTATGTATCATTATGTTTACTAGTAAAATTAATATTGATGGTGTTGCTATTTCCCTCTCATTTCTATGTATTGTGCACTGCCTTTTCACACCATCTTTTATTATTTTAGCTCCAAGTTTTTTGGCTTTTTCATTGGATAATGAATTTATTCATTATTTAATTATATTATTAGCAATTCCAATAAGTTTATATGCTTTAACTTCAGGTTACAGAGCTCACGATAGAATATCTTTTCTATTTATTGGTATATTTGGATTATCGATACTTTTCCTAGCAATTCTAATGGGTGAAAATATATTGGGTGAGTATGGAGAAAAAGGTCTTACTTTATTAGGTTCTATTATTGTTGCTTTTTCTCACTTTAAAAATTTAAAGATTTGTAAAGAATTAGATTGTGATTGTCATAGCTAATAATTGATAAGCATCTTTTTACTAAAGATCACAGAAAATTAATTCACGGTTTTAAGAAAAAATAAATTTCTTATTCTTGTATATTTATGAATTATTGTTTTAACTTATCTTTTTAAAGGAGAAAATTATGTTAAAACTACATTTCGCACCAAATTCTCGAGCTGGAAGAATTCTTTGGTTATTAGAAGAGTTAGATCTGCCTTACGAATTGAATAAGATGCAATTTAGCCCCACTGATCTTAAATCAGATGAACATAGAGCTAGGCACCCTTTAGGAAGAGTTCCTGTGCATTAAGCGGTGATTTCACAGGTGCTGCCAGAGCAATTACTAAAGACGGAAATATGGCTTTTGCGAGCCTTCAAGGAGTATGGAAGCGTGAAGGTAAAACCTTAACTATTCATACATTAGACTCTCTTACAGATGGAACTGCTAACTATGCTAAAGGCACTTTTGATTTGTATGAAGGTACACTTGAATTTGATGTTTTTTCAATTGAATAAATCATACTAAAGGAGAATACCATGTTTAGTCATATTATGGTTGGAGCAAAAGATATCGAAGAATCTAAAATATTTTATGATAAATTATTAGGTGTCCTAGGTGCTTCAGAAGGAGTTCTTTCCCCTAATTTAACTGGCCAGAAAAGATATTTTTATGCTCATGATAACTCAATGTTTGTTATTACTGAGCCTATTGACGGTAAAGATGCCACTACTGGTAACGGCTTAACGATAGCCTTTAATGTAAAGAGTGAAGAAGAAGGTAACTTATGGCATCAAACCGGAATTGATAATGGAGGGGTCTCTATTGAAGAGGCGCCTGGTGTAAGGGATTACGGTGAAATGAAAATTTATCTAGCATATCTTAGAGATCCATCAGGTAATAAACTTTGTGCAATTAAGAGAATGTAAAAATTATTTGGAAGATTTTTATGATTAATTCAAAATTTTATCCATTTTGTATTGCATTAGGATTATCTGTCGTTTTTTTTATTATTTATATTTTACTTGGTAATCAAGGGATAATTTTATCCCTTGAACCAAATGAAAATATTGGTGACATTTCCAGGTGGTGTGAAAGGGTGAGTGGTGGCATTTTTAGAGAGCCATCTAATGCATTAAGTAATATAGGTTTTATGATCCTTGGATTGCTAATGTTCTGGGTTTTAGCAAAAGACATAAAATCTAATACCTCAAATCAATTTACTGGATTAAATTCTATTTCAATACTTTATGCTGGTGCCGCATTGTTTCTTGGCCCAGGGTCATTATTAATGCATGGAACACATACTGAGTGGGGCGAATGGGCAGATAATTTAAGCATGATAATGTACATAATCATTCCTTGGCTCTTAAACATTAAAGAGATGGGTCGTTGGTCACTTAAAACATTCTTTTCATCATATTTTGTAATTGTTTTTATTTATGCTGTATCAAGATGGTTTTTTGGATCAGAATTAGGAATTAATCTTGATTTATTTGGTTTATCTATCGGTTTATGGGTTATTTCCGAGGCCCTTTTTCGATTTTGGTCACCTTTTTTTAGATGGATCTCAGGTTTTATTGGATTCATTGTAGCTTCAGTATTTGGAATCTTTCCTACAGAAATCTTTTTAAATTTTAATGAATTTTGGTGGATTATTCTATTTTGGATTCCAGCAATTTTTTCAAGTCAACCGCCTAGAGTAAAGAGAGATTATACACCTTGGTTTTTTCTTGGAATGGGATCATATATTCTTGCATTTATAATATGGCTTCAAGGTTATCCAAATACACCATTTTGTTATCCAGATTCCATTATTCAGCCACATGCTATTTGGCATCTAATGACAGCTTTTTCTACATGGTGTTTCTTTAAATTTTTTAGAACTGAAAAGAAACTAATATAGATTAAAAGATATATTTAATTGATGCACTAAATGTTCTGCCTGAATTCGAATATAAATCTAACTCAGGGTCGTTAAC